>WNFD01001770.1_pt1 | contig 25516 bp, 18 predicted proteins | sample 5400491 | NCBI WGS metagenome assembly WNFD01 (sample SAMN13153343, study PRJNA577476) | soil metagenome | isolation source: 120 cm saprolite under Douglas fir tree site 2 hole 2 replicate 2 | place: USA:California | collected 2015-04-18
TTGCCGGAGCGAAAGCCTTCGCCCAGTCCGACTAATAGCAGCAGCGACCCCACTCCCCAGGCGATCCCAAACATGGTCAGAAACGACCGCAGCTTGTGCGCCCAAAGGGTACGCAGGGTTTGACCGAAGATTTCGAGAAGCACACGCATGGCTACCCCTTATGATACGTCAGCCATACGTTAGAGGTTCCCCGGAACAGACCGACAGCACGAGTCCATTGGACTACAGGAGTGAGGGGTGAGGGTTGCGGTGCGCCGCAGTCTTCCGCGAACGGTCCGCTCGAAATAGCCTTGACGCGATTACGAGCTGCCGTTCGCCACGGCAGCTCGTTCCGGCCTCCACGAAGTTATCTCTACTGCACCGTAAGCGTCAAATTCACGCTGTGAGTGAACGAACCGCTCGTGGCAGTTACGGTGATGTTGTAGGTGCCGACAGGAGTCCCTGGGTCAAGTGCTTGGGTAGTCGCCGAGGCTTGGTTCGACGGACCTGAGGAGCCGGAAGCGTTGGTGGCCTTCACCACGTAGTAGTACGCGGTCGAAGGTGCCAATGGGGCATCAAAGTAAGATGGTGCGTACCCATACGGATAACTCGCGATCTGATTCGAGGGCGACGGCGTGAAGCCACTCGTGGTGCTTCGATAGATTGCAAAGCCTGTCTGGCCTTGCCGGCGCGACCAATTAGGAGTATTTGATGAAACGACGTCTTCTACTCTGCGGCGCGCTGGCTGCTCTCTGGGTCCTAGCGCGTGCCGGCAATCCGCCTCACACTGCCGCAGCCTCGCCTCAGGCTTCGACCCAAACCCCGACCGCATCCGCTGTCGAATCTCCCCAGCGACCCATACTCACCCCCACCCCACCCATGGGGTGGAACAGTTGGGACTCCTACGGCACCACCATCACCGAAGACGACGTTCGCACTAACGCCCGCTGGATCGCGGAGCACTTGAAGTCCTACGGCTGGCAATACGTCGTCGTGGACATGGAGTGGTTCGTCACTGACGCCACGGCACAAGGCAACTCCAAAACCTCTCAGTTCAGCATGGACGAATACGGCCGTTACACTCCAGCCCCGAACCGCTTCCCTTCTGCCGCCAACAGCGCGGGGTTCAAACCGCTCGCCGATTACGTTCATTCCCTCGGACTCAAGTTTGGACTGCACATCGTCCGCGGCATTCCCCGACAGGCAGTGGAGAAGAACCTGCCCATTGCTGATTCGCCCTTCCACGCCGCCGACGCCGCCGACACCGCCGACGCCTGCGCGTGGACCCCGGACAACTGGGGCCTCGACGCCACCAAGCCCGCCGCGCAAGCTTATGACGATTCCATCGCCAAGCTATACGCCAGTTGGGGTGCCGACTTCGTGAAGGTCGACTGCATCTCCAGCCGTCCATATAAAGGAGAAGAGATCCGCATGCTGAGCACGGCTCTGCGCAAGACCGGTCGCCCCATCGTGCTGAGTCTTTCTCCGGGAGCTGCCCCGCTCGACAAAGTTGACGAGATGCGGCAACACGCCGACATGTGGCGCATCTCCGACGACGTGTGGGACCTCTGGCACAGCACCGTTCCCTACCCGCAAGGTTTGGGAGATCAGTTCCCCCGGGCCGCGGCGTGGGCCCCGCTCGTCCAGCCCGGACGATGGCCCGACGCCGACATGCTGCCTTTCGGATATTTAGGCCCGCATCCCGGCTACGGCGAGGCGCGCCAGACCAAGCTTACGCATCACGAACAACGCACCTTGCTCACTCTTTGGTGCATGTTCCGCTCACCGCTGATGTGGGGAGGGAATCCGACCAAGAGCGACGCCTGGACCGTCTCCTTGCTCACCGACCCTGAGGTGCTGGATGTGGACCAGCACTCAACCGGCAACCGCATGGTAATAACGAACGGCAGTACCGTCGTTTGGACGGCGCATCCTGACAAGGGTCGCGGATACTACGTGGCAGTCTTCAACATGCAGGATTCGCCGCAAACCGCGCACTTCTCATGGAAAGACCTGTCGCTACCGGAAGGAAGGCACGCCCTGCGCAACCTGTGGGAACACAAGGATTTGCCAGCGGCGGCCTCTTTGGATGTGAACCTGGCACCACACGGATCCATTCTGTACCGTGTTTCGGGTTAAGTCTTTTCAGTAGTTCTTTTCGGCATAGACTCCTTCACACAATCACTGAATTGCGCGTAACAACGCACACTGTTGCCGTCTGACAGCACGGCCCGCCCGGGACGCGGCATCTGGGAAATTGTCAAATCTTCGAAAGAAGCTTTGATTAACAGCGCGCAATGGTTTATCTTGGCCGACGACGCGAGTTAGGACCGGGAGTCGAAGTAAGCAGGCATCGGGAAACAAAGATCGGTGCCAGTAATAGATCCGGGATTTCTGGATACGGGCAAGGCTAAATTATTTCTGAATGACCACGCCGTTATCCGGGTTCGCGGCATCTATTGGCAATCCGCCTCCAAGGTTCTGAGAGGATTCCAGCCATGCGATCTCCTCGTTGCCTGCCCGCTTTTCTCTTAGCCGTTTTGTGCGCAATCTCTTACCTGCCCGCCGTAGCCCAGGACACCGCAACTCCCCCTTCCCCACCGAGCACGCCGGATATGCAGCCTTCGGAAGCGGCCAGCCCAGCATCCTCCGCGGAAGCAGTCATTCCCGGTCCTCTGCGCTCATTTTTGCGAATGGCTGGTATTAGCCAGAAGGCCTCAGTCGAAGAAGTTTTGCCACTGCTGGCGCGCAACGTTCGCGTGCAAGGCTATGAAGGTTCTATGAACGGAGGAAGGCCCACGGAATTTCTGATTCTGCTGGGCCGGTACGTGCATCAAGCACAGGAATTAACGGCGCTGGCAGGTCCAGTCGGAGTGATTCGAGTTTCCAATTGCGACGACGCCCAACCTCTGCTGCGAATCCTGGGTTATCGGCTGCGGCAAAATTGCGGACAAAGCAATAATTCGCTGGTGACTGCCGACCCCGAAAGGGCTTTCCTAACCACAGACTCGGGATTTCCTCTGCTCGAATTGGAGGAATCGCTGCAACAAGGAAATCCCTTCAGTTACCCATTCTCCGCGTCCCGGGTGCCGGTGCTATTTACGGAAAGCGATTGGATAAAGGCGAGCAAACCACGAAGACGGGACGTTAACAACGTGGTTGAGGCAATTTTGTACGATCCAATGCTCGCCCGGCTTTATTGGGCGCTGTCGCGAAACGATGCCGAAACCGGTGTCGCTTTGCAGCAATCTCTTGGGCTCAGAAAACTCCTCCCCTTTGCTCCGGTCCTGGATTTTTACGGAAGTCACATTTGCATTCGATCCGGGCAGGTATTGCTGCCTGGAGGAACGAGGGCCGAGTCTGGATGGAAGGATTTGGTAGGCGCAAGCCCGGATTCTCCAGCGGAATTCGTGCCGCGCTTGTTGGCGAAGGACAGAGGCTGGCTGGCTGCGTACTTTGATGCCCTATCACGAGTCAGTCAGAGTCAGCAAGCACACTTCGTGGATACCCGCCGTCTGACTACCCTCTATCGCGCTTTTCGCACACCTGATCCTACCGCCGATGCTGCCCGGCCAACGTTTCGGCCTGCTCCCGGGCTCCTGCTTCTGCTGACGCGCCTGCAGTGGGATGCTGGTGGCGAACCGCTCGTGCCGGGAAATCTGGCGCTGTGGAAGGATATCCTCCGCCAAAGAACTGAGTCCAAATTTGTCCACGATTGGGGCAAGCGCACCGGCGCCTGGAGTCGTCCCGCTCAACTGGAGGAAGCAATGGTCGCTTTTTCCCGCGCGGATCAGGATTTGGGGACGCTGCAGATCTATCTCTTACTGAGCGAATTGGACAGCAGGCGATCTCCACAGTACCAACTGAACACTGAAACGCTCCGGCTGCTGGCCAGCAAATTCGACGAATTCAGCGATCAATATTTGATCTTCTCCGAATTTCCTGAATTAGATGACGTGTCGATTACCCGGTTTATCAATGTCGCCGACGCGGTCAACAAGATTCCCAATCACACTCTCCGCGGCAACGCGATGGGAATCCTTCAAGCCAACGTCGGGCTTTGGCAGATCCTGGCTCGCCAAGGACAGATCAGCAGGGCCGAACTCAACGAGTCCTGGCAGAGAGTGGTCACACCCTTCGCCAAGATTGCTTCCGCTGCTCAACTTTTCGATGCCGGCCGCAATTCGCTGGGAGCAGCGCTGCGGGCGGCGAGTGGCAAAGCGAGTCTTTCCGAGGACGAAGTTACTGAGTTGCTCGCCGGCCCTCACCAGACCGATCCGGAGGCCAAGCGGATCCATCAGGAGATTGCTAAGGCCATTCGTTCGGTCCTGGACGGGCAGCGCCTGGTGTCGCTCGACACGATTATGGCGCTGGGCGCCGGTTTGAACGAAGTCGCCCAAGGATCGGCCGCAGGGACTTCATTGCTGCACCTGGCAGGGGAACTGCGAGAATTCGAAATGCCCCGTCCGATCTTCACCGGGAGTGAAAGAACCGAATGGGCGGCAGGAGTTTACAACAACCGCCACACCGATTTGCAGATGCAAACCGACTTGTCGAAAGTGCTCAAGTCAACGCCATCTCGCGCACAATTAGAAGAAGCTCGCGGCCAGCTGACGCCTTTTTTGCGAGACACTTTAGTGGGCTTGAATTATGCCTATTACGAACCGCCCGGAGCTCAAGTCCTTCATAACAATCCGCTTTTCGTTCGATCCCATGATTTCTCCGGAGACACGGTCGCAGGATTGGAACACCTTTGGCAAGCGTCGCAATTATTCGGCGCGGGCTCACCTGCCGGAGGCGGCGCCCATCTGGTGGGATCACTGGCCGATTTGCCCTACGTTCTGGCCGAAGCCGAGCAGGATTTTATTGCTCCGGAGAACGTTCAAGCCTTGATCTGGAGGGAATTGGTTCCGGGCCTTATAACCAACGCAGTGTTGCCGCGATGGTGGGGGATAAGCAAGAACGAACTCCACGCCGTTGCACTTTATCAGCGGGCGGGAGAGGAGCTGTTAACCGCCTCAGCCGACAACGCAGAACTACGAGCCAACGTGGTCAATATTCTTTCGGATCGCATGCTTCCGCGAAGGGTGGCATGGCTGCAGCAGACTCTTACGGCAGGGCGTATTCCAGAAATGATCGCTCAAGTAACCCCGGCAGACACTTTCTATCTCACGGCTGAGTTTCGGCGCCGCTTTCCTGAAACGGATTCGTGGGGTCCCGCGGGACAGGAATTAAACAGCCTGTCGCGCCAGTATCCTTCGGAGCTTAGTTGGGAGCGGTTGTCGCAGGATTTCGGCGTGCCTCATCCCACTCTGGCGCAGAGTTATGCCCGGGAGATGCTGAACCTGAAGCCCTTCCCGGCATTCGCGGGTTATTCCAGCCGCTTGCTGGCCGAATCGTGGGACTCCAACAATCTATACTGGGCGCGTCTGGCAGATGAGATGGGATATCCCCCGGCAACGCTGAATCGTCTGGTCCCCGATCTTACCCGCCGCATGGTGGCGAAGATTTTCGCCACCGACCTCGAAGATTGGCCCGCGTTGCTTCGGGCGATGCAGGAAACGGGAGACGAATTTCGGCACGGGAAAATTGCGTTGCTATCGCCGACCAGCGCAGGTAAACCCGGTAGGGAGGCAGGACAGGAAGCATCATGGTGAAAAACAGTTTACTAATTCTTGGTTGTGTTCTTGGTTTCACCTGGGGACCCGCAATTTGCGTGGCCCAGCAGAATGAAGCTGACATTCACGTCACCGTGGACATGGTGCAGTTAAGTGTGGCGGTGACAGACAGCAAGGGAAACTACGTCACCGGCCTTCGCCCCGAGGACTTCATCATCACCGAAGATGGGATTCAGCAAAAACTTGCCACCTTTGGCGAGGGCAACGAACCCACGCGCCAGCTGGTGGAAGCCGCCTCCGGGGATGGCAAACCTGCCTACCCAGCCGCCGACCCACCAGCAGACTCGCGTCAACCTGGCCCCACCCACGACCTGCAAACTCTGAGTTCGCTGGTTGCCGGGTCGAACGTTTTCGTCTTATTCGACACCAGCAACTATATGTACCGCGGTTTTGTGTTCGCGCAGGACGCCATTGCTGACTTCATTCGCTCCCTGGAAAACGCGGACAAAGTGGCCTTCTATTCCTACAGCCGCGATCTATCGCGAGCGGCCCGGCTGACCGCTGACCGTTCACAGATACTGCACGGCGTCCGTTCAACGGTGGCTGGAGATGACGCGGCCCTTTATAACTGCCTATTGCTGACGGTGAAAGACGCGGCCCAGTACACAGGAAGAAAAGTCGTAGTGGTTTTTTCCAACGGACCCGACAACTCCAGCATGGTCCCTCCGGAGGACGTCGCCGAACTCGCCCAATCGACCGGGACGGCCATCTACATGATCAGTACTCAGCAAGCTCAATTGGAACCGGTCTCCACTGCAGTGTTCGAACGCATGACTGCCGCAACCGGCGGCAAAGCCTACTTCGCCAAGACCTGGAGAGACGAACGGCGGGCATTCGCATCCATCCGCGATGACCTGGCGCATCTGTATTCGCTCAGCTACTACCCACAGCCCAATCCTAATCGCGGATGGCGAGCGATCACGGTCAAGCTGGCTGGCGAGCAACTCAAGAAGGACCACTTACGAACTCGGAATGGGTATCGTCCCCAGCCCACACGATCTTCCATGGGAGCCAGTGCGGCACCGGCGCCTGGCCAGGGTTCGGAATAATGGGTGAATGAATCTGCGCGATCCTCACCTTGCGGAGAAGTTACTTCAAGCAGACTTAGGCATGCCACGACCGTGATTCGAGAAGGATGGAGGCCCCGTCCGGAATCGAACCGGAATTGCCGGTTTAGGAAACCGGAGCTCTATCCATTTGAGCTACGGAGCCGCTGCTTCAGTTTACCGCGATCACGTACAAGAAGTTGACCGTCGCCCCGCTCACAGCGCCTTAACGTACTCAACCAGCGTCATTCCAAAGAAGTCAGAAGTTCTGCCGGAACGAACGTATCCATTCCTCTCGTAGAAACGCATCGCAGCGTGCAAAGGCAGCGCGGTGTTAAGCGTAACTCGGATGCAGCCCTGTTTGCGCAGCCACGTTTCAATCGCCGACAACAGTTGCCCTGCTACTCCGGCTCCTCGCAATTCAGGCAGCACGGCCATTCCGCGCAGGTGTCCCTCATCGCCAGCAACCGCTCCAGCGACGGTACCGAGTATGGCCGATCCCGATGTCGCGGCTTCCGAGGTCGCGACAACTACGTGCATTTGTCGCAACCGCTCGCGCAACGTTGTGGGATCGAGAACAGTGTCGGCGAAAGCTCCAGCCGTGTAGTCCTTGCGATACCGCTCGAACGCGGTCGCGAGGCAATTCAAGATTCCAGACTGGTCGCCTTCGTCGGCTGGTCGAATCAAGTAATGAGGGTCGCGCAGCGTCATCACCATCTGAAAAAGCCCGGAGCCAGATCACTAACTCTCACTTCGGCAGCGCAAAAGCCACGTACACCCCTCCCGACTTCGACTTCGGGTCTTTGCCGCCGCCGGCGGCGATGGCAACATATTGACGGCCATTCACTTCATACGTGATCGGCGTGGCGTTGCCGGAGAAAGGAAGCGTCGTCTCCCACAGCTGCTCTCCCGTGGATTTATCGAAGGCGCGAAATTTCTTGTCGTAGTTGGTCGCTCCGATGAAGAGAAGACCGCCCGCGGTGACGACCGGCCCGCCGTAGTTGTCGGTGCCGGTGCTCTTCAATCCCTGGGCGGCGAGTTCGGGATACTCGCCCAGCGGAACCTTCCACGCATATTCACCCGTGTTCAGATTGATCGCATTCAGCGTTCCCCACGGCGGCACCACTGCCGGATAGCCCTCGGGGTCGAGGAACTTTTTATATCCGGTGAAGCGGTATTTCATGTGCGGCGCGGGCTCCATGGGGGACGGCATTTCATCCTTGCTCTGCGTCAGATAGCCAATCAGCGCGCTGATTTGTGTGGCGGAAAGACTCGGGAACGCCGGCATTCTGCCGCGGCCTTTTTGAATGACTTCCGCGATCGGCCCCGGCCCCGGACGGCCTCCGACGCCGGTCTTTCCAAGGTCAGTCGTTCTCAGTCCAAGCAATGACGGAAACGCCGGCGGCGAGCCTGCCCGATTGTCGCCATGGCAGATGGAGCACTGGCTCTGGTAGATGCCCGGCCCGCTGGATTCGTCTGCGGTGTTCTCGGCCAGCGCTCCCGTCCAGGGGACGTCGTTGGCGTTCACATAAATGATGCCGGTTTCAGGATCAACCGCCGGACCGCCCCACTCCGCTCCGCCATCAAATCCTGGGAAAACTATCGTGTCTTTTCCCACGCTGAACGGATCAAATTGACCCTCGTTGCGGAAGCTCCGAAACTGCTCGATCGCCCACTGATGCATTTCCGGTGTGCGATTGGTCAGCAGGTCTTCAGTAAGAACCTGACGCGCGTAAGGCACAGGCTTGGTTGGAAGACCTTGTTCCTCCGCCGTGATTTCTCCCGGTAGATTGCTATGCGGATATTTGCGGTACTCGATGGGGAACAGTGGCGCCCCGTTGGCGCGATCGAAAAGATAAACGAATCCCTGCTTTGTAGTCTGCGCGACTGCCGCAACATCTTTTCCGTCGCGCTTCACAGTAACCAGAGCCGGCGGCGAAGGAAAATCGCGGTCCCACAAGTCATGCCGCACGCCCTGGAAGTGCCAGATGCGCTGGCCGGTTTCGGCGTTCAGCGCGATTAGGCAGTTGGCAAAAAGATCATCTCCAGTCCGGTCGGCGCCGTAAAAATCGAATGACGCCGAGCCGGTCGGGACATAGAGAATGCCGGTCTTCGAATCGAGCGCCATGCCCGCCCAGTTGTTGGCGGCGCCGCTGGTTTTCCACGCATCTTTCGGCCAGGTGTCGTAACCAAATTCTCCGGGATGGGGAATGGTGTGAAAGCTCCAGCGCAGTTTTCCGCTGCGCGCGTCGTAGGCGCGAATGTCTCCAGGAGGAGCAGGCAAGGTCTCCGGTTCGCGGCCTCCGACAAAGAACATGTCTTTGTAAACCAGTGCCGGGCTGGTAAGAACGATGGATGCGGTTGCGGGATCGCGGCCCAAGTCCTGGCGAAGATCAATTCGCCCGTGATCGCCAAAGGTCGCAACCAGCTGGCCGGTTTCGGCGTCCAGCTCATAAACGAAGTTCATCACGCCGACGATGATGCGACGGTCTTCCTTCTTACTACCCTCTTTCCCGCCGCTCCAGTAGGCAAGCCCGCGGTCAGGCTGCGTGCCCACGATGCCCGGGTCGTACTTCCATTTGAGATTGCCGGTTGTCGCGTCCACCGCAAAGATCTTCTGCGAAGGCGACAACCCATAGAGGATTCCATTAACGACAATCGGACTGGTTTGTAGGCCCCCGCTTTCTTCAGTATCGAACGTCCACACAACTTGCAATTGCTTGACGTTCGACTTGTTGATCTGCGTCAGCGATGAGTAGTGGCCGCCTTCGAGAGCTCCGCCATACACCCGCCAGTCACGGTTCTCTGATTTAATTGACGAACTCTGAGCAAAAGCGGAAGAGCAAGACCAAGCAAGAGTCGCGAGGAACAAAAGGCTAGCAACCGCGAGAGTCTTGACGGACGGCGTTTGGAGATCCACAGTTTGCGTGTTCGACATGCCGCTGGCGTTTTTACGTCACGCCAGAGGGTGAGTCAAGCGAAAACGAGTGATACCAAGAATCACGGTCCCACCTTCACCAGATCCCCGAACGATAAGGACCACGCTTTCTCATTTTCACCAAATGCTACCTAGTTCTCGCTCTCCCCCGGAACCTCCGGCGGCGTGGGTGGTTTAGCACCTTTCGGCATGGGTGGCGGAGGTGGAATTGCCACTCCTTTCCGGATTTCGATGCTGCCATGCTCGAGGTTTAGAAGCATGCGCGGGCCGCCGCCGTTTACCGACCCGCTGGCGGTTGCGCGGTTGTCACCGTTATTAATCTTCAATTCTGAGAAGTCAGACTGGATTTCTCCGTCACGCGCCTGCGCATCCACCTGGAAGGCTGATTTTTCCGGAATAAATATGCGGATGTCGCCTTTCGCGTTGGTCACTTCCAGATTGCCCAGTTTGTTCAGATGGATTTCGACGGCACCGTTCTCGTTCACCAGATGAACGTCGCCGGTAATACCGTTCAGCATGATGTCCTTGGACCGCGTCCGCAGACGCAGCGGACCAGTCAGGCTGGACGCTTCCAGATCCCCAGAGTCGAGATTCAGATAGCCGTCAAGTTTCGTGAAATCCATATCGGTGCGTGTGGACTTGAAGCTGACCGCTTTTGCAATGCGCGTCAGTTTCACGCTCTCCATGAAGTCGCCGTCCAAGTGGACCGTTCCTTTCACGTCTTCCAGCGAAATATCCTTGCCACGGCCCTGCACGGTAACGTCGGAGCCAACCTGTGATGCTCGCGCCGAACTGTTTTCCAGGTTCAGCTTGAGACTACCGTTCAGGTCGGTGACCGAAACGTCGCCGTCCTGACTGGTGATTTCACCATTGCCCTCGCGGCCCATGATGCTGATGTCGCCATGCCGGGTTGAGGCCACAACTGATGCCTTGCGCGGGACGGCGATGTCAAGATCAGTGCTGACCCAGCGGTCGCCGGCACCCTTGGTATTAGCATTCACGGTCACCACGGCGCCGCTCAGAGAGATCTGTGGCTGGGTGGATTTGTTCCAGTTGTCGGCTTCCTCCTGCCGATCTGCGTTCACCCGCTTGTGAACAGTAACGTGAATGTTGTTGTCACTGGAGGCGGTCAGGTTGATGGCCCCGCGCTCATTAGTCACGTGCAGACTGTCTCCTGCGGGAAACGCCTGCTGGAGTTCGTCTGTGTAGTCGTAATTGTGTCCCCACCACGGGACATCACCCTGGATGTGCATTTCATCGCGCAGTTCTTGCCAGTTCACGCGATAAGCCTCAGTAGCCGTCAATCCCATGATTACAACGAAGATGATCAGCAGCACTCCGCCGGCGCCGATCCCTCGGGGATGTATGCCAGCGCGATTGGCGTTCTGATATTCGATCAGTTTGATAACTCCCCAGATGATGAGCAGCAATGGCCAGTAGTGTGCGAACCAGCGGCCAAGTTCGTGCCAGGCAATCATCCCCAGGTTCCCCAGCAGGAAGAAAATGCCGATGACGATCAACACAATCGGGCCGGCAAAGGAGCGCGGCTGACGCGGTCGCAGCGGAGGCGGTTGCAGCGGAGGCACCGGCGGAACTTTCGTAGCGCTAGCCATTTTTCACCTCGCTGTTTACTGCGCTCGGAGGCGGTTGCTGGTTTGAAGAATCGACGCCCGGCGGCGCATCCGAAATCATTCCCGGGGGGCCACCGTTATGACCCGTCCGCTCCATGAGTTTGATCACGCCGATCACCAGCAGAATCACCGGCCAGGTGCGTCCCCACCCCGGAACACCCCACCAGCGTTCATGCAGATTGTTCAGTAGCGCAAGCATTCCCACTGTGATCAGCACCGCCGGACCGGACAAACTACGGTGACGGTAATCGCCGCGATCGTTACAAGCCTTTCGCTTTGCGAATAGCCACAAGCCGAGTCCAATCAAAAGAACGGGCCAGAGCGTGTCCACCTCGAGGAACCAGATGTTCAAATTGTGCAACAGGAAGAGCACGCCCAGACCGATAAGGACCACGGCGCCGGTGGGAACACCTCTGGAAAAATCGGGCCTGTCGCCAACACTGAACATCGTCCCCAGGCCAAAGGGATCGGGCGCTGGCTGACCTGCCTGGATCGCCTTCGCCGACTTAATGGCATCGATGAGCTGGTAGAGGACAAACGCAGCGATCCCGATACCAAAGGCGGTTCCCATCGCGTCGCTATGGGCATTACTGACTCCAACGATCAGAAGAACGAAAATGATTAGATGTGCCAATCCTTTCGCGTACTGGCCGCAGTAAACCGCGCCTACGCCGAAGGGGAAAAATCCCGCCAGGATTCCCGCCAATGCCGGATTAGGCCCGGCGTTCGCCGGGTGTACCGGCGCCTGGTATCCGCTGCCAGGTTGATACGCCTGCGGCGGTAGCACACCCGCCACTTTCTCTGCTAGGCAGTTCTCGCAATAAATCACGCCCATCACCGGGCGGGTGCAGTTGGTGCAAAGTGGTTTGCCGCAAGTGCGGCAATACGCCGCTGCGGGAGTTTGCTGATGGTTGGCGCAGTTCATACGAACCTCCTGTACGTGGCCCCAGTCACTACAGGTTGATCGTCGGGAAGAGAAGCAAACACCGGCTGGTTCCCTTCCTGGCTGTAGTTACGTTCCTGTTTTTGTTCGGGTTGTCCGCTGGTATTGTTCTTGGTTTTGTCCTTCCGGTCTTCATTGTTGTTGTTCTGCTCGGGTGGCGCTGGCGCGGGAGCGGTAGCCTCTTTGAACTGGCGCACCCGGGCCTGGATTTCATACACGAAGCGAATGTTCTCGTAGTACTTCACCACGCGGCCAGAAGTCTCGTAGTAGCTGCGGCGAATGGCGCTGGGCCGCAGGTCAACATGCCGCAAGTCTCCCAGCCTGATCCCCGCCAGACTCAGCGTGACCGACAGGGTGAAGAATGCCATGCCAAACGACATGGCAAATCTCGGCTGACGGGCCGCCGCCACTACAGGAGAGGCAATCATTCCCGCCCACTCGCGGACCCGGTCCATCCAAGTCACGGTGGTCGGCCTGGCCGCAGCGTGCGCGCGCGACGTAACCACGCCACTTGTACGCAGCAAGACATTGGTGACCAGATCTGCCGGAGGCTCGACTTCCTCTAAAGATTTCAGCCAGCCGTGGCCAGCTTCAGCCTCGTGCAGCAGCGGGCCACAGATTTGACACACGCGCCCGTGGGCTTCGAATGCCGTGAGCCTCTCGCCAGAAAGGGTGCCATCAATCGCCTGGCTCAGCAGAGCGTCGAACTCTGAGCACTGCATCCCGTTATGTTCTTGGTCTTTCATTACATTACCTGCCTATATGTACGTTGGAGGAGGCGCGCAAGTTCCGCACGCCCCCGGTTAATCCTTGACTTCACAGTACCTTCAGGAACCTTCAGTACCGTAGCGATTTCGCGATAGTCCATATCCTGTAAATCCCTTAGAATCACTGCCTCGCGGAGCTCCGGGGAGAGCTTCTGCAGGGCCTGGTGGACGGTTTCGCCGGTTTCCCGGCTTTGGACCCTGGAATCCGGCGCCGGCCCACGATCAGGAATCTGTTCCGAGAGCGGCATGGCGTCTTCGTGATCCGAGGAAACCGTATCCAGGGAATCGGTCATACGCACCTGTTTGGTCTTGCGGAAATGATCCACCAGGAGATTGCGCGTAATGGTCGTCACCCAAGTCATGAGGGCTCCGCGTTCAACGTCGTAAGAATTGAGGGTGCGATACATCTTGATGAAGACCTCCTGGGTCAAATCCTCCGCATCATCACCCGATCCGGCAAACCGGTAACAGATGTTATAGATGCGCCGGTGGTAGCGCTGGACGATTTCCTCCCAGGCGGCTGCGTCGCCCGAAACGCAGCGACGGACCAGCAAAGCAGCCACATGGGCGTCTTCCAAATTGCACTCCCCGGGATCTCTTGCGGATTGGAACAACAGCTAGTGACTGAGACCAGCCCCAAACCGTCTCGCACAAAGATACGCGCAACCGGCATTGGAAGTTCAGCCCGGCAAGAACCAGAAATTGTACATGGAAGGGCAAAGCCTGCCCTGAGCGGAGCCGAGGGGCGCCCTCATCTGCGGCAAACGATGGCACTTGGAGCTATGAGACTGGACTGCTCAGATGGGCTCCGCAGTTGTGTTCACGGCGTCGGTGACATTGTTGGGCTCGTCGGAGAAAGACTTGCCTGGCCCAAACGCGACTTTTTCGTGTTTTGTGCCCACCTTTCGGATGGCGTCATGCCAGCCATCGTCCCAGGCAATATGGGCTTCCCCGTCGACCACCGTCCAAGTTCCGTGGCTCGAGCCGATTGTCTTTCTGGCCTCGCCGTCGGCTTCCAGGGTGATGAAGAAGTTGCCGGCGCCGGGACCTTGGCCCACTTTCCATTTGCCCACAAAGTGGTTCCGTCCCAGCGGGAATGCTTTGGCAGCAGAGGTGTCGAATTCAAAGCTCTGGACGTCGGCCATGCGAAAACTCTGCGGATGTCCATCTCTAAAAACAACGATGTCTGCAGCCTTGAATTCGATCCTGGTAGTGTCGGCCACAGGAAAAATCTGGCGGTGGCCGTCTTTGAAAACAATCACCAGTGATTCGTGGGTGTCCTTCGCTGTTGAACCCTGACCTAAGCTGGCACTTGCTGTGGCCAGCAAGAGTATTCCCAAAAAAAAGGCATCGATCATCTTGCGCATGTTCCCTCCCCGGAGTGACCTGGAACTGAATACTGCAGCGTTGCAACCCGAGTTCTGATGGCGCTAACGCCTCCACTATCAACATACGTGTCCGAGGGCTGGTTGGTTCCCTGGATCGAGTTTGCCGTGACTGCTCAGCTACGGCAGAGCTCCATCGCAAGAACCTCGCGGCGTTCCATGGCGATCCGGTCTATGCGGCTGAGCAGTAGAAGATAGCCGGAGATCGAGGGGATAGACAGCCCCAGCAGGACTAGGCTCGCAATCCACAGATTCCCATAGTGTGCTGCCAGAAAGACCGCCAACACTCCCGTTCCGCTCACCAGCAATTGCACCCCGAGGCTCACCAACACAGTGCTCGCGGAAGCGCGCTGGCGTCCGAAGGTCGCGTAATCAATACGCTTCGGAGAGTACATGGAAAGCAAATCACCGGCAGTAAAGTTGATGGGCGCGGCAAACAGATACCAGGCAAGAGTGAGGGCCACTACTGCGAGATCTGGGGGCTGATAAATGATGCGCACTCCCAGCCACAGAAAAAAAACCTCCGTGGCCACGATCGCCATATGAGCCAGGTTCTTGGCGACCATGATCTGGCGAAAAGAAACCGGGGAGAACAGAAAAAACTGAATACCGCCGCCATCTCCGCCGAAGTTGTTGTAAATCATGTTGGTCATCACCAGAAGGCAATACGCTGCTCCCACCGGGAGCGCATAGTCCGTCTGCTGCCCCAGAAAACCTCGCCTTCCGCTCCACAGGATGAAGACCACAATCATCGGCATGATCAAGGTGAAGAGCATGGGGCCGCTGCGCGAGAGGTAGCGCAATTCTTTCTCGAAAATCGCCGACACCGGCCCGGAAAACATCGGAAGTCTCCAGCCCCTGCGGATGGCGCTCTTCTCATGCGGAGTCCGGCGTTTTTCTCCGCCCGCCGGATTGTCGCCCAGGTACTGGCTGCGCAACTGCAGGTGCAGCACCCATGCCGCGATGCCGGCACAGGCAGCGAGCAGCACGAAGGAAAGTAGCGCGGCGGACGTTCTGTCCTGAGCGGCATTCGTCAGACAGGAGGCCGCCAGGCCGGGGGGCAGCGCTTGCTCGATCGGAATTAGTTTTGCCAGTACATGCAATGTCTGCGGCGTGGGTTTCCCGTTATAGCGCCCGAGCAGCGGCCCTAGCAGTTGAAAACCGACCATCACCAGCAAGAAAAGCACGCCTAAGATTTCCCGGCTGCGGCGGCGCGAGAGCCAATGCTCGATCCAGGCGAAGATCATTCTGCCCAGCAGAATGTTGAAGACAGCGAAGAGCCCAATCGTCAGCAGAGCCCAGGGCGCAAGACGCAGATCGGCAGAACTTATTCCCAGGAACAGTCCCGCCAGCCAGAACAGCCCCAATGCGGTGGCGATATCCAGAGTGCCGTAGATCACCCGCACCAAAAAGTACGTGGAATAACTCATGGGAAAGCGCAGCAGGGAGGAGGAATCAAGGTTCTGGGTGAAAGCCGTGGCCATGACCGGAAAAAGCTGCCAGAAGAGAAAGACGATCCAAAAGGGCAGCGCCAGCCACTGCAGATTGCTATGGTCTGCCGCGGTTGCCCATGTCGCGGCAAGGAATAGAGCGCTTCCGCCTATGACTCCGGTGCCCAACACCAGCAATCCGCCAAAAACGCGCGACACCAGATTCAGGCGGCCGCGGACCGAGCGCAGCGAATTGATGACAAGCTGCCAGCGCAATAAAGCAATTGCCCGCAGTTGCAGACTGGATGCCGATTTCAGCCCAGCCATGAGAGTTCCTGCGCCGGGTTGCGCGATCCGCCGACGGTTTGCAGAAAATATTGTTCCAAAGTCATTTTGTCGCCCGGCTGCGCCGCGCTTCCCGCCGCCACTCCGGAGCGCAATTCGTCAAGTGATCCCTGTGCCACCAGACGACCGTTGTTGATGATCCCTACATGCGTACAAAGCCGCTCCACAATCTCCAGTACGTGAGAGGTAAGAAAAATGGTTACGCCGCTCGCGATCATGCGTTGCAACATAGCTTTGAGGGTCCCCGAGGCGATGGCATCGACGCCTTCGAAAGGCTCGTCGAGAAAAAGCACTTTGGGCCCGTGAATCACCGCCGCTGCCATGGCTAGCTTCTTCTGCATTCCGTGGGAATAGTCGGTGATCAAAGTCTTGTGCTGGCCCGACAGTTCCATGAAATCCAACAGTTCGGCGGCGCGTTGCGCAGCAGTGTCGCGGTCAAGTCCATACATCCGCCCGGCGAAGTTCAAGTACTCCGATCCGGTCAGGCGGCCCAACAACGCCATTCCTTCCGGCACCACTCCGATCTGCCGCTTCACTAAAGCCAGATGAGTGGCAAGGTCAAGGCCGAGGATCTGCATGGTTCCGGCAGTAGGCGCCATCAGTCCGGTCAGCATTTTGATGGTGGTAGATTTGCCGGCGCCGTTCGGACCAAGAAACCCAAAGAACTGTCCGGCGGCGACGGAAAGGTTCACATCCTGGACGGCTGTGAAATCACCGAAGCGGCGGGTGAGACCTTGGGTGAGAATGGCGGGAGAGTCCACAGAATTTTGACTCTAACACAGGCGCCGAAACACTCTGTTCCGGAGATTTACAGACCCTCGGAAGATGAAGGAAGTGTTAGAACAAGTTTTCTTGGACGAGTACAAACCTTTGCGAACAATGCCCATCGGATGTAACTTGTGGTGGGATGCTTCGCGTGGGCGTAAAGAAAGGCTAACGATTATGAAAACAAAGTATCCATTTGCAGTTTTCGCCGCACTGGCCGCTGCCTGCGTTCTCGCAGCGGGCCAGCCGCAACCGGAAGTGTCACAGAAAGCAGTGGAACGCATCCAGAAAGAAGTTCGACACGAACTCCTGATGCTGCCCTATCTGGACGTCTTCGACAATCTCGCCTACAAGGTCGAAGGCTACAACGTGACTTTGATAGGACAGGTCACCCGCCCAACTCTGAAATCTGACGCCGAGAACGTGGTGAAGCGGATTGAGGGCGTGGAGAAGGTCGACAACCAGATCGAGGTGCTTCCGGTCTCTCCCATGGACGACCGGCTGCGCCTCCGGCTTTATCGCGCCATCTACGGGTATGGTCCCATGCAGAAGTACGCTTTGGGTGTGCAGAAGCCAATCCGCATTATTGTGAAGAACGGGCATGTCACGCTTGAAGGAGTCGTGGACAGTGAAGGTGACAAGAATCTGGCAGGCATTCGAGCCAATGGCGTTTCTGGGATTTTTTCGGTGACCAATAATCTTGCGGTCGCGAAGTAGGACCCGGCGAAAGCAAAGGGCCGCTCTTTACTCGCTGGTGAAGTAGTCCACGGTGACCGGGTTTTCGAACAACGAATAGTCGCGTGTGACCACGGTGATGCCGCTGTCGGTGACGAAGTATTTCTGGCGGTCGGAATCAGGGTCGAAGCCGATAGTAGTGCCTTCCGGGATGTGCACGTCGCGGTCAACAATCGCGCGGCGGATGCGGCAGTGTCGCCCGATGTTGACGTGTGAAAACAGGATGCTGGAATCCACTTCAGTGTAGGAGTTCACCCGCACGTCGGGTGAAAGCACGGAGTAGCGAACCGTGCCCCCAGAGACGATGCAGCCCGCGGAAACGATCGAGTCCAGGGCTTGCCCGGTCCGTCCGGCCTCTTCGAAAACAAATTTCGCCGGCGGATACTGCCGTTGATGGGTGCGAATGGGCCAGGCTGAGTCATACAAGTTAAACACCGGCGACACCGCGACCATATCCATGTTGGCTTCGTAATAGGCCTCGAGGGTGCCGACGTCGCGCCAGTAGAGCGCTTCTTTCTTGTTTTCATCCACGAAGTCGAAAGAATAAACACGGTAGTCGTCCATCATTTTCGGCAGAATATCTTTTCCAAAATCGTGGCTGGAGTGCTCGTCTTCGGCGTCCTTGAGCAGAATGGGAATCAGCACGTCGGTGTTGAAGAGATAAATCCCCATCGAGGCAGAGACTTTCTCCGGATTGTAGGGAGAGCGTAGGGTTGTGAATGTGGGCTTTTCCTGGAAGCCGACTACGCGGTTGTCAGGATCAACATCGATCACTCCGAAACGATAAGTCTCGTCAGGATCAATCTGGATGGTGGCTAGAGTCACATCAGCCGCTGAATCCAGGTGCTGCTTGAGCATCAGCCCATAATTCATTTTGTAGATGTGGTCGCCGGAAAGGATGAGCACATGTTTGGGCTGCTCTGAGCCGATGGAATAAATGTTCTGGTAAACCGCGTCCGCCGTGCCCTGGTACCACTGGTCGCTGACCCGCTTCATGGGCGGCAGCACTTCGACAAACTCTCCCATCTCGCGGCCCACAATGTTCCAGCCTTCGCGGATGTGCCGGTTCAGCGAGAGCGCCTTGTACTGGGTAAGAATGTAAACTCGGCGCAGGTCGGAGTTGATGCAGTTGGAGAGCGTGACGTCAATAATGCGGTAGATCCCGCCGAAGGTCACGGCAGGTTTGGCGCGGTCGCGGGTGAGAGGATAGAGCCGTTCCCCCGCTCCTCCAGCCAGCAGGACTCCCAGAGTATCTTTCATCACGATCCGCTATGACGAGTAGCCGGCAAGCCGCAAACCGGGTGAGCCGCCTGAATTCAACCTCACTTCGCGGGTAATACTAGCACAGCGACAGAGCCGGTACGACCGGCGCCGGTTGTTATCCTGAAATGGTCTGTCCGCCATTTACCTTTTGCCATCGGGAGCACGGCTGATTACGATTTCACTAGATGCTTATCGCAGTATTCGCGGCTACTCTTCGGCGAAGAAGGTATGGGAAGTTATGGCTTCTTGCGCTGGGCTTGCTGCCGGCTGTGCAGACATATGCCCAGACCGCAGGCTCAAGCTGGGTGAAATGGCAGCCTGCAAAACTAGTAAATGGATCGCCCGTCTTGTTCCAGGTAACCGCTCCATCAAAGGCTGAATCGCTTTCCGCCTCATGGCTGGGACACGAACTGTTTTTTTTCCATCCGGCCACCGGAAGGTCCTGGTACGCACTGGCCGGCGTCCCCGTGGAGACCAGTCCCGGACGTTACGATCTCGCGATCAAACAGTCTTTTAACGGCGCTAATTCCGCAGTAACCTTCGTCAAGGTCAAGATTGCCGCCGCAGCTTATCCCAAGATCACAATCAAAGTGGCGAAACAGTTCACCGAACCAGACCCCGAGCAACTCCGCGAAATTGCGGCAGACAAGGACGTGAAACAGAAGACCTTCGCCGCAGAGACTCCGCAGCGATTGTGGGCGGGGCAGTTCCTGCCTCCGGTGTCCGCGGCAATTTCCGATGTGTTCGGCACGGCGCGCGTAATCAATCAGGAAGTGAAGAGCAGACACCTGGGCTTGGATTACGGTGTCCCGGCGGGCACCGCTGTCCATGCGGTAAATCACGGCACGGTGCTCCTGGCCCGACCACTATTTTTCGAAGGGAACTGCGTCGTGCTCGACCATGGTCAGGGGCTTCTGAGTCTGTATCTTCACCTCTCGGAGTTCAGTGTAAAAGAAGGCGACGAAGTTGATCCCGGGCAGGTTATTGGATTGAGCGGCGGCAGCGGACGGGCCACCGGGCCACATCTTCATCTAGCCATCCGCTGGCAGGGAGTCTATCTGGATCCGGCTACCCTGTTGAAAATACAGCTTCCATAGCCAGCTTCCGCAAATCTTGTTCCGTTTTCGTAACAAAACTGAATTGATTAACAGCAGATGCCCAAAGCCATGCTAGAAGTTAACGACTCGTCGACGGTGTTGGCGTGGGGAAGCGCTGAAGTTCTCGCCGGACGGGGCATATCGGGACTTGGAGGGCCCCCCTTACAATGTCCCGATATTTTTTCGTCAAATCGCCACCACTCTGGTTTGCAGGCCGGGCTCATCCTCTAAGGCAACCCCATCCAGATAGCTGACCGTCCTGCCCGAGATCGCGGGAACCCGCTCGCCCGGAACAATCACTCCCACCAGGTTCAATGGATCAGCTGCGGAAATTGTGACCATTTCGCCGCTGGGGGGAAGCTTGCGCGTGGCGCGCAGCGATTCGACGGCGACCGGCAACGCAAATTGTTCGCCCAGGAATCCGTCCACAAAGCGGCCGCCGCGAATTTCTCCGCGAGCCTCCAGCCTGCGAAACGCGATTTGCAGCTCACGCCACTTGGGAAGATTGGCTTCCCGGACCAGCAGATCGCGGAAGACGACTCCGTAGCGCTTCAGCATCATCCAGCCAGTGGCTTCGACCACGCGGTCGCGGTCGACCGCGGAGTCCGTATGCAGAATCGCCCATCGTCCTGAGCTGTGGCGCGGGCGAGTAGTCCGGCCGCTTCCCTGTCCGGCGCGGCGTTTGGGATCAATCAGCGAACGCAGGTTGTCGAACCCATCGGCCGTAACCACGCCCCCTGCCACCAGTTCCCATAACCCAGTTTCGATCTCGGCCTTGAGCTTGCCGGTCGCCCGCACAATGTCGGCGAAAAACGACGCTCCGCGCTGGCGCAGATATTCCAGCACTTGCCGGGCTGTATCGCTGAGCCCTTGCGCGTTTCCAACGGAATCGTGCGGAGTCATCCAGTCGGCATCTTCACGAACGAAAAAAGTAATCGGAGCCACGCTGGTGGGAATCACCCGCCGCCGGCCGGACTTCTTCCCATTGCCATTCGACGACTCCAGAGTTGCCGGATGCGGCGACAACCGTCCCCAGCCCACAGCCCCGGTAAGGCAAAGCTGGTCCAGCCATTTGGGATCGTAATCCGCAATCCGGCGCGCCAGTACTTGCTTCTCCCAGGTATTGGCAGGAATTTCGAATCCCTGCAACTGGCGCAGTACTTCGAGAGTTGCGCGTTCACCTTGCACCTGCGATCCGGGTGCAATGTGCTGCCAGCGCAACAGCCAGCGCATGAATTGCGCCGCCGTCACCGGCTCAATCTGCTTGCGCAACGTGGCCACGGTCAGGCGATGAATGCGCGCGAGTAACCGGCGGTCGCACCATTCGTGCTCGTGTGGCGCGGACACTCCTGTCCGCGAAGCAGCGTCTGTGAACCTCCCCCGCAGAATCGCGCCACTGGCTTCCATGCGGAACAGCGCCTTCTCAACTTCCGATGCCGAAAAACCCAGCAACTCGGCAAGTTCGGCGGAAGTGACTGGACCGATGTGTGACATCCAGCCAGTAACGCAGGCAAGGAGAGCGTCGTCGAAGGAAATGTCTCCAACTTCAATTTCCGACGCAACTCCTTGAAACTCATCTCCCGGGAACAACTTGGTGAATGCTTTCCGGCGTTCGGCGGCGACCCAGTGGCGGCGACTGCCGCCTTTTGCAACCGCCGCGCGGCCTTGTGCTGAGAGCTGCTCAAAGAATGGCAGCCAGTATGTCGAGCTTCGCTCCACCAGACGGGCGAGGGCGCCCGTCCCCACACGGTCTGAACCAAACTCATCGGAAATGCAATCAGCGTATGCAGCACATCGTGCAACTCATCGGCATCGCGCACGTCGGGCCAGGCTTCTTCCCGCACTTGCTCGATAGCCGCGGGATCCAGCTTGCCGACTTCTTCGAGGACCGACTCCGGCAGAATCCGCCGCATCTCAACCGCGCGGGCGCGGCGTTCCTCCAGCGGAGCGTCGTCGAGATATGCGTAAGGATTCGCATTCAGAATTTCGTGTGAGAACTGCGAAGGCACCGGCGTGTCCACAGCAATGCACCGGATGCGACCGTCTTCCATACGCCGCAGGAGCTCCTTTACCCCTTCAATGTCCATGGCCTCGGTGAGAACGTCTTTCATCACTTCCTTGACCAGAGGATGATCAGGAATCTGAACGTCGCCAACAATGTTTTCCTGGCAGGCGGCAACGTCAGGAAAAACTGAGGCCAGCAGGTCGTCAGAGCGCATGCGTTGAATCTGCGGCGGAACTCTCTTCCCACCCTGGAAACGCAGGAGTGCGAGCGAGCGATTGGCATCCCAACGCCAGCGCGTGCCGAAGATCGGCGAAGCCAGGGCCGCCTGCTCCAGAACCGACTGCACCGTCTCCGCATTCAGAAAATGAAAAACATCTCCCAGCGGAAAACTGTGCTGTTCGGCAAGGGCAATGTTCAGGCCATTATCAGTCGCTGCGGCCTGCAATTCGAAATTAAAACTGCGGCAAAAGCGCTTGCGCAGGGCCAGTCCCCAGGCCTTGTTGATGCGGGCGCCAAAAGGTGCGTGGATGACCAACTGCATTCCTCCGCCCTCGTCGAAGAAGCGCTCGGCGATGACGGTGCTCTGCGTGGGAACGTCGCCGAGCACCGCGCGCCCTTCGAGAATGTATTGGATGGACTGGGAGGCGCCGGATTCATCGAGACCGCACTCTTGCCCCAGCCAAGCGACGGTGTCGGCAACCTGCGGAATTTTTGGCGATAACGCTACCGGAGAAATTCCCTGCAGCCGTTCGCTGATCGCCCGCCTGAGTTCCGCAACATGGAACGAAAGTTCTTCCGTGCGCGCCGGAGCTTCGCCGCGCCAAAACGGAACCGTGGGCGGCGCGCCATGTGCATCCTCCACCAGCACGCGGCCCGACTTGCCTTCCACGCGCCTTATGCGCCACGATGTATTGCCCAGCAGCATGATGTCCCCGGCATTGCTCTCGACCGCAAAATCTTCGTCGAGCGTGCCAACCATAATTCCTTCGGGCTCGGCAACGACCGTAAACAACGCCGTCTCTGGAATCGCTCCTCCGCTAGTAATCGCCGCCAGCCGCGCTCCCCGCCGCGCCCGCAGTTTGCGATTCACCCGGTCGTGATGGATGTATGCGCCATAGCGGCCCCTCCGCGACGCAATGCCTTCCGACAGCATCTCGATGATGGAGTCGAAAAGCTCCCGCGAAAGATTGCGATAGGGATAAGCCCGCTTGACCAGCGCGAACATTGTATTTTCGTCCCACCCCTGGTCCGACTCGTGAGGCCCTGGCTCGTGTGGCTCGGACATTCTTGTCCGAGTGCCGGTTGAGAAATCTTGCTCTCTCCCTTTAGGAGCATCCCCTGAATTCGCATCCACTGCATTCGCGGACAGGAATGTCCGCGCCACACGGGCATCTCCGCCCCCTGCCGCGCAGGTCGCCACAATCTGCTGCGCCAACACATCCAGGGGCGAATCTGGAATCATCAGCCGGTCGAGATCACCGTGCCGAATCGCCCGCACCAAAGCCGCACATTCCATCAAGTCGTCTCTGGTCGTAACGAAGAACCGTCCCTTGGGGACAGCGCCCCGCCAGTGGCCCGACCGCCCCACTCGTTGCAGAGCAACGGCTATCGCCCGAGGCGAACTGATCTGAATGACCAGATCCACTGTGCCGATATCAATTCCCAGTTCCAGCGAAGCCGTCGCGATCAAAACTTTGATTTGCCCTTCTTTCAGCCTCTTTTCGGCCGCCAGCCGCAGTTTGCGCGACAAGCTTCCGTGATGCGCACCGACATTGTCTTCCCCAATCCGCTCCGCCAGATGATGCGCAACCCGCTCCACCAGTCGGCGCGTGTTCACAAAAACCAGCGTCGAGCGGTGCTGCTCGGAAAGCTCGACGATGCGGGTATAGATTTCTTCCCACATCTCATTGCTGGCGATTGGTCCCAGCAGTGTGGCCGGAATTTCCACCGCCAGATCAAGCGTGCGCTTGTGCCCAATGTTGACAATGACCGGATCCGGACGACCGTTCCCAGTCAGAAAATGCGCAACATCTTCAATTGGCTTCTGGGTGGCGGAGAGCCCAATGCGGACCGGCGGACGATGGGTCAGCGCTTCCAGTCGTTCCAGCGACAGCGTCAGATGCGCCCCGCGCTTGTCATCGGCGACGGCGTGGATTTCGTCCACGATCACGGTCTCGACGTCACGCAGAATCGCCCGGCTCTTTTCTGCGGTCAGCAGGATGTAGAGCGACTCCGGAGTGGTAACCAAAATATGCGGCGGACATTTCAGCATGGCCCGCCGCTCGTGCGCCAGCGTGTCGCCGGTGCGGACCGCAGTGCGAATCTGCGGCATCAGCATGCCGCGCTCCCCCGCCATCTGCAGAATTTCGCCCAGCGGGAGTTCGAGATTCTTCTGAATGTCGTTGCCCAGCGCCTTCAGCGGCGAGACGTAGAGGACCTCAGTTCTGTCCTGCAAATCGCCAGTAAGCGCCTTGCGCACGAGGCGATCAATGCAGGCCAGAAACGCAGCCAACGTCTTGCCAGAGCCGGTGGGCGCGGAGATTAAAGTGGTGCGCCCGGCAAGAATGTGCGGCCAGCCCAACTCCTGCGGCTCGGTGGGCGTGCCGAACTTGTTGGTGAACCATTCGGCGACGAGCGGGTGCGCCCAGGCGAGAGGAGACATCCGTCTATTTTATTCCGAGATTCGCAGTTTCGCAAATTGTTCGCCTAACTCCAGGGCCGAGGCGATGTGCCTTTCCTGTTCGGTCCGGCGCGAGGACAGCCTTCCGTGCTTGTTCCCTTTTGCCTTCCCCGCTCCCATCTGCCAAACTAAATCGAATCCCATGGGCCGCATTCACGTCCTTCCCGAGCACGTTGCCAACAAGATCGCTGCCGGAGAAGTTGTCGAACGTCCTGCCTCGGTAGTGAAAGAGCTCCTGGAAAACGCCCTCGATGCCGGCTCCACGCGCATCAAGATTCAGATCGAGGCCGGGGGCAAGAAGCTCATCCAGATCACCGACGACGGTTGCGGCATGGTGCGCGACGACGCTCTACTGGCCTTCGAGCGCCACGCGACTTCGAAAATCAAGAACGCGGAAGACCTGCTGAACATCTCGACTCTGGGCTTTCGCGGCGAAGCCTTGCCTTCGATCGCGTCAGTGTCGCGCCTGCGCCTTGAGACCCGCGCTTCCGACCAGGACTCAGGCACCATCGTCGAAATTACCAGCGGAAAGATTTTTCGCGTGGAAGAAGCCGGCCTTCCGGTCGGGACTTCCATCACTATTCGCGACCTCTTCTTTAATACACCCGCGCGCAAGAAATTTTTGAAGGCGGAATCAACCGAGCTTTCGCACATCGCTTCTCTGGTTACGCACTATGCGCTGGCGCATCCGGAAAAGCACTTTGAGTTGCACTCGTCTACGAATGCCGTGTTGGTCGCGCCTCCAGTCGCCAGTTACAGCGACCGCGTTTACCAGGTTTTTGGCAAGGATGTTCTCGACCAGTTGATCTCGGTCGCAGCCGAGGTACCG
>WNFD01002943.1_pt1 | contig 25509 bp, 23 predicted proteins | sample 5400491 | NCBI WGS metagenome assembly WNFD01 (sample SAMN13153343, study PRJNA577476) | soil metagenome | isolation source: 120 cm saprolite under Douglas fir tree site 2 hole 2 replicate 2 | place: USA:California | collected 2015-04-18
TGTTTGGAGAGATGCAATCCTATCCGGACCTGATCCGCCCTTCTCTTCTTCCTTTTTGTTAGCCATTATGTCCTTTTAATTATGTGAGCCTGTATATCCTTGTACAAGGACTGTCGATAACCACATTTTGAAGTTGCGCAAGAAACTAGAAACAGAGCCTGCCCGTCCCAAGCACCTTCATACGGTCCATAGCTCTGGTTATAAGTTCCTGCCCTAACTCTCTATATTCAATTTTGCACGAGGAGAAACTGAACCTTGTTAAGGACGGCTTTAACGTCAGCATCGTCCAGGAGCTCGAAACGTCCTGTAAGGATGATGTGACCGCCACGAAGCCCGTCCTAGCTCTACAAGATGGACCGAGCATTCTTGTCGCTCACAGCTACGGAGGAGCCGTGATTACGGAAGCAGGGACGGGTCCATCCGTTGCCGGGGTTGGTGTACGTCGCGGCCGCCCATAGGCCAGATGCTGTTGAACTTCTTCGCTAGTGTTTCCCTTCAGCCCACATTAGAAATGTCCCTCCAGAGGAGGTCCGGTTGAAGAGGACAGCGATGAGTACGAGGGAGCTTCGACGAGCAGAGGTTTTGGTGCGTGTGAAGGGCCAGACGCTGAGGCTGGTGGATGCAGCGAAGATGCTGGAGTTGACAGCGATATCGCGAAGAAGGAGCCACCGGACTCCAGCACTGCAGCTCAGGCAGAGGTTCGAATCGGGCGAAGCTAGAGAAATTCTGGCGGAAGGTGCTGCGGCTCATTCGGGAGAAGTATTCGGGAACAGGGAGCGATTTGAGCCAACGCTGGCAGTGGATCGCACCCCCAGGCTTGACCCGTAGCATCCGGTGTTTTGGTTTTCCCCAAGGGTTTTCTCAGAGCATTCAGTTGCTCCGTTGGTCTTGGCAGTTCGCTCGTTGACCTCTTATGCGGGAAGGTTTTTGCAATTCGCGGTAGAAAGTATCCAGCCTGTTTCGTTCCAGCATGACTCTTTCCCCCTTGGCAAGCGGAGCGATTTGCAGCAAGCGGTTTTTCCGCGAGCACTTGGGGAAGCGATGGCAGAGCCCGTGTCGCCCACGGCCGTATTGCATGGGCCGTGCAGTGTCCTTGGGAATTCCGCCTCTGCGACGCTGGCCGGTTGCCCGCACGCGCAGCCGCGCATACTTGGCTTGCAGACTTTTCGGTTGCGCGTAGCGCGCGCACGATCGATCAGGTCGTATTGGCGGTGTTGACTTTCAAGGTTGTGCTGCCCTTGACCAGGCGTGGACTGACGGATGTACACACCGGCCCGCCGGGCCAGAGGGCCAGATGATCAGCCGTGATCTTATTCTGACTGTGCTTCATTCGGACATGGCCATGTTCACGCACAATAATACTGACGATGAATTCACCCAGCAAAACTTTTTCAACACCAAGGGAATTAGGTCCGAAAATTGGTGATGGGTCATTAGTTATTGGCGTTTTTCTGGTTCGTGGGATCTTTCCGTTGGAGATACCTGCTCCACGCCAGCACTAGAGTTCTCCCCCGTGAATGCTGGTGGCTCGCCCAGACTTCCCGCGCGCGGCAAATTGCGCACATACGTCACGATGGACCAAATCTCTTCGTCGGTGAGAATTCCGTGCGATGCAGGCATTCCTGAGGGCCACAAGCCATTCCTGATGACCCAGTAGAGCTGGCCGTCCGTGTAACTTTGAACTTCCGTGGAGGCGAGCGAAGGCACGCGCGGCGACATTGCATCTGCGAAGGGGACACCGGTGTTTTGACCATCGAGGCCATGGCAGACAAAACAGTAATGCGAAAAGTTCTCCCGACCCTCGGCAGTATTTTCAGGAGTTGCTGGCAAGGGATTTGTCAGATGTTTGCTGCGCACTAGGAATAAGTGTTTCGCCCAAGTGACGATTCGGTTCTCCCATTTTCCCGGAGGGCGAGCCTGGACTCCATGCATTGACAGCAGAAGTCCACCCAACAACGCAACGACAGACAAGAATCCCGATAGGGCCGCCACAAGCATTTTGATCGTTCGCATTTCGTCAGGGAAGGACCTCAATTTGCAAAGTCATCGATCCATGACCCTTCCCGCAGAAATGCGCGCATTTGCCGATATAGTGACCCGCTTTTTCTGGCGTGAATCGGATCTCGGCATCCTTGCCTTTCTTTATGTCCTCCGATTTGAGATTCAACTCGTCTACCTTGATACCGTGCGTGACATCGATGCTGTGCATCACCAGCACAACGGGTTCGCCTCTCTTGAGAGTGATCACATCCGGCTCGTAGGTAAATCTCTTCGCAGTGACTTCAATTCGCCGGGGTGTCTCGGCATGGCTCGCGTATGCAGCAGCGAACAAAGATGTAGCCGCAAGGAACATTATTGGTTTGATTGGAATCAACTTTCTTCTCCTAAGTAAATTTATTAAGGTGCGAGGAACTTCAATATGAGCTCCTCATCTTCGGCGCTCAGCATGGCACGTACGCGCATGTGCCGGACCACGGCGCGTGCCTCGCGAGGTGAAATAGATTCGGGCGGGTTATGACAGCGACCGCAATTTACCTGGAACCGCCTTTCTCCGTCGGTCTGGGATGTTTTGGTCGCAGCACTCGGTTTCGGTTTCGAGCTAGCCTGAGAACTCTTTTCGTCCGTCTGTGCGATGGCAACGAGAAACACGCTCCACAGACAGGTCAAAGCAACGGCAACGACTATCCTGTGTCTCATTTGGATGCCCCCGGCCAGAGTGGGAGTAAGAATCGGTAGGTAATTCCGAACTCCCAAACATTTACATCCGTAGATTGCGAGATGAATTGGCGTCCGTAGCTCGCATTCAACCTAACTTCCTTAGGAAGGTAGTAGTTCAGCCCGAAATCGGGACGGCGAACGTTTGTCGAGGGTAGCGAATCACCGGCGATGAGCCTGGACCGAAAGAACTGTTGCATTCGAATTTCGGGCTCGAGGCGCCCAATCGCAGAATTAGGCCCACTGAGCTGTGATAGGCGGTACGTTCCCTGGATCCAGTAACCTTGCCCGCTTAGCGAATGGGCCCATTCCCCTTTGACTTCGAGAGGCAAGCCGGAGGGAGTCCAGGAGAGGTGGGTGCCAAAAGAATTCATTCGCTGATCTTGTAGTTTCCTTTGATAAGAAGTCCCCACCTCGAGCCCCAGGCTAGGAATGAAAACTCCCAGCCTGCCACCGAACGTTCGTTCAGACTCAAGCTTGTTCGCGGTGCTCAACGTAGAAAAATAAGTGGTGTAATTGACGACGTAGCGGTCATTGGAGATCAACGCGCCCCGCAACATGAAGCCGTCGCTGTATCCGCCGGCGGTTCCAATGGCTGCCATCGTTGGAGCGTCCTGAAATTTATTAATCCAGATGGCACTGATGCGCTCGTTGAAAATTCCAAAGGGCGTCAGAAAACGGCCGGCGGTGATCGTCAAATGCGAATTGGCGTTGTAGTCGAGCTGCAAATATTCGAGCGTACCGAAGAACTGACCTTGATAAGGTCCCGTCGACCCGTTCTCGCGGGAAATAAATCCCCGCAGATCAGCGCGAGATTCGACAAGCCACTTCTCTCCAAGTGGAACAACAAGGACAGGCGCAACGACAGGTTGGAAAAAAGTGGTGTCGCCTTGCGTGGCAGACAAGAAGCCGGCTCCGCCGGAGAGAATAGGAATATCGGACTGTGCGCTGGCACTGCTTAGCCCGAACAGAACGAGCGCAAATACCAGCAAGACCCTAACTGCCATTGTGAACCTGGGCCGTCGAAGCAAATGTCACTGGTAGCTCGTCGGGTCGCCTATTTTTTGTGGTCTTCATTTCTCGCCTCGCCATCCGGCTGGCGCCCCTACGATGGAAAAAATAAGCGCGGCAGTTGTCACAGCAAAGTCAAAAGAGCGTCACATCTATTTTTCTTGTCGTGGAGTGTCAATGGATCAAGAAAACGAGCCCGCAGCTCAGAGCGCAAAAAGATGGCAAAGTAGTGCCGCGCGCTTCACAAAAACCAGATCGCGTTAAATTCAGAGTTAATGTCCCGCCATTCACGCGGGCCCCAACTTCACCGCTGTCACGATAACCAACGGCGAGCGCTTGTGCACCTGAACCTGCAGGAAGCCGGCGCGCGACGCATAGGCCGCCAACTCCGCAGCGGTTGATGGCGTTGGATTGTAGGGAGGGCGTTTCGATCCCCGGTATGATTCGGTGCCGCTAGCAAATGCTCCCCAGACTTCTTCCGACTCGAGATCAACATTGTCTATGCACAGACGTCCTCCAGGACGAAGGACGCGGAAAGAGTCTTTCACGTAGCACCACCGGTCCATCTGATCCAAGTGTGCCAACATGTTGGTCGAGTAGACCAGATCGAAGCAACTGGTCTCCAATTGATCCAATCCAATCTGCTGCAATTTGACGAGGCGGACGTTGTCCACGCCCCGCAGACGCTCCGCAGCCGTGGCCAGCATGTTTGCCGACAGATCTGCTCCTGTCCAGGATCGGCACCGAGAGGCGAGTTCCAGTCCGAGGCGCGCCACGCCGCAGCCAAATTCAAGGATGTCATCTTGCGGTCGGACTCCGGCCAGCTCAACCAGGTTCTTCAGCGGGGTCTGCGCGGACCGGCGTACAGCGGTCTCATCAGCATGTCCACAAGCGGCAGCCTTGGCCAGTTCTGGGGTGACAGCGAGAGCATCCCAGACTTCGGCGTACTGCTCACGATGGAGGTGAGCCAGCGAAGGCCATTGGATGTATTTGAGCGCGCGTGTCGAATAACCCCAAGCATAGGAAGACGACGAGAGCGCGACGGCCGTTCCAAGTAACCAAAGGAAATGCCCGTCTTTCACAATAGTAAAAATGAATCCGATTGCGGCCACTAGGGCTGCTGAGGCCGGAGTCCACGGATATTTGCGAACCAGGAAGGACGCCCATCTCAGTAACTTCAATCTCCGCATATACGCTCTCTAAAGGTCAGCACCTATTCAGCCGATGGAACCAAGTTGTGAGAGAGGATCCCCAACACAAGTACTGTCGGTCGACACTCAGCCTAATCGGCTTTTGGCCCGTTGCCAGAAGTGGTGAACCAGTGCCGGCGAACGGCAAATGGCGCAGCACATCGGCACGGACAATCTCAGCGCCAGATCAAAGTCAAGCTTTCCCTACCTGCCGCGGACTTCAGACTCAAGACAATCAATTGCCGAATCCAGATCCGAATAGTGCAATTCGTGAACGTCCGCAGTAAGTAGCTCGCGTATACAAGCCTTCTGTTCTTCGCGCGCCTCTTCGTCGGCGAGGATCATTTCCGGCTCCTCTGCCATCCTTTCCGACGGAGGTTTATATGCCAAAGTGAGATCGAGCACATCCTCTAACCAGCGCTGGGCCGCTTTCTTTGGAAAAGGAGTGAGCCGTGCGCCTCCGGCCGCAGATCGATTCAAAAAAACAATGTGGTCGACATCGCATTTGAAGGCGGTTGCGAATCCTGGCAGACTGCTGGTCGAAATCTCGAGTCCCATCTCGCCATTTTGCCGAAGAATAATCGGACGCTCCAGAAGTTCCGGAAAGAAGTCTGAGGCATCCGCTCGTAGTCGTAGATACAAAGGATTCCCGATCACCGTGCGCTCAGTGTGCCTGCGTAACGCGTGGGAGGCATCGTCGGAGACAAACGTCCACCCTCTTTGCGCGCACGCAAAAGCCAAAGTAGATTTACCCGCTCCGGAATTTCCACACAGCAAGACTCCGTGCCCATCCAGAACAACGCAAGCGGCATGAATGATCGCAAAGTGAACCGGCGCCAGGAGAAGTCCCGTCATGACATCCAGGAAGTGATAGCGGTAAAATGCGGAATCAGCGACGGTAACGGGCGTTACCCAGGAAAAACCAAACCCTCTTGACACATCGCACACGGCAAAATTCTCTGCATCCGCAATAATTGTAATGAGGCCTCGTTGAGCTCTAAAAATTGGAGCCTTGGGAAGCTCGTTGTCTCCAGTTTCAGAAACCCCTATGCGAAGATGGATTTTTTTTGCCGACTGCAGTTTCGGGAATGGCCCCCAGCTTTCTTGGGCTGCGACGATAACCGCCTCGGAGTTGGTCGATATCTCCAGAGGCAATCCAAACGGGTAATGAACCGCGTGAAGTGGGAATTCAACATAGTATTTCAGCGGGTCGCGCGGGTACCCATGAGTTTCCGCAAATGAGCTTTGCAGTGCGGATTTTGTCGTCATAACGCAGCGATCCTCCATCGTGAATTTCCTGCCGGCGGAACTTTTGCCCCGACCAAGATCGGAGACATTCGCTCTTGGCTTCGGTCACGCCAGAGGCAGGCCTTGATTTTAACGTCGAGTGCATTAAAGGGTTGTCACGGTTGTGTCCAAGCGTTGTAACAGGTCGGCAAGCCCAAATCATGCGGCTTTTTCCCGGCAGCGCCTCCGGTGGTCCCCGATCCAGGAATTCGAACCTTCCAGCAACGAAAGAGATCTCAACCCACTCGTTCTTCTGAGCTGGCGCCTACTAAGCACGGTCCCGATGGTGGCAACACGGTCTCGCCGAGCAGGAAACGAAAGAAGAACGCAGCGACTAGGGCTACTCCCGCCATTGCGTATAACACCCGCGGATAGCCAAACCTCGCGAAGGAGGCTCCAGCTGCAGCTACGGCTATAGCTTGGGTCAATGAAATCACCAGAAAATTTAATGCCGAAGCTCCTGCTTGTTCAGCAGGCGTCACATGCTTCATAAGAAGGCTGAACAGGCCTGGTTCACTCATCCAAAGAAGTCCCGAATAGCCAATGTAGATGAAAGACGCAGAGGTGGCGGCTGACGTGGCAGCGAGACACGCCAGTAAAAGCGCAGTCGCAAGCTGTGTTCCCGCTATGGCAGAGACGAGCCCAAGTTTACGGAATAAGAATGGCGCCATGAGAACGGCCAATGCCTGGAAAAGACTGGCGAAGGAAAATACTTCACCGATTCGCTGCAAAGGCATTTGCAAATACCGCGCGAAATAGATATTGGCCAAGGGAGCGAGGGATCCGGTCACGAGTGTCCAAAGGGCCAAGGCCGGAAGAAAGCGCAATAGGAAACGATTGCGGGGGTAAAGCTTCCTGGTAGTTACGGGTGTCGAAGGAAACGCCAAGCGAGAAACGGGCAAGATTCCCAGGGCGACGATCGAGCAACCGACGAGCAACGCGAACTGCTTAGCTTGGACGAGGCTAGTGAGCGGCTTTAAATGAGCAAACCACCCCGGCATCCGGCTGGCAATAAGATTTGCTACGCTTCCGATACCAATACCAAAAGAAAATACTATGCTGAAAGCCAACGGACGACTCTTTTCGTTCGTCAGCCGTGTAATGGCGGGAGACAGGGCGACGGCCCAAACGGTTGTTACAAAACCGCTTAAGAAGGCAAAGGCGAGAAGGACTGCTTTTGCGGAAAAGAAAACCCGCGCTGCCGAAAGAACAGGGACCAAGGCAAAACAGAACAAAAGCGATTTCCGCAGTCCAAATCGCTCGATGACTATCCCCGCAGGGATGGTGCACGCGATGCTGCCTACACCCATGGCGCTCGTCATGGCTCCCAGAAACTCCTCTTTGAACCCACAGTCCAAAAGATAGAGATTGTACAAAAAGAAAAAAATCGTCATCCCCAGGTCAAGACAGAACGATGCGGCAAGAAACGTCCAGAATTGCGCGCTCAATCCTTTTGTCGACAGCCCGTAACGCAGTCCGCGCCAAAGCAAGAACGGAAGTTCGATAAGACGAGAAACTCCGCGGTGCACAAGCCAACCGGCATATTTGATTACCTTGCGGCAGAACCTGAGAGCGCGTAAGGGGCCGGGTTGGGGGGTGCCCTGTGTGCTCTGACGGTCGGGTACTTCAACGATAGCGAACGTTGGCATAGCAACGGGAATGGAAAGCAGACCGCGGAGGACGACCGATGCTTTATCGCGAACGGAGTCAACAAAATTCGCATGCAACCAAACGCCATCTTTCCTCCGGTCAAATCGCGCAGAGAGTAGAGGTTTCGAAAACTCCCGGAACCATGCCTCTACGCCGGCGGTGGAACGATCGATTTCTTCCTGGACCTCCTCGGGCAGCGAGCAAGCAAATGATTCCGCAGCCAACCGGAAGGAAATTATCTCCAGGCGACGAAGGGACTCGTCGTGCAGGTTTCGCCACGTGGCCCAGAAACCGTGGTCATTCGCATGCAAATGTAAAAACCGGGCCAGTCCGTACACCTGCTCTGCTGCGGGGACGCCCAGGAGACGATCTCGAAGAATGTTGAGAGCGGTGTAGGCGAGATTGTCAGCAGAATTGAGACCCGGGAACGAGATGTCCTCAAGTCGCTGGCTGACGCGGCGAGTCCAGAACTGGTCCAGTCCAGTCGGACAGAAACGCATGATCGAATCATTCCACCAGCAAAAGTGCAGCTCGAAACTAATCGGCATGTCAGGAATGGTGCACAAATGATCTTTGCGGAGATGTTCCTGCTTGAGGTTTGGCGTGTAGCCAAATGCAAGGAGAGCATCTCGAGCGCGAAGAATCGATTCTGGTGGGCAATAAAGGTCGATGTCGCCCTGCGGCCGAAACCGAGGATCTACCGTGTAACCGGGCCACAGGGAAAACCCTTTAATTACGAGATAATCTGCATTCGCATCCCTCAGGGCTTTTGCCACCGTTGAATAACTCGCTTTGATGCGATCGAACCGCAACGCGGTGTCTGATAGGTAAGCGTCGATCCGCGAACGAACCCAATCCGGAAGGTCATCGTCACGGTCCTGGCGTAAAGCTATAGCCAGACGCGCAGTTGACCAACCCGAGAGAACGGTTCTCCACTGGTGATCAGTGACCTCGCGAAGCACCTCTCGCCGTGTTTCGCGAAACCGTAATGCGTCGAGGAGAAAAGTCGGGATCTCAAACACTCGCGAAGTCCATCATGTTTCTCTGTCCAGAACCTCATTGTGATTGCTGATTGCTTCTTTACGGCGCGTTGAAATGAAGGTGCGGCAAATCAGAACCTGTACTTAAGTGCGAATTGGACGATCCTCGGATTCGACACAGTCGAGGAAATGACTCCAAAGGCTGGTCCCGCGGCGCGATCGTTGACTGGCATCCCGAACTTTGGCGTGTTCGTGAAATTGAAAAACTCGGCACGGAATTCCACGGCACTGGCTTCGGTAACAGCAAAATTTCTCTGAATTCCCAAATCGATGTTGCGCTGGTCGGGTCCACGCAGTATGCCAACGCCGCAATTCCCAAAGCCGGTACCGTCGCCAACTACCGGAGGCGCAGCGAACGCGGCGCTATTGAAGTACCCGTTGAGACGGTTAGAAACGGATCCGGACGAGGCCGGGTTCGCACCGGTGCACTCCGCCCGAGTGAAGCCGACGAGGTTTCCATAGACCGATCCTGCCGTGCTATCGACGGCCGTAATAGGAAGGCCTGACTGAAGGACCAGCACACCAGAAAACTGCCACTGCGAGAAGACCAGCCGCGTGACTTTAGGCCCGGTCCTAAACGGAGAGGGCGCGTAGACAAAGCTCAGGGCGAAGCGGTGCTTTCGGTCGAAGTCGTCAAGTCCGCGAGCCTGGCGCGGATTGGTTTGGTCGTTGCTGAGGAACCCTAGGTCTAAGGAGTTAAGAACTCCCGTTCCGCTCGTGAAATCGAGTGCCTTGGAAAATGTGTAGCTAGCCAGGAAGTCGAGACCGTGGCTGAGTCTCTTGATTACGCTGGTTTGCAGGGAATTGTAGTTGGCGCTAAAAGCGGTTTCGCAAATATAGGAGCCGCTGGCGACACCAGCGAAGGGCAATCTCTGCGTCAGGTTTTCGTTTGTCGTGGCTGTTTGCCCGTTGATGGGATTCTGCGGAGTCGCGGTGAGCGCCTGATTGAACTCTACGCAGCCTGTGAGGTGAGTCGCTTTTGAGCCGACGTATCCTATCTGCCACAGGAAGCCTGGCGCGAATTCGTATTGAACGTTCAGGCTGTACTGTTGCGAATAGGGACTTGTAAGGGACCGCCCGATCGCGGCGAGGAACAACGAGCTGTCCGGTGTGCGCGGGAGAAATATGGGGAAGGCCGAAGTCAAGGGCAGGGGAGGATTAAAGGGCTGCTGGAAGGTAGACGCGGCGTTCTGCACTCCCAAAAGCGTTTGCATGGTCGAAAACGGAGGTTGGCCTATATTTTGCGCGGCGAGTTGCCCGGAAAGCCGTTCGTAGTAGATGCCATACCCACCACGCAGCACTACCATGGGGTGGTCGAGCAACCGGAGAGCAAAACCAATGCGCGGGCTAAGGTCCTTATAGTCCGAATTCCACATCGTAGAGTTTTGCGTTTTCATTACGCCGCTGGCGAGTGGCCCGTTGTAATTCGAGGGTAGGAGGAATCCGCTAAAACTGCCGGACCCAGGGACTTGTGAGGTCGCCAGGCCCGGATCGAAATTCGAGAGTCGGCCGTGGATTTCACTGGGCGGCCCGAAGAACTCATAGCGCAAGCCCGCGTTCACAGTTAGCCGCGGTGTGACTCTGATGTCGTCTTGCGTAAAGCCTGCGAGGTCCGTATACCGTTCGTCCTTTCGGTAGATGCCGGCTCCTCCAGAAACAAAAAATATATTGCTTTGAGCGCTGCCGTTTTGTGCAGCACTTTCACCCAAGAGAAAATCTGGAAAACTCAGGAAAAGCAGATCGCCAGACGGGGGAGACGGGGCAACATCCAATTGATGCCGTTTCGCCTCCGCGCCCATTCGTAAACTGTGCTTACCGCGCGTAAGAGAGATGGTGTCCTGCCAAACAAATGTGTTGGTGTTTTCAAAATAAGATAGTTGGAAGGGCGGTCCGAGGGTAAAGAGCCCAGTGACTTGAATGCCCGGGATTCCCGGCAAGGCCGCCGGAGTCTGCATTCCCACGTCGGGTCCAGTGATCGGGTCGATGCTCGCTTCCGATCCATCAAAGCGAATGAATCCGAATCGCGCCACATTGATCAGATTTGGTGTGAAGACATGCGTGTCAGACAAAACGAACATATCGTTCCGCTCGGTCTGTTGCCCTCCGAAGCCAGGCACAGTGGCGGCAAAACTGTTGAACGGTACGGTGGTCGGCTGGCGTGAGTAGAAGAAGCGGCCTGAGAGCTGATTTTTCGCGGAGAACTGATGGTCCAGATTCACCGTGAACTGGTCTTCGCGATATTTCGCTGGACTTGAGAATGTCGATTCTCCGACTCCGTTCGGAAGAATCCTTTGTGGGCTCGGAATCGCAAAGTTTCCGTTTGGGAGCTTGAAATTTAGAAGAGCGAGCGCCACGGGATTGATATTGGATCCATCCGGCGCCACCGCGACACCGCCATTTACCCCAGACTGTCCGCCAAAGAGACGACCTAGGGCGGCGGCTGACCGATCGCTGCTCAAAGGAGGCAGAAAAGTGCTTATCAGGGAGCCAGTGGCATCGCCATCCCGTTGAATCGTCGCTTGATAGGACAGGAAGAAAAATGTCTTATTTCCCCCGATTGGTCCACCCAAGGCACCTCCGAACTGGTTCTGCTTCAGGACCGGTCTCGGCTGGCCGTTTTGCTTCAAAAAGAAGTCGTTCGCGTTCAGAGCATCATTTCGAAAGAATTCCCACAGACTTCCGTGAAAATGATTCGTTCCGGCCTTGCTCACGAAGTCGACATTGGCACCCGCACTTCGGCCATAACCCGCATCATACAAACCTGTCTGTACTTTGAACTCCCCGATGGTGTCGGGGTTAGGGATCGCAATGCCCGTTTCGGGAGCAAATAATTCCCCGGAAAATGAATTTTCAGAGATGTTGTTGGCATCCACGCCATTAAATTGAAAATTGTTAGCTGTGGTTTTGGCACCATTGGCTGAGACATTCTGGGTGTTTGAACCTAAATTAGCAGCATTGGGAACGTCGGCGATGACTCCGGCGGAGAGCGCCAAGATCTGAGAAAAGTTGCGATTGGCGAGAGGCAACGCGACAACGGTTTTACTGTCGGTCACTCGGCCGAGCGCAGCGCTTTCAGTCTGCGCTAATTCGGAAGAATCGTTGACCTGCACCTTGACTGATGCTGCCGAACCAACGTCGAGCCTGACATTCACGACGGCGGTTTCGCTAATGATGACATGGATGGAACGCAACGTTTTTTGTCGAAATCCCGTCGCATCCACCAGCACAGAATAATTTCCGGGGGCCAAGAGCGCCACCCGGAACAGGCCTTCTGATGTGGCGGTTACTGAACGACTCCAATTTGTTTCCTCATTGACAACCGTAACTTGAGCATTAGCGACAAGCGCCCCCGAGGGATCATAGATCTGGCCGCTGATGGCTCCTGTGCCCGGAGCTTGTGCTTGAGCGCGAAGGATCGTCATTACGAAAAGTAACGAGGTGCTTAAAACCGCACGACACCATGAACGATTGAATGCCGTGCAGAACCGAGAAGAAACAATATGGATGCTTTTGTTCATATTCGCGCCCAGCAATTTGCCAAGATCACAATCGCGACGTTAGAACAGCAGCGACCTCCGATGGGTCACCAAAATGTCAAGTATTTGCAAAAGCGTAAGTCCAGCTGGATCTTGTCCCAACGAAAGAGATACTCTTAATGCGTACTTGCGAGAGGGATCGCGATAGTCAAGAGATTCCGTATCCTCATGGCGAACCAGCCGAAATTGATGAGACAGCTGCTTCTTGACATGTTGGAAGAGGAATCTTGGATTGAAATTGTTGGGGAAGCGACGCAAGAATCCGAGATTCGAGAACTTGTCGAGAAGACTGCGGTTGACCTAGTGATGGTCGCCGACAAGTTGGACAGGCGACCGGCCATCTGCCTTACGCTGCTGAACGAATTCTTGGCACTATCGCGGTCACGCCGCACGAAAATTATGCCGTTTGTTATTGGGCGTCGCTCGATATTCATGTCGACGAAATCGAATCATCGAAACATGGATTTCTTGGTGCAGTGAAAAAAGCGGCACCAATGGCGAGCAATGGTTAACTGAGAGATGACACAAAGACTGTCCCGTTGGCGGGAAGGGAATGAGTGAAAAGGCAAATTCGAGTGCTTGTGACCAATCGTGTCAGGTTAACGTGCGAAACCAGAATCGAGACATTCGCTGATTGCCCGAACATTGCGATTGTCGGCGAGACCGCCTACCACGCCGGTATTGGGGGGGCAAGTCGAACAGAGGCATCGCCTCCCGATTTTCTCTATAGCACCGGCGCGCAACGCGATACACACATCACCACAGTGACGGCCCAGATAAATCGTAGCGTCACGTATTGGGCGACGTTCGAGGCTTCGCCGAGTTATTGAAGCATCGGAAGAGGTAATTTTTGGCATCATACGAGGGGCAGGAACGCCCACAGGGGAAGTGTCATGAGATTTCTTTTTCGGCTCCGGCGGTACATCAGAGTAGTTGCGATTCTTTCGTTTGTGCTCGGAGGCGCTGTGTTTGGGGCCGCACAAGAGCAGCAACGTCAGAAGCAACAAAGAACGAGCGCTCCGCCGGATGTGCCAGCGGCGTCCCAACAATTAACGTCCGAATTAACAAAAGACAATCTGGATCGCGTTGCGGCTTCGGCGGCCCAGTTGAAAGAAGTACTCTTGCAGGATACTGGATTGCTCGTGGAACTGAAGCGCTTGATCGCCAAGGAAGCGAGCGACAACGGCCAAGTCATTGTCGATGAGGATTTGACCGACAACGCCGTCTATCAGCGTCTCGTGGATGACGTAAAGTTTCGTTCCATCGCCACGCGCCTGGTGCAAAAGTATGGTTATTTGCGGCCCAGCGTAAACCCCGACTCCGATTTGGGGAAACAGCAGGATCTTATTCTGAAGGAACGTGCCAAGAGGATGGTGCAGATTGAAGCGCAGGAGGACCAGCAGGCCTTACAGGCTGAACCGAAAGATAGGCGGAGCCAAAATATAAATACATCATGCCGCGGTGGAAATTATGACGAAAACAATCCTGAGGATTCCGAGTGTGGAGAAGATGGAGCGGCCCGGCGGAGAGGCGACCAAGGTACCTCGGGGGCCCCTCCCCCTCGAAATGAGCAGCAGCAGCCCTCGACGCCAGAACAGGGATTTCCTACGAATCCAAACGCCTCCGTGTTGCGAGCGCAGGCCGGGGGATTGGAACTAGGCTCCGGTAGTCTAACCGAGAGTTCTTCATCTTTCGGGTCTCTTGCCGATTTGATGCTGCCGACGAGCATGAAAAGCGGTACGGATTCACTCGTGGCGAGTAATTTGAATGCGGACCAACTTGAGCTGGCAGCGCTTTACCAGGGTCGAGGCAATGTTCTACAAGGACTGCAGAACGCGGATCCTACACAGGAGCTTATTGCCAGGAATGGCAACCAGCCTGAGCTGTCGAGCAGTGCCGGCAGTTATCGGTTGCCGCGAATGGCGCGAAACAAAGAACTGGCACCAACAGAACCTGTGCACCGGCCGACTCCTTATGCCGATATTCCCTCTCTCTACGATTTATACGTTCAGGCACCTTCAAGGAACGGAACTCCGCAGCGTTTTGGCGCACAGGTGTTCCGCGATGGACTTAGGGATTTGCGTTCCGTGCCTATGGACTTGCCGGTTGGCCCGGACTATGTCGTCGGGCCTGGGGACGGTCTGGCAATTGATTTGTGGGGCGGGGTTACCACGCGGTTCACGCGGGTCGTAGACCGGCAGGGTCGCGTTTCCTTGCCGGAGGCGGGGCCCGTGGAGGTGAGCGGACGAACTCTGGGTGATGTGCAGCAGTTGGTCCAGAGAACTCTCGCAACGCAATATCGCGACACGTCCACGGAGGTTTCCGTCTCGCGGTTACGCACCATCCGTGTGTACGTCGTTGGCGAAGTGAACGAGCCTGGCGCATACGACATCAGTTCGCTTTCGACTCCGCTCAACGCGTTGGTGGCGGCTGGTGGAGTGACGCTGCGCGGTTCGCTCCGTTCGTTGAAGCATTATCAGGGCCGACAATTGGTTGAAGAAGTGGATGCATACGATCTGTTGCTTCGAGGGGTGACGCCCGACGCGAAAAAACTCGAAAATGGCGATACGTTGATGGTGCCGCCTTTGGGTCCCCAGGTGACAGTGACAGGAATGGTGCGCCGTCCGGCAATCTACGAACTGCACCAAGAGAAAACGCTGGCTGACGCGCTGGACCTGGCTGGCGGAATTCTTCCCGCGGCAACTTTGAAACACGTCGAGGTGCAGCGACTCGACGCCCACGAGAAACGCACCATGCTGAGCCTTGATCTGTCGCCAGACGGCGGCGGAGAGCCGCAACTTACGGCGTTCAAGATCAAGGATGGCGACGAAGTCCACATTTTTCCGATCGCACCTTACAACCAGGACACGATCTACCTGCAAGGGCACGTTCTGCGTCCCGGGAAATATTCCTATCACGATGGAATCAAGTTGACCGACATCGTCACCTCATATAAAGACCTGCTGCCCGAGCCTGCCGCGCATTACGGAGAAATTATTCGCCTAAGTTCACCGGACTTTCGGCCAAACGTCGTGAGTTTTGATCTGGCATCGGCTCTGAAAGATCCGGCCTCGGCGCCGAGCTTGGAACCGTTGGACACCATTCGAGTGTTCAGCCGGTTCGATTTTGAGCCAGCCCCAACCGTTTCGGTGGGCGGAGAAGTACGTTTGCCGGGAACATACCGGACTTCCGGCCAGGCATCGCTGCGCGACGCGGTATATCTTGCCGGCGGATTGTCGCCTAACGCTTCTGTGGATAACGCTCAACTCTTTCGCATCAATCCTGACGGGACTTCTAAGATCTTCAGTGTGAACCTGCGCGAAGCGCTGGAGGGAAACAGCGCTGACAACATTTTGCTGCAGCCGCGTGATCGTCTGTTGATTCATCGAAATGCTTTGAGCGTGGACCCGAGCACAGTAGAAATTACCGGCGAAGTAGCCAAACCAGGGCGCTACCCCCACACCGGTAACATGCGGGCCGAGGATCTGATTCGCGCCGCCGGCGGATTAAAACGCAGCGCGGACACCGATCTAGCCGATCTGACGCGATACGCCGCCGCAGGCGGGCCTGCCCAGCAGCTCCAGATTTCGCTCACGTCAATTCTCAACGGCAACCCAACCGAAGACGTGCCGTTGCGCGGCGGGGATGTACTTGCGATTCGCCAAGTTCCTGGTTGGAAGGATATCGGCGCGTCGATCAAAGTCAGTGGCGAAGTCACGCATCCCTCCACGTATGGGATCCAGCCTGGCGAACGGCTGAGCTCTGTGCTGGAGCGTGCCGGCGGGTACACGAAAAACGCCTATCCCTATGGAGCATTGTTGATGCGGCGAGATGTTCGCGAAGTCCAACTCAAGTCGCAGATGGACCTGATTTCGCGCATCAAGTCCGAGAAAGTGCTGCTGAAGTCGCTTCCGGAAAACGACGCGGACCAAAAGAACGCAAAGCTAACGGCGATTTCGCAAACCGATTCGACGCTGAACGAGCTTTTGACGCGTGAACCCGCCGGCCGCGTGGTAGTGCACATTCAAAAAGACATCAATCAATGGAAGAACACCCCTGCGGACATCATGGTGCGCGACGGCGACGTACTGGTGATTCCGAAGAATCCAAACACTGTGCTGATTACAGGCCAGGTGTTCAATCCGACGGCGGTCAGCCAACAAGGGAGCCGGTCAGCGAAGTGGTACTTGAGCCAGGCCGGCGGCCTCACGCCGATGGCTGATCGCAAAGCGGTATTCGTGATTCGCGCCGACGGCTCCGTGATTGCAGCAAAGAACAACAATTCGGGTTGGTGGTCCGGGGATCCGCTCGGCGCCTCTTTGCGCCCAGGAGACACAATCGTGGTACCGGAACGGGCGCCAAAGGTTGGTGGGCCCAACTTCACAACGGTGTTGCAGGCAGCGCAGTTGGCGACTTCAGTTGCGCTCGCTGTGGCGTACATCCATCCATGATGTTGGGACTGTGGACCGGGCCTAGAGTGTGGGCAGTTGCACTGGGAACGATTCTGGCTGTGGCCGGGGTCGCTCGTGGGCAAGAGCCCGAGACTACCGAGAAGAATGGTGGGATGAAATCGACGCAACAAAAACCGGGATCGGAATCGCAAGCACCTGCGGAGGCAAAGGTCCCGGCCGCGAAGCATAACTGGCTGACGGAGCGCCTGAAGGATTTTGCCGGCGATCAGAAAGATTTGTGGACCAGTCCGAAGAATCTGCAGGTCTCCGATGCAACGTGGCTGCTGCCGGTTAGCGGAATAGCCGCAGGACTGGTTGTGACGGACGCCGACTATAGCAGGCACATTTCACACGATCCCAAGACGATGTCGCACTACAACACGATTTCGAACGCGGGAATTGCTGCGTTGGCTGGCGGCGCTGGAGCCATGTGGGCTCTCAGCTATAAGAATCACAACTCGCACTGGCGGGAAACAGGATTCCTCGCCGGCGAAGCTGCAATCAACAGCTTTGCGATCACTGAAACCATGAAGTATTCATTCCGCCGCGACCGGCCGATAGAAGGGGACGGTACTGGAAGCTTTTTCCAGAGCGGGGCTTCGTTTCCTTCCGAGCATGCCGCCGCCGCCTGGTCGATCGCAGGTGTGATCGCGCACGAGTATCCCGGGCCGTTGACCAAGATTCTCGCTTATGGCGCGGCCGGCTTGATCAGTTATTCGCGCGTGAAAGCGCGGCAGCACTTTCCGTCGGACGTGTTTGTGGGTGGATTGATCGGTGACTTGGTCGGACAAAATATTTACAGCCGACACTTTGATCCGGAGTTAGGCGGTTCCGACTGGCGCTCGATCAGCCAGTTTTTTCATGACCACTGGCAGCCATCTCCCGAGAGCGCGGGCACCCCTTATGTTCCATTGAACAGCTGGGTATACTCGGCCATCGAGCGTTTATCGGCAATGGGTCTGGTTCACGCGGAGTTTCTTGGCATGCGGCCGTGGACGCGGCTCGAGTGCGCCAACCTCACCGAAGAAGCCGCGCAAAGTCTAGATGAGCGCGTGGAGAACTCCCAGGCCGATGACATCGTGTCTGCCCTGCGTACGGAGTTCGCAAGTGAATCCGCTACGTATGAAAACGGTCCTGAGAATTCGGCACGGATCGAGTCCGTTTATTCCAGGATGATGGGAATCAGTGGAACCCCTATTAATGACAGCTATCATTTCGGACAAACCATCATCAATGACTACGGCAGGCCTTATCAGGAAGGTTTCAACAACGTGACCGGATTTTCTGCCTACGCCACCGCGGGCCGATTCGCGATCTACGTGAACGGAGAATACCAGCATGCTCCTTCCGCGCCTGGTTTTTCCCAGCCGATTCGCAACTTTTTCGCGACAATCGATCAGACTCCTGTGCAGGCAGCAACGCCCATTGCCGGGACCGATCAGTTCCGTTTGCTCGATACGTACGTGGCTGCCAACCTCGGGGGTTGGGACCTCACGTTTGGCAAACAGAGTCTTTGGTGGGGACCCGGAGATGGAACCGCACTAATATTCAGCGACAACGCCGAGCCAATCTATATGGCTCGCGTGAGCCGTACTACGCCTTTCTTGTTGCCATGGATTCTGGGCAAACTTGGCCCGGTAAAGGTAGATCTTTTCTTCGGGCAACTTGCGGGCAATCAATTTCCTCCGCGCCCTCTGATTCACGGAGAGAAAATCAGTTTCAAGCCAACCCAAAATCTAGAACTTGGATTCAGTCGAACTTCCGAGTTCGGAGGCGTCGGACGTGCTCTGACATCAGCGGCCATTCTGAACAGCTATTTTAGTTTCACGTCCTCCGGAGCTTACGGACCGAACGATAATCCGGGAAAACGCACGGGAGGATTCGACTTCTCCTATCGGGTTCCGTTTGTGCGTCGCTGGCTGACGGTATATACCGACGCGATCTCGAGCGACGATCCATCCCCAATCGATGCGCCCCGACGAGCCGCCGTCAATACCGGTCTCTTTTTGCCCCGCGTTCCCGGCATCAACAAACTGGAATTACGCCTGGAGGCCGGATATACGGACACAGCGACTTCACGCAGTGTAGGCGGCAAGTTCTATTACTGGGAGCTGTTCTATTACCACGATTTGTACACAAACAAGGCAAACATCATAGGAAGTTGGATCGGAAGAGAGGGTGCTGGATACCAAGCGTTTAGCACTTACCGATTTAGCGCAAAAAACAGCCTGCAATTTGCGTATCGGCATGCGAAGGTCGATGGTGACTTTGTTCCTGGCGGAGTGAACCAAAACGATGGCTCCCTCAAACTGGATTGGTGGGTGCGACACGACCTGAGCGTGTCGACCTTCTTGCAGTATGAAAAATGGAGTGCTCCTATTTTGGCCTCAAGTCCGCAGTCAAACTGGACATCGACGGTCGAGGTGGCGTTCTGGCCCAGGCAATGGAGTCATTAGGCGACGTGACGGTCGGACCGGTCATGTTCGAAGCAAGAAACAGGAGAAAGAGTGTCGCAACACGTGGAACAGAAACCATCCGATTCGCACCGAACCCTAGGTGACCGGTTGCAGCTTCGATGGGTTGCTCAGGATGCGTTGCACGACTGGCGTCAGCTACGGACGCAGTACCTATTTCCAGCGTGCGGCACTCCGCACAATATGTCTTCAAGCGGAGGCCGGCGGTGAACTATTCAAGTGGAGCTCCGGTTCGACGGCCCTTGCCAGAACTACCGGACAACGAATCCCCCGGAGATGCGGCGCGTGACGAGGTTCCGGATTCCAGTAAGGGAATGCTCGAGTCTCTGCAATTGCTTTGGTCCCGTCGTCGAATATTGCTCCACGTTGCTGTCTACGCATTGCTCGCCAGCACGCTCGTCGCCTTTCTGATTCCATCCCGTTATGAGTCCACTGCTCGTTTGATGCCACCCGATAGTCAGTCCGGTTCCAGCGGCCTGGCCCTTGCGGCAGCGGCAATGTCCGGCGTAGCCGGCGGCGGCAGCGGCAGCGGCAGCGGTGGCGGCGGCCTTAGCGGAATTGCGAGCGACTTTCTCGGGCTTAAGAGCACGAGCGAAGTCTTTGTCGGCGTCCTGGGGAGTCGCACTGTTCAAGATAAGCTTATCCAGCAATTTGACTTGAGAAAACTCTATTGGGAACGGCGCATGGATGATGCACGAAAGGCTCTAGAGAAACATACCTCCATCACCGTAGATCGCAAGAGCCAGATCATCACCATCACGGTGACGGACAGGAGCCCCCAGCGAGCAGCCGCGATGGGGCAGGCTTACGTCGAGGAATTAAACCGCTTGGTGGCGGCTTTGAGCACCTCATCCGCCCGCCGCGAGCGAATTTTCCTCGAAGGGCGTTTGATCACCGTCAATGAGGATCTGGAGGCGGCAGAGAAAGATTTCAGCCAGTTTGCGAGCAAGAACACGGCGATCGACGTCAAGGAACAGGGCAAAGCCATGGTCGAGGCGGCCGCGTCCCTGCAAGGTCAGCTCATCGCCGCGAAAGCGCAATATGAAGGTCTCCGACAGATTTATACCAACAACAATACTCGCGTGCGAACGGTCAAGGCTCGTATCGACGAACTGCAGCACGAACTCGAGAAGCTCGGCGGAAAAAACGAAAGCGCAACGAACGTCGCCGATCAGTCCAGTGATTCCATGTATCCGTCGATCCGAAAGCTACCTTTACTCGGCGTCAGATACGCGGATTTGTATCGCCGGACGAAGATTCAGGAAGCTGTTCTCGAGACTCTTACGAAACAGTACGAACTAGCAAAAGTCCAAGAAGCGAAAGAAATTCCCACCGTGAAAGTGCTAGACGTTGCGAATATCCCGGATAAGAAGTCATTTCCTCCGCGGCTACTGATCATTTTTCTGGGAACTTTTATCGCTATCAGTTTCGGTGTTCTGTTTGTGCTCGCGTCCGAGAGCTGGAATGCAATTGACTCGCAAGATCCTGGAAAGCAATTCGCCATCGCGGTTTGGAGCGATGTGACATCGAAGGCGCCTTGGGCTACGAGGAATGGTGCGGCGCCTTTGGGCAGTAAGAAGCGATTTTGGAGCAAGTTACGCAAGGGAACCGGGCCCGAAGAAGACAACTAAGGAGCACGCCTATTCCCGCCGTAACTTGTTGCAGATAAAATAGTTAGCCAAGAAACGTCATGTAAGTGACGGGGCGGAGCTATCTTCGCACTCGCCGACAGGAGAACCCGTGGCATCAAGTTTGGCGAGCGGCGCTGGTCTGGTGGAAGCTGCAATGCCAGCCGAGTATTGTCAGCCACAGTGGTATGCCGCGCAGACGTGCGCAAACCACGAAAAGCAGGTGTTGCAGCAATTGGGGCTGCGCGCCGTGGAGGCCTATTTGCCGCAATACGAGTCTGTTCGGCGGTGGAAAGACCGCCGTGTGCGCCTGGATCGGCCGCTCTTTCCGGGCTATGTTTTTGTACGCTTGACGTTGGGTGACCGCTTGCGGGTCCTGCAGACTCCTAGTGTCGTCCGGTTGGTAGGATTCGGTCGGCGGCCGACCCCCCTGCCGAATCAGGAAATCGAAGCGCTTCGTTCCGGGCTGGCGCACAACATACGGATGGAGCCACACCCGTACCTGAAGGTCGGCCGCCGCGTGCGGGTTACGACCGGCCCTCTTCAGGGTATAGAGGGCATCCTCGTGCGCAGGAAAAATATGTCGCGATTTGTCGTTTCCCTCGATCTCATCATGCGTTCGGTCGCCACGGAGATTGACATTGCGGAATTGGGACCTGTTCAATAGATTTTTCATGAATGTCCCGACGAGCGCGAAATTGGTGGCTGCCGTGCCGTCGTCGGCGAGCTCAAACTTACGTCCCTATTTGCTCCACCGTAAATGGAGCGCGGGCGAATGCGGAAATCAAAGCTACGTTTAGTGCACAACCATTTCGGCCATTGAATGAGGTCTATAGTTTCTGAAAGTAATCAGAATCCTGGTGCGGTTAGTTGTTTCTCTCGACCCCATAAGGCGTTCTGTCGCACTCGAGATCGACGTAGCTGAATTGGAGCCGCTTCGCTGACGATTGTCGAAGGCGCGAAGGAACGCTGTCCGCGGCGAACTTAATTAAACATCACCTTTATGCTAAAGGAACTTGCCATTGCTGCTAGGAACCTCGTCTTAGGCGGGAATCTCAAAACCTTGAAGTTTCTTGGTCGGCCAAGAGCGGGCGTGGACTACGTCGGGGAGTGTCTGTTCTTGGAACGGATGATGAATCCCAACGGTGACCTTCCGCAACGACAAATATGGGAGGTACTCGGGACTGCGTGTGCTTTTCCAGTGATTCTGCACCCTGCGGCTCTCGGAGACTGGTTTACGAAAGTGGCTTCTTGGCAAGCTGACTTAATTGCGCTCTGTATGCTTTGCAGGCTCGCCGAGCCAAAGAGAATCTTCGAGATTGGTACTCTGCATGGAGCGAGCGCGTTGCAAATGGCTCTAAACGCCCCGGGGGCCGAAGTCTTTACCCTCGATTTGGAGGGCAAGGCAGCCTTGAAGGTGACAGAGGTTGACACCCACTACGCAAGGGAAGGAAAAAGGAGAAAACTAATTTTTGAGGGACTTCCCGAGGAGAGGAGGATCCGGACGATGCATGGGGATAGCGCCTCCTTTGATTTTGCCCCTTTTGAGAATTCCATTGATCTCTTCTTTGTCGACGGTGCTCATTCCTACGAATACGTGAAAAACGACACGGCCAAAGCAGTGAAGTGTGTGCGGGAAGGCGGAATCATTGCATGGCACGACTACGGTCGGTGCGGAGTGAATGGAGTTTCTAAATGGCTCACTGAGTTTAGGGCCGCAAATAATGAAGTGCAAAGAATTCCTGGCGGTTCCTTGGCTTACATGATTAACCAGCGCAAAGGTGGATTCGTAGATGCGACAGATTCAGAGACGTTTGCGCGGTGTACCCAGAGAATCGCTCCGCCGAATAGTTCCCCGTGAGGAATGGGAGCATGTATCCTCCATACACACGAGTTCCACGGCGAGGGATCCCCTGGCAGATGGAGCGCCTTCAACACAACCGCTGCGCAGCCGCGCTCGCTTGCGCACGAGAAAGGTTGGTCGCTGCGTGCGTGTCAAAGCGGGTCCCAACAGAGCCTCGAAGGTATCCTCGTGCGCAAGAAAACGCCTCGCGATTTGTTGTTTCCTTCGACTGCGTCATGCGTTCCGTTGCCGTTGAAATTGGTAGCCGGATTGGAGCCCGTAGAGTAGCGCTAAATAGAGCGCTGGCACTTCTCGCCTGCTCTTGAACGCAACGCTGCTGCCCTGCAACGAGGTTTTACTCATGCTTGAGATCGATAGAGCAACAGACAGTTCAGACAGAGCCCGTGTCGGCTTTGTGAAAGTTCTAGTTTTTTTGGGGCTGATGGGGCTTGTGCTCATGATTTCGTTCTTCAGCCCCTATCTGGGCGCCACGGCGCTCGGACTGTTGCTGGCTGGGCTGCTTCTGGGAGTCAACCTGCGACTGGCGACTCTCGGCCTAGTTTTTCTGCTGCCGTTTGATCCGCAGCTCGAAGTTAAGCCCGGATTTTACCTTTACATGGACCTTTTCTTTATCGTCCCGGCTTTGATATATCTCTGGAAAACGGCCTTTGCTAATCTTCGGATTCGTTGGGCTTCACTCGCACTAGGTCCATATGTCCTATTTGCGATCGCTACGTCCTTTTGGCGAGCGGACAATCTGTACTGGTTTTCAGGATACAGTGTGCGTCTAGTGATTGCAGTGCTGTTTATGGCAGTGGTAGCGGGCATCGTGCAAACCAAGACCATCACACTAGCACTCGGCGCAACCCTGATTCCGCAAGTTGTTTACGGTGTGTACCAACTTCTGTTGGGTGATTTGGGAGCCGTTTACTGGTTGATTTATCCGCATTATGAAAAACAGCCCCTGATAGACCGAGCGTACGGATTTTTTTTCCAACCGAATAACTTCGGGGGCTACTGCGCGGTGGTGTCGGCCATGCTGCTAGCGCTTGCGCTACGAAGCAAGGCGCACCGCCAACGCATTCTTTGCTGCGTCCTGGCTACCTTCGGGTTTGTCGGTGTGGCATGTTCAGGAAGCCGCGGTGCTTGGCTCGGGGCAGCTGCGAGCCTCGCGGTCTTGTTTCTCTACAGCCGTGCGAGCTTCGCCGCGAGAATTGCTTTGGTGACATGTATAGCAGTGGTTATTCTTCTAGCCACATCCATCGAGTTTGCGCCTCTGACGCGGTCGGCGACGATCGATACCTTTACAGTTGAAACCCGGTCGACTGCATATCTTGCGGGAATACTGCTCTTCCTCCAAAATCCGCTGACAGGGGTCGGTCTGACAAACTACCAGGTGCTTATGCCTTCCGTCGTTGAATGGGCTTACGATCCTGTTGCTGCCCACAACACCTATTTGCAGATTCTCTCGGAGAATGGAATCATCGGCTTCCTGCTCTTTATGGGACCCGTCTTCTATTTCTTTTACCGAAATTTGAAGATGGCAAAGGAATCGACCACAGCTCTTTTGAGTTCCGCCGGTATGACCGTGTTTCTCGTGCATGGTTTGTTCGACTTTCAACTCTCCACTGCGCCGCAATATCTATTGCTATTCGCGATTCTTTTTGGTTTCGCGAGCGTGGCTGTGGTAGCGCCGGCGACGGGCAAGGAGGTCGAAGGATGAACGCCGCTGTCTTGAGAAGGTCATTCACGTTGGGAGCGGCGGAGTTCAGCAGGAAGATATTACTTGCGGCGACGGTTCTTCTTTGTGCGCGTTTCCTCCCTCCAGAGGTGTTTGGCGATTACGTGTTCTTGCTCTCGTTCTACCAAATTTTTGCCGTTTTGGGGGGAGCTGGACTGCCCAGCAGTCTGCTGCGAGCCGTTGCGCGTGGCCAGGGGCGCGGAATGCGCCTCGGCTTTGTTAGTGTGATCGCACGCTTGGTGTACATCGTGCCCACGGCAGGCCTGATGTACCTAGCCATGCGATTGATGAGTTTTTCGGCGCAGTACCTTCCAGCACTGGGTCTGCTGGTCCTGATGATGGTGGTGCGCGGCGCGTCAGAAAATGTTACGTTCATTTTCCAAGGAAACGAAGACCAGACCAGCAGCGCCAAAGTCGGCGTCAGCCAGTCCGCCGTCACCCTCGTAGCCACTTTGGCGATCTGCTTAACGTCGAAGAGCTTGCTGCTGCTAATCGCTGCCCACGTGATAGGCGGTTTTGCCTCAGCTGTGTACGGTTTCACACTCTTGCGATTCAAGGTTGGTCGCAAAAACGAGTCAGAAACGATCTTCGCCGAGACGCGTTCTCTCCTGAACGAGAGCCACTGGCTCAACGCGGGGACATTTGTTGCATCAGTTTACAACCGCATCGACGTCTTGCTACTTCGACGGCTCCTTACGTCCGCGGCTGTTGCGGTCTATGCTGCTCCTTACCGAATCCTGGATCTGACCCAAATCATACCCTCGAGCTTAACGGCTACGATTCTGCCGGGTCTTTGTCGGAATGGAGAGACAAATCCCGGACTTGCGAGTCCGCGAACGGCGATGCGCTTTCTTCTGGTGATCGCCTTTGGTCTGATTATAACGGTAACCGCGGCTGCGCCGTGGATGACATATCTGCTGTTTGGGCCGAAATATCAGGGCTC
>WNFD01001258.1_pt1 | contig 25503 bp, 24 predicted proteins | sample 5400491 | NCBI WGS metagenome assembly WNFD01 (sample SAMN13153343, study PRJNA577476) | soil metagenome | isolation source: 120 cm saprolite under Douglas fir tree site 2 hole 2 replicate 2 | place: USA:California | collected 2015-04-18
AAAAAGTTCGACTGATTTGCCCGACGGGCGCGCGGCGCAAAAGTCTGTCCAGCCCTCTCGCGAAAAATATTCCGTTTCGTCGAAGACCCAAAGCAACCTTATAACTTCGCCTGTCTCATCCCGCATGAGGGGCGGATCGCGATCGTCACGGACGTTGGGATGGGATGCGGTGGACGCAAACGCGCCGGCGCGCAAAACTCGTCGCCGGGGAGAGCACGAAGGAAACCGTTAAAACCATTGCTCAGGGAAGGCCGGATGATCCGCCTGTACCTGTGGTTCTGCCGCGTGCTTTTTGTTGCACGCGGACCATGGGTGCGAGCGGGCGCACCCGGCCTTCCCTGCTCCCTCCTGTTTTTCGAGGGACGCGAATGTGGCATCAGCTCGGGGCACGTCGCGGCCTGCGGGCGCGGTCGTGTTTCGGTGGTCGTCTTGTTCGGTAAGACCGATGCTGCCCTGATTCCAGAGCTAGCCGCGTGTCGTGAGCGGACGCTGGACGAGAGGCCTCGCCGCGACCGGCGGGTTGGCGGTCTGCGCGGCAAGCTCGCTGATCAGCCGATCGGCATCAGCAGCCATGGTGTCGGGCGCCTGCAGCACCAGCCGCTCCAGCGCCCAGCGATAGGACGACACCCGCCGCTCCAGGCATTGCTGCACCCACTGCACGATCAGGGAATTTTCCTGCATGCGGGCGGCGGCATCGGCGCGTTCGCGCGGCGACAACTCGGAAATATGGGCAAGCGTGGCGTTGCGCTTGCGGTCGAGCTCGAGCACGGGGATGGCGCCGCCGTAGAACTGCTCGAAGCGCGTGATGTCGTCGCGCACATCGTCGATCAGTTGCGAGTAGCGCGAGGCATGCGAGCGATGCGGCTCGTCGATCAGCGCGCGTCCATAGGCCGTGCGGTCGAACGCCGGCCCCTGGCGCCACGGCGCGGCAATCGGCTGATAGTCGCCGAACACGGTTTTCCAGGCGGGACGCGAATGCGGCGGCTCGATCAGGGGATAGGCGAGATCGCGAAGCTGCCGTTCGCCGTCGGTGAGCTGGAATTGCGAGGGCTGCAAGGCCACGCTGGAGGTGGCCTCGGCGCCTATCCAGCGATGCATGTCGTCGTTGCGGAAATCGGCCCGCGCGCGGCCGAAATCGCCGCCGCTGCAACTCCCGAGCGTCGTGGCGGCGAGGAGCAGCGCAACCGGCGAGAGATACCGGATCGAATAAAACGTACCCGGCATTTGCGAATTCCCAGTGATCTTAGCGCCGGCGGCGCCGACGGCCCGTCGCTGTGCCCTCTTGGGGTCCGCGGCCGCCGCTCGTTCCCTCGGTGTCGCGTTCGATGCGGACGACGGGAAGGATCAAGACCGTTCCCATGTCGCTGCGCGAAGCGCGGTCCACGGTTGAGCCCCGCCGCCGCGACGCCGCATCCGCAGGAAATTCGATGATCGTCCCCATGTCTGTTCTCTCTGATCGCCATCGCCATCAATTGTGGCGAGGCATGCCATCATTAAGATCAGGGCGTGGTTAACGGCATCTTAATTTGCTTCCGGGAGAAAGGCCTGGCGGTGCTAATACGGCTCACGTTGCAGCAAGGTCTCAGTGCATCGAACGAGACTTCACAGATTGTTTTCCTTAACGAGCTGTTAAAGCGAGTCGACGTATTCTGGCGCGAAGAGTTCCTGAAGTCGCGTAATCTGACATGACCACATCTCCCCTGTTCCCGGGCTTCGATGGCTTGCTGACGCTCTCGCGTCGCGAGGGCGTCGATATCAGGCCGACCTTGCTGCGCGTGCTGACCGATCTTTACGTGCAGACCAGCAAACACACGACCGACGAAGAGCGCCAGTTCATCGAATTGACCTCGCGCCTGATCGACGAGGTCGACGATGCGACCCGCGCCGCGGTGCGGGCACGGCTTGCGATCTATCCGGGCACGCCGGCCGAAACGCTGAGAAAGCTGGGGCTGAGGCCAGCGCGTCCCGATCAACCCGTTCCGCTGGCCCGAGCGATCCCCTCCCCGCTGCCGGAGCCAGCGCCGGCGACGCCGCCGGCGGACGCGCCCTTGCGATTGGCGCCGAACCTGTCGATGCAGCCCGCCGACGCCGCCGAAATATCCAACATGTTCTTTGGCGCCAAGGGTAGCGAACGCGTGTCGATCCTGCACAGCCTCGCCGGCACGCCGCTGAAGGCCTCGCCGCGGATTCCGGAAGCCCGCGCACTGCGCGCGATCGAAACCCTGGAGATGGCTGCGTTCGCCGTCGACGTCGAAAACTTCACGCTCGAACTCGGCGAAACGCTGATCCTGCCGGCGCGGATGGCAGCCCAAGTGGTGGATGATCCGGGTGGCGAACCGCTTGCTTGCGCGGCGAAAGCGTTGGGCATGCCGAGCCCGGTCTTTCAGCGTGTGCTGTTGTTCCTCAACCCCGAGATCGGCACATCGGTCAGGACCGTCTACCGGTTGTCCCGGCTGTATGACGATCTGAGCGAGCGTTCGGCACTCGTCATGCTGGCCGCTTGGCGCGGATCGACCCTCGCGGCGGCCCGTGCCAAATACCGGCCGGCGCTCTACGACGACGACCGCGCCCGCGCGCGCCCGCCGTCCTCCCAACCGCGCCCGGCGGCGCAGCCCGACTCCGGCACGGTCGTCCGCTTGGGAACGCAGGGATCACGGCGCTGAGGCATGATCCGGAAAAAGCATGCCCTCGGGCTCCGACCCGATGGGTGGGTACCGGCTTTCCATCGCGACAAACGCAAAGCGTTTGCGCGGAGATCATACCCCAAACGTCAGCTACCCGCGCGCGAGATCGAGAAAATGCCGCCCAGCCCTGTCCTCGGTCTCGACGATCCATGCATCGGGATCGAAGCGGATTTCCTTGGCGATGCGCTCCTCGACCGCTTGCTCGGGCAGCGCCTCGGGCGAGATCGGCATGAAATAACGCTCGATCGGCCGGCTGTCGTCATAGACCGTCTGCGGTGCTGGCACATACAGCATGGCCTTGCCGTCGAGGGTCGCAACCTTCACGAACACTGCACCGGCCTCTTCCGCGCCGCGCCGGCGCACTGCGCCGAACACGCCATCAGTCTGGCAGCGGCGCAAATAGGCCGCCACCCAAATACTCGTTTTCAATCGCATGGCAGAGACGATAGGCCAGCGCCCTCACCGGCGCCAGTACCGGACAATGACGACAGGGCTATTCGACGGAATGGCCGATCATCGCTGCGAGTTCGCGCAGCAGACGATCGGAGACCTGTCCGGTCACCGGCAGCTTGCGGTCGCGCTCGAATTTCTGGATCGCGGCTTGCGTGTCCGATCCGACCGTGCCGGTCGGCTTCAGCTGGCCATAGCCATATTCGGTCAAGGTGCGCTGCACGGCCGCCACGCGGCGCGCGCCCGTCAGCGGGGCAATCGGCGCCGGCGGTCGCGCCGCATTCGATGAATACGACAGGGCGCCGGTGGTCGACGGTTGCGGCGATGGCGACGGTGTCGTCGCCCTCGCCAGACTAGCCAGGGGTGTCGCGCTCGTCGACGGCTGCGGCGACGGCGATGGCGTCGTCGCCCTCACCAGATTGGCTAGGGGATCGGCAACCTTCGGTTCGACAGGTTTCGTTTCGCTGGCCCTGAAGTCGCTCGCCCTTTCGCCGGTCCTTTCGTTCGTCTTGGGCTCGATCGATCGCGGCTCCGACGATGCGGCATCCGCCTCGACCGGGCGTGGACGCGGCAGCAGGTTCGGCGCGGCCTGCGTGGCCGCGAGATTCACGACGGTCGAGCCGAACATCGGCGCCGGATGCGGTCCCGCCTGCAGGAACAGCGCGTTGGTGACGACGCCGCAGGCGGCTGCGAATGCGAGCATGGCCGCAACCGTGTCCTTCGGACTGTGCAGCAGGACGCGCAGCGCAAGACCGCGCTCCGTATCGACCGAAGCGGCCTTGGCTCCACGCCGCCGCCGCAGCTCTCCGCCACCTGCTGTATTCTTTCTAGGCACTCTTCTTCACCTGACGTGTTTCTTCGTCCTGGAGTTCGGATCGCACAGCTGGCGTCAGCGTCGCGATCTTGCTCGACGGCCGCTGCAGCGGCGGTCTCACGAAAGCAAGCGGCAAAGCCACGGTGACGGTAGTTCCCTCGTCGACCCTGCTCTGCACGATCAATTCACCGCTATGCAACGCGACGAGACTTTTCACGATCGAAAGCCCGAGTCCAGTGCCTTCGTGCCTGCGCTGATAGGTTTTGCCGGCTTGGAAAAACGGATTTCCGATCCGCTTGAGGTCATCGGGGGCGATGCCGACACCGGTGTCGGCGACGCGGAGCACGAGTTGCGCTCCCTCGATGTCGGCCGAAACCGTGACCTTGCCGCCCCGCTCGGTGAATTTGATGGCGTTCGACACCAGATTGAGCACGATCTGTTTGAATGCGCGGGGGTCGCCGGTCATCGAAGGCAGATCCTGCGCCGCATTGACCACGAGGTCGACGCCGCCTTCCCGCGCCTTCAAGGCCAACAGGTTACAACAGTTCATGAGAGCGCCGCGCGGCGCGAAAAGTTCCGGCGAGATTTCGAAATTTCCCGATTCCATCTTCGACATATCCAGAATGCCGTTGACGACAGACAAGAGATGCTGGCCGGATTCGTTGATCAGTTGGGCATATTCCCTGCGGCGCGCAGCCTCGATGACCAGTGTCTCCTCCTGCGCGATCATTTCGGAGAAGCCGATGATCGCGTTCAGCGGCGTACGCAATTCATGGCTCATGGTGGCGAGGAAGCGCGTCTTGGCCGCGTCGGCCTGCTCGGCCGCGCTACGCGCCAGTTCGAGCGCCTGCTCCTGGACCTTCCGTTCGGTGACGTCGCGCATCACGGCGACGACCTCGGCTCGCGATTCCTGAGCCTGCACGGCGCTTTCGAGCGGCCGGCAGCGCATTTCGACCCAGATGAAGTCGACCTGACCGGCTGGACCGTACTCCCCGCCGAACGAAACCTCCCGGCGCACGCGAAATTCGACGCTGCCCGCCTCGCCACCTCGCGCGGCGTCGGACAGCGCGGTGAGATAGGCCGGACGATCGGCGACATGGACGCGATCGAACAGGCCATGTCCAAGCAATCGCGCGACCGGCGTGCCCAGCATCGCTTCGGCAGCCGGTGAAATGAACTGCACCGCGCCGTTGCGGCGATGGCGCGAGATCACGTCGCTCATATTCTGCGCCAACAGGCGATAGCGATCTTCCTCGTGCGTGAACAGCGAAACGCTGGTGCGCGACAGCGACTCGGCCCCGAAGGCAAGACCTGCCGCATATAGCGTCGCGGAGACGACGCCGAATGTCATGTACGCCGCACGCAACGCCGGACTGACGTCCGCCGCCGGCAGGACGCTGAAATGTCCGGACACGATCAGCAAGGCGGCGCACGACAACGCCAATGCGGACGCAAACGCGACCACGCGGCGGGAGGCCGACAAGGCGGCCTCGAGCGGCACCACGACCAGCCAGACCGCCGCGAAGGATTCGATGCCGCCGGTGGTCATCGCCACCGCCATCACCAGTCCCGCAAGCGCAAGCGACGACAGCACATGCGCGCCCTCGTAACGGCCGGTACGCGACAGAAACCAGGACAGCAGGATGGGGGCGATCAGCCATGCGAAGGCTGCCACTTCCAGCGCGCCGGGCGCGCCGCGCAGTGCAAGATAGATCGGGAATACAGCGAAGGCAGCCAGGCTGCCGAGCAGCCGCGGTGCGATGAAGGCGCGATGGCGCGCACGCGTCAGGGCGTCGTAACGTGCGGAGGGATGCAGCAATGCATCGAGGCAATCGCGAATGATACTCAACACTGTCACGGCTCTCGCGCCTCGGCTGGTCCGTCGATCAGACGCGCCGGAACGCCCCCTTGTCGCGGGCCACCGTGTCAGAGCGGAATTAAACGAACGCTAAGGCGCGCGAGCCCCGCGGCGAAACCCCTATTTTCCCGGAGCTTTTCCCGCACCCCGCGGCCGGCTTTCCACGCGGATGGTGAACGATGAGTTTCCGAAACCGCCGCCTTATGGTTTCGAAAAGGTGGATGCGGACGTCCATCAAAGCGAAGCGGCCTCAATTGAAATTGACGAGCCGATCAATCAGTCGATTTTTTGGCAAATCTTCGGCGAATTAAGCTCACCGCAATCACTTGGGATTTATTTGGGAGTGCTAGTCAGCTCTCAGACGAGACGACGGGTCGCTAAGATGTTTTTTCTGCTTCGCCTGACATTCTGGCTTGGACTGGTGCTCGTGCTTCTGCCACGAGAAAAGACACCCGAGTCCGAGAAGCTGCCGCAGATCGGCGCCTCCGAGGCCGTGCAGGCCGCGACCGCAGCGGTGTCCGACGTGAGCCAATTCTGCAAGCGCCAGCCGGCGGCCTGTGAGGTCGGCGGCCAGGCCGCGACCGTGATCGGGGCCCGTGCCCAGGAAGGCGCGCGCAAGCTGTATCAGATCATCACCGACAAGCGCGCGCCCGACCATACCGGCTCGATCGGCGGTGTCGACGAAGCCGATCCCGAGCCTGCCAGATTGGCGCCGCACGACACGCTGACCCAGGACGATCTCGTTGTGGAATGGCGGGGCTTGCCGTAAGCGGCGACGCCGGAACTCCCGTTTCGGGGAACCTATCGCTTTCGATCGCCGACGGTCCTATATATCGTCTGCCGGATCGAATGCGAGCCATCATGACGATTGACGAAATCAGGGACAATTTTGCGCTGCTGGAGGACTGGGACGACCGCTATCGGTACGTCATCGAGCTCGGCCGCACGCTGCAGGCGATGCCGGACGCCGAGCATTCCAAGGATAACAAGGTGCAGGGCTGCGCCAGCCAGGTCTGGCTGTCCAAGCGGATCGACGGCGGCGGCGATGAGCCCGTCTTGAACTATCTCGGCGACAGCGACGCGCATATTGTGCGCGGACTGATCGCGATTCTGCTGACGCTTTATTCGGGCCGCACGCCGCGGGAAATTCTCGGCACGGATGCGGTCGCCGTATTCGACGAATTCGGCTTTCGCGAGCACCTGACCCCGCAGCGCTCGAACGGCCTGCGCGCGATGGTCGAGCGGATTCGTTCCGACGCTCGCGAGGCGCTGGCAGCGGCGTCGTAAGCCGCGCTCATTTGCGCCGTTGCGGACGCTGCTGCCCGAGCCCCATCTTCTTGGCGAGCTGGGAGCGTGCCACCGCATAGTTCGGCGCCACCATGGGATAATCCGCCGGCAGGCCCCATTTGTCGCGATATTGTTCCGGGGTCATGTTGTAGCGCGAGCGCAGATGGCGTTTCAGCGATTTGAACCGCTTGCCGTCTTCCAGACACACCAGATAATCCGGATTGATCGACTTCTTCAGCGACACCGCGGGCTTTGCGGGCTCGGCCGCCGTCTCGGTGCGACCGCTCGAAACCCGCAGCAGAGCAGCGTGAACCTGGCTGATCAGATTGGGGATCTCCGACGCCGGCGTCGGATTGTTGCTGAGATAGGCCGACACGATGTTCGCGGTTAGGTCGATGAAGCTCTTGCCGGCGGCGTCCGTCATGAACTGAACCTTTCGAGCATCGCACCCGCGCAAGGGATCGGTCGAGATCGGATAGTATCCCGCAACGCCTATACGCTCGCAGATCTATCGAATATGACGCGATTACTGCGGCGCGCCGGCAAATACAATGCCGTTTTTTTCGCAATGACGCTGCAATCGAAGTAACTGCCTCTATCCCGGACGCTGGTCGAGATGCGCGCGCAATTCATCGATCGATGCAAAGCGCATCAGGCCTTCCGGCATCTGCGCCTCGATCGAGCCATCGGAATAGAGCGAATAGGCCATTCCATCGACCATGCCGGATTTGAGCACCGTCACCGTTTGCTGATCCGCACTGCGCATGGAGGCGCCGGCGTTCGGCTCTTTGAATATCGGCGGCGTCCGGCCGGCGCGCCGCTGCGGCGCCAAGTCGGGAGATCTCATCGACCAGCCGTCGTCAAAGCCTGGCGGTTGCGGCTCGCTTGCGTCAGCCATCGGCGGCAGGGCCGGCACCACAGGCGCCGGGATATCCGGGGGCCTCGCTTGTGTCCGCTCGCGTTCTTTTCGCGAAGCCGACGCGAACATCAGATTGCGCTTCGGCTTGGGCGCGGGTTCGACAGGCTCCGGCTCGGACGGGCCGTTTTGGCGCGCGCGCGCAGCATTGGTTCCATTCCGGACCGGTGGCGAAACCGGTGGCATCGCAAGCCCGAGATTGTCCTCAAGCACCGGCTGATCACGCGGGAACTGGAAATCGTCGTCGGCACCATCGGGAAGGTCCGGCGCCAAGGCTGGTCTTTGCTGGGCATCGACGGTGACACGAGAGCCCAGCCGGCGCGCAATCAACTTCAATTCGCCGACCACCACCGACAACGCGATCATGATCAAGCCAGTGCAAGCCGCCATTGCGCCGACGACAATCAGGGTGTTGCCGAAACTGAATTCCTTGACCGGAATCCCGAACAGAATCGCCACAACACCGCCCAACAAGGCGCCGACCCCGGCCATGAGCAACAGCATCATCATCAAATTCATCCCAACTGCGGTGCTTCAGAAGCGTCTCTTCTTTACTTTCGTAGCGCGCCCGCCAAGACAAACTTCTGAATTCAAATCACACCAGAGCGCAATGGCTTTAGGATGCGCTCTAACTTATTGTTTAAACATTATCTTTCTTCGAAAAACCGGTGGCGCGGCACTAAATCATGCCCTGAAACCATAAGTTTGCCAGCTTTCCTTCGCGTCCGACGTCCGTCAAAAGGAATGCGCGCGGACGTCAGGCCGAAAAATTGCCGGCGCCGCCGCCGCTCCGCCACGTTACCGTCATATTATGATTGGCGCCAACCACCATTTGCCATGCGAGTTCCCGACAGTTGGGAATTCGTCCGCGAATTTCGTGTTCCGGAGCGATTTCTTGCGAACATTTAACTTTGGAGCCACAAATGCTGCGTTGCACTAAGATCAATTACGCCACAATTGCCAATTACTTGGAAAGGGAACTGCGCTATATGGATGCCGGGGAACGAGGCTCAAGCGCCAGCTTAGGGCAATAGGGACGCCGGGTTACCAATAGCCATGTCATCCATCACAACCTCGGCCATCGACACGCCATACCGGCGCTCGCTGGAACAGACTTGCGACGACCTCGCCCTGCTCGCGCTGGCTGTGGTCGGCCTGATCGCAGCCTTCACCTTTCACGATTACGGCCTCGGCTGGGACGACTACACCCACGCCGAATATGCCGATCTGCTGTTGCGGATGTATGGCTCCGGTTTCAAGGATACCGGCGCGCTCTCCTTTGCCAACCTCTATATGTACGGCGGCGGCTTCGACATGGCCGCAGCGCTGCTGCACAAGGTCATTCCGCTCGAACTGTTCGAGACCCGCCGGCTGGTCGGAGCCATCGTCGGCGTGATCGGACTTGCGGTGACGTGGCGGCTCGGCCGGCGCGTCGGCGGTCCGCTCGCGGGTCTTGCCGCCCTGCTGCTGCTGGCGCTGTGCCCGATCTACTACGGGCACATGTTCATGAACCCGAAGGATGCGCCGTTCGCCGTCGCCATGATCGTGCTGATGATGGGCCTCGTGCTTCTGGCTGAGGAATATCCTTCGCCGTCGCCGCGCACCATCCTGATCGTCGGCCTCGGCGCGGGACTGTCAATCGGCTCGCGCATCCTCGGCGGATTGGCGCTGGTCTACGCGCTGATCGGCTTCATTCCGCTATTCATCGAGGAAAGCAGGACGCAGGGCGTGCGCAAGGCCCTTCGCCGCTTCGTCCACGTCCTCTACGTGCTGTTGCCCGGCCTGGTGCTCGGCTATCTCATCATGGGCCTGATCTGGCCGTGGTCGATCATCGATGTCGGCAATCCCTTCCGCGCGCTCACCTACTTCTCGCACTTCTTCGAGAAGCCATGGAAGGAGCTGTTCGACGGCGCGCTGGTGTCGGTGCCCGACATGCCCTGGTCGTATCTGCCGACGTTGTTTGCGCTGCAGCTTCCAGAGGTGATGCTGGGGCTCACGATCACCGGCGTCGTCACCACGTTTGCGACGCTGCCGCGCGCCGAGGTCCCGGCACGGCGCAAGACCGTCCTGTTGATGCTGACGCTCGCGGCGATGCTGCCGCTGGTGGTTGCCATGGTGAAGCGCCCGGCACTCTACAACGGCATCCGCCACTTCATCTTCCTGCTGCCGCCGATGGCCGTGCTCGGCGGCGTCGCTTTCGACTGGGCGATGACCTGGATGAAGGGCAATCGGCGAAGCTGGCAACCGGTGGCGCTGGCGGTTTTCGTGTTCGGCCTGTTGCTGCCGCTTGGCGAAATGATCCGGCTGCACCCCTACCAATACACGCATTTCAATCATATCGCGGGCACCGTGCGTGCCGCCGACGACCGCTTCATGCTCGACTATTGGGGGCTCGCCTTCAAGCAGGCTTCCGACGGCTTGCGGGATCAATTGATCGAAAAGCAGGAAGTGCCGCCGCGCGGGCGCAAGTGGAAAGTCGCGGTCTGCGGCCCGCAGCGCCCGGCGCAGGTGGCGCTCGGTCCCGATTTCAACATCGGCTGGGACAGCCACGCCGCAGACTTTGCCATGACGCTCGGCGAGTTCTACTGCAAGGGCCTGTCCGCGCCTGTGATGCTGGAGATCAAGCGCGACGACGTCGTGTTCGCACGCGTCTACGACATCCGCGGCCGCAGCATTTCCAGCCTGCTGTCGGTTCCCGCACCTTAGAGCATGATCCGGTGGATTCCGGTTTTCTGCAAAGATCATGCTCAGACAATAGGCTGGAGCGAGATGATGACCCATCCTGAACTCATCGTGCTCTAAGCTTCGCAAACGTATGTCTGCCGCGCGCCTCCCGCGCCTTGCCGTCGGTTGGGCGCGGGACTAGGCTGGTTTGCGACAACCACCTGCGCAAGGGAGACCGGTCAATGTCGCCAGCGGAAGCTCGTCTGAAGGAAGTGCCGTCCGGGATGACCCAGGCCGAATGGACCCAGCGCGTCAACCTCGCCGCCTGCTATCGCCTCGTCGCGCTGTACGGCTGGGACGACCTGGTCGACACCCATATCTCCGCACGCGTCCCCGGACCTGATCATCACTTCCTGATCAATCCCTACGGACTGATGTTCGAGGAGATCACCGCCTCCAGCCTCGTGAAGGTCGATCTGCACGGCAACCAGCTCACCAAGAGCGACTACAGCATCAACCCGGCCGGCTTTACCATCCATTCGGCGATCCACGAGGCGCGCGAAGACGCCGGCTGCGTGCTTCATCTGCACACGCTGGACGGCACGGCGGTCTCGAGCTGCATGGAAGGCCTGCTGCCGCTGAACCAGACCGCGCAGTTCGTGACCCACGATCTCGCCTATCACGACTATGAAGGCGTCGCTCTCGATCATGACGAACGCCCGCGCCTGCAGAAGGATCTCGGCAACAAGAACCACATGCTCCTGCGCAATCACGGCACGCTGACGGTCGGCCGCTCCGTCGCCTCCGCCTTCGAGCGCATGTACCATCTGGAACGCGCCTGCTCCATGCAGGTGCGCACCCGCACGCTCGGACCGTCTGCCTATCCGGTCGAGCAGTCCGTGATCGACAAGAACGAGGCGCTGTTCCACAACCCCGACCGTGCCGAATTGCGCTCGACCAAACTGGTCTGGCCGCCGCTCCTGCGCAAGCTCGACCGCCTCGATCCGAGCTACAAGACCTGAGACCGGCAATTGCAAACAGGTGAAAGGACTGACACGGCGTGACAGTTCTGGTCACCGGAAGTTCCGGGCATCTCGGCGAGGCGCTGGTCCACACCCTGCAGGCGCAACAGCGCAAGGTCGTCGGCGTCGACGTTCGCCCCGGCGCTTTCACGCATCGGGTCGGCTCGATCACCGATCGCGCCTTCGTGAGCGGCTGCATGAAGGGCATCGAGGCCGTGCTGCACGCTGCGACGTTGCACAAGCCACATATCGCGACCCACAGCCGCCAGGATTTCATCGACGTCAACATCACGGGCACCCTCAACCTGCTTGAGGAAGCGGCGTCCGGAAATGTCGCGACCTTTGTCTATGCCAGCACGACCAGCGTGTTCGGCGACGCGCTGGCGCCCCCGCCCGGCGAGCCTGCGGCCTGGGTGACGGAAGATGTGATTCCGGTCCCGAAAAATATCTATGGTGTCACCAAGGCGGCCGCCGAGGATCTTTGCCAGATATTCGCGCGCAACCACGCGCTTCGGACCATCGTGCTGCGCACCTCGCGCTTCTTTCCCGAAGAGGACGACGCTCGAAACGTCCGCGAGGCCTATGCCGACGCGAATGCCAAGACCAACGAGTTTCTCTACCGCCGCGTCGACATCGAGGACGTGGTTAGCGCCCATTTACTGGCGGCCGATCGGGCGCGGTCCGCAGGCTTCGCGAAATACATCATCAGCGCCACGACGCCGTTTTCGCGCCACGACGTGGCGGACTTGCGCAACCGCGCGACGCAGGTGGTCCGTCGCTACGTGCCCGAATACGAGCAGGAATACGCCCGCCGTTCCTGGACCATGGTTCCCGACATTGATCGGGTCTATGTGAACGACAAGGCTCGGGCCGAGCTCGGCTGGCAACCGCGCCACGACTTTCGCGCCCTTATCTCGCGCCTCAAGGCGGACGACGACATCCGCAGCCCCCTCGCGCGCGAGATCGGCCGCAAAGGCTATCACGATCGCGTCTTCAGCGACGGTCCCTACCCGGTGACGTGAAGCCTTGTTGTCCCTGGGAGGCGAACCGACAACGAACGATGGACGAAACCGGGCGAGTGCGCTAAGGTCTGGTTACACACCCTCTACACGTATCAAACGCCGTCCAATCCCGGGCGGCGTTTTTGCGTCGCGGACCACAGTACGACGAAGCGCACGAGGCACGTCCGGCTGACGCTGGAGCGCGGCGACCGGGCCGTTGGCGCTCGGCTGAACCGGCGGCGTGCGCTCACTCTTACCGCGGCAATTGCGAAAGTGCTCCCAGAATCCGGGCCCAGGAACGGATGCCCTTGTGGTAGCTCTTGAGGTCGTATTTCTCGTTCGGCGAGTGGATGTTGTCGTCGTCGAGGCCGAAGCCGACCAAAAGCGAGTCGAGCCCGAGCGTCTTCTTGAAATCGGCGACGATCGGGATCGACGCGCCTGAGCCGATCAATAACGCCTCCTTGCCCCACTCCTCCGTCAGCGCGATCTTGGCGGCCGCGAGCGGCTTCATGTTCCAGTCGAGCGCGATCGCAGGCGCTGAGGAATGGTCGCCGAATTCGGCCTTGCAGTCTTTCGGGAGCCGCGCGGCGACATAATCGCGGAAAGCCTTGCGGATTTTCTCGGGCACCTGCCCCTCCACCAAGCGGAACGAAATCTTCGCCGAGGCCTCCGCCGGGATTACCGTCTTGGAGCCCTCCCCGATATAGCCGCCGACGATGCCATTGACGTCGCAGGTCGGGCGCGAGGAGATCTGCTCGATCAGCAGGCGATCCTTTTCACCGGCGGGAACGGACAGCCCGATCGGCTTCAGGAACGTCTCCGGCGACAGATTGAGCTTCTTCCACTGCGCCAGAATGTCTGGGGGCAGATCCTTCACGCCGTCGTAGAAGCCGGGGATGGTGATGTGGCCGTCCTCGTCGAACAGGCCGCCGAGAATCCTGGTCAGCACCCGGATCGGATTTTGCGCGCCGCCGCCGAACACGCCGGAGTGCAGGTCGCGATTGGCCGCCTTGATCTTGACTTCCTCATAGACCAGCCCGCGCAACGAGGTCGTGATCGCCGGCGTGCTCGGGTCCCACATGCCGGTGTCGCAGACCAGCGCGAAGTCGGCCTTCAATTCATCCTTGTTGACTTCCAGGAACGGCACGAAATTCTTCGAGCCGATTTCCTCCTCGCCCTCGATCAGGATGGTGACGTCGAGCGGCAGCGAACCCGTGACCGTCTTCCAGGCGCGGCAGGCCTCGACGAAGGTCATGAGCTGGCCCTTGTCGTCCTCGGCGCCGCGCGCCACGATGATCTTGCGGCCGTCGGCATGGTCGGTCACGACGGGCTCGAACGGCGGCCGGTGCCAGAGATTGAGCGGATCGACCGGCTGCACGTCATAGTGGCCATAGAACAGCACATGCGGATGCGCCGCACCATTGCCGTTGCCCTTGCTTTTGGCGACGATCGCCGGATGGCCCGCGGTGGGCCGAACCTCGGTCGCGAAGCCGAGCCCGGCGATGTCCTCCGCGAGATGGTCGGCGGCGGCCTTGCAGTCGCCGGCAAAGGCCGGATCGGCCGAGATCGATTTGATCCGCAGCAGCGCGAACAGCCGCTCCAGACTGTTGTCGAAATCGGCATCGATGCGGTCGAGGACTGAATTAAGTTGCGACGCGTCGGACATGTCAAAGTGTTCCTTGGCTGCGGGAGTTGTTCGTTTGAGCGTTTTCGGAAAAGCCTGCACCCACCCATCGGGTGTTGGCCCGCGGGCATGCTGTTCCGCGTCATGCTCTACGCTGCCGGTTGTAACTCCGCCGACGGCATCGAGCTAGCCGTATCCGTCTTGGGCGGATGCAGAATATGCCAGACCAGACCTGCGGCCACGACCACGGTCGCCGCGAGGTTGTTGCCGTAGGCCTGGAGGTCCTTCGGAAAAACAGGGAATGACAGGCACATCAGGAGGCCAATGGCCGCGAGCGTGAGCCAGGTCCCGATCCGCACCGCGGGACGCGGATCATAGGCGGCGCGATGGAACAGGACGGTCATCGGGAAGAACAGCCAGATGAAGTAATATTGCCGGGCCAATGGCGAAGCCACCGTCATCAGGCAAAACAGGATGCCAAGTTCTTCGGCGTCCGACCGCTCCGTCCGGCGCGAGGCCCGCGGCATGACCGCGAGATATCCGAGCCCGATCGCGATGGAAATGACGATCACGACCCAGTTGGCCGCCTGAAACGAAATGTCGATGACATTCATGGTGCGCGGCGGCTTGGAAAGATCGTCCTGGTTGTAGTTGACGGGCCTCGTCAGGCGGTGCGTCACCGCGATGATGGACTGGTTGACCCACGACCAGTTCTGCTCGTCGCGCTGGCCAAAGCCCTTCTCCGAGCTCGAGCCGACCATGCCCCGGTACCAGGTCTTCAATTCCGTGACGTTATGCTCGAAGCCGCGCACCGGCGCGGGGACGACGAACAGGAACAGGCCGAGAAACACCACCATGCCGGCGACCGCCGTCCAATGCCGGCGCCAGACCAGATAAGGCAGCACCGCGACCGGGAAGACCTTGATCGCAGTCGCCAGCGCAAACATGCTTCCGGCCATCCAGGGCCGCTCGTGCTGCAACAGCCAGAATCCGTACATCATCATCGCCAGCAGCACGAGGTTCGGCTGGCCGAGATCGAACATGTCGAACACGAAGGTGATGGTGGCAAAGCCCGGCGCCGCGAACAGCCATGGGTTGGCTGTCTTCCCCGATCCCGTCATCGCGTTGGAGGTGATCGCCGTGATCCACCACGCCCCCGCGTTGAACAGCGACAGGCAGATGTAGAGCGGTATCCTGCCGAACCAGCTTGGAATCGCGAGCAGCACCGCCGGCAGCGGCGGATAGATGAAATCGAAATAGGCGCGCGGATCGCTCGGATAGAGATCCTTGCCCTGCAGCACCTGCTGCCCGGCCCAGAACCAGAGCGGATAGTCCTTGGTCTTTCCGCTGCCCCAGAGTTCCGGGACCAGAACGTCGGCCGTCAGCACGATGCAGCAGAACAGAAACAGGAGATCGATCGGCGCTCGCAGCGACGGAACTCTCGGCACACTCGTTTTTCCGGACATCAAAGAAGGATCACGCCGCGGCCATCGAAGAATATCATCGCCGCAGCAATCCGCCGAGCGCGCCACGCACCAGCGCGCGGCCAATCGAGCCGCCAAGCGAACCGCCGACGGCCTTGCCGGCATCGGCGACCATGCCGCCGACCACCTTGTTGGTGACAGACCGCGTGACGTTGCGCGCGATGAGCTGCCCCGTCGACATCCGGCCACGTTTCACATTGGTGCCGAAAATCGTGGCGGCGATCGCACCGATATGAGACAGAATTCCGCCGCCTGACGAACCGTCCGTCGTCGCGGCGGTGCCTGCCAAGCGCGCCTGCAAGATCTCATAGGCGGATTCAGCGTCCACCGCGGTCTCGTATTTTCCCTTCACCGGGCTCGCGTCCATGATCGCCTTGCGCTCTTCCGGCGTCACCGGTCCGATCCGCGCCGATGGCGGGCGGATCAGGACGCGCTCGACCATCGAAGGCGTGCCGTTGCCTTCCAGGAACGACACAAGCGCCTCGCCCTTGCCCAGTTCCATGATGATCTTGGCGGTGTCAAGCTTCGGATTTGGCCGAAACGTCTCGGCCGCCGCCGCGACCGCCTTCTGGTCGCGCGGCGTGAACGCCCGCAGCGCATGCTGCACGCGATTGCCGAGCTGGCCGAGCACCCGGTCCGGAACGTCGATCGGATTTTGCGTCACGAAATAGACGCCGACGCCCTTGGAGCGGATCAGCCGCACCACCTGCTCGATCTTATCCATCAGGGCTTTCGGCGCGTCGTTGAACAACAGATGCGCCTCGTCGAAGAAGAATACGAGTTTCGGCTTGGGAAGGTCGCCGACCTCCGGCAATTCCTCGAACAGCTCGGACAGCATCCATAGCAGGAAGGTCGCGTAGAGCCGCGGATTCTGCAGCAATTGGTCGGCGACAAGAATGTTGATCATGCCTCGGCCGTCGCGGTCGGTCCGCATGAAGTCCTTCAGCAACAGCGCGGGCTCGCCGAAAAACTTGGCGCCGCCCTGGTTTTCCAGGACCAGAAGCTGGCGCTGAATGGTTCCGACCGTCGCCCGCGTCACATTGCCGAAGCTTTGCGCAACTTTTCGGATCGAGGCCAGGGGATCGTCCTTGTCGTCGGCGCCCTTCTTGCCGGAATCCGGGACGATCGCGTCCAATAAGGCACGGAGATCCTTCATGTCGATGAGGGCAAGGCCGTTATCGTCAGCGACCCGGAAGGCAACGTTGAGCACGCCTTCCTGCACGTCGTTCAAATCGAGCATGCGCGACAGCAACAGCGGCCCCATTTCGGTGACCGTGGCGCGCACCGGATGGCCTTGCTGGCCGAACACATCCCAAAAAACGGTGGAAAATTGATCGGGCTGAAACGTGAGCCCGATCTCGCCGGCGCGCTTGACGATGAAATCCTTGGCCTCGCCGACTTCCGAGATACCCGACAGATCTCCCTTGATGTCGGCCGCGAACACGGGAACGCCAGCGCGGGCAAAGCCTTCCGCCATGACCTGCAACGAAACGGTCTTTCCGGTTCCGGTCGCGCCGGTCACGAGGCCGTGGCGATTTGCGAGCGCGAGCGTCAGCCACGCCAGCTCTTCGCCCTTACCGACAAAAATTTTTTCGCCGGTATCCGCCACGTTATTGTCGGATATTGCCATCACCATCGGCCTATTCACAATCCATCTGGGTTTCAACCGAGATCATACTTCATCTTGCGAGGCGATTGAAACCGGTCATCGCCCTCTCAAAAACCAAGTCTCAAGAACCAAATCTTAAGGAGTGAGATCGACCAGCTTCGCATCTGTCCGTCTAAAGTCGGAGTGAACACGCTTTAACGCGATATTCACTACGGATTTCACATCCGTTCTTGCATTGCTGCAACACTCGCACCGCGATTGATCATGAATCGCGCTTTCGGGCACGGTCGTCGCTTGTATTTCAATACACGGAAGCTCAAGATGTTTTTTTGAAGAAGCCGGTGTCTCACCGGTTGAGGGCGGGGCAATATGGACGAATTGATTGGGCAGCTGGCCTCGAAAGCCGGCATCGATAGTGCTGTCGCTGAAAACACCGTGGGCATTATGCTGGGTTTCCTGCGCAGCGAGGGTCCTTCCGACAAAGTTCAGGCGCTGATCGACAGGATTCCGGGCGCGGAAGCCGCCATCGCGGCCTCAAACCAGGGCGGCGGCCTCGCCCGATTGATGGGCGGCGGCATCATGGCGGCCGGAACCAGGCTGATGAGCCTCGGTCTCGGCGTCGTCGAGATCAAAACTGCCGCTCGTGAACTTTTTAGGTTCGGCCGCGACAAAGTTGGTGCGGATCAAATGGGCGAGATCATCACCGGGACACCTGGGCTGAACCAGTTCGCCTGAAGCACTTTGCCTAAAAGCACCTTCTGATATCGAGTACCATGACATATCCAATCTCCGAGATTGAAGGCATGTCAGCCTTCTTCGCCTCCAAGCTCAAATCGGTCGGCATTCGCACCACCGACGCGCTGCTTGAGGCAGCCCATTCCGTTAAGGGACGCAAGGCGCTCGCGGCGAAGACCGGTATCAGCGAGCAGCAGTTGCTGGAGTGGGCGAACGTCGCCGACTACATGCGGATTCCCGGAATGGGAAAGGCCAAGGTCGGCCTGGTCCGCGCCGCCGGCGTCACCACGGTTCGCGAATTGGCGTTGCGCAATCCGGCGCGGCTGGCGCAGAACATGAAGGACGTGAATACCCAGCGGAAGCTCGTCCGCGTCTTGCCTTCGCAGAAATCCGTCGAGCAACTGATCGCGCAGGCACGCAAGCTTCAACCCAAGATTACCTACTAGACCATTTTCCGGCGAAGTAGGTCCCGGTTCGCGCAAAGAAAACGCGTCAAAAAAGCTAACCTCCGTTCCGATTCAATCGGAACGGAGGCTCTAGGAAAGCCTCGCGCAGGTGGGCTGCCCCGGAGCGATCCCTGCCGCGGCGCCCTGGACCCATCCAACGTCTTGACTCCCATGCGCCGACCGCGCAAATCGACCGCATGGTCGCGACCCCATCCGCTTTGGCAGCCGCCCCGGCGCTTCATCCGGCGCTGCGACCGCTATTGTCCCGGCCCTACCCCGCCGTCATGGGCGTGTTGAATGTCACGCCGGATTCGTTCTCGGATGGCGGGCAATTCATAGCGCCCGAACGTGCGTTGGCGCAGGCGCGGCGCATGATTGCTGAGGGTGCCGACATCATCGACATCGGCGCGGAATCCACCCGCCCCTATGGCGGCGCGCAGCCTGTCTCGGCGGAAATGGAACTGCGACGGCTGCAGCCGGTGCTTGCCGACATCAGCGCGCTCGGCGTCCCCGTCTCCATCGACAGCATGAAATCCGAGGTTGTCGCCTGGGCGCTGGATGGAGGTGCAGTCATCGCCAACGACGTTTGGGGCTTGCAGCGTGATGAGCGGATGGCCGAACTGCTCGCCGCGCGCAATGCTCCCATCATTGTCATGCATAACAGGGATCGCGCCGATCCTGCCATCGACATCATGGCGGACATCTCGGCCTTCTTTGCCCGCTCGCTCGATATCGCCGAGAAAGCAGGGCTTCCCCGCGAAAATATCGTGCTCGACCCCGGCATCGGCTTTGGCAAGACCCAAGAGCAAAGCATGATCGCGCTCGCACACCTCAGCGAGCTCGGCTCTTTTGGCCTGCCGCTGCTGGTCGGCGCCTCGCGCAAGCTCTTCATCGCATCCGTCGTCCCCTCCGAGCCGCAACAGCGGCTGGGTGGTTCGATCGCGGCGCATCTGATCGCCGCCCGGCACGGCGCGCGGATCATCCGCACCCATGACGTGGCCGAAACCGTGCAGGCGCTGCGCGTGGCAGCCGCCATCGAGGACTTGAGATGACCGACACGATCTTCATCACCGGCGTCGTCATCCATGCCCGCCATGGGCTGCTGGAACATGAAACCGAGGTCGGACAGCGTTTCGTGATCGATCTCGAATTGTTCGCGGACCTGTCGGAATCCTCACGCACCGATCGCCTGGCCGACACCGTGTCCTATTCGAATGTCGTGGCAACCGCGACGGCGGCTTTCAAGGACACCAACTACAAGCTTCTGGAACGGGCGGCCGGCGCGGTGGCCGACGCCATCCTCGCGGCATTTCCGCGCATCCGCGCCGTCAAGGTCACCGTGCACAAGCCGCATGCGCCGATCGCCGCGATCTTCGACGACGTTGGCGTGGTGCTGACGCGCAACCGGCATGGCTAGCGCCCTCATCGCGCTGGGCGGCAATGTCGGCGACGTCCGCGCGACATTCAAAAGGGCGATCGCCGACATCCGCGGCGCGGCGCAGGCGGTCCTGATGGCGCGATCTTCGGATTACGCTACACCGCCCTGGGGCGACGAGCAGCAGGCGCGCTTCATCAATGCCTGTATCGAGATCGAAACCGGCCTCGCCCCGCTCCCGCTGCTGCAGGTCTTGCAGCGGATCGAGCAGACATTCGGCCGCGACCGGTCCAGGGAAAGGCGCTGGGGGCCACGCACCCTCGACCTCGATTTTATCGCCTACGACGATGTATCGATGGACCAGCCCGAGCTGACGCTGCCGCATCCGAGGGCGTTCGAGCGCGCCTTCGTGCTGGTTCCGCTTGCCGAGATCGCACCCGATCGCCTGATCGCCGGGCGCCGCATCAGGGAAGCGCTCGCTGACCTCTCGACCGAAGGGATCGAGCGGCTACCGGGTACGGGTTAACCAAAAGAGGGACGAAAACAAGCGTTTGGCTTGGCCGCTGTGACGTGGCAATTTCCGGCTGGCCGAGAGTGCCAAGACCAAGACGTTCCCGGGAGCACGCTGCCGAATGACATCCGCGACCGACGACCTGCGGCTCGCCGCCGACTTCCCACAAGCCAGCTATGACGACTGGCGCAAGCTGGTCGATGGCGTCTTGAAGGGGGCGCCGTTCGAGAAGCTGGTCGGCAAGACCTATGACGGCTTGAAGATCGAGCCGATCTATCCTCGTGCAAAGGGCGTCACGCCGATCAGTGGCCGCGCCGCGGCCGCACCGTGGCAGATCATGCAACGGATCGACCATCCCGATGCCGCCAAGGCCAACGCCCTCGCCCTGCAGGACCTCGAAAATGGCGCCACCGGGCTCGATATCGAATTTCAGGGCAGCGCCGGTGCGCGCGGCTTCGGCGTCGCCGACGCAAGCCCCGAAACGCTCAAGCGGCTGTTCGACGGCGTCATCTTCGATGCCGGGATTTCGATCACGCTCAACCCTGTGCTTGGCCGCGGCAACGCCGGCACGACTCTCGCGGCCCTGATCGAAGCCAGAAAGGTCGATCCCGCGAAGGTCGATCTCCGCTTCAATTATCAGGCGCTATCCACCATGGCGGTCCGCGGCAGCGCGGCGGCGGCATGGTCCGAAATGGAAAAGCCGTTCGCCAAGGTGGTCAGCGAGCTCATGGAGCGCGGCTTCAAGGGGCCGTTCGTGCTCGCCGACGGCCGGCCCGTGCATGACGCCTGCGGATCGGAGGTGCAGGAGCTGGCATTCGCGCTTGCGCTCGGTCTCGCCTATCTGCGCACCCTGGAGGCAGGCGGCATCGCGCTCGATTCCGCGCGCGCGGCCATCTCGTTCCGCCTCAGCGCCGATTCCGATCAGTTCCTCACACTCGCTAAATTCCGCGCCCTTCGGCTGTTGTGGGCGCGCGTCGAGAAGGCCTGCGGTCTTGCGCCAAAGCCAGCCTTTGTCGCTGCCGAGACTGCCTGGCGCATGCTGACCCAGCGCGACCCCTATGTGAACATGCTCCGGGCGACCATGGCGACATTCGCAGCAGGTCTTGCCGGCGCGAACGCCATCACCGTGCTGCCGCACACGCTGGCGCTGGGATTACCGGACGCCTTCGCGCGACGCGTGGCGCGCAACGCGCAGCTCCTTTTGCTCGAAGAGTCCAACCTGGCGAAGTCATCCGATCCCGCGGCGGGCTCCGGCGGGATCGAGAGTTTGACGCAGGAGCTTTGCGAAGCCGCATGGTCGCTGTTCCAGGAGATCGAAAAATGTGGCGGCGCATTCGCGGCGCTGCAGCAGGGCCTGATTCAGAGCAAGGTCGCGGCCACGCGCAAGGTGCGCGAGGCCAATATCGCCACACGCAAGGACGTGCTGACCGGCGCCAGCGAGTTTCCCAATCTGCACGAGGCGGACGTCGCGGTCGAGGACGTGAAACCAGTCAGGCATGCGGGCGATACCGAGGCCGGCGTCACATTCGACGCGCTGGAAGCAAAACGCCTTGCAGAGCCGTTCGAACGCCTGCGCGATCGCTCGGACCAGATCTTGAAGGCCAAGGGAACGCGGCCTCGCGTCTTCCTTGCCAATCTTGGCACGCCAGCCGACTTCACCCCGCGCGCGACCTTCTCAAAGAGCTTTTTCGAAGCCGGCGGCATCGAGGCGATCGATAGCGAGGGCTTTTCCGACCCCGCCGCCCTCGCCGCTGCCTGCAAGGCGTCCGGCGCGGCGCTGGCCTGCCTGTGCTCCTCCGACAAGGTCTATGCCGAGCAGGCAATCGCCGTTGCCAAGGCCGTGCAAATCGCAGGCGCCAAGCATATCTATCTCGCAGGGCGGCCCGGCGACCAGGAGGCCGCGCTGCGCGGCGCTGGCGTGACCGATTTTGTTTTCGCCGGCGGCGACGCGCTTGTTCTCCTGCAAAAAGCTTACGAGCAGATGGAGCGACCATGACCGAGGAGGCAAGACCTGTTCTGACCGGCGGCTGCCAGTGCGGCGCCATTCGTTTCGCTTTGAAGGCAGCACCTGTGAAGGTCAGCATCTGTCACTGCCGGATGTGCCAGAAGGCTGCCGGCGCGCCGTTCGCCTCCTTCGCCGATATCGAAAAAGATGACTTCGCCTGGACCCGCGGCAAGCCGGCGGCATTCCGCTCCTCCTCGATCGCCGAGCGAGACTTCTGCGCCGCCTGCGGCACCCCCTTGAGCTTCCGCCGCATCGACGGGCCGCGGATCGAGATCATGACTGGGGCCTTTGACCGGCCCGACCGGTTGATCCCGACGCGGCAATATGGCACCGAATCCCGGCTTGGCTGGGTGGTCGCCATCGCCAACCTGCCGAGCCAGACCACGCTGCAGAATTACGGGCCGGAGAAGCTTTCCGGCATCGTCAGCCACCAACATCCGGACCATGATTGAGAGGCGCGAGCCCGCTCGAATGTGCTAAGATGGGTATCATGAGCCGCATCCCGAATTTCGCTGATATCGCCTTCGAGAAAGCTCCCGTAGAAGAGCCCGCAGGCCATGCCGAGCCGTGGCTCACACCCGAAGGCATCCCGGTAAAGCCCTCCTACAGCGAAGCCGATCTCGACGGCGTCGACTTCCTCGAGACCTGGCCGGGAATCGCGCCCTATCTGCGCGGACCCTACCCAACCATGTATGTCAACCAGCCCTGGACGATCAGGCAATATGCCGGCTTCTCCACGGCCGAAGATTCCAACGCCTTCTACCGCCGCAACCTCGCCGCCGGGCAGAAGGGCCTGTCGGTCGCCTTCGATCTCGCCACCCATCGCGGCTACGACAGCGATCACCCGCGCGTCTCCGGCGACGTCGGCATGGCCGGTGTCGCGATCGACTCGATCTACGACATGCGCACGCTGTTTGCGGGCATTCCACTCGACCAGATGAGCGTGTCGATGACCATGAACGGCGCCGTGCTGCCGATCCTCGCGCTGTTCGTGGCGGCGGCGGAAGAACAGGGCGTGCCACCGGAAAAACTGTCCGGCACCATTCAGAACGACATTCTGAAAGAGTTCATGGTGCGCAACACCTATATCTATCCGCCGGCGCCCTCGATGCGGATCATCTCCGATATTTTTGCGTACACATCGCAAAGAATGCCGAAGTACAATTCGATATCGATTTCCGGCTACCACATGCAGGAAGCCGGCGCGACGCAGGATCTGGAGCTTGCCTATACGCTCGCCGACGGCGTCGAATATCTGCGCGCCGGCCTTGCCGCCGGCCTCGACGTCGACCGCTTCGCACCAAGGCTGTCGTTCTTCTGGGCAATCGGCATGAACTTCTTCATGGAAGTCGCCAAGATGCGCGCAGCAAGGCTGCTCTGGGCCAAGCTGTTGAAGCCGTACAATCCGAAGGATCCGCGTTCGCTCTCGCTCCGCACGCATTGCCAGACCTCGGGCTGGTCGCTCACCGCGCAGGACGTCTACAACAATGTGGTGCGGACCACGATCGAGGCGATGGCGGCGACGCAAGGCCATACCCAGTCGCTGCACACCAACGCGCTCGACGAGGCCCTGGCGCTGCCGACCGACTTCTCCGCACGGATAGCCCGCAACACGCAATTGTTCCTGCAACAGGAAACGGGCACCACCCGCATCATCGATCCCTGGGGCGGCTCCTATTACGTCGAGCGCCTGACCCGCGATCTCGCAGCGAAGGCCTGGGGCCATATCCAGGAGGTCGAAGAGCTTGGCGGCATGGCGAAGGCGATCGAGGCCGGCGTGCCGAAGCTGCGCATCGAGGAAGCCTCCGCCAAGACGCAGGCGCGGATCGATGCCGGCAAGCAGGCCGTGATCGGCGTCAACAAATACAAGCCCGTGGACGAGAAGCCGATCGACATTCTGAAGGTCGAAAACTCGACCGTCCGCCGATTGCAGATCGACAAGCTGAAGCGCCTGCGATCCGAGCGCAACCAGAAGGACGTCGACGACGCGCTCGCGGCGCTGACCCGCAGCGCGGGCGAAGGCAACGGCAATCTTCTGGCGCTGGCGATCGACGCGGCGCGGGCGAAGGCCACCGTCGGCGAAATCTCCGACGCGATGGAGAAAGTGTTCGGGCGGCACCGCGCCGAGATCAAGTCGATCACCGGCGTCTACAAACGTGAGGCTTCCGCCATGTCCAACGGGGTTGCGAAGGTGCAGGCGCTGATCGACGCGTTCGAGGAGGCCGAGGGCCGGCGGCCGCGCATCCTCGTCGCCAAGATCGGCCAGGACGGCCACGACCGCGGCCAGAAGGTGATCGCGTCCGCATTCGCCGACATCGGTTTCGACGTCGATATCGGGCCGCTGTTTGCGACCGCCGACGAAGCCGCGCGGCAAGCGGTCGAGAACGACGTGCATATTCTCGGCGTCTCCTCGCTCGCCGCCGCCCACCTCACCGCGGTGCCGGAATTGAAAGCCGCGCTGAAGAAGCAGGGCCGCGAGGACATCATGATCATCGTCGGCGGCGTGGTGCCGCCGCAGGATTACGACGCCCTCTACAAGGCGGGCGCGGAGGCGATCTTCCCGCCCGGCACCGTGATCTCGGACGCCGCGGAAGAGCTGATCCACAAGCTCAACGCGCGGCTCGGCCATAGCGAGGCGGCGGAATAGCTTCGCCCGCTCTCCCGAGCAAGCCCGGATGCTGGGCGATCCGGGGCGGATATGCTAGTATCGGCCGATGACCGATCTTATAGATATTCCGCTTGAAACCATTGTGGGCAGGCTGAGAGACTTCGCGCCCGCGCTGAAAGCCGGGGGCGTCACCCGGCTACACCTGTTTGGGTCCAGGGCGCGCGGCGACGCACGTCCCGATAGCGATCTTGACGTACTGATCGAGACGACTTCCCGTGAAGAGACGCCGCGATTTGATTATTTCAAAGTCCTGCATTTGATCGAGGACAATACGGGACTTCAGGTGCAGATATCGATGCGCGACTCACTGAAACCACGTATGGCCGAGCGGATCGCCGATGATCTGATCG
>WNFD01001903.1_pt1 | contig 25502 bp, 23 predicted proteins | sample 5400491 | NCBI WGS metagenome assembly WNFD01 (sample SAMN13153343, study PRJNA577476) | soil metagenome | isolation source: 120 cm saprolite under Douglas fir tree site 2 hole 2 replicate 2 | place: USA:California | collected 2015-04-18
TGGAACCTGGCGGTTCAGCGGTCGATTACGAACAATATGTCGGCGGAGATTGCTTATGTGGGATCGCATGTTGTTCATGTGGGGATTCCGGACTCGAACCTCAATCAGTTGACGGCGGCGCAGCTTGCGCAGGGGAATTCGTTGCTGACGCAGGTGAATAACCCTTACTTTGGGCAGATCCCTATTTCCAGTTCGATTGGGACCAAGACGGTGAGCCAGGCGCAACTGCTGAAGCCTTATCCGCGGTTCCTCAACGTCGCGACGTACCGGAACAACAGCGGCACGACGAACTATAACGCGGTGGAAGCCAGGGTGGAGCAGCGATTTTCGCATGGGATCGCTTTTCTGTTTGCGTATACACATTCGAAGCTGATTGACGATGCTTCGTCGGTGTTCTCGTCTACCGTGCTTTCGTCGCCGAACTCGAACAGCCTGGTGGCGGCCGATACGTTTCGGCCCTATCTGGAGCGCGACTCGTCCAATGGAGATATGCCGAATGTGGCTTCGTTCAGCGGGATCTATGATCTGCCTGCAGGACGGGGGCATCGGTTTGCGTCGACGGGTATAGGCGATGCAGTGTTGGGCGGGTGGTCGCTGAATGCTATTTTTTCGCTGCAGTCTGGCATGCCGGTGACAGTGACGCAGGCGACGAACAATAACTCGTTCGCGGGGTTTGCGCTGCAGCGGCCTAATATCGTTGGGAACCCGAGTTTGCCAGCGAGTCAGAGGACGCCGGCGCGCTATTTCAACACGGCGGCGTTTGCTACGGCTCCGCAGTTTGTCATCGGCACTGCGTCGCGGAATCCGGTGCGCGGGCCTGCTTATCGGGACCTGGATGTGGCGCTCGTAAAACATATGAAGCTGCCGCTGGAGACAGATCTGCAGTTCCGGGCAGAGATGTTTGATATTACGAATACGCCAGCGTTTTCGCCGCCGAATGGGAGCTTCGGCTCTGCTGCGTTTGGAAGTATTACAAGCACGACGACTGATCCGCGCGTGATGCAGTTTGCGCTTCGGCTGAGCCGGTAGATGATGCGAGTCTGGCTTGCTAGAGCAAAGCCAGGGTTGGTGTACCCATCATCACGACACGAGCGTGGATCGGGCCTTCAGCCCTCGGAGATGGCGGGTTACAAACCCAGGGCTTCGCCCTGGGCTGGTATAGTACGCGCCTTTGGCGCTGGAATCGGGTGGCTGTGGGTTACACCTACAGTAATAACGCTCTAATCGAGGAGGGAGTCGACGAAGGCGCTGCTGTCGAAGGGGATGATGTCTTCTAGTTTTTCGCCTATGCCGGCGTAAATGACGGGGAGCTTGAGTTCGGTGGCGATGGCGAGGACGATGCCGCCCTTGGCGGTGCCGTCTAGTTTGGTGAGGACGATGCCGGTGACGTGGGCGGCTTCGGTGAAGAGGCGGGCTTGCTGGAGGCCGTTCTGGCCTGTGGTGGCGTCCATGACGAGGAGAGTCTGGTGCGGGGCGCCGGGGATGAGTTTTTCTGCAGTGCGGCGCATCTTGTCCAACTCTTTCATGAGGTCGGTCTTGGTGTGGAGGCGGCCGGCGGTGTCGACGATTAATATTTGCGTGCCTCGAGCTTTGGCGGCGGCGCAGGCGTCGTAGAGTGCGGCGCTGGGGTCGCCTCCTTGTTTGGTTTTGATGATCTGGACGTCGGAGCGCTGGGCCCAGACTTCGAGTTGCTCGATGGCGGCGGCGCGGAAGGTGTCGGCGGCGCAGAGCAGAACGGTGCGGCCTTGCGCGGTGAAGTAGGCGGAGAGCTTGCCGGTGGTGGTGGTCTTGCCGGTGCCGTTGACTCCGACCATCATAATTACCTCGGGCGGAGTGGCGGGGTGCTTGATGGGACGGGCTACGTTGTCGAGGATGGCCTTGAGTTCGGATTTGAGGAGTTGCTTGAGTTCGTCGCCGCCCTGGATGCCGGTGCGGAGGGCGCGCTGGCGTAGGTTTTCCATGACGAGCGCGGTGGTGGGGGCGCCGAGGTCGGCGGCGAGGAGGAGGGGCTCGAGATTGATGAGAGTGGTCTCGTCGACTTCGCGAGTGAGGGCGACGATGGAGCTGATGGACTCGGTGAAGGACTCGCGGGTGCGGGTGACCGCTTGCTTCATGCGGTCGAAGAGGCCGCGCTTCGGCTCCTGGGGTTCGGGGGCCTGGTCGGGTTGCTGCTCGGGTTGTTCGCGTTTGCCGAAGAGGGAAAAAACCATGCTGGTTCTAGTTTATCGGATTGGACAGGCAGGAGGTTTCAGGTAATCGGCCCTTTGCGGTGGCGCAGGTTCGGGTGTATCTTCTTGCGCATGACTTTCGTATGACAAGGGCGGAGCTGTTTGAGTTTATCTCCGGTTGCAAACTGGCGGTGCTGGGGAGCGTTTCGCCTGAGGGCGTTCCGCAGACTGCGCTGGTGGGGATCGCTGTGACGGAGGAGCTTGAGATTGTCTTCGACACTCTGGACACGACTCGCAAGTTCAGAAATCTCACGGCCAACGGCAGAGCGAGCTTCGTCGTTGGCTGGGTGGGAGAGAAGACGGTGCAGTTTGAGGGGGAGGCTTGTCTGCCGGAGGGCGAGGAGCTGGACCGGTACAAGAAGATCTACTTTGCAACTTGGCCGGATGGACCAGCGCGACAGGACTGGCCGGGAATGGTCTACTTTGTTGTTCGTCCGCGGTGGATCCGGTATAGCGACTTTGATCAACGGCCGCCTGTAGTTGAGGAGCAGTCTCTGGGTGATTAGGCTGCGCTGGTCTTGCTGGTCTTCGTCAGGAGACGGACTTGGAGTTCCGCCTGGAGTTCTGATAGATGCGGAGACGGACGCAGCCGGCCTGGAGAAGAGGTGTGTCGACATGGTGGGAGCGGCCGTGGTCGAGCAGATCGCCGAGGATGGTGTCGACTTCGACGGGAGCGCCTTTTTGCAGGTCTCTGTACATGGACGAGGTGAGGCTGGAGCCCTTGGTGGTTGAATGGGTACGCATGTTTTCGAGGACGGCTTGGGAGGGAGGGAACCCGCACGCTGCGGCGACTGCTGCGCATTCTTCAATGGCACGAAGGGCGGTCTCGTCGCCGTAGGGCACGGCGTTGATCTCGCCGATGGGGGCGTTGAGCAGGCAGGTGATGAGGCCGAGGGAGGCGATCATGACCCACTTCTGCCACATGGCGTAGGTGATGTTGGTGGAGAGTTCGGTGTCGAAGCCAGAGTCGCGCAGGGTTTGGTCGAATAAGCGAATGCGCGAGGTGATCTCTCCGTTGCGCTCGCCGTAGATGAGCTTCTGTATTGGATTCATCTGCACGATGCGCCCCTGTTCGTCGAGGTCGGTGACGACCATGCAGACGCCGCCGAGGACGGGGCGCTCGCCGAAGCGGCGGGTGAGGGTTTCAACGTGGCGCATGCCGTTGAGGACGGGGTAGATCATGGTGTTGGGGCCGACAGCAGAGGCCATGTCGTCCATGGCCTGATCGAGGGCCTGGGCTTTCACGCTGAGAAAGATGATGTCGAAGGGGCTATCGAGCTCTTTGGCGGTGATGGTCTTGGGCTGTAGGGTGAAGTCTCCGTGGGGGCTGACAATGCGAAGGCCTTCGCTGCGGAGATGCTGTGCGCGGGAGGGTCTGACGAGAAAGGTGACATCGCGTCCGGCTTGTGCGATACGCGCTCCAAAGTAGCCGCCGACGGCGCCGGCGCCAACGACAAGAATCTTCATAGAGTTTTGGATGCTCGGGCCTGAGCCCTGGGTGCGGGTGCGGGCGGCGTTGTTGCCGCCGCGGTGTGTGAGTTGTTGGTTAGGGTGTGGTGGATGTTGGAGCAGGCTTTGGCTGAGCCGGGGAATAGATGCTAGGCCGCACCAGAAGAAGGAGATAGATAAGCAGGATCGCGATGAGGACGAGGCCACTGATGAAGATGTGGGGCTTGAAGCCCATCACGGTTTTGTGGCGGGGAAGGTCCGGAGGCGGGATGTGCTCGTGCTCGTGGTCGCGTTCGTGGTTGTGTTCGGGCATGCAGACAAGCTTACTTCGCAAATGCGAGGATTCGCCGCCTGACAGGAGATATTTCGAAGCGAGGGGAGAGCTAGGCCGCGATGGCTAACCGCAGCGGAATCGTTATTGGAATGGCCGGTCGGGTGATTTGGGATGTGGGTCGCGTATCGTGCGTCTTGGGGATGACTTTGGTCTGCCGGGCTTTGATGAAGATGATGGCTGCGACGAGGATGATCAGTATCGTTACGGCGAAGGCGATAACGACTGGCTTTATGGACGAATCTCCTATGCGTTGTTCGGGGGTGGGATTGCTTGCGGTGGGCTTCTGCACACTCATGGATTGATTGGATGCCGAAGCCACGGGTTGGGGCTAGATGGGCGGGGGTGATTCGTTGCGGCTTGTTCGGCCCTATCCATCCGTCCCGATCTATTCGTCGCGGCCAGGGCGGGACATGAGTTCGCGGATGGCCTCTTTGGGGCTCTTGTTGTGGTGAAGGATGGCGTCCATCTGCTCCGTGATGGGCATTTCGACGGCGTAGCGTGCGGCGAGGCCGAGGGCAGCGGCGGTGCTGACGACGCCTTCGGCTACCTTGCCATTGAGGCCGGCGATGATGTCGGGCAGTTGGCGGCCGCGTCCGAGCTCGATGCCGACTGTGCGGTTGCGCGAGAGAGAGCCAGTGCAGGTGAGGACGAGGTCGCCGACGCCGGAGAGGCCGGCAAGGGTCTGGCGTCGGCCTCCGCAGGCGATGGCGAGACGAGTCATCTCGGCTATGCCGCGGGTGATGAGGGCGGCGGAGGAGTTGTAGCCGAGGTTGAGGCCATGGGCGACGCCGGCGGCGAGAGCGATGACGTTCTTCAGGGCGCCGCCGAGTTCTACGCCGGGGACGTCGTCGTTCGTGTAGACGCGAAGGGTGGGAGAGGTGAAGTCGCGCTGGATGGTCTGGGCGATCGGCGTGAACTGCGAGGCGACGACGACCGCGGTGGGCATGCCGGCGGCGACCTCCTGCGCGAAGGATGGACCGCTGAGCACGGCGAAGGGATTGTTCGCGACTGCGGCAACGACCTGCGACATGCGGAGGAAGGTGGTCTCCTCGATGCCCTTGCTGGCGCTGAGGATGATCTGGTTTCTCGTAAGCAGGGGGGCGATGTGGGTGATGATGCCGCGCAGATGCTGCGATGGGGTGACGCAGAGGAGGATGTCGGCTTCGAAGATGGCGCGGGGGAGGTCGGAGGTGACCTGGATGTCGACGGGAAGGGTGAATCCGGGGAGGTAGTGAAGGTTTTCGCCTGCGTCGGCGAGCTGCTCGGCGAGTGCGGCGGAGTGGGACCAGAGGCAGAGCTCGTGCCCGCCGCGGCGTGCGAGAGAGAGGGCGAGCGCGGTGCCCCAGGCTCCGGCGCCAAGGATCGCGATTCGGCTCATGCGGCCGCCTTTTTTTTGCCGAAGCGATTTTCGGTGCCGGCAAGGAGGCGGCGGATGTTTTCGTGGTGCTTGACGATGATCAGGAGGGGAATGAAGAGAAAGCCGGCGATGACGATAGGAGTACGGTAAGGCACGAAGTATAGACCGAAGAACGGGAAGAAGGCCGAGCCGATGATGGAGGCGAGCGAGACGTAGCGGGTGATGAGAAAGATGACGACGAAGATGGCGAAGGTGCATCCGGCTGCGGTGGGAGACAGGGCGAGGAAGACGCCGAGGGCACTGGCGACGCCTTTGCCCCCGCGAAAGCTGAGCCAGATGGGGAAGACATGGCCGAGGATAGCGGCTATGGCGGCGACTACGGCGAGGTCGTAATTGCCGGGGCCGAGTTGCTGGGCGATCTTGACGGCGAGGAAGGCTTTGCCGCAATCGAGAAGAAGCGTGGCGATGCCGAGACCCTTGGCTCCGGAGCGTGCGACGTTGGTGGCGCCGATGTTGCCGCTGCCGGTGGCGCGGATGTCCTGTTTGCGGAAGATCTTGACGAGGAGATAGCCGAAGGGGATCGAACCAAGAAGATAGGCCAGCGGAATGGAGAGGAGCCAGGGATTCATGTTGTCTGCGATGAGTTTAGCAAGGGCGGATGAGGATGTTCTCGACGGAGACTTTGTGCCGCGAAGAAGGCTTAACACGGATTGACACGGATGACACGGATTTAAAGACGATGATAGGTGTTGGGATGATTCGCAGCGCTGTTCGGCGTCCTTTTCGGTATTGTTTTTGATCGTGTTTGTTTTTAAATCCGTATCATCCGTGTCGATCCGTGTTAAGCCTTTTTACAGCAGGTGGTGGCGGATGAGTTCTAGGGCGTGCTGGCTGGCCCACCAGCGAATGCGTTCGCGGTCGCCGGGGAGGTTGAATTCTTTGACCTGGGTGTGCTGGGCGTCGGCGAGAGCGATGTAGACGAGACCGATTGGCTTGTCGGCGTCGGGGCCGGGAGACCCGGGGCCAGGGCCGGCGATGCCGGTGATCGAGATGCCGAGCGATGCGCCGGTGCGGACGCGGATGCCTTCGGCGAGTGAGCGCGCTACCTCGGGCGAGACAGGACCTTTGTTCGCGACGAGTGTGACGGGAACGTTGGCGAAGGTGGTTTTGAGGGCGTCGCTGTAGACGACTGCGCCGCCAAGGAAGTAGCGGGAGCTGCCGGGGATGGCGGTGAGGCGTTGGGCGAGGAGACCGCCGGTGCAGCTTTCGGCGGTGGCAAGAGTGAGGTTGCGGAGGCCAAGGTTGAGGAGCACGACCTCTTCGAGAGATTCGCCGTGTGAGGAGAAGATGGCATCGTCCATCTCGGCTTCGATTTTTTCGGTGAGCTCGTCAACGCGCGCCTGGGCTTCGGCCAACGTGGGTTTGGCGCAGAGGAAGTGGAGTTGGATTTCGCCTGCGCCGGCGAGGATGGAAGTCTCGACATCGGTGTACTTCTGGTAGATGGGAGCGGTGCGCGCGTCGACGTGCGATTCGGGGATAAGGGCCATGCGGAGCATGCGTCTGGCGAGGTGGCGGACGGGAAGGGAGGCGGCGAGGCGTGGCTTCACCTCGTTGTCGAAGAGGGGCTTGAGCTCTTTCGGCGGGCCGGGAAGGAGGATGACAATCTTACGAATGGGTTTGCCATTAGCGTCCAGCACGGTCGTGTCGATGTATTGCGCGGGGGCGCTGCCGTTCTGGTTTTCGAGGATGATAGCGCCGTCGAGGACGTCGGCCTGCTTGGCGTTGTTGGACGGCATGACCATCTTGCGAGCGGCGAAACGTTTGTAGAGTGCCGCGAGAATGGCGTTGTCGGAGTGGAGGCCGATGCCGAGTGCCGCGGCGACGGCCTCGCGGGTGAGGTCGTCCTGGGTGGGACCGAGGCCGCCGGAGAAGATGACGATGTCGGCGCGCGAAAGGGCGATGAGGGCGGCGCTGGTAAGGTGCGCGAGATTGTCGCCGACGATGGTCTTGAAGGCGACCTGAACGCCGAGGTCGTTGAGGCCTTCAGTGAGGTGGAGGGAGTTGGTGTCCTGGCGGAAGGGTGTGAGCATCTCGGAGCCGGCGGCGATGATTTCGGCGATCATGTGTTCTTTTGTTAGCCCTTCCTTGTTCGGTGGAATCAGGTTGTTCGATGTTTTCTTGCTGGCGATCCGGATACTAATTGCCTCGTGAGTTGACGCGGGTTGCAGTGGAGGCAAAGTGTCCCTGCTTCGATGATAGTGGCTGCGACCATTCTGTTAACCGTTTCGGCGCTGATCCGTTGTATTAGCGAAGGCAGCATTTCGGGACGATGTGAACCAGCAAAGGCTAGTCGATGATGGAGCGCGTTCACGAAGAAAAGAAATTTTTTCTGTTTTTTCCCCTAACCGGGAGCGACGCCCCTTGTCTAATCGGGCAAATGGAAAGGCTGGAGCGGCATGAATCAAGCGTCCTGCGAAAGAGAATCCGGTTCAGCCAGTCAATCGTTTTATAACGATGCGTGAGGATTGAGAGAAGAACGCTCTTGGCGTTCTTCATGGCGGCGAACGGAGGTGCGTCTACGAAACTTTTCGTTGACTACTACGAAATATTTCGTATATATTTCCGATACCTGATGGGAAAGGCGCTCACTCGCGCTATCCCTTCGATGTGCTGTTGTCGATGTGACGCTTTTTGCAAATGAACTTCGGCGTGTTCTGGGCGTGACGAATCTTCACGCTGCATGACGCGAAAGGGAACCCCTGTCTTTAGCGCCGCTCATTAACTACGCTTTAACGAGAAACACAGGAGGTCGTGATGAACGTTCGTCTTGTTGCAAGTCCCGTTCTTGTTTTGTTGCTCTCCTGCTATGCTCCAGGTCAACAGATGCTGCGAGGTGCCGACGAGACCGGGCCGCCCACGCGTGTTACCGCAAACGCCGCCGACGCATATAAGCAAAAGCTTATGCGCCGGGTTGCAGTTGAAGAGGCGGCGGTGCGGCAGGCGGAGTCTGCGCATGAAACTAACGTCGCGCTCAGCAAGGCCTACGTGCAGCTTGGTCTGTGGTACCAGACCTCGGCACAGTGGAATCGGTCTGAGGCGGCGCTGAACCATGCAGTCTCGCTGCTCCGACATACTTCTGAGGCAAGTGCAGATTTGGCAACGGCCATCGGCCAGCTGGCGAGCCTGCACGTGATGATGGGGAAGTTTCGAGAGAGCGAAAGGGAGGACCAGGAAGCCCTGAAACTTAGGCTGGATATTGGAGACCCGTTGCTGATCGCGCGTAGCCGGGACGATCTTGCGATACTCTACCTGGCGAAACAGAAGTATGAGAAGGCGAGAGATCTTGCACGGCAGGCTGAGGCTGAATTCGTCACGAATGGGCGAGCCGATGTTTTCGACAGAGTAACTGTACGGGTCACCCTCGCTGAGGCGCTTTGCTATCTCAAGGAATGTCCGTCCGCTATTCCACTACTGAAGGTGGCCCTCGATGAGGCGAAGGCTACGCTGCGCCCGGATGACTTTCCCGTTGGCTTAAGCACCTTTCTTCTGGGTTACGCATATTGGAAATCAGGCAACATGGCCGGAGCAGCGGAGTATATGGACCGGGGAACGGTGCAGATGAACGCACAGCTCGGCTGGGGGCATCCCGCCTATCTGAGAGCTCTAGTGTGTTATGCGCAATTTCAGCATGAGAACCAACAGGTGGAAGCCGCCAATGTCGTGGAACGCCGGATCCGGCAAGCGGAGGCTGTCGTCGATGTCCACTCGATTCAGACGGCGCAGGGAATGTTCGGCGTCGATGGATTGCGGTAGGTTTTTGGCTTCTCTCGAAAGATCGCTGTGGGTGGGCTAGACGAGCCTGCGTCCTTGGATATCGAGGGCCACGTGGTAGAGGGCTTCGTGGGTGGCGAGGGTAGCGTTCCCATCCTCGAGGAAGGCGAGGCCGACGAGGTTATTGCCGGAGACGGTGAGTGAAGCGTCGTGGCGGGGAGTGATGCGGATGATGCCGCGCTGGCCACGAAGGCTGGCGGCGACGTAGAGGTTGTCGTCGACGTCGAAGGCCATACCCTGGGCGCGGCCTAGTCCCTGGTAAAAAACGGTGGTGTTGCCGTCGCGGTCGATGGCGTGGATGGCCTGGTTCGACGAGGTGGTGGGGCCGGTGACGAAGAGCGTGTCGGCGTCGTTGAAGGCCAGGTGGTAAGCAGCGATGGAGGGTTCGAGTGTGGCGTAGACGAAGATTTCGCCGCTGGTGCCGGAGGTTTGGCCGCGGGCGATTTTGAAGATGGTGCCGGAGCGATCGCCGACGAAGAGGTTGCCGTGGCGGTCGAAGGCGATGCCGGTGGCGATGCCCATTCCCTCGGCGTAGGTGGAGACGGCGCCTTCGGGAGAGATGCGGTAGACGGTGCCTTCGGCGCGTGAGCTGGCGTAGAGGTAGCCCTCGGGGTCGAAGGCTAGGCCGGTGGCGTTGAGGAGGTCGCGGACGAAGGGGCGGATCTGGAAGTCGCGCTGGATTTGAAAGATGGAGACGGGGACGGCCTGGCCGCGCTCTCCCGAGACGGTGGCGTAGACGTTGCCGTGGGCGTCGACTGCGGGGTTGGCGACGGGATGAAGATTTTCGGCCATGGGGACGGCGACGCGTAGGTGGAGGGGATTGCTTTCGGTGGCGCTGCGGTGGAGGATGAGGTTGCCCGTGATGGTGCCTTCGGGGATATGGATGGAGGCGCGGGTGGGGCGGCTGAGGGTGATGGGGGCGGCTATGTCGCCGATGGTGGCGCGGGGGATGTGAGCGCCGTAGGAGTCGAGGCGCTGGCCGTGGACGTCGATCTCGCCACCGGGCATGGCGGCGGTGGGGGTGAGGCGGTCGAGATGCGGGGCCGGGGCGTCGGGTTTGTCGGGCGTCAGGAGGGAGCGGAGGGTGGTCATACTGGGATTAGCGTAGACGTGTGTGGATGGGAGTGCAAATGCGGCGCTAGAACCAGAGGTGGATGATTTGAACGGCGGCGAGGGCGAAGAGGCCGGCGGCTACGTCGTCGAGCATGATGCCGGTGCCGGCGGGGAGGCGTTCGAACTGGCGGATGGGTGGGGGTTTGAAGATGTCGAAGAGGCGGAAGAGGAGGAGGGAGAGGGTGGCGTGGCGCCAGTCGGCGGGGATGGCGATGAGGGCGATGAGCTGGCCGGCGACCTCGTCGATGACGACGTGGCCGGGATCTTCGCGGCCGGATTCGCGGGCTACGATGGTGGCGGCGGGGATGCCTATGAGTGTCGCGATGATTGCGGCTATCGTCGTGCCGGTGGCTAATGCTATGGGGGATGGGTGCAGGATGTGGGCGGCGGCGTACCAAAGGAGGACGGCGGCGATGCTGCCGTAGGTGCCGGGGCCGGGTTTGAGCAGGCCTGCTCCGAAGAAGGTGCCGATGAGCCGGGCCCAGAGGGTCTTCTTTTTGGCGGGTGGGTGAAGTTGGTTGGTGGAGTTGGGCATGCTCTCTTCAGTGTATCGCCCATCCCCTACGAAAGCGTGTCAAAGTCTTCTATTGAAAGGGGTTAACTCTATACCCAGGACCAGAATGGGCTGGTTTTGCGCGTAAAGTATTCAATTCAGGGAAGTTACCTGTGCAGGGGCAGGCACTTTGTTTTGGGGTTAGTCTTCGTCGTTGTGGTTGTGCTTTTTGGAGCGGGCCAGCTCTTCGAGGAGGTCGGGGTCCTGGATGGGGCTGGAGATTTTGTAGTCGCCGCTGGCCCATTTGCCAAGGTCGATGCGGCGGCAGCGGTCGGAGCAGAAGGGGAAGTCTTCGTTCTGTTCGAGGACCAGCGTGCGGCAGGTGGGACAGCGCAGCGCTTTGGTTTTCGGGGTGGGCGCCTTCGACATACCCCTAGTTTAATACTTTTCTGGTGGGCGACAAAGTGGAGAGAGGAGCGGGTGGTGGGTCAGTTTGGCAAGGTTGGCAAGAAATAGGTTGGGCCTTCAGCCCTTGGTCTTTGCCCGCCCGGATTCCTGGGGCGTTCTACCCCAGCGGGCAAGGAACGCCCGCCGGGGACCCCGGTTGCCCCAGGCTGGTATGGGTTGCGCCTTCGCGGAAAGATTTTTTGATGACCTCACAGCGGTGTAAAACGGAACAACATGAAAAAGAATGCAACGAGCGCTTGGTTTCCCTGGCCTGCACTGATTGCCCTGTGCATGACATCCGTCGCCTGGGCCCAGCAGCAGTCGACGATTTCTGACGATGCAGCAGCTTCGCGCATTGCATGGTGGCGTGATGCGAAATTCGGACTCTTTATGCATTGGGGTGTCTATTCCATTCCCGGTCGCGGCGAATGGGTGCAATGGAACGAACAAATTCCGGTGAACGAGTATGCCAAACTGGCCACCCAATTTAATCCAGACAAGTTCGACCCCGACGCGTGGGCTGTTATTGCCAAAACGGCCGGCATGAAATACACCGTGCTCACGGCGCGCCACCATGATGGATTCGCATTGTTTGACGATCCAGGGAGCGATTTTACAGCGATGAAGTCAGCGGCCCACCGCGATTTCGTTGCCGAGTACGTTACCGCAGTGCGCAAAGCTGGGCTGCACGTGGGCCTTTATTATTCGCCGCTCGACTGGCGGTACCCTGGGTTCTTCTTCCCTGATCTCTATCAGGCGAACGCCGTGGAGATGCGCCAGCAGTACCATCGCCAACTCCATGAATTGGCATCGCACTACGGCAAGATCGATATTCTTTGGTTTGACGGCGGTGGCGTCGACTGGCTTGGGTTCAACGGTGTTGCGTTTAAGGATGGATGGCATGCTCGGCCAAAGGATCAGCATTACGCTGGTGCTTTCACATGGCAGGATGATCAGGCGGTCGGCGATTTACGAAAACTTCAACCATCCATCATCACCAACGATCGCACCGACGCCCCAGCGGATTTTCTATCGCGTGAAGGCGACCACGCCATGGGTAATTTCGACAGCCAGCATCCTTGGGAACTGTGCACGACACTGACCACCGGGGCCTGGGGCTATCAGCCCAACGCCAAGGTTAAGTCGCTGAACGAGGTCATTCGCCTGTTGGTTGGCGCTGTCGGACGCGACGGGAATCTGCTTCTGAACGTGGGTCCACGTCCCGATGGACGAATTGCGCCGGAACAGGTTGAGCGTCTCCGCGAAGTTGGTGATTGGTTGAGGCGGTACGGTCAAAGCATCTATGCCACACGAGGCGGCCCGTATCTGCCGGGCGACTTTGGCGTCTCAACCTATCATGACAGGACGGTTTATCTGCATGTCCTCAATGCCACCGACAAGAGGCTTTCGCTGCCGGCGCTCCCGACCAAGATACTGAGTTGCTCCAGCCTCATGGGGGGAAGCGTCGCCTGTAAACAAGCCAGTAATTCGGTGGAGATTACGCTGAATGGGAATGCGGATGCCGGCGATACGATCATCGCGTTGACACTTGCATCACCGGCGGTAGAGCTCAAACCGATCACCACTCCAGTTGCTGGCAGGGCTGAGTTGGTGCGTTAGTCGAGGATGCGGGCGACCACGTCGTAGTCGTGGGAGTCGGTGATTTCGGCTCGGTAGAAGGTGCCGGGGACCAGGGTTTCGTGGGGGCCGAAGTCGTTGATGAAGACCTTGCCGTCGATCTCGGGGGCGTGCAGTGCGGTGCGGCCCTCCCAGAGGAGTTCGGTTTCTTCGGATTCGCCTTCGACCAGGAGGTCGATCTCGCGGCCTATCCATTCGGCTTTGGATCTGGTGCTGATCTTTTGCTGGAGCTTCATCAGCTTGCGGCGGCGGGCTTGGATGGTGCGCGTGGGGACTTTGAGTTCGTCGGCTAGTTCGAAGGCCTTGGCGCCCTCTTCGTCGGAGTAGGTGAAGACGCCGAGCCAGTCGATTTTTGCGGCGGTGATGAAGGCTTCGAGCTCTTTGTAGTCGGCTTCGGTTTCGCCGGGGAAGCCGACGATGAAGCTGGTGCGGATGACGATGTCGGGGACGATGCGGCGGGCCTTGGCGATGAGGTCGAGGAAGATCTGGGCGTTGCCTCCGCGCTTCATGCGCTTGAGGACGCTGGGGCTGGCGTGCTGGAGGGGGACGTCGAGATATTTTGCGATGGTGTCGTGCTTGGCCATCGTCTCGAGCAGGCGCGTGGTGACTTTGTTGGGGTAGGTGTAGAGGAAGCGGAGCCAGCGGAGGCCGGGGAGGACGGCCAGGGCGTCGAGGAGCGTGGCGAGGCCGTCGGTGAAGCCCAGGTCTTCGCCGTAGCAGGTGGTGTCCTGGCCGATGAGGGTGATCTCGCGGACGCCTTGTGCGATGAGATTTTCGGCTTCGGCGATGATCGACGACATGCGGCGGGAGCGAAACTTGCCGCGAAGCTGCGGGATGATGCAGAAGCTGCAGGGGTGGTCGCAGCCTTCGGCGATTTTGATGTAGGCCGACGCGCGTGGGGTAGTGAGGATGCGGGGAGTGGCGTCGTTGTAGAGGTATTCGGGGAGCGCGGCGGTGGCGCCGTCCCAGGAGGCGCGGGAGAAGCGGCCTTGCAGCTGGCGGAGGTCGCCTTCGGGGCGGGATGTGTTGCCTGGGTCGATTCCGATGGGTAGGCTGATGGGCCGGTGCGCTATGTGGTCGCCGGTGTGGTTCAGGGGTTCGTCGCCGTGCGTGGTGCCGGTTTCGGCGAGGGACTGGATGATGCGGAGCTGCGGGGCGATCTCGCGATCGTGTTCGGGGTCGGCTAGCGGGCGCGAGTGCTGGCTAACTGCGCTGGGGGCGCGGTCGATCAAATTCTGACTGCTCACGGCTGCTAATTGCGTGACTTCGCTGTTGGTTTCGACCATGCCGATGGCGTGAGTGTGGATGGCGGCTTCGGGTGTGCCTTGCGGAAGGATATTGAAGGGGGAGTTGTGGTTCGCGTGACCGCTGGGCGTGAGACCAGATGCGGCGAGGATGGCTTCGAGTTCGCCGGTGCCGACTACGGCGTCTACTTCGGGGATGTTCTTCTGGATCTCGTCGCGGTAGCGCTCGACGAGGCAGCCGGCGACGACGATACGCTGGGCCTTTCCGCCGTTCTGCTGCTTGTGCTGGACCATCTCGAGGATGGTGTTGACGGACTCCTGCTTGGCGGAGTCGATGAAGCTGCAGGTGTTGATGACGATGATCTCGGCGTCTTCGGCGCGAGGGGTGAGCTCGGCTCCGTTGTGGTGGAGGAGACCCATCATGACCTCGGAGTCGACGAGGTTTTTGGGGCAGCCGAGAGAGACGAAGCCTACCTTGGGGCGGGTTTTGACAGGGATTTCGTGGCTTACATCATCGAGAATGGCGAGGGGAGTCACAGACTCTTATTTTAGCAAGTTTCGATGGCATTCCCCGTGCCAATGTATTCTTTCGTTTATGCCCATGGCCGAGATAGTATCCGTGATCGTAACGAGCTTAGCCGCTACTGCCGGGGGTACTTACTTCCGACGTCGTAGCCGTCGAAGCTACCTGTTATATAACCTGTTTTTGGCTGTTCTGCTGGTCGTTCTCTACGGTGCTTGGCTCTGGATTTCTCGCGGCGTTCCAAAATGATCCGCTTTCCGCCGTCTCCTTGTTTCGACCCTGTTGATTTCCATTTTTGTAGCGACTTCTGATTACGCGAGGCCGTTGCGGGCGATGACTTCGCGGTAAAAGTGGGCGCTTAGTTTTGGTGTGCGTTTTTGGGTCTTGAAGTCGACGTAGTGGATGCCGAAGCGGTAGGCGTAGCCGTCGGCCCATTCGTAGTTGTCGAGCAGGCTCCAGAGGAAGTAGCCGCGGACGGGGACGCCCTCGCTGACGGCGCGCTGAAGTTGGGTGAGGTAGTTGCGGAGGTACATGACGCGGTCGGAGTCGTGGACCTGGCCGTCGGGAGTGAGGACGTCGGAGGAGGAGGCTCCGTTTTCGGTGATGTAGATCTCCTTGATGTTCCAGATTTCGGCGGCGAGCTTTGGTCCCCAATAGAGCGCCTCGGGGCCGACGTGGAGCCAGTTGCTCATCATGTGAGGGTATGAGGCGGGAGCGGGAACCATGGCGAATCCGGAGTGTGAGTCGTCGGCGCGGACGTAGGAGGGGGTGTAGACGTTGAGGCCGACGAAGTCTACGGGGGAGCCTATGGCTTTCATGTCGGCGTTGGTGAACTTCGGTGCGTCGGCTGCGGCGTGGTGAAGGTAGGCGTCGGTGTAGCGGCCCTCCATGACCGCGGTGAGGTAGCCGGCGTTGGCTTCGCGCATGGCTTTCTTGGCTGCGGCGATGTGCTCGGGTGTTTCGATGACCGGGACGGTGGCGGTGGCGTTTTCGGCGAGGCCGACTTTGGTGCCGGGTTTGGCGTGGGCGCGGATGGCCTGGACTCCGAGGCCGTGGGCGAGAACGGCGTGATGACGGACCTGGTTGACGCCGGCGGGCGGGAGCGTAAGACCGGGAGCGTGGCGGCCGTCTTTGTAGCCGATGTCGACGAAGGAGCGCATCTCGTTGAGGGTCATGAAGTGGTTGACGCGGTCGGAGAGATGCTGGGCGACGTAGCCGGCGTAGGTGGCGAAGGCTTCGGAGGTGTCGCGGGACTGCCAGCCGCCTTTGTCTTCGAGGGCCTGGGGGAGATCCCAATGGAAGAGCGTGCAGTAGGGCTGAATGTTGTTTGCGAGCAGCTCGTCGACGAGGCGATTGTAGAAGTCGAGGCCCTTGGGGTTGGGTGTGCCGGCGCCTTGCGGGAAGACGCGTGGCCAGGCGACGGAGAAGCGGTAGGTCTTGAGGCCGAGGGCCTTCATGAGCTGTATGTCTTCTTTGTAGCGGTGGTAGTGATCGTCGGCGACGTCGCCGGTGTCTCCGTTGTTGGTCTTGCCGGAGATGCGGGAGAAGGTGTCCCAGATGGAGGGGCCGCGGCCATCTTCGTTGACGGCGCCCTCGACCTGATAGGAGGCGGTGGCGGAGCCCCACAGAAATCCCTGAGGAAAGGATCGAGCGCCGGAGGGTGATTGGCCGGTTTGGGCTGAGGCCGGGATGGCGAGGTTCGTGAGGGCAGCGGGGGCGAGTGCAGCGGAACCGAAGAGACGAGCGAAGGTGCGTCTAGAAAATCGTTTTTGCACTGGGTTTTCCCCTCATTTTTCTTTTCAGGGGAAGTGTAGCCGCTTCTTCCGCGGAGGTCCAGTGATTGGGTGTTTCCGGCGCGCAGTTTTCCAAAATACTGAAGGCACGGCTAGAGGCCGTGCCTTCAGGTCCAGTTATTTGTCTTAGTGGCAGCCTGCCACTTTGAAGGAAGCGATGTGGGTGTGCCAGTTGAAGGTACCGCTGCTGAGGAGGTACTCGTTGGTATACCAGAAGGTGCAGTCGTCGACTGGGTCGACGGTCATGGCGCTGTAGTCTCCCCAACGATTGAGCGTACGCGTCTGCGAACCAGAGCCTGCGAAAATAAGCTGCTCTGAGCCGAGTGTGCTGAGGGTGTCAGTGGGTGTGCGGTAGGAGTACTGGATGGAGGGATAGCTTGCTCCGCTGGAGGTGCTGTATCCGACGGCGAGGTTGCCGTTTTTGTCTGATGCGATGGAGCCCATCCAGCGGTCCAGGGTACCACCGGGCGCGTAGGTGGACTGTTGGAAGACGGTGACGCCTCCGGAGGCAGCCGGACGCAGCTCGTACCAGCGGACTCCGGCAACGACCGACCCGGGGTTCACGGAGTGATTGACGAAGAGAGCTTCGTGGCCGTCGCTGAAGTGACGGTAGGAGAGGCGATACATGAGGCGGTCGCCGAGGGAATCGAGCTGCTGTGATGTTCCGGGCTGCGGGACGCAGGTGCCTCCGCCGCAGGCCTCGCTGAAGGTTGCGACGGAAGTAATGTAGGGGCCGGTAAGCGTGGAGTTGGAACTCGTGGTGAAGTCGACGTGGAAGCGCCAGGTGTTCAGGCTGTTCGAGCCGAAGCTGAGGAAGTATTCATTGGAGCCGCTCGGAGGTGCGGTAGCTCCATCTACGTCTGCGGGGAGAACTCCGCCGTAGGAGTTGGAGAGCTGGAAGCACTGCTCTGCGGCAGGCGCTCCTGCGCGCATGGAAGCGCCGTCGTAGGCGCAGAGGCGAGCTCCGGCGAAGGAGTTGCCGCTGAACATGTTGTAGGTGGCGTAATAGGTTCCGTTCCAGACGCCGAATTTGGGATAGTCGTTGAAGTTGGGCTGTTGGTAGGCGTAGACGTTATAGGCGCCCGTTGCATCGCTGGTTTTGGATATGGCGATGCATTGCCAGTAGCCGAGTGTGCTGCCGCTGGTGACAGAGAACTGGGTGAGTATCCAGCGGTTGTTCGCCTTGTCGTATTGAGCGATGGGGTCGCCGTCGTTGTTGACTGCGCAGGGATGGCTGGCTCCGAGCGCCTGAAAGAGCTCGTTGCCGGCTATGGGACCATCGACCTTAGCACCGGAGCTCTTATCAAAGACGGCAAAGGACTCATTGACCCACTGGACGTACTGCGTGGCTCCGACGGCTCCGTTGGTATCGGGCGGCGCGGAGTTCACGGAAAAGTTGGGGAATCCATTGCCGAGGCCTTCAAAGTTGAGTCCCGTAGTGAGAGAGCCGTTACTGGTGGTGGATGTCGCTTGGACGACGGGGTCGCTTGAACCGCCGCCACCGCCGGGTCTGCCCTTGTTGCCTCCCGGGACTGCGCGGAAGGGCTTGTCGTGCTTGGGGCCGTCTGACTGCCCCTTACGCATTCCGTGGACGGTGATGGTGCCTGCGCCGGCTCCGTAGCTGACGTCGGGGTTGGTGAGGACCACAACACCAGGCGTGTTGGGATTTTCCGCGAAGGCTACGAGGCCGCTGCACAGTGTGGACAAGGTGAAAGCGGCGAGCAAGCCGAAGCTAAAGGCGCGATTTTGGGAGTGTTTCGGATAACCGGCAGATGACAAACGGAGCCTCCTTGGTTCTATCGGAAGTACCTAGCAATATGGGGGAATCAAAGGCAAGTTATCGGGCTACTATGTCGTCTGGCTACGGTAAACCCTGTTCGATACGGTGTAAAGAAAAGAATAGGGGCGCCACTTGGCAGGGATTCGGTTGTCTAGTTTGTTTCGAGGGTCGTCGAAGGGGAATTTGGTGTATCGGAGTAGTTGCGCCACGTGGTGCCGAGCGATTGGTAGAGGTTGGCTGCGCGGGGCGGAAGTGAGGTAGTGGCGAGGTCGCCGTGCGAGTCCTTAGCGAGGATCCACCAGGCGATGGGTGCCTGGTTGATATCGTATCCGGCATCGTGGAGAAGGCCGAGGCTGACTCTGCCGCTTTGGTTGAGGAGATCGGTTTCTATTTTCTTCTCGGCAGTGTATGTTGCGATGCCAGTAGCCAGGCCGAGACCGGGGATGAAAAGACCTCCGGCTGTCGTCGCTAGATTGGCTGCGCCCATTGTCTCCCTTGCGGGCATCAGGCGGTATGACTGTTTCTCCAACGCGACTGCCATATTGTCGGCTAATAGAGCAGCGATCTGGGAATCGTTTTGCGGGCGATTCATGAGTTGGTAGGGTATGAGAATAATGCCTGTCGGCAGGGTGCGTGCGTCCTTCCATTTGTGATTGTCGATTAGTTGGAATTTGAAGAGGATCTTTCGGTCGTCGGTGTCGGGCAGGTTTTTCTGAAATGCAGGAACGAGGCTTGAGCCGATCTGGTTGATGCGGCTCTGCATGGCAGGGTCGTTGTATGGTGGGATCTTTTTGGGATCGATGCCGAGGAAGAACTCGTGCGCGACGTTCTGTTTGGCTTTGGGATCGACGGCTGCGGGATCATAGTCGTTCTTGTCGAGGAGCTTGGCCTCCTTGTCTTGAACGGTGTTTGGACTGAAGGGTGCGGAGTCTGCGATCAGGATGCCGTCTGCTTGTGGTTGTCCGTGATATTGAAGCCAAACGTTGGTGGTGACGTCGGAGGGTGAGATCAGGGGCGACTGAAAACTGATTTTGGTCTTGGGGTTGATGAGAATGACGTAGCCGTCAGCGCGCACGAGCAGGCGCAGAGGATTGTTGCCGGGCGTGGCGGGGGTGAGGACGCGGTCTACGAGGGCGATTCCGCTGCGTGGGGCGATGTCGAGTGTGTGGAACAAGACGTCTTTTGCGAGGAGTTGGTGCGTTTTCTTCTTGACGTCGCCTGAGACGGTGACGGCCTGGCCGAAATACGGAGCGGCGGTGACGACCTCGGTCTGATGGAGGTTATTTTCGGAGCGGAAGGTGGTCTTTTTGCTTGGAACGACGTGGAGGCCGTTCACGTCAAAGTCGCTGAGTGAGACTACGCGCGTGACGTAACCCTCGACGGTTGGGATCTGATCTTCCTGTTGCTGGGAGTGGAGGGTGGAGGAAGAGAGGATGACGAGCAAGAGGAACAAGGGGATCCGGCGAACCATTGGGACAGAGTAGAGGAAGAGGTGTGGCGGGTCTATAAAATTTTTGATGGATGTAATTTGGGTTAGGGAAGTTTGGCGGCTTCGGCTTCGGGGTTCCAGTGGTCACGGCCGGCCAGGAAGGTTGCTGGGAGATATTGCTTCGCTTCGGCTGGAGTGAGTTGGTGGGACCAGGGAACGCGGGTGGAGGGGTTCGCTCCGGGACCGGTCGAGTTCGATTCGGCGTAGTAGGCGGTCTTTTCGTTGGCGGGATTGTTCCAGTTGTTCCAGCCGGCGGGGTTGAGGTCGGCAGGGAGCTCGGTGTTGATGTAGACGACGCGGGAGTAGGGACGCCAGGGACGGCCGAGGGCAGTGGTGCTGTGGGCCGCGGCAGAGCTCTGTGCTCCGGGCGTGGCGGCGTCCATGGGCGGGGCGTCGTGGTTGATGCTGCTGGTGACCTTGCTGTTGAGGATGACGTAGCCGGTGGTCTGGTCGGCGGCGGTGCGGGATTGTGCGGTGAGGTAGCCGGGGGCATTGGCGTGGATTTCGGTGTGGTCGAAGACGGCGGTGGCGTTGCCGAAGATGAAGTCGACGCCGCCTTCGATGTAGGAGTCGACGTAGTACTGGCGGCCGTAGTCGGCGAAGAGGGTGTCGTGGTGGCCGAGGAAGCGGCAGTGCTTGAAGATGCTGCGGTCGGCGCGGTTGGCTACGGCGACGGCCTGGCCGGTGTTGCCGGCGGTGTTTTCGAAGGTGAGGTTGTCGGCTTCAAAGCCGGCGCCGTTGATCTCTACTGTTTCGGTGAAGAAGGTGCCTCCGGCTTGCTTTGCGTTGAGCGAGTTGGTGATGACGACGTCTTCGGGTGATTTGCCTTTACCGATAAGCGTGATGTTGGTGTGGTTCTGGGTGACGATGACGCGCTCGTGATAGGTGCCGGGGGCGATCTCGATATAGACACGTGCGGGTTTTCCGTTCTTGCCAGGGCCGGGGCCCGCGAAGGGGTGATGGTCCATGGCCATCTGGATGGTGGGGAATTCGGTGGTGCTCTCGATGCCGGTTTTGACGTCGGGGGAGACGCGAACGTGGACGTCCTGGGCGCGGGCGAGTGTAGGGAGGAGAATGGCGGCGAGCAGGAGGTGGGTGCGCATGAGAGCCAGTGTAGCGAGTCTGAAGTTCGTCGCAGTACGTTTCAGCATTTGTTCCGATGCAAGGCGAAGAAAAGCAGATCCCTCCACTCCGCTGCGCTCCGGTCGGGATGACACCGCCATCTGGAAGCGATCGATAGGCGGTCGGGATGACAAATTATGTCAATAACCCAACGCGTGGCATGAGTACCGACCCGGACAAACAGCAGATCCCTCCACTGCGCTGCGCTCCGGTCGGGATGACACCGCCATCTGGAAGCGATCGATAGGCGGTCGGGATGACAAATTATGTCAATAACCTTCAGAGACGGGACACTAAGTTAGTTGTCGAGAATGGTGTGGGTAAGTTTTGCACGGATGCAGGTGAGGCAGTGCGGGCGAAGGAGAGTGTTGAGTGATAAAATGGTTCCTGTGCCGGGTCCTACGCGACGTAATCCCGCCAACCCCGCCAGGTCCGGAAGGAAGCAACGGTAACGGGTAATTATGGGCGCAGTAGGTCGCCCGGTGCACTGATTTTCCTCCCTCCTTTTCTTCCCCCCATCAAGTTGTCCGTTCTCAGTTCTCCATTCTCAGTGAAACCCTGCGCTGACAACTGATAACTGAGAACTGACAACGGAGAACTGGCAACCGGCACGTGACATGCGTGCGCTTCTCAGAGAGAATGAACTGCGACGGGTGAACATTGGTTCATTTGTAATCGTTCTTTGTTGTTATAGCTGTGAGACCAGGTGAGGTGAGAGTTTGAGCTTGACGTTGAAGCCGCAGATGCGGGTGCGCGCGAAGATCAGTTCGGTAGGGACGTATGTGCCGCCGCGGTTGTTGACCAATGCCGATCTCGAGAAGATGGTCGCGACCAACGACCAGTGGATTACGGAGCGGACGGGGATTCGTGAGCGGCATATTGTGGATGCCGGGGTGGCGACGAGCGATCTGGCGGTGGAGGCAGCGAAGACGTGTCTTGCGGCTCGTGGCGTGGAGGCGAGCGAAGTTGAGGTGATCATCGTTGCGACGGTTACGCCGGATATGTTTTTTCCGGCTACGGCCTGCCTGGTGCAGGACAGGCTGGGAGCGAAGGGGGCATGGGGGTTCGATCTTTCGGCGGCCTGCTCGGGGTTTCCTTATGCGCTGCAGGTGGGCGCGAAGCTGGTTGAGAGCGGCATGCATAAGAAGGTGTTGGTGATTGGAGCCGATGTGATGAGCTCGATCATCGACTATACGGATCGGGCTACCTGCGTGATCTTTGGCGATGGCGCGGGCGCGGTGCTGCTGGAGCCCTGCGAAGGCGATGAAGTTGGGTTGATCGATTATTTCCACGAGATCGACGGGGCGGGAGCGGCGGCGTTGAACATGCCTGGGGGTGGAAGTCTGCATCCTCCGACGGCGGAGACGGTGGAACACAAGATGCACTACGTCCATCAGGATGGGCAGGCGGTGTATAAGTTTGCGGTGCGCAAGATGGCCGAGGCCGCAGAGACGATACTGACGCGGAATGGAGTGAAGGGCAAAGACCTGGGCTGCTTTATTCCGCACCAGGCGAATAAACGGATCATTCTTTCGACGGCGGAGCGGCTGGGGATGCCGGAGGAGTCAGTGATCATCAACATCGACCGGTATGGGAATACGACAGCGGCTACGATCCCGATGGCGATGCAGACGGCGCTGGAGGAGAAGCGGCTGAAGAAGGGGGATCTTGTGCTGCTGGCTAGTGTTGGGGCTGGTTTTACGGTTGGGGCTACTTTGTTGCGGTGGGAGTTTTAGGGCGAGATCAGAAGGTGAAGATAGGAAGAGGTGAAGAGGCGACTCTTCCCCTCTTTTTCTGTCTTTGAATGCGTTATGCTGAATTAACTTGACCAATCTATCTTTTAGATATATATCTTGGAGCTATGAAGATGGAGGGCGGCGCTACACCGAATGCTTTGCTGGGGTTGTTAAGTCTGGGGCCCATGTCCGGGTATGACATTCGGCAGCTCATTTCGCAGTCGATTGGGCACTTCTGGAGTGAGAGCTATGGACAGATTTACCCGGGATTGAAGCGGCTTGCAGCTGCCGGACTAGTGGTGAAGAAGACGGAGCGCAAGAAGGGAAGTCCGGACCGGCATGAGTATTCGCTGACGGCGGATGGACGTGAGCAGTTAGAGAGGTGGTTGAAGCTACCCGTAGTGAAGACGGTCCCCAGGAACGAGTTGCTGTTGAAGCTGTTCTTTGGAGGACAGGTGTCGCCGAGTGTAAGCCGCGCGCATGTGCAAACTTATCTCGAGTCGCACGAGAAGGAACTTCAGGTCTTTGGAGCGATTGCGAAAAAGTTGCGGAGGGAAGAGGCGCATGACCCGCAGCTGCCGTTCTGGTTGATGACGTTGAATATGGGGCGGCATCACAGTGCAGCGATAGTGAAGTGGTGCAAGGAGACGTTGGCGGAGCTGGAGGAATTGGAGCGCAGGCAAAAAGGAGGCGAGTGATGCATGCAGCGGACCCGATGTGGATGAAGGTTTTTCTTGGGGTGCATATTACGGCTGGAGCGTCGTCGTTTCTGCTCGCACCGGTGGCGTTGGCTACGGCGAAGGGCGGGAAGCAGCATAAACGCTGGGGAATGGTGTATCTGTGGTCGATGGGCGTGGTGGCGGCTACGGCGTTGCCTATGGCGCTGTATCGGCCGGTGTTGTTTCTGGCGCTGGTGGCGGTGTTCAGTTTTTATCTGGCGTTTGCGGGGTTCCGCGTAACTCGGTTGAAAGAGTTGGCGCGCGGTGGGAGTGCTGGACCGATTGATTGGATTGCGGCGGTGATTTGTTTTGCGGCGAGTGCTTGCCTGGCTGGGTTCGGGGCGTTTCGCCCGGTCTGGGTACAGCGGATGGGGATTGTTGCGATTGTGTTTGGGTTTATCGGGATGCGCGCTGCAGCGGCGGAGATGTGGAAGTTTGTGCGGAAGCCGAAGGAAAAGATGTTCTGGTGGTACACGCATCTGGGGAACATGATTGGAAGTTATATCGCGGCGTGGACGGCGTTCAGCGTCGTGACGCTGCCGCTGATCTTCGGTAATCATATTTGGCTGTGGTTGTGGCCGACGGCAGTGGGTGTGCCGGCGATTGCGTTGACCACGGCTTATTACAAGAGGAAGTTTGCTCCTCGGGTAAAGGCTGCGGCGTAGGTCAGGCCGTTGGAGTGGGGCGGTCTACGAGGTTTCCAGTGCGGACGCCGACGGTGCGCGAGGTTTTGTAGAGCTGCCAGAAGGCGAAGGCACAGCTGGTCGCGATGCCTACCCAGATAACGATGAGGACGGGGGTGGCGTATTTCGCGGAGAGACCATTCCAGATGCGGACGATGTGCCTGCCGTAGTGGATGCCGAGCCATGCTGCGACGATGTGACGCAGGCATCGACTAACGGTGAAGGCGATCATGAATTTTTTGCGCGACATCCTGAGTGCGCCCGCTGCAAGGACGAAGGGGCTGAGCGGCATGGGTGGCGGAAGGATGGCGGGCAGGGCGACGGAGAGGATGGCGTGGTTTTCCATCCACTGGCAGACGCGCTTGAAGATGCGCGGGGGAATGCGTCTTTCAAGGAAAGCCATGCCGCCGCGCTGGCCGACCAGATGGCTGAAGTATCCGCCGAGCGCGGAGCCGATGGTGGCGAGCAGAACGAGGAGGATGACGTTCTGATGCTGCGCGGCCATGACGATGACCATGATGTCGGTGACGCCGGGCAGGGGCAGGGGAATAAAGGAGCTGTCGACGATGGAGACCAGAAAGACGCCGAAGAATCCGAAGCTTAAGAGGAAATGCACGAAGGGGTTGCGGGCTCCGCGAGGAGAGGTCGCGGCCTGAGAGGCAGCTTTTGCGAGGTACTTCGCCGTAGTGAGGGCCGCCGCGGGGAACTTCATACCTGATTATGACGCGGTTCGATGCTGCGAAGTCGCAAGATCTTGCAGATTGATGATTTAGAGGAAGCGAAGGTGGGGGAGTGAGGGGAGGACATCTACCTCGGCGGCGAATTGGCGGAAGAGTTCGATGGTACGGATGCAGTCAGAGTCGAGATGGTAGTGGATGTTGTGGGTGAGGTAGTGGCGAATGGTCGCAGGGGGGATGGCGATGCGCGGGGTCCATTGTTCTACGAGTTGTTCGATGTGTGCGAGGCCGTGGTTTCGGGAGGCTTCAAGGTCTTCGGTGAGTTGCGCGGCGGTGAGATTGGGTGGGGCTTTGGATTGGGATTGGGATAGGGCTTCGGGGCGGACGGCCCAGACGGCGGCGACCCAGGGGAGTGCGGTGCGGGTGTGCCACTCGTGTGCGAGGTCGAACCATTGGCAGGGGCCGATTTTTTTTTCTATCGCTTCGCGGGATTCGAGGGCGAGGAGGGCGGGATCGCCGATGAGGATGGCGGCGTCTGCTTGTTGCAGCATGGCGATGGGGTCGGCTGCGGCGGGGAGGAAGGCGGGAGGCGGTGTCGGCGGCGATGGTGCGGACGGAGCTGAGGGTGTGAGGGGATTTGACGATGAGCTGGATGGAGCGGACTTCGTTGAGCGAGGCAATGGTACAGCCGGGGACGATGGCGAGATCGGGCGTGAGGGAGGCGATGGGGATGAGGCCGAGATCTGCGCGGGCGGCGAGGAGTTCGTCGGCGCAGAGAGAAGGCTGAGTGTAGTGGAGAGTGTAGCGCTGGGCGAGAGTGGAGGCGAGTGGCGGGTGCTCGAAGTC
>WNFD01001627.1_pt1 | contig 25500 bp, 28 predicted proteins | sample 5400491 | NCBI WGS metagenome assembly WNFD01 (sample SAMN13153343, study PRJNA577476) | soil metagenome | isolation source: 120 cm saprolite under Douglas fir tree site 2 hole 2 replicate 2 | place: USA:California | collected 2015-04-18
GAAAACGAGCGGACAGACAACGGGCTGCTGCTTCGCGGGAGCCAGGGCAATCTGGTCTCGGGCGCGAAGACGCGGCTCTCCGACACTTCCAGTGTCTACGTCGAGGAGCGTTACCAGAATGGCGGATCCCTGAGCGGACTCACTCACACCACCGGAATCAACCTCACGGCGAAAGAGCGCTGGAATCTGGGAGGCAACGCGGAGTTCGGCAAGCTGCGCGACTCGCAGACCGGCGCCGAGACCGATCGCAAGGCGGCCGGGATCCGCATGGGCTACGGCCTGGATAAGATGCAGTTCTCGAGCGCGATCGAGTATCGCCGGGATAACGCGGAACAACTCGACCGGACGCATACCGAAACGACTACGTGGTTGTTTCGTAACAATTTCAAGTTGCAACTGACGCCCGACTGGCGCGTAATCGGCAAGCTGGACCACTCGGTCAGTGATAGCTCGCTCGGCGAGTTCTATGCCGGCGGCTACACCGAGGCCGTAGTCGGCTACGCGTACCGTCCGGTGCGGAACGACCGGCTAAACGCCCTGGTTAAGTACACATACTTCTATAACGTTCCGACCACGGGTCAGGTGGGATTGCAGAACACAGCGGCCGAGTTCCTTCAAAAGAGCCACATCGCGGCGCTCGATCTGACCTACGACCTCACGACGAATTGGTCCCTCGGAGGCAAGTACGCCTACCGCATGGGACAGGAAAGCCTGGATCGCGTGCACCCGAATTTCTTCGACAACGCCGCGCAGCTCACGGTGTTGCGCGTGGACTGGCGGTTCCTCAAGCAATGGGAGAGCCTGGCGGAGGTGCGAACGCTTAACCTACCGTATCTAAGTCAACGCCGCAGCGGCGCGCTGGCCGCGATCTATCATCACATTGGCAAGAACCTAAAGGCTGGCGTCGGCTACAACTTCACCAACTTCTCCGACGACCTGACCGATCTGAAGTACAACCACAAAGGCGTATTTCTTAATCTCATCGCGACCATGTGACGCCCGCGCGGCTTTGCTGGGCAAGGGGCATGCTGGAGTCCAGCTTCCGAACAGCAAACGTTGCGTGAAAGGCGAAAAGGTCGGGATGCGAACCACTTTCATGAAAACTGTTGGAGCGGAAGAGTCCTTCCTGAACGGATGATGATGTTCCTTGGGAGTCGGCTTGTGTGAAGTCATGCCTTGCGCCCGAGTCAGGGGTTATCTGGAACTTAATCTGCCAATTTCGGTGCGCTCGCGAGAACGCGACAGCGTCGACAAATGACTCGCTGCCCAACGGTTTTGCGGACCGCCGGGCAGGCCATTCGTGCATTTGGGATAAATTGGGATGGAAGCTATGCCGGCGGGAAAGATTGGAAGTCGTCTCTAACTCGAAGGCTGCTTCGGTTTAATGGCGGAGGAGGAGGGATTCGAACCCCCGAGACCCTTTCGAGTCTAACGGTTTTCAAGACGGGTGATTGCGCTCTGGCTCGCTGGTAAGTTGATGAAAACTAAAGACGCCGTCTGGCTCGCTCTGGACGGTTTGGGCATGGTTGGCAGCTTATTGGGATAAATTGGGATAAAGACTGAAAGACCTCTTTTGCAACCTCAGTTCTTGACTTCGCAAGGACGAGCAGCCACTTGAGTAACTTAATCACGATTTGCCGGAGCGGGAGTTTTTCCGAGGAAAACCAAGCAGTTGCGATGAAGCGCAAGAGCCAACTTCTCTTCCGTATTCACCTTTTGTTTGCGGTTTTTCAACGTTTTTCCACTACTACAGTGACAGTAGCATGACAGCCAAGGCGGATGACTTGAATTTGTGCCTTTTCAAATGGCGCGATCATCTCGTCGATGGCGCCGAAGCGTCTGATGATGCAGGCAAGTCTCACGAGAGTCGTAGCAACGATTTTCCTGGTCGAAAACTGTGGATTAATGCTTCTGACGTAAATATTTCAAGCCACGACTCAACCCACAGCTTGATGTGGGTTCTTCATCATTGTTGTCATTCTCTGGTTTACGGCGAACGATCGGGGCGAGAATCCTCAGCGAAAACACGCGGGACGAGGTTATAGGAACACGCGAAGCGTTAGTGTGACAGCCTACAAATGCCGGAGTGGGTCCTCTTCCACCAGTTTCGTAGCTCTCGGATCGGTGGATACCTTTTTAGCGTCTAGTTCGAGCGACTTTGTAACAAATTCCTTTGAGCCGAGTCCAACCGCCAGAGCCAGGCTGAGGACGATTCCACCAAAAAGGATGCCAAAGGCAAGCTGAACAGTCCCCGGAGCAATTCTCAGGTGCTCCAGAGCCATGGCAACAGCGAGCACGATCACAAGCCATTTCACTCCAATGCTGAGGAAACGGGCGTATTGGAGGTTCAAGTTGACGGCGCCAATGAGCACGCTTCGGGCAAGAAACCGAGCGATGATGTTCCCGCCCAACAAGACCAGGAAAGCAGCCAAAACATTGGGGACGTAAACGAAGATACTCTCCACGAACAAATAGCTCCATTCGAAATCGAACGCGGCAACTCCTATAAGAAATCCCCCGACAATAACCAGACCCGCCAATGATCGCGATATTAAGATCGTCGGGCTGTTCCGTGGCGACCACTCCGCCAGCGAGGCAAAACCCCATTGGCCCAGCCGCTCGTCAAAACGCAAGCTGGTCAGCAAGCGCTTCACGATCCTCGCCAGAATCCAGGCCAATAGGACCGAGACCAGCAGCGCGAGAACCAGCGCCACCAATCCGGGCAGAAGGCTGGCTAACCTACTGAGAAAGCGTGCCGTCGCATCGACCAGGGCCTGCTTAGCTTGTTGCCACATAAGCACCTCCGCTACCGTTCCGCAAAAACTAGGGGTTGAACCGGTCGGGCCAGCGCCATCGCGAGACCAAATAGGACTTGCTGGCCTCGTAGGCGAGAGAAAGACGTTCCAATCTTTGCTCTGGAGACGCGGCTCCGGAGACCTTCAGATCATGGGCATAGGAGGCCACCCAACCCAGGTAGAGCGGTGTCATGGACCTGAGCAAATGATCGCGGCTGATTGTTCGCAGGCGATGCGCCAGAGCAAAATCGTAGACAATTCTCACCCATAATTCGTCGGACATACGAAACTGTTCTACCGGCAAAACCGCCAGCTTTCGCAGATCGAATAAGGTGGAAGGGGGCAGCACCAAACCCCAGATCTCCTGAAGCTCGCGATTTCCCAGTTGCAATGATTCGATCATTCGCCTTGTGTCCGGAACGGCAGTGTCTTCGGCCACATTGCGGGGCTCTCCGATTGCCCGGACCGCGGCCGAGACGCGAGTTCGTTGCCAGCAGGCTGCGTTTCGTTCCATGTCCAGAAAGACCGGACTCAAGATATCAGCCAGCACGGAACTCATACCGGTCCAGTCTGCTGGGGGGTAGATGCGCGCTCCGAAATGCACCTCTGTGACTTGCAAGTTTTCACAGAGAGCAGTCGAGGTGAGCGATGCCAGGGGATGACGCCGATTGTCGTTCCGGCTCGCCATGCTTTCAAGCATCGTTTGAATCAGCCGCTGCGAAATCGCGCAATCCGGCCCCATTGGATTGTTCACTCGCTTGCCATAGAGAGCGCGCATCAGTGGCGCGATGATGCCGTTGTTTAGCAGCCCCTCGAATTTGCGGCGCGCGTAGCGAGGCAGAACCAGATCGGCTTCGCCTTCCAAAAGCGGCTGCGCCAGTTGCCAAATCCATCCCGGCGTTATCGTTTCAAGCTTGCTCGCAACGATGCAGCACCCTCGCGCTTGCAGCTTCTCGGCCATCGCAAAGACGGATTGATATGCTGCTGACGTGCGCGGCACCCGAGCGGTGCTGCCTTCCGGTTTTGTCGAAGGCGAGGAAACATGGAAGACCGCGGCATTCTTTTGGGCGGTTTCCGCCGAAGCACGTTTCTCGGCGGCTTCTGAAGTGGCTGGCGCGGGGCTCTCTCTTTGATCGTTTTCCATCACCGCGATTCGCAGGGATCCTGGGAGCCCACGCAGCGATTCATATACCTTTGCGATGGAATCCGAATCGAATTCCGCAAGAATGCTTACAACCAGATCGGCGCTATCGATCGATTCTTGGACTTGCTGCTGGGTCGTGTCAGTTTCCACGGTCAATCCTCAAGTCTGCTTCAAGGTCATTCTATTCTGCAGTGGGAATCAGGCCGCTTGATCCGTATAAATGAAGCGAGACGATCCCCAGCAGTGGAATGCGTACCCACGCGGGACGCGCGTTCAATTCATAGAACACTTCGTAAAGCGCCTTATCAACAAGAAAGACATTAAGCATCGTTCGAAAATCGTCACCCTCTGCCGGCAAAAAGTTCGCGCCCTTGGCGGTTTCTCGATAAGCACGCAAAAATTCGGCGGCAACGCAGCGTACCCAGAGCTGGGCCCAAGGTTCGAGACTCGTGATGTCCTCGGGATGGCGAGTCGAGAAATTAATCAGGCTCGAGTAGGCCACGTAACTGAATGACCGCAACATTCCAGCGACATCCTTTAAGGCGCACTGCTTGGCGCGCCGTTCAGCCAGCGGCCGTGCGGGTTCCCCTTCGAAATCGAGGATCACAAAATCAGTCTTGACTTTCAGGACTTGGCCCAAATGGTAGTCTCCATGAACTCGAATGCGCCAGGTTTGAAACGTCTTCCGCCTTAGTGCCTCGAAATGCTCCAGAATCTGCGTGCGCCTGCTGAGCACGGCGGCAGCAATCTCCACCACATCATCTGGCAAGTACGGTAAACGCTCTTTTAACACGTCGAAGACCCGCGACGCGTGTTGCCGCAGGTCCGCAAGGAGAACCTTGAGATCTTCCGCCGTCAGAGGTTCTGGCGCGAACGCGGGATCTTCGGTAGCGGAAGCCAGCGCCAGGTGCATCTCGGCAGTGCGGTGTCCCAGAGCAGTGGCCGAATCGAGATAAATGCCGACATGATCGCGGGCCGCCTGAAGCACCGGCTGCTCCGAAAGCTCGACGGGACCCTGCGTGCCGTTGCGCAGGTCTTCGGGAAACGGCAGTGGGGCACAGGTTTCAAAATAACGGTCCAACTCTTCTATGGTCCACTTCCAGCCATCGCCTTCATTCGCCACCAGGCCTTGAAGCATTGCCAAGGTCGAGGGTTCACCATCCATGCTCGGTTCGTATTCCATCGAACCCGCAAAGGGGGGCACTTGTGCGAACTGGGCCTTCTCCGTGAGGTATCGCCCGATCTCTGCGTCGGGGTTGATCCCGCGCTCCTGACGCCGAAGCAATTTGAGGATGAAGCGATCACCAAAGAGGATCGAGGTGTTCGATTGCTCTGCCGAACCACGTCGCACTGAAAGCGGAGCTCCATCGTTTCCCCGAAGGACCGGAAAAGCCCTGCCTCGCAGGCCCCGAATCTTTCCGTGACGCGCTTTTAGTTCGCGCTGGTCTTCAATGAAAGCAAGGAGTTCCTGGCAAGTGCTGTCGTCGAACGCCGCATCGTGCAGCAAGCCGGCTCCCTCGGTCGACATAATCGCGGCCACAATTGCATGGGGGGAAGTACGTTGCAGCTCGGCAGCCGCGTTTGCGTAACTCATCGCGAGAGGAATAAGGTAGGTGTCCGGTTCTCCGTCGTCGAACTGCACTTCGACGAACACCACGGCGGAGCGAGCCGAATTGAATGGGGACCAGTCCAGGATGCGCGTTGTTTTGATGCGGCGGGATTTTCCCGCGAACCAACGCTGTTTCGGAAGATACTCCAGGAAATTCTGCGTTTCCAGCCGCTGGCGGCTTGCTCCATCAAGCACGCCTTCCCAGCCGGCAGTCGCATTCAACGGCGTTTGTTCCACGAAGTCCATACCTACCTCCGCGGGCGGGGTCCTCTGCTGAAGTTCAAACCAAAGGAAACTGTAGGGAGCCAAGGTGAGCCGGTAGGGCTGGTGCTCAATCGGCGGAAAGTCCACGTAGCCGAGCATCTCGACTGGAACGGCGCCTTCTGCCTCCGACAAGTCCAGATCCACTGGTTGCGCGAAACGGGAAAGATTCGCGACGCACAGGACTCGTTCATCTTGATACTGTCTGAGATACGCGAGCACCTTCCGGTTGGCCGGGTCGAAAAATTTAATGGTTCCGCGCCCGAAGACGCCAAAGAGCTTTCGCAATGCGATCATGTTTCGCATCCAGTTCAAGAGTGACGACGGATCGCCCTGTTGCGCTTCCACGTTGATGGCTTCGTATCCCCAGACCGGATCCATGATGACCGGACTGTACAGGCGCGCGGGTGTCGCGGTGGAAAAGCCGGCGTTGCGGTCGGCGTTCCATTGCATGGGCGTCCGAACGCCGTTGCGGTCGCCGAGATAGATGTTATCGCCCATCCCGATTTCGTCGCCGTAGTAGAGAATGGGCGTGCCTGGGAAGGAAAGAAGCAAGCTGTTGAGAAGCTCTATGCGCCGGCGATTGCTGTCGACGAGCGGGGCAAGGCGCCGCCGGATACCCAGGTTGACGCGCATTCTAGGGTCCGCGCTATAGGCGATGTACATGTAGTCGCGCTCGTCGTTCGTCACCATCTCCAGAGTCAACTCATCGTGGTTCCTCAAGAATAGGCCCCACTGACACGTCCCCGGCAGAGCGGGTGTCTGGGCGATGATGTCGGTAATGGGCAGGCGCTCTTCCTGGCGCAAGGCCATATAGATGCGCGGCATCAGCGGAAAATGGAACGCCATGTGGCACTCGTCTCCGTCGCCAAAGTACGGGCGCACATCAGTCGGCCACTGGTTGGCTTCGGCTAGGAGGACGCGATTTGAATAGCCCGCATCAATTTCGCGCCGGAGAGTTTTGATCACCGCATGGGTTTCCGGAAGGTTTTCGCAATTAGTCCCGTCCCGCTCGACGAGATAAGGAATCGCATCCATGCGCAACCCGTCGACCCCCATGTCCAGCCAGTAACGCATGACTTTCACGACTTCGTCGATCACCACGGGGTTGTCGAAGTTCAGATCGGGCTGGTGAGAGAAAAAGCGGTGCCAGTAGTATTGCTTGGCTACCGGATCCCAGGTCCAGTTGGACCTCTCCGTGTCCGAGAAAATAATGCGCGCGTTCTTATACTTCTCCTCGCTATCGCTCCAGACGTAAAAGTCGCGCTCTCGCGAACCACGCGCAGCAAGGCGTGCCGCTTGAAACCATGGATGCTGGTCGGAGGTGTGATTCACAACCAACTCGATCATCACTTGCAGATCGCGGTCGTGGGCGGCCTCCAGGAACGCACGGAAATCGTCGAGAGTGCCATACATCGGATGCACGTTGAGATAATCCGAGATGTCGTAGCCGTCATCCTTGAGAGGTGACGGAAAGAAAGGCAGGAGCCACAGGCAAGTGACACCAAGGTCCCGAAGATAATCCATTTTTTGAATCAGGCCGGGAAAATCACCGATTCCGTCACCGTTGCTATCCTTAAATGCGCGGACGTGCAGCTCATAGATGATGGCATCCTTGTACCAGAGGGGGTCGCCTGCACTTCCCGGCCGCTTAGCCATCGTTTCCGTACCTCACGCACAACTCCGAGACTCGGGCTGGTAAACTACGATTCCTAGCGGCGGAAGAGTCATGTTTAGTGAATAGGGTTGTCCATGAATTGGCAGCGCGACCGCCTGCAAGCCACCAAAGTTACCTTGACCGCCGCCGCCATATAAAGGCGCGTCACTGTTAAGCACCTCCTTCCAAAACCCTTCGCGCGGGACACCGACACGGTAATTCTGTCTGACGACCGGAGTAAAATTACACACAAAGAGCAGTTGGTCCTCAGGATTCCGACCGCGCCGCAGGAAGCTGACCACGCTCCTTTGAATATCCTTGCAATCCACCCAGGCGAAACCGCTCGCATCGAAGTCTAATTCGTGAAGCGCCGACTGACCGCGATAGAGAGTGTTCAAATCGCGCACCCAGCGCGCCAACGCGGAGTGCAGAGGCGACTCGGGCAGATGCCAGTCAACACTGCTATCGTGATTCCATTCCGACCACTGGCCGAACTCACTGCCCATGAACAGCAATTTCTTCCCGGGATGCCCAAACATAAACCCGTAGAGCAGCCGCAGGTTCGCGAATTTCTGCCATTCGTCTCCCGGCATTTTACGCAATAGCGAGCCTTTTCCGTACACGACTTCGTCGTGTGAGAAGGGCAGGACAAAATTCTCGCTCCACGCATAGACCAGGCTAAACGTAATCTGATTGTGGTGATAGCTCCGAAACACCGGGTCTTGTGACATGTACTCGAGCACGTCGTGCATCCAACCCATGTTCCACTTGAGACCAAATCCGAGGCCGCCTACGTAATTGGGGCGGGAGACCTGCGGCCAAGCGGTTGATTCCTCCGCGATCGTCATAACGCTCGGAAACGCGGCATAGACCTGTTCGTTCAAGCTTCTCAGGAATTCAAGGGCCTCGATGTTTTCCTTTCCGCCGTGGCGATTGGGTATCCATTCTCCGTCGCGCCGTCCATAGTCGAGATACAGCATCGCTGCTACGGCATCGACGCGCAGGCCGTCCACATGGTATTTGTCCAGCCAGAACAAAGCGTTGCTGACCAGGAAGCTCCGGACTTCATTTCGACCGTAATTGAAAACAAAAGTATTCCAATCTGGATGTTCTCCTTTTCGCGGGTCCGCGTGTTCGTAGAGGTGAGACCCGTCGAAATAGCCGAGACCCGCTTCATCCTTCGGGAAATGTGCGGGCACCCAATCCAGAATCACGCCGATTTCGTGCTGATGGAGATAGTCCACAAAATACATGAAGTCGGTCGGCGAACCGAACCTGCTTGTAGGAGCGAAGTAGCCGGTTGTCTCATATCCCCAGGAACCGTCGAAGGGATGTTCCATAACGGGGAGTAACTCGACGTGCGTGAAACCCGCATCATGCACATAGTCGGCCAGCAAAGGGGCCATTTCGCGGTACGTGAGCCAACGGTTGCCTTCCTCCGGCACGCGTCTCCAGGAGCCGAGGTGCACCTCGTAAATGGAAATGGGCGCGTCGAGGGAGTTGTGTTTCGCGCGGCCAGCCATCCAGGAATCATCCTGCCAGGAATAGCTCTCCAGGTCCCATACCCGAGAAGCTGTGTGAGGCCTGATTTCGGCCGCAAAGCAATATGGGTCCGCTTTGTCGACCCGATACCCTTGATAAGTGGACTCGATGTGATACTTGTACGCGTCCCCTTGGCGCACGCGGGGTATGAACGTTTCCCAAACCCCTGCGGAACTCGGCTCCATTGGATTGGCTGAAGTGTTCCAGTTATTGAAATTACCGATGACAGAAACAAGCTTGGCATTGGGGGCCCACACAGCAAACTGAACTCCCCGTTGCCCATCGCGCTCTACAAAGTGGGCGCCAAGTCTTTCGTAGGCGCGGTGAAAAGTTCCTTCCGCAAGGAAATACCGGTCAAATTCACTTAGAACCGATTGCATAATGCGCTCTCCCGTTCTGAGCTGGGCCTTCTAAGCCCTGTTCGACAGAGCGACCTAGAGATAGTAGTCGAAATCCCTCTCCGTTCGCACCCACCTCCTCAGCAGCAAAACATGCGCTGGCAAACTTTCCGGAACGAGTTCCACATAATTCCGCGAACCCTGCCATAAGAACCGGCCCTCGCTAAGCAAGTCGTGTGCCTGAAATGCATGACGCGTGTCCAGGCCGATGGAGTCAAGATCGAGATTGATCCAGCCGCTTTGGACATGAAAACAATCCAGATTCGCCACGACGACGATCACACTCGAGAGGTCGTCTGTGGCCCTGGTGTAACAAATCAATGCAGGATTATCCGTCTCGTGAAAACGCAAGTTGCGATTGCTTTGCAGGGCTGGATTTTCCTTGCGGATGCGATTCAGGCTGGCAATGAAACTCTTTAGGGTGACCTTGGAATCCAGATTCCGGTGCTTGAGTTCATATTTTTCGGAATTAAGATACTCTTCACCGCCGGGGTGCAGTGGCGCATTCTCGCACAGCTCAAAGGCCGGACCATAGATACCATAATTGCCGCCCAACGTGGCCGCCAGAATGAGCCGGACCATGAATGCGGGGCGGCCGCCCACTTGGAGAAACTCCGGGAGAATGTCGGGCGTGTTCGGCCAAAGATTCGGGCGCAGGTACTCCCTCACATCGGTTTGCGCCAGTTCAGTAAAATACTGTGTAAGCTCCTGTTTCGTGTTACGCCACGTAAAATAGGTGTAGGACTGAGAAAAACCAAGCTTGGCAAGCCGACATATCACATTGGGACGGGTAAACGCTTCCGCAAGGAAAAGCACGTCGGGGTGTTGCTTTTTAATTTCCGTGATGACCCACTCCCAAAAAGGAAATGCTTTGGTGTGAGGGTTGTCCACTCGGAAGATCCGTACACCTTGTTCGATCCAGAAAAGGTAAACGCTCTTCAATTCTTCCCATAGCGCTTGCCACTGCGCCGTCGCGAAATTCAGAGGGAAGATGTCTTGATATTTCTTCGGGGGGTTCTCCGCGTACTGAATGGAGCCATCCGGCCGAGTGCTAAACCAATCCGGGTGTTCCCGCACGTAGGAATGATCCGGCGAGCACTGGAGGGCTATATCAAGTGCGACTTCGAGCCCCTGATCGGCCGCTTTGGTCAGGAATCTTCGGAAGTCCTCCAGGGTTCCCAATTCGGGGTGAATGGACTTATGGCCGCCTTCCGCCGATCCGATGGCCCACGGACTTCCGACATCACCCGGCCCGGCAGGCAGGGTATTGTTCTTTCCCTTACGGAACGTTCTTCCAATGGGATGAATCGGAGGAAGGTAGAGGACATCGAAACCCATCGAGGCAATGTAGGGCAGCCATTGTTCGCAATCCCGAAAGGTTCCATGACGCTTCTGTTCGGGCGAGCACGACCGGGGGAAGACCTCGTACCATGTGGAGAAGCCCGCTTTCTTGCGATCGACGACGACCGGCAATTGTTTGTCATACCGGGTGACAAGCTCGCGCTCAGGGTAAAGTTGAATTAACCTCAGCAGATCAGTATCCAGAGCAAGGGCCGTTTGGGACTCAAGCTGTTTGTTTTCGCGCAATCTCTGCGCCCAGTCGCGTAATTTCTCGCCGTCCTTTCCCTTGGCACGGGTCGCGGCTGCTTCAATCAACCCGGCGCCGATCAGCAAATCGACAGAGATATCCTGTTTTGCCGAGATGCGCTTTTCCAAGTCTCTCTGCCAGGTCTGAAAATGGTCGATCCACCCTTCGACCGTGTACGTATATCTTCCCAACTTCACGACGCAAAACTCGCCACGCCAGCGGTCATTGCCGAGCGACTTCATAGGCGACACTTGCGGTTCATTTCCATCATGCCAGTAGACGAGCTGGCAGGCGACCTGGTTGTGGCCGTCAGTGAAGACATCGGCTTCGACAACCACTTTTTCACCTATGACGCGCTTAGTCGCGAATCTCCCACAATCAATTTCCGGCGAAAGCCGCGCGATTACGACACGAAGTCGACCGTCTGATGTCGGTTCCGACATTGGCTTGGGATTCTCCCTCTTTGTCGCTCCGGGAATTGCTGGGGCATTCACCGAAAAGTAGAGCGGCTTAACCATTCTACGACCCATATTGTTGGATGCAATTCGGGATTCACTGGAAGATTGTTCTGTGTGCTGTTTTTCACGTATCTACCCCCCCTCACGGGGGGATTCCCCTATTCGATTTTGTCATGAAAACCATGGGCTGGCGCGACATCAGGCGGCTCAATTAAAACGCGGTATCCTTGTTGCATCCTAGTGCGTCATGATTTCCGCAAGCTACCGATTTCGTTGCCTTCCTCGCTTGCGCCATCGACTGCGAGCCCATACAATTTCTTCGCAGTGTCGATATGTCTCGCGCGCCGTATGGGCAGGCGTTTAAACTCGCGAGTGTACGATCGATCCAACAGGATTGGGGACCGTGCGCGTCGGATTATTCACAAGAGAGTTTCCTCCCCAAGTGTATGGCGGTGCGGGAGTACATGTAGATTACCTGAGCCGCGAGCTGGCCAAGCAAATCGCAGTGGAAGTACACTGTTGGGGTCCGCAGAATTTTGATGACGCGAATCTACATGTACGCGGTGCGGAACCCTGGGAAGAAATTACCAACGGCACCCAAGGAAAATTCAAAGGCGCTCTCGAGGCTTTGTGCCTCAACTTGTCGCAAGTGAAGTTCCTGACGGGCATTGACATCGTCCACACGCACACTTGGTATATGGCGATGGCCGGCTATTTCGCAAAGAAGCTGTACAAGCTTCCCTTTGTTCTCACCACCCACTCACTGGAGCCGCTTCGCGCGTGGAAAGCTGAGCAGCTAGGCAGCGGCTATGCTATGAGTTCCTGGATGGAACGGACGGCCATTCTCGATGCCGACGCAATCATCGCTGTTTCCGAAGGCACCAGAGCGGACATCCTGCGGGCCTATCCAGACGTGAAGCCCGATCGAATCCATGTCATCTATAACGGTATCGATCTGGCCGAATATCAAAAAACCTCGGAGACCAGGGCGTTAATTGATTATGGGATTGATCCGGCTATTCCTTACGTCTTGTTCGTCGGCCGCATCACCCGGCAGAAGGGCGTGACTCATCTCGTGGATGCAATTCGTTACTTGCCTCGGGATATCCAGGTAGTGCTTTGCGCTGGCGCGCCGGATACGCCAGAGATTGCCGCGGAGTTGCGACAGAAGGTCGAGGATGCTCGGCGTGGACATCCGCGTATCATCTGGATTGAAAAGGTGGTCACGAAGCAGGAGGCAATACAGCTCTACAGCAATGCGCGGGTCTTCTGTTGCCCCTCGGTCTACGAGCCCTTCGGCATCATCAACCTCGAGGCAATGGCGTGCGGCACCCCCGTAGTCGCCAGCGCCACAGGAGGCATTAAAGAGGTCGTGGTTGACGGAGAAACAGGCTACTTGGTTCCTTTCAATCATGATCCTGTCACGAGTTTTCCCCTTGATCCCGAAAAATTTGCGCGGGATCTCGCCGCTGGAATCAATCGATTGCTTCAGGATCCGGAGAGATGCAAGCGCTTCGGAGTTGCGGGACGAAGGCGCGTGGAGCAGACATTTAGCTGGACGGCGATAGCCCAACAGACGATCCGCCTCTACGAACAGCTGATCCAGGAATCGGTGAGAAGCGTACTGACTTAATGCAGGCTGACGGCGTCGAGGCCGCTGCCCTAATTCGTTTGCGTAGAATTAAGCGATAAATCCTGTTTAACCCAATCTGATGCAACAGCTTCGTAGCGTCGCGACTCTGTATGTAGAAAGTACAAACGAGAGTGGGTGACGTGCTTCCTTTCTGCGTACTAGAACCAAGGCTCAACAAGGCTAGCTAGACTCGCAAGGTTACTAAAACCCGCAAGTTACCCATCTTGGTGAACAACATGCACGAGTTTCAACTGGCGGAGAAGGGACAGGAGTAAGCAATTCTCTGTCGAAACAACGCTCTGTGCAGAGACTACTCGAAGAATTTCAGAGCCGCTTCGAAATCTGGAGCGAGGGTCGTGGTGAGAGATGATTATTTTCAAAAGGAGAACTTCATGAACAATGCTGAACGCACGACGCTGGCTTTTCTCACAGGCCTTGGGATCGGAGCCGTATTCGCCGCTCTGATTGCTCCTCGGTCGGGTGAGGAAATGCGAGAATGGATTGCCGATACGGCGGAACAGAAGTTTAGGGTGTTGCGCCGCAAAGGCGGCCGGTCGATAAAACAGCTGCAAATCGCTTTATCTAAAGGGGAAGAAAAGGTAGCGGAGGTTTTGCGAAATGGGAAGGACGCGCTCGAATCGGTAGCCGCCAAGTTGGATCGAACAGACATCCAGTTGGCAGAAAATCTCCTCGCCTCCAGGATGTCGGCCGGAGGTCAATTATGAACCAAACACAAGTGAAACGGTCTTATGTCGCTGTGACGGTTACCTGTAACCACTGCAAGAAGGAACAGGTCGTCCATGTAGGGCACGGTGGCGGATTTTGGTCGACGGCTCATCAATCGGTTCTATGTTTGAACTGTAGGATATATTTTGACGTGATGCTTCCCGAGGCGATTATTGGCGGCCCATTTCTCCGGTAGCACGGTTTACCTGAATCGAAGCGTGACGTGCGGCTTCAGCAGGTCATACAGCCAGGCTGCCCCCGTTCCTTCCTCAAAGGTGACGTGCAAATCGCCGCCCAGCCCCTCGATAAACTGCAGAATCACGCTGGCCCTCGTCTCGATGACACATTCCATCACAATCGGTACCGTGTCCCCCTTTCGCGTATCCGCTCTGTATCCGAATCCGTCTGTGCCGCGCCCACTCCTCGCGGAGAAACTCAGGGCGTTGAATGAAGGCAGGACGGACGCCCGTAGCTCACTTACCTACGCGACGTTTTGCAAAAATTTCACACGACTAGACGTTGGCGGATACTAGTCCCTAGGTGAGCCGTAGAACGAAACAGATTTCGATGTCGGGCGAGACGGGAGAAAGAAAGTGTCTGAGGAATGGGTTGGAGAAACCAGTTTTTGGTTTTGGGATTTGCCGTGGCCGCCGAAAAGCTCGGCGCTCACAAAACCTGACTGGAGCATTCCAAATTGACAGGACAGCGTGTACGTTATCGGTCAGCCGGGAAGTCAAATTGGGAATTCCGGCTTCGAGTATGAGCATAGTGATCAAGTTTTCCTCTAATGGGAGATGGAAATCATGAGCAAACTCGCTGCATCACGCCAAAGACCATCTCGGCGAGTTCTTTCGGCGTATCACTCGGAAGCTCGGCAAACCCCAAGCCATTACCGCCACCGCTCACAAACTCGCACGCATGGTGTATCACCTGCTCAGCACGAAAGAAGCTCACGACGAAACCGTCTTTCACCGCTGCGACGAAGAGGCTCTAAAACGCGCGCAATTTCGGCTGCGCAGACAAGCCGCACAACTCGGGTTGCTAGTCATCCCCCTCCAGAACGGATGAGGTTCCTTGGGAGTCGGCTTGTGTGAAGTCATGCCCTAGCGCCCGAGTCAGGGCTATCTGGAACTTAATCTGCCAATTTAGTGCGCTCGCGAGAACGTGACAGCGTCTAAAAATGACTCGCTGCCCAACGGTTTTGCGGACCGCTGGGCAGGCCATTCGTGCATTTGGGATAAATTGGGATGGAAGCTATGCCGGCGGGAAAGATTGGAAGTCGTCTCTAACTCGAAGGCTGCTCGGTTTAATGGCGGAGGAGGAGGGATTCGAACCCCCGAGACCCTTTCGAGTCTAACGGTTTTCAAGACCGCCGCATTTAACCACTCTGCCACTCCTCCGCATTCATTCTAAAGCACTTGTGGAAACCAGCGTTGCACATTCTGTTGCACAATTGCCCTTGGTCCGATAGACTTTCGCCATGCAAAAGGGATACATCTACCAGACCAACGGCGCTTGGCATGTCCGTTACCGTGTGGACGGTAAGCAGGTCTCGCGCAAGCTGGCCGACTACAACGACCAATATCGCACGAAGCGCAGTGTCCGTCCACTAGCCGATGAAATTCTTGACCCGTTGAATCAGGGCCTCCAAGTCAACGGACCTATGACCCTGCAACAGTACGCCGAAACGGTGTACTTCCCGAACATCAAAACGAAAAAGAAGCCCTCCACCTACAAGGGCTACTTCAATCTCTACTCCAAACAGATTCAGCCGCGCATCGGTGGACTCCGGCTTTCAACGTGTACGACTGCTGATATGCAGCGCATTCTGTACCGCATCGACGGAGAGGAGGAACTCTCTCACCAGTCGTTCTTGAACATCAACTCGGTATTGTCGGCAATCTTCACGCACGCTCGAAGGAGTGGAACGTTTCAAGGTCCGAACCCAACAGACGGCGTCGAGATTCCAGAAGGTAAGCGAACGGGGAAGACGCACAAGTACACCTTGGAGGAGGTCGAGAAGATTACGGACGCGGTGGACGGCGTGGCACGGTGTGCGGTCGTGGTCGCAGCGTGGACGGGTCTTTCGCTCGCGGAACTTCGCGGTCTCAAGTGGGAAGACATCGACTTCGACAACAACCAATTGAGCGTCGTGCGGACTGTATGGCACAAGGAAGTCATCGATACGAAGACGGAGCACCGCGCCGCCACCGTACACCTCTTGCCGAACGTGGTCGCCGAATTGGAAAAGCATTGGAAAGCGAATCCGGGCACGTCTTGGGTCTTCGAGGGTCCACGTGTTTTTCCGCTGGACTTGGCAACTCTGGGGTCGAAAGTTATCAAGAAGGCGTTGCAGGCCACGGGCGTTGAGTGGCACGGCTTCCACGCTTTCCGCCGTGGTCTCGGTACGCGGCTGTACAACAACGGGACACCAATAGAAACCGTTGCCAAGGTTCTCCGTCACGGTTCGGGTTCCGAAGTGACTCTGAAACACTACGTTGAGATTGAAGAAGAAACAAAGGCCGCTGCGTTGCAGAGTCTGCCGCGAAAAGTCAAGAGTCAAGAAGGCGAAATGACCGACCCAAACACCAGCGTTGAGGATGAACTGGCAGACGCGCAAGACTTAGGATGTGGGAATTAGCCAGTGTTTATGCGTCTTTTCAACGACTTACGTTAGACAACGTTAGGCAAAATTAGGGTATTTTTGAACTGTTCGGTGAGAGTTTCGGTGAGAGAAAGCTAGCTTCCAGCTTTTTCTCCAGCCACTTTTCGCGAAGCCTCTTCCTTCAATATGCACAGCAGACAGCACCTCAGCGAAATAGGGGGTCCTTTTTTCAACTCACCATCTAGCACCCACTCGGTTGAAAGTGTGTAAGCGGCTGCCGGACAAGATTTGCCTTTGTGATGGTCGCAGTCAGCCGTGCATTCGCATTTGTTAGGCATCGGACCCGCTCCTTCGATTCACCAGTTTGCGGGGATAGTGTATGCCAGAAGATACCCGTACAACCAAGAGAAGAACGCCAGCGGCTTGAAACGGAGCGCGATGAATCCCGCTAGGTAACTGAGCGGAAAGAGCCACAGAAGATGAAGCGGCGAACGGTGCAAGATTAATACGCCGACCACAGAAAACAGTTGTACCAGCGCAAACGTGTTGGCGGGAATCATCGGTACACTGCTCTCCTTGGTAGTGCTGCCTGAGGGTAATGTTTGTCATCAATGCCCACAAAGCGGCGGCTATGAGGACAACCCATTCGATTGCTTTCAATCCCCAACCCATGAGCGAGATGGTAGTATGGAAGTTCCGTCCCCGGCAACAGTATCGAGCCCCGATGAGCGTGTTATAAATCTGAAATGCCCAAAACAATCGAACGGTGGCTTCTGTTCAAGTACATCAACGGCGAGTTTACGCCGCTGTCGAAACCCTTCAAGACCAGAAAGCAGGCCGAGAAGGCCCGTCTGAAATATCCCGAACGTCAGCGAAAGACGATAGGACTCGGTATAGTCCGGCCGCCAAAGGACGCGTGATCGTCAGAATTTTCCCCACAAATCAGTTACGACGTGCGGAAACTGAGCGTGTAATCTTGCACTCCTCAAACAACCTCGCAATTTTACGATTGCGAACACGGTAGGTGCACGTACATCTGTTTGAATTTTTGGGGGGACATCGACCCAGATGAATCGACGTCGATTCCCATGCTCAGTCTGGCGTGACGGCTATTACTGGAAGGGGAAAGAACGGCGCGAATCGGGCGAAAACAAGCGCGAGTTAGAAGAACTCCTCAAGCGGGACTGGCTGGAGTTCGACCGGCGGAGAAAACGATGACCGGCGTTCATCAACTAGCAGCACCAGCAAGTCTACTCGGCCGAAGGAGCCGACGCTGTCATCCAATCAAGCCAACCGCAGGTTGCTCTGCAGCACCCATTCTGGGGTGACGTGTCATACCTACTCCCCATGCCGTAGGCATGGCTCTCCTGGCGCTCTGCGGTAACCGCCCTCTGGTAGACCGAGGAGACTGCAGCCGATTCATTGGCCGATGGCGGCGTAAACAAGGAACGCCACGAGTCCCGCGACCTGGAGAAAGAACGCTGATTTGGCTTCCTTCCAGTTGAGAGCCACGTAAAAAAGTTGAAGAACTGGGAAGAGTAGACAGCCTAGCCCCCACAGAATGCCCTTTTGCCAGGCTAGGACAACGATCCACAGCCCACCTAAGAAACATAGTGCATAACCCGCCCAAAGCAAGATTGAAGCCAGGACCACACCCCCATTCGGCTGCGCCGGTTCATGTCCTTGCGGGGACAGTCTGTGCGCTTCGTGCGCGTATCCGAAATGTCGAATTGGCCGCAACCGCTCCAAGAAGTAAAGACAAAACAGCAAGGATAATCATGAGCATCAAATGAGCACCGGTGAGCCGTCGATCTAGCAGAGGGATGAATTCAAATCGGACGAGGCTGAGCGCCGCGAGAAGCGCTGGACGGTATTTTGCAAGGGCGCCCACCAACGCACCTGTTAAGAGCGCGATGACAGGATTAAGGACATAGCGTGCAAGAACAGGAACCGCGTGAGGCCATTGACCCGAAACCCGATATAGGAAGTAACCACATGCAGCACCCGCTAAATAGCTGAAAACAATCCCAGCGATCACTGTTGCTATTTGTCGCCCCATGGTTTTTGGTACTTCCAAAACCTTCTGAACTGTTACCGCCGATCAATGCGGAATGATACCCCCAGCAACGACTCCGGAAAGGCAATCTTCCAATTGCTTGCCGCAGTTCGGATTGCCGGCGATACAGTCTTTAACGTTTTTGAGTCCCAGCAACCCAGTGGGATGTTCGTAATCCGAATCATGTAGTGTATTCCTGACATCATTGCCAGAAGCCTTGTTCGAGGCTTCGGAATTGTCCAATGTGGGCATGACACAATTCCAGTAGGTCGAAAAGCAATCAATCCTACCCGCAATCGATTTGGCTTTATCCCAGGCACCCTTGGCACGCTTTCCCCAGTTCCATATATCCCCTGCGCTCGGCCACAGCCCAAATGGGTCGTTAAAGTTGGTTGGATTGTTGACTGCATAACGATAGAAGTTCAGCCCACCTCGAAATCCAGTCCGCGACTCACGAAGGATGCTCCTCGCCGCCGGGTCGTAATACTTGAAGCGGTAAAAATCGACATCCCTACCTGCCATCCCGAGAGGATCTTCGCTCAAAAATCTTCCTGTACCCTCATCGTAGTATCGTGCTCTCGAAAATTGCAGGTTGGTCTCGGTGTCCCATTCGCGACCGGTGTAGCGGAACGGATTTGTGAGCGAGCCAGATGAGGCGGTGACGTTGCCGAATGAATCGTAGACATTTTCACGTATAGCTTGGCGGTAGATGACTCGCGCCTCCGATTGGAGGTCTCCCTCAAGAGATTTAATCACCAGAGAGTCGCTTGGCGACCAAACTTGTTTGGTGATGACCCGCGCACCTCGGTCGCTGATGTTCTCAGTTAAGGTCAATTCTGTTCTGGACACACGCTCTCGACTGGTAAGCATCACGGCCAAAGCCGTCGCACTCCGCTTCTCAGATCGTCCGGCTTGCATTGCTGTTGAACATCAAATCCGGCATCTCAGACTTACGATTCAGCAGTCGGAATGGAATGGCCCCAAAGTGTACGTAGGGTGAAAGGAAACGTCTCCTACTGCTTGCACGCCATATGATAGAGGCTAGCAGATGTGCGGCGCAAAGCGTCGAACTGACAAGTCGACAGCAACAGCACGCGCGAAATGCCCGAAATCCAGGTTGACGCAGAGCCTGCCCAAAAACCCGGGCATCACCGCGCCAGTAAGTCCTTGCGCTCTCGCGGCTGATTAGGCCAGCGGGAGTTGCCCACAAAGAGTACTTCATGGACCACCTAAATGTTTGAGTTCCGGCCCTGTAGATTCAACGACCTGCGGAGACTGGAAAGAAACCCCTTCTGAACCACTCCCTGTTTTCCGTACTCACCCTTCAATAGAGTTCATCGGGGACCATCTCCAGAACTATTGTCGACGCCACCAGTCACGTTCGGCTGAAGCCAGATATTTGCGAAACCCCACTTGCTCGCTTAATTCGTTGACACGTAGGCTCGACCCGCGCTAGTGTCGCCCGCGTTAGGTCGGACCATTCTGCAAAAAAAAGGAGAGAACAGCGATGCATCGACTCTTACTTGCTATAGCACTCGTGGGTCTGACGGGAGCAGTAGTAATGGGGCAAGACCCGGTCAAGGTTGACCCGAAGCACTACAAACTCGAATCTGAGAATGCTCAAGTTCGGATTTTGCGTTTTCAATACGGCCCCCACGAAAAATCCGTCATGCACTCGCACCCTGACTTAGTGGTCGTTTACCTCACAGATATGCAAATCAAAATGACGCTTCCCGATGGGAAATCCCAAGAACAGAGTGGCAAGGCCGGTGAAGCACAATGGACGCCCGCAGGCACCCATCTGCCTGAGAATCTCTCCGATAAACCCGCCGAGGGAATTCTTGTCGAATTCAAGAGCAAGCATGCGGCAAAGCTCGCTGCGAAACCCCCTGCGAAACCCGCTGACTAGAAACTATCTTCACGATTCTGGAGGGACACCAAATCCGGCGGTCCCTCCCACCGAACTGGGATGCGTTTCACGCGGCAGCGACCGCTTGACGATTCTTGGCTTCTTTCACAAGACGAACAACGCTTGCCCGTGAGATTCTGTGTTTCCTGGCGACCTGCGTCAGCGATATCCCAGAACAACGGTCACGGACGACCTGCTCTCGGTCAATGTCTAGCGGCTTACGTCCTATCTGGCGGCCTTCCATCTGGGCTCTCCGCATTCCCGCCTTGACTCGTTCGACAATTAAACTTTTCTCCAATTCTGCAATAGCTCCGACGATTACGACCATTGCACGACCCAATGGCCCACCAGTGTCGATGTTTTCTCGCAAACTCACAAACTCGATGTTTAGGTGGTTGAGTTCATCGAGCACTTCCAGGAAGTGGCGCACGTTTCTGGCAACTCTGTCGAACGCGGCGACCAAAACGATATCAAAGCGATGCCTGCGGGCGTCTGCCAGAAGCTGGTCGAGGCCGGGACGTTTCGATTTTGCGCCCGAAATTGTGTCTGTGTATTCGTGGACAATTTCATATCGACGCTGTTTAGCAAGTTCCCGGAGGTCATAAAGCTGGGCTTCTTGATGTTGGTCGCCGGTGGATACGCGTGTGTAAATGACTGCGCGTTTGGCGGAACGGGCCTCAGCCGCTATTTCGGTTTTGGGAGGCACACCTGGGAGTGATAGCTTTTTCTCAGCCATTTCGACCTCCTTCTTAGGTCATTTGGTTAGGGGCGTGTTGGTGTTGCAAGCACCGGCGCGTCCCGCTTACTTCAATTCTTTGGCTCTCTCCTGAAGATACTTATCAATCGCACGCCGGATGAGTTCGGCAACCGGAGCGCCGGTCCTATCTGACAGCGCCTTCAGCTTCTTGAGTTGTGCTTCTTTCAAGAAAAGAGCCGTTCGCTTCATGGACATATAATAGCCTATAGGCATACATATGGCAATAGCGCTTTGGGCCTAGGCCGTCGAAACATGGCCCAGAAGATGGCCCGTCGCTAGCTTCACTCGCCTATCGCCAAGATTCACGTCGGCATAAGCGCGTTCACAGCCGATGGATGGAAGGGCAGCTTCTATCCGCTGGAATGAAGCCCACCGACTATTTGTCTTTCTACGCGACGAAATTTGACGCGGTTGATGTCCACTGCCGCACAGCGAACTCCCCAGCTTACCTAGTGCGGTTTGCGGCCTGCGGCAATGGATACTCGCTCTCCCGTTGCCTCATCATAAATAACATACTCGCCGGGCCACAACTCCGCGAGCGATTGGACACGCGCTTTTGCAGCGTCGAGGCTTTGCGCTGCCTCTACGAAATATAACTCTCCGTCGTCGAGCACGTCGCCGAGCACATTGAGGATGCAAAAGGGCATACGCATCCAAACTCCAAATGGGGACGAACTACCAGGAGGGACAGTGGAGTCATTATCGCATCAATCTAATACCTTGGGTATACGTACTAACAGAATCTCGACTATTTCTTCATTTCAGTCCGCCACTTCCGCTGCTGGGAACCCACAGTGCCCCACTTTCAATGGTTGTCAGGGTTTTCTTGGCGGGTACTGGGTGCCTGTGTCGGTGGTCTTGTGAAACATATCCCCTGTCTTGTCTTTTTCCTTTTTGCAGTCAGCACACAAGTTGCCTTCCTTCAGTTCCTTGCCGCAAGGATTCTTGTGGTTGTGGCTCGTCTCAGTGCATGCGCATGTTGCCATCTTACCCTCCAAAATTGGATAGTTGCGTCGAATTGGTTCTGGGGAAGAAAAGCCTGGCCATCTTTCCGCAGGTCACCCGCAGCGCACATGCCGTGCACGGACGAAACGGGATGCGATGGTGCTGGCCTGACAATGATTAGCTTACCGCTCGTCCAAACTATCTGCGCTAGTCTGTTCGTCAGTGACGCTCCGCCTGTTGTTTCAACCGTTCCTTACTGGCTCATAAAATTTCATCAATCCTGTCCTGAGCGCTTAAGGGTAGAGGCGGGTGTAAAATAGCTTACTCCGTCGTCGGCGACAGCGCATCCCCTGACAACATTTTATGAACGCATCACTAGGATGTACTTGATTGGAAACCGCCCTCCCACATTTGTCCCCAGACAGGAAAATAGCGTCTTATCCTGATTTTGTATGTACGACCAAAAACTCACTAATACAAAACGATGGTTGAAAAATCGGCGCAGCGAGCGGATTTATTTGAACGTTCCAGTGGTCGTTTACAGACCCCCAAGGGAAGGCCCGCAGTTCTATGAAAGTACGCAAACACTTGTGGTCAGTGCGCATGGTGCGCTGATGGCCTTAACGGACATGGTAGCACCTAAGCAAAGGCTCCTCGTGCAAAACACAGACAGACGGGACCGCCTACGGTTGCAGTGGAATTCACACGGCCCGCACCGAGCTTCTGGCACATCGCGTTTCCGCCCGCCGATTGGACTGCCAGCGCCTAGCCAAAAAATGAAACATACCACGTCACCCCAAATTGGGAAGCCCTTAATCAAGGCGCTGACAATCCGCCAGCCGTGGGCAGAGCTAATTCTTCGAGGGCGCAAGCCCTACGAATTGCGAAGCTGGAGGACGAACTACAGGGGACCTCTCGTGATTCACGCCGCGATGAGAGTGGATTCCGAGGACGCGAAGCGATTGGGACTGAATCCCGAGAAGCTCATTACAGGTGCCTTCGTTGGCGTTGCTGTTTTGTCGGATGTGAGGTCCTATACCCGAGAGGATGCGAGGTTTCTCAAGAAAAGACGGGCAGGCTTTGGATGGTTTCCGAACAACTTCTCATGGGTTTTGAAGGGACCCCGCCGTATTACGCCAGTCAAAGCCAAAGGGCAACTTCGCCTGTTCAAAATTCCCAAGGCGGTAGAGCGCCGAATCGGCAGGCTGCTTTCTCGGAAACGCTGAACGATGGTCGAATCACCCGTCAGCCCCGCCTGCCGTACTGGGTCACTTTTCCACCAACCACGTTTGCGATATAGCGGCCCTTGCTTAGGAACTGCATCACCTTCTTGCCAGCGCGTGCCATTTGCGCCCAACGGGATTTCGTATCAGGGTTCTGCTCAAGCCCACGAATCTCGTTTCCATCAAACACGAAATCCACCTGTCGCAAGCCGCGCTTTGGAGTCCGCCGGACGGGATACTGCTCTTTCCCAAGCTCGACGGACTTTGCGTTCCCGACGAGAGCTTGTCGCCAGACATCGATTAGCGTTTGCTCAAAGTAAGGGCTCATTGTGCGTTCTGATTCGAGAACGGATTATACTCCGGGCATCAGGGGGAGGCTGCCGCGAGGACGCATGCATGATAGCGTGCTGAACGAATGGAGAGTTACCATGCGGTTGCCCAACATCAGCGCCGCCCAGACTGAATGGGTCATTCAGCAAGTCGCCGCCTACATCGAACGTCAGCGCCAGACCTACAGACGCAGGGCTGTGCCTCTAGACCGAAATCAGAAGGCGACCATGCAGCCCTTCTTCCCGGAGTCCGCGTTGGACTCAGCACGAGTCGTAGTCCTTGCCGGAGAGCGGGTCAGCAACCCGCCCTTCTATGGGGAACTCATGAAAATGGGTTTCCAAGCTGGTTCGCTGCCGAACTTTGCGGACATGGACGCAATTACGTATGTGGACACAGTGGTTTCCCGCTCGCCGTTCACGGACAGACTCCTCTTTCACGAACTCGTTCACGTTGTCCAGTATGAAAAGCTAGGATTGGCGGAATTCGCTGCCAAGTATGTCGCAGGTTTCCTCAACGGCGGCTCTTACGAGGCCATCCCATTGGAAAGGAATGCTTACGGGTTGGATGCGCGGTTTTCTGGAGCACCAGCGGCAGCGTTTTCGGTTGAGGCTGAAGTGCAATCGTGCATTCGCGCCAACCGGTTTTAGCCTACGGAAGCACAGTAGGGAGCGCGTTTACTTTTTCTCGATGACCGGCCCGATTGGATTTTTCTTAATCACTTCTATGGCGTAGCTTGCATCGGTCGCAAGAATAATTCCAGCGTTCTGATTAACTACGTTCTTGCGTTTCCCTCCGTCGTCCGGCTTGGATTTCGAGCTTGTTGGTTTCTTGTTTTGGGAAGGCCCTAGTACGGGCACCGAAAGCACATCAGAAGCCTCCGAGACAAAGGAGGACACTACCGCTAGAATTTTCTGTTGGGGTCCTGTAAGGAAAACGACAGGCCCTCCCGAGAATTCGGTACCGCGCACCATTGTCAAATGTTGCCATCCATGTATTTGCAAAGGGAAAGCCGAGGAACGTACACTCGCCGCCGACAGGCGCAGCATCAGAACTCACTGGTAAAGTCGGTATCGAAATCTGTTGAAGTGGATGTTCGGCAGCGAGGACGACAATATCAATGTCCCTTCCAGGGTCGAGGACGTTGAAGTCGTGTTTGTTCCATGTTTCCTCTTCAACAGTCGGGTCGAGTACGCTTAATGAAACTTTCTTGGACTCAACGTTTCCGATAGGAGGATGCTTCGCCCCGGTCAGAAGATGTTTCGCAGTCAACCAATATTCGCGATTGTCAACGTCAATCGAGAACATCGTCCCTGTTTCCGAGTTAGTTCTAACCATCAAAACTCTGAAGAGTATGTTGCTGGTTGGTTGCGCAGATTGGGCTGCTGTCGAAATCGGCGCAACAACAACGATGAGAAGAGTTTGTGCAATCCAGTTTGGGAAAGATAGCATCGGGTTTCACCTTGTAGGTACGGTCAGCCTGAATAAAATATTGGGCAACTACATTAGCGGCTGACACCCACACATGTGCTGTACACTAACATTTTTAAAATGCCGAGACTCCACGTAGTCTCAATGCATGCGGAGTAGCGCAACTCGCCTCGCATCGCGGCAACAACATCAAGCAGGACATTATTGCTGCGCCTGGCCTCCGGCTGGAGTCCGAGAGCGATGGGCGGAGCGAAGAAAGAAAGGTTTCAAGAGGCGTCAATAAAAACCGAGGGTTGCTCGGAAGATTTCGCCGGAGTGAATCCCTATGCCAGAACAGAGCAGAGAAGAATTGATGGCTCGTATCGCTGAACTCGAAAAGCAAGTTGGTTCAAAGAAGCAGGGCAGCTTGGAATTCAAGGTAGGCGAGAAGGGAGGC
>WNFD01001506.1_pt1 | contig 25480 bp, 18 predicted proteins | sample 5400491 | NCBI WGS metagenome assembly WNFD01 (sample SAMN13153343, study PRJNA577476) | soil metagenome | isolation source: 120 cm saprolite under Douglas fir tree site 2 hole 2 replicate 2 | place: USA:California | collected 2015-04-18
GGCTCCTCCCGTCGTCCCAGGTCATTGAACAACCAGGAACGTAACGGGACGGAGCCCTTTTAACACGCACCAACACGGACAACACTGACACCACCCGCCCAGCGGCAGCTCCCTTCAAAAGAGCCGCACCCATGGACCACTGCTGTAGTTGCGGGTGATGCGGCGCGTGGGCCGGGCGGGCGGGTGGCCCGGCAAGATCACGGCCTGAAGGTTCTTGAGTAACCACCGAAGTCCTGAGCTGGGTCGGCCGCTCGTCCAAGCCCTCCGGGCCCGCGCTCGCTCGTCGGGTCGCGCAACGCTCCCGGCGGGTCACATCCGGCAGGGACTCTCCGGGATCATGAAAACGCCTGTCTCACCTGTCGGCTAGCAGCTGGGCAAGCTGTTCCTCGACGCCCTCGCTTGCGACGAAGAGCAGTTCGTCGCCTGTCTCGAGCGGGTCGTCGCGATCTGGGACGATGACCCTCCCCTCGCGCAGGATGGCGACGAGCGCGGTGTCCGCTGGCCAGTCGATCGCCCCCACCCGCTGGCCGACGAGGGGCGCGTCGGCGGGCATGGTCAGCTCGACAAGGTTGACCTCGCTCTGCCGGAACGTCATCAGCCGGACCAGGTCGCCCACGCTGACCGCCTCCTCGACAAGAGCCGAGAGCAGCCGCGGCGTGGAGACCGCGACGTCTACCCCCCACGACTCGTTGAACAGCCATTCGTTGTTCGGGTGGTTGATGCGCGCCACGACGCGGGGAACTCCGTACTCCGTCTTGGCCAGAAGCGACACCACGAGGTTGACCTTGTCGTCGCCGGTCGCGGCGATCACCACGTTGCACCGGCTGAGCGCCGCGTCGTCAAGTGAGCTGATCTCGCAGGCGTCCGCGAGCAGCCACTCGGCACGCGGCACGCTGTCCACTTTGATGGACTTCGGGTTCCTGTCGATGAGCAGGACCTCGTGTCCGTTCTCGAGCAGCTCCCCGGCGATGGACCGGCCGACAGCTCCCGCTCCCGCGATGGCGACGCGCATCAGCGTCCTTCCTCACGACGGCCTGCGAACACCGCCGTGATCCGCTCGATATCGCTTTCTCGTGCGATGACGTGCAGCACATCGCCTTCCTGCAGCACGGTGCCCGGTGTCGGCAGGATGGTCTCGCCGAGCCTGGCGATGAAGGCTATCCGGGCCTGTGCGGCACCCTCGAGGACCTTGGCCTTCTCGCCGAACCAGTCGTCGGCGCAGGCGACCTCGGCGAGCACGATCGTTCCTGTCGGGTCGCGCCAGAGCGGTTCCGCACCTTCGGGCAGCAGCCTGCGCAGCATCTGGTCGGCTGTCCAGCGCACGGTCGCGACCGTGGGGATGCCGAGCCGCTGGTAGACCTCCGCGCGGCGGGGATCGTAGATGCGCGCCGCGACTCGCTGGATGCCGAACGTCTCGCGCGCGACCCGGGCCGAGATGATGTTTGAATTGTCGCCGCTGCTTACCGCCGCGAAGGCATCCGCCCGCTCGATGCCCGCCTTGGTGAGCACGTGCCTGTCGAATCCCATGCCGGTCACCCGGCTACCCTTGAACCCGGACCGCAGCTTGCGGAACGCCTCCGGGTCCTGGTCGATGATGGCCACCGAGTGGCCCACGTCTTCCAGGATGTGGGCAAGCGTCGATCCGACCCGACCGCAACCCATGATCACGATATGCACTGCCGTCCTTCCTGAGTACGGTGCCCGCCAAAGGTATGCCCACAACGCGAGCTGACGCGACACCCGAGACGACTCGTGAAGCTGGGCAGGACGTGGAGCCAGGGAAACGTGGAACCTGCCATTGAGGGCGCTCCGCCGCCCGGCCATGGTGAGCTGCTCGACCTCACGGTAGGCGAGGTGGCGCACGGCGGCTGGTGCGTGGCCCGCGCCGGTGACCAGGGCCGTGCCGGAGGGGCCCTGGGTGTCCCCGGGGAGCTGCCAGGCGAGCGGGTCCGCGCTCGCGTCACCGAGCGCACCTCCTCGTTCGCCCGCGCCGAGGCCGTGGAGATCATCGAAGCCTCGCCTGACCGCATCGAGCCGCCGTGCCCGCACGCGCACCCCGCGGGATGCGGCGGCTGCGACTGGCAGCACGTCGCCCTGCCCGCTCAGCGGCTGCTCAAGGCGGCTGTCATCCGCCAGCAGCTCCGCCGCCTGGCAGGCATCGAGCGCGACGTCACGGTGGAGCCGCTGCCCGGCGACGAAGAGCCTGACGGCACGGGAGGCCTCGGCTGGCGGACCAGGATCCGGTTCGCGGTCGGCCGCGACGGCGTCGCCGGGCTGCGCAGGCACCGCTCGCACGACGTGATCGAGATAGGCGAGTGCCCCATCGCGCATCCCGCGCTGCGCGACCTGGGCGTGACGCGGTTGCGCTGGCCAGCCGCCCGGTCGGTGGAGGTGGCAGCCGCCGGCTCTGGGGAACGCGTCGTGGTGGTGTCATCGCGCTCCCGTTCGGCATATGTACCTGAAACAGGGGCGGAATCGGTCCTCATGGTTAGTAGCGGCGGCCAGGCGCGGGCGCCGGGCCAGGCGCGGGCGCCGGGCCAGGCGCGGGCGCCGGGCCAGGCGCGGGCGACCGGCGGGCTCACGGCGCTGCGCGGGCGGTCCTATCTCACCGAGCGCGCCGCCGGACGGGACTGGCGGGTCAGCGCGGGGGTGTTCTGGCAGGTGCATCCGGTGGCGGCGGACACGCTGACCGCCGCCGTGCTCGACGCGCTGCGCCCGCGGCCCGGGGACGTGGCGCTCGACCTGTACTGCGGCGTCGGGCTTTTCGCCGGCGCGCTCGCCGCCGCGGTGGGACCGGGCGGCACCGTCATCGGGGTGGAGTCCGACCAGGCCGCGGTCCGCGACGCCAGGCACAACCTGCGCGACCTGCCGTGGGCACGGGTCCACCGGGGCGATGTCGCCGAGGTACTGGCACGCCACGGATTTCCTGGCACCGGACTCGCAGTTCTTGATCCGCCCCGAACGGGAGCGGGGCGGCAGGTCATCGAGCGGCTCGTCCGTCCCGCCGTCGCCGGCGAGCTCCGCCGTGTCGCCTATGTTTCCTGCGACCCCGCCACGCTGGCCAGGGACATCGCGATCTTCGCCGAATCCGGCTGGCGGCTCGACGCGCTCCGCGCGTTCGACGCGTTCCCGATGACCCACCACGTCGAGTGCCTCGCGACCCTCCTGAAGCCGTGAACGGCGAGCGCCTGCCCAGGACCGTGGCCCGGGCAGGCGCAGCCACCTGTCGTCGGCCCGTCCCGCGTCAGCGGGCCTTCGCTGTCACGGGCGAGCCGGGGAAGGCGGCGCGACCTGGGTGAAGCCGGCCGGGATCGGCACGTTCAGGCTGGCCAGGTTGGCCGGGGTCGGCTGGAGCCACTGGAAGTCGAACTGCTGGCCAAGCACCCGCTCCCCGCTCCGCGGACTCTGGGTGGTCGCGCCCATGATCGTGCCGCTGGTCACACGCACCGGCAGATAGGTCGAGGGATCCACCCACAGCGTTTCCCAGACGCCGGGAAATGGTGGCCTGACCTCGACGATCTTGATGGTGTCGACCCCGTCGATTCGCTCGTGGCCGGCCAGCGCGAACATCCCGCAGGCGAGCGCCTGGCGGATGGACGCGGAAGCGAAAGACAGGTCGGCTTCCGAGCAGGTCGGCGGTGGTGGGGCACTGAGAGCCCCCTTCGGCGGGAACCGCACGACTTCCCTCCACCAGGTCTTCGTGGGATAGCTCACCGAGATGAGCGTGCGCACTCCGGATCCGGGTCCCGGTGAATATCCGATGGCAACTGTGGGCTGCCCCGTGGCGGTGAATCCCGCGTCCCTGGCCCGGCCGTCGTAGGTCCAGTACGACTCCCGCTTCGTGGCATTCGCGTCCGCCGAGAGCCTTCCGGGCGGGGCCTGGTCGCTGATACCGGACGAGTTGGGTCCGAACAGGGTGCTGACATGCTCGATCGTGCTGCCCTGGACGACCGCGGCGAGCGCGGCCTGGGCGTGGCTGATCACGTAGGCAGCCGTCTGTACCTGCGGGGCAGCGCTCTTGCCGGGAGTCCCCGTGCCCCCGGCCACGGCTACCGCGGCGCCGGCCACGGCCGCCGCTGTTCCCGTGGCGGCCACGGCGCGGGCCGTGATCCGGCGCTTCTGGTTGTGGCGGTATGCCTTCCGCGCTAGCCCTGGCGACACGCGCACTTCGGCGGTGACCCGTTCCATGCCCGCGTGGAGTAGTCGTTCGAGTTCCTCGCTCATGATGTTCTCTCCTCTGTTACTACGGATTGCGTGTCTTGCCAGGAGCCGCTTAGCTCGCGCAGGCGCCGCAGCCCGCGTGATGTTGACGACTTGACCGTGCCGACCGAGCAGCCGAGTATCCCGGCGGCCTCGGCCTCGCTCCGCTGTTCCCAGTACCGCAGAACGATCACGGCGCGCTGCCTCGGCGGCAGCTGGGCAAGCAGCCGCACCAGGGCGTCGCGCAGGTCCACGGCGGCCGCGGCGTCCGGCGTGTTCGCGGCTTCGGTGGCCCGCAGCAGCCCCAGGGTCTTCCGCGAGCGCCCCTGGAGCCGCCAGCGGTCCGTGGCGAGGTGATACAGCGTCCGCCGCAGGTATCCCTCCGGGTCACCCTCGATCTTCCGCCAGTGCCTGAGCAGCCGTTCTAGCGCCGCCTGCAGCAGGTCCTCGCCGCTGTCGCGGCTCCCGGTGAGCAGCACCGCCGTGCGAAGCAGCGGGCTGCCTCGCTCGGCGAGGAACTGCTCCAGGTCTTCCAGGGGCCGATCACGCCCCATGCCATCGCCTCCCTCCTGTGTCGCCAGCCAAGTACGACGGAGTGCCGTCCGGGGTTGCCTCCGGCCGGCAAAGATGAGATCCGTGCGCCCGCGGGTCTTCGCGGACCACAGCGGAGGAGCCGGGGCCTGATCGCGGCGTTTGGTACCTCTCCGGCTCTGAAGGGTGGCGTTTCCTGCCCGGATCCGGGCAGGAAACTTGACCTAACGGTCTGGTGATGACAGGCTCACCGATCATGAGCGATGCGGTCACAGCCGAGTTGGCCCGCCACGTTGCGTCGTCGACCGGGCTGCCACCTGCCACGGCGGCCAGGGTCGTCGCCGACGTGGTCGCCTACTTCGGCGAGACCGCGCAGGATTTCGTCCGCCGCCGCCACCGTGAGCTGCAGCGTCATCAGTACAAGAACGACCGGATCTGGTCGGAAATCACGGTCGAGCTCGGGCAGCGCGTATTCGCCGCGCCAGAGTTCACGCAGCGGCAGCTGCGCCGGATCGTCTACGGGTGACGCGAAGGGGAGTGCCTCGTCATGTGCGGGATCGTGGGATACGTCGGCCCGAGGGAAGCGGTTCCTGTGCTGCTCGAAGGGCTGCACAGGCTGGAATACCGAGGTTACGACTCGGCGGGCGTCGCGGTCGCGCACCGGGGCCGGCTGCAGGTGAGCAAGGTGGCCGGCCGGGTGCAGGACCTCAGGGACCAGGTGACCGGGCAGGGCGCCGCGGCAGAGAAGGGCAGTGCGAACGGGCACGGCGGTGCTAACTGGCACGGCGGTGCGACCGGGCACGGCGCCGCGATCGAGAAGGGCAGCGCGAAAGCGGTCAAGGCAGGGATAGCCCACACCCGCTGGGCTACGCACGGCGAGCCGACCGAGATCAACGCGCATCCCCATCTGGACGCGAGCGGGCATGTCGCCGTCGTGCACAACGGGATCATCGAGAACGCCGAGCAGCTTCGCCGCCAGCTGACCGAGGACGGCATCAGGCTCGTCTCCGACACGGACACGGAGACGCTCGCCCACCTGATCGCGGCGGCCCTTGACGCGGGGGCGCAGACGCTGGAGGAAGCGGTACGGATCGCCTTGCGGCGCGCGAAGGGTACCTACGGCCTGGCCGTCCTCGACGCACGCAGGCCAGCGGAGTTCGTGGTGGCTCGCAACGGCAGCCCGCTGGTGCTCGGCGTCGGCGACGGCGAGATGTTCGCCGCCTCCGATGTCGCCGCCCTGGTCCACCACACGCAGCGGGTCGTCTACCTTGACGACGGGGAAATCGCCACGATCCACGCCGGGGGCTACCGGAGTTCCACGCTGCAGACGTCCGAGGGCGGTCATGTGGTGAAGACGCCGGCGCTTGTCGACGTGGACGCCGGCGACTACGACCTCGGCGGCTTCCCCGACTTCATGCGCAAGGAGACGCACGAGCAGCCCGACGCCGTGCGCCGCGCGCTGCGCGGGCGGCTTGACGAGCGCTTCGGCACCGTCCGGTTTGGCGGGATCTCGCTGGACGCGCGGGAACTCCGGACCATCAGGCGGGTGAAGTTCCTCGGCTGCGGCTCCGCCTACTACGCGGGTCAGCTGGGCGCCGTGGTCGTCGAGGAACTCGCCAGGATCCCGGCCGACGCGGAACCCTCATCGGAATTCTGCCACCGCAACCCGGTGATCGACACCGACACGCTCTACCTCGCCGTCAGCCAGTCAGGCGAGACCTACGACACGCTTACCGCCGTGCAGGAGCTGAAGCGCAAGGGCGGCAGGGCACTCGGCGTGGTCAACGTCGTCGGCAGCGTCATCGCGAGGGAGTGCGGCAGCGGGATCTTCCTGCACGCGGGGCCCGAGGTATCGGTCGCCTCGACCAAGGCATTCACCAGCATGGGAGTCTCGTTCGCCATGCTCGGGCTGCTGCTCGGCAGGGTCAGGGACCTGTCCGTCGCCCAGGGCAACAGGATCGTCGCCGGGCTGCGCGCGATTCCCGATCAGATCGCCAGCATCCTGGCGGATGAGGAGTCGATCGCCGCCGCCGCGCACCGCTATGCCGAGGCACAGCACATGTTTTTCATCGGCCGGGTGCGCGGCTGGCCGGTGGCGCGTGAGGGAGCGCAGAAGCTCAAGGAGATCTCCTACGTCCATGCCGAGGCATACCAGGCCGCAGAGCTCAAGCACGGTCCGCTCGCCCTCATCGATGACACCATGCCGAGCATCGTCATCGTCCCCTCCGACGAGCTGCTCTCGAAGAACATCTCCACCATCGAGCAGGTCAAGGCCAGGCACGGCCCGGTCATCGCGGTCACGAGCGCGGACCTGCCCGACGGCCTCGCGGACATGGTCGTTCGCGTTCCCCGCACGGAGCCGGAACTCGAGCCGATCCTGCTGACGATCCCGCTGCAGCTGTTCGCCTACCACCTGGCCGCGAAGCTCGGCCGTGACATCGACAAGCCACGCAACCTGGCCAAGAGCGTCACCGTCGAGTAACCGCATCTAGTGCATCAAGCGCGGCGGGTGCCAGCGGAGCGCCCGCCTCAGGCGGCAAGCCCCATTTTCCGGCGGCCGGCCTGGCTACCCTTGGCCCATGCGCTCCGTCAGCAGGCCCGCGGGTTCCGTCAGCGGGGCACTGCTTGCTGTCGGCGGAGCCCTGCCGGACCTGTGCTGCGTGATCGCCTTCATCATGATCGGCCGCGCCAGCCACACCGAGGGAGAGACCCTGGCAGGGCTGGCGCGGACCGCCTGGCCGTTCCTGTCCGGGCTGACGGTCGGCTGGCTCGTGACCCGCGCCTGGCAGCGGCCGGCCGCTCTCTTCCCCGTCGGCGTCGGCGGATGGCTCGCGACCGTCGTCGTCGGCATGCTGCTGCGGGCCGCTTCCGGCCAGGGGACGGCGTTCGCGTTCATGCTGGTGGCGCTGGTGTTCCTCGGGCTGTTCATGATCGGCTGGCGAGTCCTGGCCCGCTGGGCGGCGTCGACCCGAGCGCGCCGCTCCGCGTAGGGCCCGGCAGGATTCCCCGCGCCGTCGCGCCCGTTCCGGGTGACGTGCCTCTGGTGTCCCATGGGCGGACCTGCGCAGACTGCTTGCGACCTTCTGTCCGGAATGCGATGGTTGGGCCGTGCACTCCGATTCGGTTGCCGTCCGGAGGGCGCGGATCTTCATCGCCCTGGCCGTGGTGGGAGCCATCTTGCTCATCCTCGGGGGCGTGGGCGCGGTGATGCGGTACGTCTCGGCGCGAGAAGGGGGACAGACATGGGTACATCTCACCGACATAGCCGAGATCATGGCCGTGGCTGGCATGCTCTTCGGCGCGGGAGTGCTGATCGCTTTCGTGATATCGCAGCTCACGCTGCGACGTCAACGGACTCGGAGTCGTTCGCGTACCGGGAGCCATTCTCGCTCCTACGGTCATCCGCGACAGCAGGGCTGGCCTGACCCGCAGAACCACGATGGCCCGCAGAGCTATCCTGGACCGCAGAGCCATCCAGGATCGCCGGACCAGCCAAGATCGCAGGGCGATACGGGATCGCAGGACCATACGGATTGGCAGGACCCATATGGGGCAGGGACGATCGCAGCGCCACCCGCATGGCCAGCGTGGCCGGAAGACGCCGGTCCTGCAGCCGACGTCGATTATCCCGCCCGGCGGACTGCTGGCCCAGGGGCCCGCACCTGAAGACGGGTATCCGCCTGATTCCGCGTATCCGCAGGATCCCAGGTATCCGCCTGACCCCCGGTACTCGCAGGATCCCAGGTATCCGCCTGATTCCGCGTATCCGCAGGATCCCAGGTATCCGCCTGACCCCCGGTACTCGCAGGATCCGGGTGCCCCCGACTGGGCGGATCAAGATTCTGCGGGCTGGTCTGAAGGACCGCCCGCTCAGTACGCCCCGGGATACTCACCTAGGGAGACGCCTCCCCAAGACCCTCCGCGGGAGGCGTGGGGCGGGGAGCCGGAGTATCCTCACCAGCCGCGATATCCGCAAGGGGATGCACGGTATCCACAGGCGGATGCACGGAGTTCGCAAGCGGATTACCGACCCCGAGATCCCCGGGGATTTCGTCCTGGCCCTGGACCTGTACCTCCGGCTCCGCCAAGGTTCACACCGCCCGAATACGGGCCCGGATATGGCGGGCCGGATTACGGGGCGCCAGCGTATGGACCGGAACCCGGACCTGCGGCCGACCCGAGAACCAGGGGAGTCAGGCCCGACGCGGGTTCAGCGCGAGGGCAGGGATCCGAGCGCCGCTCACCATACCGTGTGACGCCGGGATTCCCCGTGACGCCAGCCCCCGCGGCCGACCCAGGGTACCCAGGTTATTCGGAGCGGACGCGGCCCGGCAATGGCCCGGCACCACCGGAATATCCAGCGGGGCCACCGCAAGGCACGGACCCTGCCTACGGTCCAGGACCCGCGTTCCGTCCAGGGCCTACGCCCGGTCCAGGACCCTCGGCGCGCCCGAGGCATCGTCGGCCCGCGCCGGATGATGCCTTCGCCAGGCATGCCGGCCCGGTCGGCGGCAGCCCGCAGGAAGGCCCCGGGTACGCCGGGGCCGACGCCGCCTGGGCTTCGCCCGACGGCTTCTCCCATCCCCCGCCGCGGCACGGTTTCGCGAGCCCCGACCCGTACCAGAGGCCGCACGGCGACCCTTCCACGAGCGGTGCCGCCCAGCACAACGGTGCCTTCCACAACGGTGCCTTCCACAACGGTGCGGCCCAGAACGGTGCCTTCCAGGACGCCGCCGTGCCCGGCGCTGCCTCGGAAGAATGGAGTTCCTACGACGAGCCGGACGAGCTCCGGACGTCCGACGAACCCGAGGATGAGTCGCGCACCGCTTCAGAGAAGAAGCTCGAGCAGCTCAAGGAGCTGTACCTGACCGCCGAGGCGATCGGGGAGGAGAACGTCGACAAGCACTGGGACGAGCTTCTGCAGCGGCAGCGCGACCTCATCACCGGCTACTTCAAGGACTCGGGCTTCGCGGTGCCCGACTCAGCGGTGCCCGACTCATAGGCCCTGCCAGTTGGCGTGTCGGCGGCTGGCCGGTGCGCGGGCCTGCCGGAGGTGCTGCCTTAGCTGGTCATTCGTCTATGGGAAATCCGAAGGTGCCCGGCATCGGCCCCGGCGGGACGGGCTCTGCGGGCGGCCATGGCGGCCCTGCTGGCCCGGGCGATCCTGCTGGCCCGGGCGGCCCTGCTGGCCCGGGCGGCCCGGGCGGCCTGTAAGGCACGTGGGAAGCGAGCGGCCCTGGCGTCGGCAGTGCCACCGTCGGCGGTCCCGTGCCCTCGCTAAGGCCCGCGGCGCTCGGCTCGGCCTTCGGCCCCGCGGTGACCGCGAGGACCAGGCCGACGAGCCAGCCGGTCATGAGGCCGAACCAGAGCGCGTCGGTGATGTCGAAGGTCACGATGCCCTGCAGCGCCGTGCCCACGTGATCGAGGGGCGCGAGCGCGAGCTGTCGCGCCGCGGCGACAGCCGCCGAGACCAGCCCGGTGATCGACCAGCCGGCGAGCAGTCCGGCGAACCGAGACCGCGGTCCCGACGCGGCAAACGCGGCGGTGGCGGTAATGGCCACGAATGCGATCGCCGCGCCGAGGAAGATGAGCCATTCCTCGACCGCAGCGGACTGCGAACTCCCCGGGGTGAGGCGCCAGCTGGGGAAGGCCAGCCCGGTCAGGACCTGATGTAGCAGCAGCGACCTGCTGCGGCCGATCTCCCTCGCGGCGTATCCGGTGAAAGCCGAGTTGCCGAACGCCCCGGCAAGCGCGAGGGCTGCCGCGGCAGACCACAATGCCGCACCGCCGCGGCGTGGGGAGGACATGCGCTCATATGGTAGAGACGCGAATAGCCCGTGACGAGTGGCTTGCCGATATTGCGCCTAGCCGCTCAGCGTCAGCCGACGGGACACAGTGGTCCCGCCCTCGGCTCCGATGGAGGAATACCCCCGCTTAGGCGAGGGGGCGCAGCGCATCGGCGAGGGGGGCGAGGCTGTCTGGCCTGGCCCGGTGAGGCAGGTTCATGATGATCAGGTCGGCGCCCGCGTCCCGGTAGGCGGCGGCCGCCGCCACCGCGGGCTCGATGCCGTCCTCGGGCTCGACGCGGACGTTGACAGAGCAGGTGATCTCACCTGGGTCGCGTCCGAGCCGCGCGCAGTGCCCGGCCAGTGCCTCCTTCAGGCTGAGCCACTCAGCTGTGCTTCCGGTGAGCGAGTTCCAGTGCTGTGCCCAGCGCGCGGCTGTGCGCAGGGTCCTCGTGCGCCCGCGCCCGCCGATCGCGATAGGGGGATGCGGCCGCTGGACGGGCTTGGGCTCGCAGCGCGCCTCGGTGAGGCGCACGAACCTGCCGTCGAGCGTGGTCGTGGCCTGGCTGAGTAGCCGGACGATCGCCTCGACGCCTTCGTCGAAACGGTCGAAGCGCTCACGCAATGGCGGCAGCTCGATGCCGTAGGCGTCGCACTCGTACTGATTCCAGCCCGCGCCGAGGCCGAGCTCGAGCCGGCCGTCGGCGATGATGTCGACCGTCGCGGCCATGTTCGCGAGCACCGCCGGATGGCGGTAGATCATGCCTGTCACCTGGCAGCCGATCCGGATACGACGGGTGGCCTGTGCGAGCGCCGCGAGCATCGACCAGGCTTCGAGGTTCGGCCCGGTGAGGTCACCGCTGAGCGGGTAGAAGTGGTCCCAGTTCCACGCCGATTCGAACAGGTCGATCTCGTCGGCAGCCAGCCACACGTCCCGGATCTCCGCCCACGTCGTGTGCTCGGGCCTTGTCTTTATCGCGAAGCGCACCTGGTATCCTCCCTCACTCCTTTGTACGGGACGTCGGCATCACGAACTCCCACGGGGAGGCGCCGCCCTGACGGTCAACCGGTACCTCGATGACGGCCGGCCGCCCGGCACACAGTGCCCTGTCGAGGACGGTGCGCAGCTCATCGGGCGTGCTGGCGCGCAGCCCGGCAGCGCCGAACGCCTCGGCGAGGGCTACAAAGTCGGGGTTGCGCAGCTCAGAGCCGATGGTCCGGCCGTCGAACAGCCGCCGCTGGTCGTTCCAGACATTGCCGTACGCGTCGTTGTTGAACACCACGGTGACAAGGTTGAGGTCGTACTGCACCGCGGTGGCCAGGTCTTGCAGCCCGAAGAGGAACCCGCCATCGCCGGTTACCGACACGACCTGCCTGCCCGGGTGAGCGGCCTGCACGCCAAGCGCGGTGGGGAATCCGAAACCCAGCGTCCCCTGCGGGCCGCAGGTGATGAACCGGCGTGGCTCGTAGACGGGGAAGGCGAAGTAGGACGCGAAACCCGCCTGGCAGATCTCCTCGACGAAGAAGCCGTCACGCGGCAGCACCTCGCGGATCGCGGCGAGAAACTGCACGTGCGGCGCCACCCGCTGGGCTTCCTTGTCTACTCGCTGCTTCAGCTGGGTGAACTCATCCGTCCTCGCCTTTCGCCTGGCGCCCGCGGCGCGCAGGGCGATTGTCAGCTGCGCGGCGGCGTCCCTGGCGTCGGCGACGATGCCGATCGTCGGCTTGAGCCGGCGTACCTGCGCGGGATCGATGTCGACGTTGACGACCTGCAGGTTCGCTGGCCGGTCAGGCCAGCGGAACCACTGCAGCTCCAGCCGGGAGCCGATGCCGAGCAGCACGTCGGTCTCGGCCCACCGCTCGAAGCCCGCGGCGCAGCTGAATCCGAGCGGGTGCTCGTCGCTCACGATGCCCCTGCCCCCGCGAAAGGAGACCACCGGCGCCTGCAGGTACCCGGCGAGCTCGAGTACCTCTGCCGAGGCGTGCCTGGCCCCGCCGCCTACCATGATCATCGGATTCGCGGCCTGCCGGAGCATGATCGCGGCACGCTCGACCAGGTCACCGTCGAGTACCGGCGGCGCGGCCTGCCGAGGCACGGCTCTTCCGACCGGCGCTCGCTGGGTGAACACGTCCCACGGCATCGCGAGCGCGACCGGCCGCGGCCGTCCGCCTGTCGCCTGCGCGAAGGCCTCGGCGACGAGGTCGGGTACCTGACCCGGGTGGTCGATGCTCGCCGACCACTTGGTCAGCGTGCGCAGGGTCGCCGCCTGGTCGGGCAGCTCGTGCAAGTGGCCCAGGCCCCGGCCGATGAAGCCGGAGGGAATGTCGCCGGTCAGGCACACCACGGGGGAGCTCGCCCCGTAGGCGGACGCCAGCGCCGCCGCCGAGTTGAGCATGCCTACCCCGGGGACCACCGAGTACACCCCGGGCCGCCCCGTCGATTGCGCGTAGCCGAACGCCATATAGGCCGTGGTCTGCTCGTGCCGCGGGCCGATTACCCGTAGCCGGTCGCCGGCCCGGTGGAACGCGTCGAACAGCCCGTACGTCTGCACTCCGGGGATCGCGAACACCGTGTCCACGCCGTGCTGGAGCAGGGCGGCCGCGATCGCCTCGCCGCCCGTCATCAGCCCTGCTGTCGCTAGCCCCGCTGATGCAAGCTCCGCCATCGCTTCAGGATGACATGAAGGCCGAATGGGTCCCGAACTGCCCCGAGTGGTACACCGAAGGAAGAGAGAAGGTCATCAACCTCGGGAAGGACTCCGATCGTGGCCTACTACCGTCAGATGGGCAGTATCCCGCCCAAGCGGCACACGCGGCACCGTCGCGGCGACGGCTCGCTGTACTACGAGGAGCTGATGGGGGAGGAGGGTTTCGTGTCCGACTCCTCGCTGCTGTATCACGAGCAGATACCGTCCGCGATCGTCGACGCGCGGCCGTGGGAACTGCCCAGCCAGCAGACGGTGCCGAACGCCCCGCTGATCCCGCGGCATCTCCGGCTGCACGACCTGTCCGGCGGCCAGGAGTGGAAGGCGGCCGACGCGGTCACCGGACGCCGACTGGTGCTCGGCAACGCCGATGTGCGGATCAGCTATGTCGTCGCCGGCGAGCCCTCACCGCTGTACCGGAACGCTACCGGCGACGAGTGCGTGTACGTCGAGTCGGGCGACGCGACCGTCGAGACGATCTTCGGTCAGCTGACCGTCGGCCACGGCGACTACGTGATCTTGCCACGGTCGACGACGCACCGGTGGGTGCCCTCGGGCGACGGCCCGGTGCGCGCGTACGTCATCGAGGCCAGCAGTCACATCACGCCGCCGCGGCGCTACCTCTCGAAATTCGGCCAGCTTCTCGAGCACTCGCCCTACTGCGAGCGCGATCTTCGCGGGCCGGGCGAGCCAGAGGTTGTCAGCGGAAGCGACGTGGAAGTCCTCGTCAAGCACCGCGGCCAGGGTCCGGCGGGCCTGAAGGGCACCGTCTACACCTATCCAGGCCACCCGTTCGACGTCGTCGGCTGGGATGGCTGCCTCTACCCTTATGCGTTCAGCATCTCCGACTTCGAGCCGATCACCGGCCGCGTGCACCAGCCACCGCCAGCGCATCAGGTCTTCGAGGGCACCAACTTCGTCATCTGCAACTTCGTCCCGCGGAAAGTTGACTACCACCCGCTCGCCGTCCCCGTCCCCTACTACCATTCCAACGTCGACAGCGACGAAGTGATGTTCTACTGCGGCGGAGACTACGAGGCAAGGAAGGGGTCGGGGATCGGTCCGGGATCGGTCTCGCTGCATCCCGCGGGGCATTCGCACGGACCGCAGCCTGGTGCCGTCGAGCGAAGCCTCGGCCGTGATTTCTTCGATGAGCTCGCCGTCATGGTCGACACGTTCCGGCCACTCGAGCTCGGCGAGGGCGCCGTCGCGAGCGAGGATCCGTCGTATGCCTGGACCTGGTCCGGGCGCGGGCCGTCGAGGTAGGCCCCTCTGCGGGGGGGTATTGGGGGGTCGGCCCCCCAGGCCAGCGCTGCGGGGGGTATTGGGGGGTCGGCCCCCAGGCCAGCGCTGCGGGGGTATAGGGGTCGCCCCCAGGAAGCAGAGTAGCTTGACGTCAAGACATCGAGCGGCTAGCGTGAATGGCGCCGTAATTAGCTTGATATCGAGATACATGAGGTTCGGGGAGAGCGGACAGGCGAGCAAGGAGGCTCAGGATCATGACCGCAAACAGCTTCGGCAGCCGCGCCGTCCTGCGGGTGGCGGACACGTCGTACCAGATCCACCGGCTGGACGCGGTGGCAGGCGCGGGCGACCTTCCGTACAGCCTGAAGATCCTGCTGGAGAACCTGCTGCGCACCGAGGAAGGCGTGAACATCACCGCGGACCACGTGCGCGCGCTGGCCGGCTGGGATCCCGGTGCCGAGCCTGACGTGGAGATCCAGTTCACTCCGGCACGGGTGATCATGCAGGACCTCACCGGCGTGCCGGCCGTGGTCGACCTGGCCACGATGCGCGAGGCCATGCGGGCACTCGGCGGCGACGCCGGGAAGATCAATCCGCTCGTCCCCGCGGAGCTTGTCATCGACCATTCGGTGATCGCTGACGTATTCGGCCGCCCGGACGCGTTCGAGCGCAACGTGGACTTCGAGTACCAGCGGAATTCCGAGCGCTTTCAGTTCCTGCGCTGGGGCCAGGCGGCGCTCGACCAGTTCAAGGTGGTGCCGCCTGGCACGGGAATCGTGCACCAGGTCAACATCGAGTACCTGGCGAGGGTGGTCATGACGGGCCCGGCGGACGGTCCGGTAAACGGCAGGGCGGACGGGGGCGGTGTCAGCGCGTATCCCGACACCTGCCTGGGCACCGACTCGCACACCACGATGCAGAATGGTCTCGGTGTGCTCGGCTGGGGCGTCGGCGGCATCGAGGCGGAGGCGGCGATGCTCGGCCAGCCGGTCAGCATGCTGATCCCCAAGGTCGTGGGCTTCCGGCTCACCGGCGAGCTGCCGGCCGGCGCGACCGCGACCGACCTCGTGCTCACCATCACCGAGCTGCTCCGCCGCCATGGCGTGGTCGGCAAGTTCGTCGAGTTCCACGGCGACGGCGTGGCCGCCGTGCCGCTCGCCAACCGGGCGACGATCGGCAACATGAGCCCGGAATTCGGGTCAACCTGCGCGATCTTCCCGATCGACGCGGAGACGCTCGACTACCTGCGGCTGACCGGCCGGCCGCCTGAGCAGGTCGCGCTGGTCGAGGCGTACGCCAAGGAGCAGGGACTCTGGCATTATCCCGAACGGGGCTCCCTTCGGGCCGCCCGCTACTCCGAGCATCTCGAACTCGATCTGTCCACCGTGGTGCCCTCCATTGCCGGGCCGAAGCGGCCGCAGGACCGCGTGGCGCTGAGCGACGCCAGGACCGCGTTCAGGGAAGCTCTCGGGGCGTACGTCTCCGCGCCGAGCCTGGACAACGGGATCGCGGGCACGTTCCCCGCATCCGACCCCGTGTCGGGCGGGTTCGACGGGAGGCCCTCGTCGCCGGTGCCGGTCAAGCTCGAGGACGGGACGGAGACGAGCGTCGATCACGGGTCGGTGGTGATCGCCGCCATCACGTCGTGCACCAACACGTCCAACCCGTCGGTCATGGTCGGCGCCGCGCTGCTCGCCAGGAAGGCCGTGGAGGCGGGGCTGGCACGCAAGCCCTGGGTGAAGACCACCCTCGCGCCGGGCTCCAAGGTGGTCATGGACTACTACGAGCGTTCCGGGCTGCTCCCGTACCTGGAGAAGCTCGGCTTCAACCTGGTCGGCTACGGCTGCACGACCTGCATCGGCAACTCGGGCCCGCTGCCAGCGGAGATCAGCGCGGCGGTGGCGGAGAAGGACCTCGCCGTCGTCTCCGTGCTGTCGGGGAACAGGAACTTCGAGGGCCGGATCAACCCCGACGTCAAGATGAACTATCTCGCCTCGCCGCCGCTGGTCGTGGCGTACGCGCTGGCAGGGACGATGGACATCGACCTGACCCGCGAGCCGCTCGGCACCGGCGCGAACGGGCAGCCGGTATACCTCCGCGACATCTGGCCTTCCCCTGGGGAGATCTCGTCCGTCGTGGAGAATGCTGTCGCCGCCGAGATGTTCACCCGCGACTACGCGGATGTCTTCCACGGGGACGAACGGTGGCGCTCGCTCGACATCCCGTCCGGCGACGTGTTCGCGTGGGACGCGGAGTCGACCTACGTCAGGCGCCCGCCGTACTTCGACGGCATGACCGCGCGGCCCGAGCCGGTCACCGACATCCACGGCGCCCGGGTGCTCGCCATGCTCGGCGATTCGGTCACGACCGACCACATCTCGCCGGCCGGCGCGATCAAGAAGGAAAGCCCCGCGGGGGAGTACCTGCTGGCGCACGGGGTGCAGCGGCGTGATTTCAACACGTACGGGTCGCGGCGCGGCAACCATGAGGTGATGATCCGAGGCACGTTCGGCAACATCAGGCTGCGGAACCTGCTCGCCCCCGGCACCGAGGGCGGCGTGACGGTGAAGCTGCCCTCCGGCGAGCAGCGCTTGCCTGGGGGGGCGACGCTTAGCGCCCCCCAAGACCCCTCGCAGCGCTTGCCTGGGGGGGCGACCCCCCAAGACCCCCCGCTGACGACGATCTACGAGGCATCCAGGCAGTACCTCGCGGAGGGTACGCCGCTGCTCGTGCTCGGCGGCAAGGAATACGGGTCAGGCTCGTCGCGGGACTGGGCGGCCAAGGGCACTGCGCTGCTCGGTGTCAGGGCGGTGCTCGCCGAGTCGTTCGAGCGCATCCACCGGTCGAACCTGCTCGGGATGGGCGTGCTGCCGCTGCAGTACCGCCCGGGTGAGTCGGCGGCCTCGCTCGGCCTGACCGGGCACGAGCTGTTCGATGTCACTGGCATCGAGGAAATAAATACAGGCTCTGCCGACCGGGGGGGACGGCCCCACAGCACCGCCCGCAATATGCCGAACGAGGTCGTGGTGACAGCCGACGGCCGCGAATTCCGCGCTGTGGTCAGGATCGACACGCCCGGCGAGGCGGAGTACTTCCGGCACGGCGGCATCATGCAGTACGTCCTGCGGTCCCTTCTGGCTGACCGCTGACTCGCCATGCGCGTCGATCCGATGATCGTGACAGTCGGGTCCGCAAGGGCGTCGATCCGGGGATCGTGGACCTCCTGGGGTCGTCGATCCCCGGATCGACGCCATTAGCGCGACGGTGCCGCTCCCCTGGATGGGCGTCGCGGGGATCGTGTCGGTTGGGGTGCGAGCCCCGTCCGGGTCGTGCTAGGCGGGAATGAGCCATCGCGCTCCCGTTCGGGAAAATCGGAGACTTCATCGGCTGGGGTGACGCGCGGGGGGCGGGGGACGGTGCTGCTGGTTCTCGGCATCGTGGCGCTCGCGTTCAACCTGCGTGCCGCGATCACCAGCCTGCCTCCTGTGTTCCCCGAGCTTGCGGCCAGGCTCCGCCTGTCGCCGTCCGAGGTGACCGTGCTGGCGGCCATACCGGTGGTGTGCTTCGGGCTGGTTTCCGCGCCGGCCGCCAGGCTGAGCCGCAGGTTCGGCGAGGAGCGCGTGCTTTTCGCCGCCCTGGCCGCCCTGACCTGCGGGCTGCTGCTGCGCGGCGCGGCGCCCGGCCCGATGCTCTTTCCAGGGACGGCGCTCGCGTCCGGCGCGAGTGACACGATTGGTGCGCACGCGACCTTTCCCCGGGGGGGACGCCGCTTCGCGCCCCGGAACCCCGAGGCAGGGCTTCGTCCTGCTGGTTAGGCCGAGGTCACGCGTGCGGCCATGAACGCGTGCGTGCTTACGGAGGCTGCGGTGGCTGGTGGGAATGGACTTTCCCTGGTGGAGCACGTGGTGGTCCTGATGCTGGAGAACCGCTCCTTCGACCACATGCTGGGCTTCCTGTACACGGACGCGGGCAACGTCTCACCGTCGGGACAGCCGTACGAGGGCCTGAGCGGTACCGAGTCCAACCCTGATTCATCCGGCCAGCCGGTCACCGTGTTCCGGATCGAGCCGGGCACCGCCAACGCCTACTTCATGCCGGGGGCTGACCCGGGTGAGGGCTATATGGCGACCAATGACCAGCTCTACGGCACCGACAGTGCACCGGCGAGCGCGTCGCAGATACCCGCCAACCAGGGTTTCGTCAAGGACTTCGCGTACACGCTCGGCTGGCAGGCCAAGGAGCCGACGCGCTGGCCGATCGTGGCAGGCACCGTCGCCGGCGACATCATGGGCTGCTTCACTCCCGCGGCGCTGCCGGTGCTCTCGGGGCTGGCCAGGGGGTACGCCGTGTGCGACCGCTGGTTCGCGTCCGTGCCCACCGAGACGCTGCCGAACAGGGCCTTCACCTGCGCGGCGACCAGCCAGGGGCACATGGACGACAAGACCCGCACGTTCACCTCGCCGAGCATCTTCGGCCTGCTCGGCTCCCACGGGCTGGGCTGGGCGATCTACGGATATGACGCCGAGCCGCTCACCAAGTCCGACTTCCCCGACATCAGCAAGGCGGCCAGCAGCCACTTCGGCCTGTTCACCGACTTCACGGCGGCGGCCGCGGCCGGGACCCTCCCGCCCTACACCTTCCTCGAGCCGAGCTGGGGCTCGACGGGGAACAGCCAGCACCCCAACTACGACGTCGCGCTCGGCGAGCAGCTCATCCACGACGTGTACGAGGCGCTGCGCGGCGGACCCGGCTGGGCGCAGACCCTGCTCGTGGTCACCTACGACGAGCATGGCGGCTGCTACGACCACGTGCCGCCGCCGTCGGGCGCGGCGGCACCCGACGCGAGCGCGGGCGAGTTCGGCTTCGACTTCACCAGGTTCGGGGTTCGCGTGCCGACCGTGCTCGTCTCACCGCTGATCGCGCCCGGGACGGTGTTCCGCGCCCCGGCAGGTGCCGCGCCCCTCGACCACACCTCGATACTCAAGACGGTGCAGCAGCGCTGGGGGCTGCCATCCCTGACCGCCAGGGACGCGGCGGCGCCGGGCTTCGCCGATGTGCTCACCCGCGCGGCCGCGCGCACGGACGACCCGCTCGCCGGTGTCACGGTGCCGGTCTCTGGCGGCACCAGCCCTGCCGCGGGCCGTCCCTCCCATCTCCAGGAGGTTCAGGCGGATCTGATCTCCCGCCGGTTCCCCGCGGGACGTGATGGCCTGCCCGGCAGCCCGCTGCCGCCGCACAGCTCGGGCGCCGGCTACGCAAGCTACATCCGCACCCGCGTCGAGGTGCCGCCCGGTGCCTGACCATGCCTCCGCTGAGGTCAGCCCTGCCCGGCGCCCTCGCCTCAGCCCGGCTGAGGCGAGGGCGCCGGGCACATTAAGGCAACGCACCGTGCGTCCCGTGCGTCGGTAGAAATAGACTCGACGGGATTCCCGCCCCGCGTCTATGTCCCCACAGATCATCGGGCAGACCAAGAGGAGCAGACCAGGTGACCCTGCTGGAGTCCGTCAGAGGTCCGCGCGACCTGAGGAAGCTCAGCTCCGAGCAGCTTCCGGTACTGGCCGGCGAGATCCGCGACGTCCTGATAGAGACGGTGTCCAGGACCAGCGGTCACCTGGGGCCGAACCTCGGCGTGGTCGAGGTCACGATCGCGCTGCACAGGGTCTTCGACTCGCCGGCGGACCGGATCATCTTCGACACCGGTCATCAGGCGTACGTGCACAAGCTGCTCACCGGCCGCCAGGCCGCCTTCGGGACGCTCCGGCAGCGCGGCGGCGTGTCCGGCTACCCGAGCCGGGCCGAGTCCGAGCACGACATCGTCGAGAACTCGCACGCGTCCACCAGTCTCTCGTATGCCGACGGCCTGGCCAAGGCGTACAAGCTGCGCGGCGAGGCAGACCGCACCGTAGTGGCGGTGATCGGTGACGGCGCACTGACCGGCGGCATGGCATGGGAGGCGCTGAACAACATCGCGATCGCCAAGGACAGCAGGCTTGTCATCATCGTCAACGACAACGGCCGTTCGTACCAGCCGACCATCGGCGGGCTCGCCAACCACCTCGCTACCGTGCGCATGACGCAGCGGTACGAGCACGTGCTCGACTACATCAAGACCACGCTGTCCCGCACCCCGCTGGTCGGCTCGCCGATCTACGGGACACTGCACGGCATCAAGAAGGGCATCAAGGACGTGCTGCAGCCGCAGGTGCTCTTCGAGGACCTCGGCCTGAAGTACGTCGGCCCGATCGACGGACATGACGAGCAGGCCGTCGAGTACGCGCTGCGCCGTGCCCGCGACTTCGGCGGCCCCGTGCTCGTGCACGTGATCACCAGGAAGGGGTCCGGCTACCCGCTCGCCGAGCAGAACGAGGAGGACTGCCTGCACCAGGTGCCCGCCGCGGCCCCGGCTCCGCAGATCACCGGGCAGGCCGGTGCCGCTCCCGCCCCGCCGAAGCGGACCTGGACCCAGGTCTTCGGGGACGAGCTCGTCGCGATCGGCGCCCGGCGCCCTGACGTCGTGGCAATCACTGCCGCCATGCTGCACCCGACCGGCCTCGCACCCTTCGCGCGGGCATACCCGGACCGGGTCTATGACGTCGGAATCGCCGAGCAGCACGCTATGACCAGTGCGGCCGGCCTCGCGATGGGCGGGCTGCACCCCGTCGTCGCCATCTACTCGACGTTCCTCAGCCGCGCCTTCGACCAGGTGCTCATGGACGTTGCGCTGCACAGGCTCCCCGTCACGATCGCGCTCGACCGGGCCGGTGTCACCGGCCCCGACGGTGCCAGCCACAACGGCATGTGGGACGGCTCGATCCTCCAGGTCGTGCCGGGCCTGAAGGTCGCGGCTCCCCGGGACGCCACCCGTATCGCCGAGCTGCTCAACGAGGCGGTGGCGGTGAGCGATGGCCCGACCGTGCTGCGGTATCCGAAGGGCACGGTAGGCGCCGAGGTCGAGGCCATCGGCAAGCTCGGCAGCATGGATGTGCTGCACGAGCCGCGCGATCCAGCGGGCAAGGACGTGCTCCTCGTGGGGGCCGGCCCGATGGCCGGGGTCTGCGTCCAGGCGGCGGGCAGGCTGGCGGACCAGGGCATCGGGGTGACGGTCATCGACCCGCGCTGGATCAAGCCGGCCGACGAGGCCCTGGCGGAGGCGGCGCGCGGGTACCGGCTGGTCGTGGTGGCCGAGGACAACGGGCGGGTCGGCGGCTTCGGCGACGCCGTCTGCAGGCTGCTGCGCGATCATGATGTGGACACCCCGGCGCGGACCTTCGGCCTGCCGCAGCGTTTCCTCGATCACGGCGAGCGCGCGGACATCCTCGCCGAGGCCGGCCTCACTCCGCAGCACCTCGCCAGGCAGATTACCGAGGCCGTGGCGCGGCGTACCCCCGACCTGGTGCACAGTACTAGCCTGGGGGGACAACCCCCCAGCACGCAGGCATGAGCAAGCTCGTGATGGCCGCAGGCGTGGGCAGGCTCATGCTGGTGGGCATGAACATGCTCGTGGCCGGGGTTATGTGGACATGAGCACCCTCGAGATCGCGGTCATCGGATCAGGGCCGGCCGGCCTTTACACGGCTGAGGCGCTCATCAAGCAGGCCGCGTTGCTGCCGGTCCCGCCGCGCCTGCGGGTGGACGTACTCGACCGGCTGCCGACGCCCTACGGCCTTGTCAGGTACGGTGTGGCGCCCGACCACAAGTCCATCAAGTCGATCGCCGACTACCTGCGGGGTGTGCTCGAGCACCAGGATGTACGCTTCCTCGGCGGCGTCCACCTCGGCACCGACGTCACTCGCGATGAGCTGCTCGGCTGCTACGACGCGGTGGTGTACGCGACCGGCGCGATGCGCGACCGGAGGCTCGCGATCCCTGGCGAGGACCTGCCGGGCAGCTACGCGGCGACCGACTTCGTCAACTGGTACTGCGGTCACCCGGACATCGATCCTGATGCCTTCACGCTCGACGCCGAGTCGGTCGCCGTGATCGGCGTGGGCAACGTCGCCGTGGACGTAGCCCGCATCCTGGCGAGAGATCCCGCCGAGCTGCACAGCACCGACGTGCCGCAACCGGTGTTCGACGCCCTCGCAGCCAGCAAGGTCCGCGAGGTGAACGTGATCGGCCGCCGCGGCCCGGCGCAGGCCAAGTTCACCACCAAGGAGCTGCGCGAGCTCGGCGAGTTGCCGGGTGTCGAGATCGTGGTGCGGGGCGAGGAGATCGAGGCGGATCCGGCGGCGGACCAGGACCGCAGGATTCGCGGCAACCTCACCGTGCTCAGGGGATGGGCCGGGCGCCCGCCGCAGGGCGGGGGGCCGCAGGGTGCGGAGTCACGGGGCGCGGAGCTACCCGGCTCACCGGGGCATGCCCGCCGGCTGACCATCCGGTTCTGGCTGCGGCCGGTAGCGGTCGAAGGCACGGAACGGGTGACGGGAATGACGGTCGAGCGCACCGCCATCGATGACCGGGGCGTGCTAGCGGGAACGGGGGAATACCAGACGCTTGGCGCGCAGATGGTGCTGCGCTCGGTCGGATACCAGAGCGTGCCCCTGCCCGGCCTCCCGTTCGACGAGCGGACGGCCACCGTGCCGAACGAAGCGGGCCGGGTGCTCGCGGACGGCGGGCCGCTGCCGGGGGAGTACGTGGCGGGGTGGCTGAAGCGCGGCCCCACCGGGGTGATCGGCACCAACAAGTCCGACGCCGCGGAGACCGTGCGATCGCTGCTCGCCGACCTGGCTGGCGGACCCGGACCCGGCGACGTCCCGCTGCCGCGGGCCGGACTGCTGCCATATCCCGACCCCCAGGACCCCCTGCGGTACCAGCCTGGGGGGACGACGCTTCGCGCCCCCCAAGACCCCCCGCAGGCACCTGGGCAGCGGCCCGGGGTCGCCGACGCTCTGGCGCGCCGCGGCGTGCGCCCGGTGAGCTATCAGGACTGGCTCAGGATCGAGGCCGCCGAAGTGGAACTCGCCCGCTCGCTCGGCCGCGGCGGCCGGGTCAAGCTGCCCGGCCGCGACGCGCTGCTCGCCGCCTGCCGCCCTCCCGCCGGCTGACTCCTGATGGTCGTCCCCGTGACCTGACCGTCGTCGGCCCTTGTCCTGGCGTCCGGTGTACGGGCATACCGGGCGTGCCACATCTGAGGAGAGACGTTACAATTATTACTCTTCGCCCGCGCGCAGAAGGGGCGTATCAGTACATATCAACCGATTGACTGCGCCGTAAGGGCCGCCGGGTAGATCCTTCTCACCAGAGAGCGTTTCCCTCGACATCCAAATGCTCCCTTTCCGGGTGACCGCGCTGACCTGGGCAAAGCAATTTTCACGTACCGGGCTGCCGGCGAAATTTACCCAGCAGAGGTGCTGGTGAGTGAATAATGATGAAGAGAAACGGCTGGTGCCAGGCTTGCGAGAGTCGCCGGGCTCGGTGTTGCCGCAGGCAGGAGCAGTTTCTAGAGAGGCTCTCCCGTATTTTTCGAACGATTCTTGATCAAATACGAGAGAAAGATGACAAAAATGTCATACTCGTTGTCTGTTATTTCGGCTGCGGCATAGCATCGGCGCAGTCCCAATTTCACATCGGGAGAATGCACAGGCGCAGTCCCCGTCCCACACATCGGGAGAGTGCACCCGTGGGTTCGCCGTCGCAGATCAGCCACCGCCCCGCCCAGCCAGCCCTATTGGCGCGGGTGCTATCGGTCGCACGCCTGGCGCCCTCGAGACCGAGACGTCATTGCCGGCCAAGGGTGGGTACCTCTTCCTGATTCTGCGCAGCGACCATCCCAGTTTCCTTTCGACCTGTCCTCCGCACCCAAGGAGGGCTAGGCAGCATCAGGCAATGGCGCCGCTACTCCAACGCCCGGAAACGAGTCGATCCTCGTCGACCGGGAACCGCCGTAGCTGAAGGGAAGGTAAGACATGGACGCAGAGGAACTGAAGGCTGTGGCGATGAGCCGGAGATCGGCTCTGAAAAGGAGTGCCGCCACTGCTTTCCTCCTCACGCAGGCCGCGCTCTTCGAGCAGCTGGCATCGCCTCTGGTGCGGCCGGCCTCCGCGGCCACCGCGTTCTCCGACATCCAGTTCAACCTCGGTGCCTTCGTCCGCCCGGCGCAGGTCTTCAACGACGGCGCGGGCAACGTCACGGCCCAGTTCGGCGTCACTTACGCCCTGTTCCTGCCGGCCAAGCTGAATCGCACGCCGACCAAGGCCGACCAGCTCACGCTCTTCAACGCCCTTAACAACATCGAGGCCAACTACCCGGCTAGCCCCGCTGGCGTGCTCATCGGGTCGGTGTCCTACGGCGTGCCGTACTTCAACCGGCTGCCGCAGTCGCTGGTAAGCGCCAACATGCCGCATGCGACCGCCACCGGCCACCCGGTGCTGATCGAGGCAGTCCCCTTCCCGACCGATGTCGTCGGCGGCCTCGTCGGCGGCCCAAACGCCCTGATTCCCGGCATCACCAAGGACCGTTTCAACGTCAACGTCGTGATCGAGAACAACGACGTGCTTTTCCAGTTCCGCAGCGACTCGGTGACCAACCTCACCGCCGTCGTGCTGTGGCTGCAGGGCAGCAACAACCTCAACGGCAAGACCGTGGCCTCACCCAGCTTCAACGGGCTCTTCAGCTTCCAGACGACGCGTCTGCAGTTCGTGCAGCCCGGCCTGCCGCGCACGATGGCCAACAATGCTGGCTTCGAGTTCGCGACGAGGATCAACCCCAACTCCTCGATGGTCATGGGGTTCGTCGACCAGCAGACCGACTCCAGCGGGCCCGCGGCGATCTGCACGTTCGTGGGCAATTCCTCGGCCAAGCTGACCGACGCCGTGGCTGGCAGTTACTTCGACAACGGCTCCATCGCGCACTTCTCGCACCTCATCGACGACCTCTATCAGTTCTACCTGCTGCCCAACCAGGACCAGCGGCACCCCGACGGGGAGCCCTTCACTGAGCGCTGCCAGTACATGTTCCGCTCCAACCAGACCGGAACCACGAACGGGATCCCCGCTGCGGGCAATACTGACCAGT
>WNFD01003326.1_pt1 | contig 25478 bp, 19 predicted proteins | sample 5400491 | NCBI WGS metagenome assembly WNFD01 (sample SAMN13153343, study PRJNA577476) | soil metagenome | isolation source: 120 cm saprolite under Douglas fir tree site 2 hole 2 replicate 2 | place: USA:California | collected 2015-04-18
TAGCCTCCCGAAGCGGCTGATGTTCGCTGTTTGTTCTATCCCATTCCCGCTCGCTGTACCACCACTAATCGCGCTACCGGACACAGAGGCATAAGCCTTTGCCGGAGTTAAGCCGGTGTCCGAAACGGAATCCGGTGAGGCTGCAACCGCGGGCGAAGAGGGACGACGTGCGCAGGCCTCGACCAGCGGTTCTTCCTCGGATGCGCAGCAAACATCAACGACCGCCAAGGAGGTCGCTGCGGCATCGTTGGCGCTTAACACAGAACCCTTAGCTGAAACGCCTAAGAAGTCGGCAGTACGTGAGCAGTCTACCGAAATCAGAGTAGCTAATCAGCCAAACCGACGACTTGAGTGGGCGAGGCTCAGTCGCCGCCTCTCTGTACCGATTTTCATAGTGCTTTTAGCAGGTGCGACGGTCGTGGTGTTTCGCGGGAGCGATCGCTCACCGCGAGATCCCTATCCGCCGGCGGGTCTGGTCCCCGCGCCGGTGGCCGACGATGCCGACAAAAGCGGCGCCGCAACATCGAGAAGAGCCGCCGCTCCCGTAACGCGCGTACGATTTCCATAAAGCCCGTAATCTCGGCCTCGAACTCGATATCGGATACCGGGTGGCCGTCCATCAGCCGACGCAGGATAAACCGCGGCGTATCGACGTAATTCAACCCGGGCTCGATGGTGGTGGCGCTCTTCACGCCTAGCGCCTCCAACCATTCTCCCTGGTGCGGCGCGTAAACCCCGCTCGGGTAGCAGAAATGTTCAAGCGGATGCGAGACTGTCCGCTCGAGAAATTTGCGATTTTCAACGATCTCCCATTCAACCTTTTCCCTGTCGTCGAGCGGCCACTGGTGGCGGTGGGAGTGGAGCTGAATATCGACGCCAGCGTCCGCGAGATGACGGAGCTGCTGTTCATCCACGACGCGGAACAGCTGCTGTTTTTCGATCTCGTCAAACGGAACGGCGAGGGCTTTTGCCGTTTCCTTCAAAAACTCCAAGCGGTCGGCGGGAGGCAGTGAGCCGCCTAGGTCCTGCGCCAATGTCTCGGCCTTCCCAGCCTCGGTATCCAACCGGAAAGTCCCGAGCCCGCGGGGCATGTCTACGGTTAACACCTTCGTGCGCCAAAATAAATAGGCCAATGTCACCGGGAAGACCGGCATAGGATGCTCGATGTAGTACGTTGGGACATATAGAGTCACGGGGATCCACAATTCCCTGATGATCGGCAAGGCCACGGAATAAACCCCCTGCCAGGCATCGTCCATCGTAATGACTGTGGCGCCAGCCGGGAGTCGGTCCTGATCGAGCGCCTCGACCGCCGCGCTTAACGGCAATATCGGAAAATGTTTGCGCTGCAAATACTCTATCCGACGAAGAAACAACTCTTTTCGGATGAATAACCTGCTTCTGAATTTGTATTCTTCTGCAACGGCAAAACCGTGGTAGCATATGATCCGCAAACCATCGCGGGTGATGTATCGGGCAAGACTGAACAAGCCGAGCAGTTTTATGGCCGTCAGCGCTGATCGGAAGATCGCGAGCGTGCTTGGCGTCTTCCCCGCGAACAGGCCGAGGGCACTCGTTATTGCCAGCCCAAAGCGAAGCAGGTCGTGTTTCATCCGAGCCCCGACCGTTGCCCCAAAAGACGTCCCTCGCGCGAACTCAATGCCCCGGCATCACCGAGGTGCAAATGACGAAGGGCGGATCGAAGGTCAAACATAGCATAATCCTAATCCGGGCTCCAGGGTGATCCGAAGAGAGTTAAGGATGGGTGTATTCCGTTGGTGCCGACCAAGCGGCTAGCTAGGCCGTCCACAGGCAGTCCTCAATTCTCTGTCGCACCGTGCCGTTGGTTCAGGACCTTGGCAAAGATGTGTTCAAGCCTGCGGAATTGATCATCGCGGCTGAGGCCGCGACTGACCGACGGATCGAGCTGGCTTAAGCGGCCGGCCTGCTTGTCCTTGATCCAAGCCTGCAGTTGATCGCGAATCCGCTCAGGCGTGTTGGAAACCAATCCCGCCCCTCGCTCCCTGATCAACCGGGCAGCGATGCCCTGCTCGTAGCCGATGAACAGGATCGGGCGACGCGCATATAAATATTCGAAGATCTTGACCGGGAGGGTGCCCTCGTCGCGCTTGTCGCTCCACTGGAGGAGAAGCAGAATATCTGCGGTCATCTGCAGCTCCAAGGCGCGCCGGTACGGGACGGGCGGCCTGGCAGCGACACGGTCGTTGACGCGATGCTTAGCGGCCAAGGCGAGTACGTGATTGCTAGCGTCGCCAAAGAACTCCACAATGATCCGATTGCGGAGGGTGTCGGGCAGCAAGCTGATGGCTGCAAAGACCGGGGACGGATCACGAAACCCTTGATATATCGAGCCCGTATAACGGATCGTCAGCACGCCTCCCTGGTTGATTTGCGGCGAAGGCTGTGGGAAATCCTCCTCCGCATAGCCGTTATAGACGACCTCGGCAGCTTTGCCGTGACGCCGCCGCAATTGCTCGGCCAAAATGGGCGAGATCGTCACCAGTGCCGCCGCACTTCGTACCGTCGCCCACTCGAGCACGGCGTCGACTGGCCGGCGCCACCCCGGTTCGCTGTAATACGGATTGTCGACCCAAAGGTCGCGGAAATCTGCGATCCAAGGGATATCGAAGGCTCGGCTTAGGCGACTTGTCACGATCAGGCCGGTGAACGGCGGCGCGCTGGCGAAGATGATGTCAGGTTTCCATTTTTGAATTAGTCGTTTGCCGGCGGGAACCGCGGTCTTGATCCAGTCGCTGCGCAGGTCGGGGATGTGCATCAAACCATGGTAGTGGCGTCGAAGGGCATCCCAAGGCGATTTGCTCGATGCCCTGCCCCCAGTCAGAGACACCTCACCGGTCGCGCCGGAGGCAGCCGGCGGGCGGCGGCGGAAGGACCGAACCAGAAGGGGGAGCCAATCCTCGCGCTGCCGGTAATCCGTGTAGATGACTTGTTCTTTTGGGATCTCGAGCGGCAAGCTTCGATCCTCGGCGATGTCGGTCGTCAGGACGCGCAGGTCGTGACCACGGCGACCCAGATAGCGCGCGAGTTTGCCGACACGGATCGCGCCAACGACGTTGGATGGCGGGAACCAGAAGGCGACGATCAGGATTCTCATTTCAACCGCTCCGAGCTGCCCGAGGAGCGCCGCACACCTGCAACCAGCCTAGAGCCTAGTGCGGGACGATCGCGTCAAGGTCCGCATTGGATCGGACCAATGGAACGAAATCTGCGCGCCACGCGGCAAACTTGTACTTTTGCGCTACCCCAAATTCTGCTATTCTAGTTTGAGAGGTGGGGGTCACACGGTCTGTGTAGCGAAACTCGGACAGGTCTGATGCGGCTCGCCCTATTCACCTACGCTGCTCCCCATTCAAAGACAACCGAGCTCTTTTTCAATCTGCTGAGACGGGGCCACCAGATCATCTTCGTGTACACCGAATTCCGGGAGCGAATAAAGCGGAAGGTTGTCTTCTCTCATCGACCGGAACAGTTTGTCGGTCCCAACATAGCGACCCTGGCTGCGGCCTACAACGTACCCGCGGTCACAATCGACCAATGGTCCTCCTTGAAGAAGAAAGTCGATTATGGTCTGATAGGGGGATCGAACCTGTTGCCGAAGGAGGTCGCATCCTGCGGCAAAATCATAAATTGCCACTCGGGCATTATTCCCCAATCGCGAGGGCTCGATTCCTTCAAGTGGGCGATACGAGAGATGAAGTCCATGGGAACCAGCCTGCATTTCATCGATGCCACGGCCGATGCCGGCAAGGTCATCCACATAGAGGAAACGCCGGTATTCGTCGAAGACAACATCTCAATATTCGCGGAGCGGCATTACAGGAACGAGATCGACATCCTCTCGAATTTCGCGGTCTTCCTCGAGCACGGGCGAGTGCGGGAGTACGAGGCTGGCCCCCGACACATGCGCATGAGTGCTGTAGAGGAGGGGATCATGTTGGAGCAGTTCGACGCGTACAAGGAGCGCTTTGCTGCGAAGTAACAATAATCTTGTTGGCGCCACCGAGATCTTACGTCGGTTCGATGCCGATTAGACTTTTGCGCTGGCTGAACCTCTCATTTGGCGCCATCACGCGGCGCCGCCCGCGGTCGCCGGCCAACCGCCTTCGGTGAGATACGACTTCAGAACCCCGACGATCCTTGACGCGGCGTCGCCATGTCCATATTCGGCGATATCTTGGCGTGGGGCGTACTCGGCCGTGGTCCATAAGCGGTTCCATCCGCATGCAATAGTTTCAACCCATTCCGTCTCTTCGCGTAGCGTGACGCAAGGAACCCGGTGAAAATAGGCTTCCTTCTGAAGCCCGCCCGAATCGGTGAGCACGAGGGCGGCCGTTGCCGTGAGCCGGAGCATGTCGAGGTAGCCGAGCGGCGGGGTTGTCGTCAACCCGACGAGCGCTCTCCCGGCGCGGCTAGCGGCAGCACGGGTACGCGGATGAAGCGGGAACACGACCGGCATCTCCCGCGCGACCTCCCGCAGATGTGCCAGCACGGCAGCGAGCCGCGCCGGGTCATCCGTGTTCTCGGCACGGTGCACCGTCGCCACCGCGTATCTCTTTGGCGAGAGACCGAGCTTATCCAGGATGCGTGAGCGGCTGTTGGCGACATCCGTCATCATCAATAGGGCATCGTACATGACGTCGCCGAGTTGATAGACGCCGACGACGATGCCTTCACGTGTCAGATTTGCGACCGACGCGGTCGTCGGGCAAAACAGGAGTTCGCTTACATGGTCGGTCAGCACGCGGTTGATCTCCTCCGGCATGCGGCGATTGAACGAGCGCAATCCGGCCTCGACATGCGCGACAGGCACTTGGAGCTTTGCCGCGGCCAGAGCACCCGCTAGTGTGGAATTCGTGTCGCCATAGACAAGGACGAGCTTTGGCCTGCTTTCGAGCACGACAGCTTCGATGGCGGCGAGCATGCGCCCGCTCATCTCGCCATGGCTGCCGCCATGGATACCGAGGTGATAGCGTGGTGCCGGGATGCCCAGCTCGCTGAAGAAGATCTCGGACATATCGGTATCAAAGTGTTGGCCGGTATGGACCAAGATCTCTTGCAGAGACTCGCCGCTTGCGGCGATTGCACGACTGACGGGCGCCGCCTTGATGAATTGGGGTCGCGCGCCGACTACCGTAAGAATGCGCAAGGGGGCCGCGCTTTGATGCCCGCGATGGCTCGCGTCACGCCACCGACCGATTGGCCAGCGCGCCGTCCCGCACCGCCGCTGCAACGCGTTCCTGCGTCGCCTGGTCGAGATATGGGTGCATGGGAAGGCTGACAACCTGCCGGGCAAGCCGCTCCGAAACCGGCACACCTTCAGGGCCCGACGGAAAATGCAGGTACGCAGTCTGTTGAGAGAGCGGGATCGGGTAATAGACCGCCGTCGGCACACCCGCCCGCTTGCAAGCGGTGATGACGCTGTCGCGCCGCTCGGTCACGATGGTGTACTGGGCCCAGGTCGAGATGGCACCGGGAATTACGTGCGGCAGGCGAACAACGTCACCGAGAAGATCGCCATAGAGACGGGCGATCCTTTGTCGGGTTTCGATCTCGTCCTCGAAAATCGTCAGCTTTTCGAGAAGAACAGCGGCCTGCATCGTATCGAGCCGCCCATTGATGCCGATCCGGACATTATCGTATTTGTTGCTGCCCTGCCCGTGGACACGCAGCGAGCGTATGACGGCGGCGAGGTCGTCGTCATCCGTCAAGACAGCGCCTCCGTCTCCATAACATCCGAGTGGCTTCGCCGGGAAAAAGCTCGTCGCGGTCGCACGACCGAACCCGCCGACCCGGCGCCCGCTCAAGGATGCGCCGAAGCTTTGCGCCGCATCGCACAGCATGAACATGCCGTGCGCGGCGGCGATCGGAGCCAAAGCGGCATAATCGGCGGGCTGGCCGAAGAGATCCACAGGGATAACGGCGCGAGGCCGCAATCCTTGTCTCTTGCCGAGCTCTATAGCCGTCTCGAGGCGCGCGGGATCGAGGTTGTAGGTATCCTCGATCACATCGACGAATACCGGGGTGGCGCCGACCCACCTCACCACCTCGGCGGTGGCTGCAAAAGTGAAAGCGGGGACAAAGACCGCGTCGCCCGCCCCGACCTCGTCGGCCATCAACACGAGCCCCAAGGCGTCTGTACCATTGGCACAGGATACGCAATGCTTCGCGCCGGCGATGGCGGCAAGCTGGCTCTCCAGTTCGATCACTTCGGGGCCTAGAATGTATTGGCCATGATCCATGACGCGCTGCATCGCGTCATCGAGAGAGCGGCGGAGGCGCCGGCGCTGCGTTCCGAGATCGATAAAGGGGATATTGTTAACCGGCTCGGTCATTGCGGCGCTTTCTCAACCATTTCGAGTTGCTCTGGGCCTGTCTCGACGTACTGAATACCTTCGTCCGGACAGACGAGATCGAGGTCGAGCCGCGCACCGGCGCGGCTCATCCAGCCGATCCGGCGTGCGGGATTGCCGACCATCAAAGCATAGGCCGGCACGTCGGAGACGACAACAGCCCCGGCGCCGATAAAGCAATAGCTTCCGAGAGTATGACCGCACACGACCGTCGCATTAGCGCCGATGGTCGCGCCACGCTTGACGAGCGTGTTCCGGATCTCGGACTTGCGTTCGATCTCTGCGCGCGGGTTGCTGACGTTGGTGAAGACGCAGGCGGGTCCACAGAAAACACCGTCCTCAAGCGTCACACCCTCGTACAGGCTGACGTTGTTCTGAATCTTGCAATTGTCCCCGATGACGACGTCCGGCCCGATGACGACGTTTTGGCCGAGCGTGCAGTTTCTGCCGAGCCTGACCCGTGGGTGTACGTGGGCGAAGTGCCAGATCCGGGTTCCGTCACCGATCTCGACCGCATCGTCGACATATGCGGACTCATGAATCTGCACGCCGGGAAAGCTGTGCCTGTAGGCCCGGACTTGCACAGTCGTCGCCCGCTTCGGCGATCCGAGGCCCTCTTGGGCCCGCTGGAGGACTCTCAGCACCCGCAGCCCCTCGCGACCATCGGTGCGAGGCGTCTCGCGCGAGGCCAGGCATTCGAGAAAGTGCCGGCATTCAAGGTTCAGCGGCTCGGTCGGTCGGATGGCGATCGGCGTGCCCTCCGCCTTGGCCGGCTGTGGTACGCCGTTTCGCCATTCTATCTTGTGGCGATACACGGTCAGCTTGTAGTCCCATGGCAGACCGTCGTCAAAGACCGCCATACCGGTATCGCCGACCGCGACGAGCTTTTGCTCTTTGTAAGGATGGAGCCAGGAGACGAAGATGTGCGCCCGCGCGCCGGTAGGGAACGCCAAATGCGTCACGGTAACATCGGCGACGATTTCATGGAGATAGGCTGCACCCACTACGGTCACCTCGCTGGGCTCGACACCGACGAGACTGAGAATCATACTGATGTCATGCGGTGCGAACGACCACAGAATATTCTCCTCTCGGCGAATCTTTCCGAGATTCACCCGATTGGAATAGATATACTGTAGGCGGCCGAGTTCGCCTGCACCGATCAGCTCCTTCAGTTTTACGAATGCCGAATGATACTGCAAGAGGTGACCGACCATTAGGATACGACTGCCCGCCTCAGCGGCACGGCACAGTTGCTCCGCCTCAGTGAGATCGAGCGCCAGCGGCTTCTCCACAAAGACGTCCTTCCCGGCGGCGAGCGCTTGGCGCACCAACGTCGCATGCAGGACCGCCGGCGTGGCTATCGCCACCGCGGGGATCGAGGAATCTGCGAGGACCTCTTCCCAGGAAGAGGCCCTGACCCCGTGTTCGGCGGCAAAGCGGTCCGCGACGGCACCATCGGTGTCGACGACGGCGCCCAAGACTCCGAGCGAGGCGAAGTTTCGAACGAGATTTTTTCCCCAGTATCCACAGCCGACGATGGCGACCGTCATCGCGTGTCTCCAGCCGGCGCAGTCGCCACCACACTGATCCAGTGATCGCGTCCCGTCAGTTTATCCACCATCGGAGAGCCTAATTTCGCCAAATCTTCGATCTCTTGCTGCCGCGAATGACCACGGAGCGGTAGTAAGCGCCGGCAGCGGGTACCATCCGCAAAAGGAAATCGTCGGCCAGATCACAAAACCCGGTAATAGGGTTGATGGGGTTCTTAAAGATCGGCCGAGCGACCGTTGCTCCAATGACAGTGAACAATTCGCTGTAAAAGTTGTCGACCTCAAAGTTTCGGTCGATCAGGCGCAGGTCGGGGCGGCCGAGTGGCAGCTCATCCGGGGTGCGGGCGTGCGGTGTCAACCAGCGCACCAAGCGAGCGGCAGGATTATGGCGCAATGGTTCCACGAACATGATCTTTCCGCCAACCCGGAGCACCCGGTGGATTTCGCGCATCGCGCTAGCGAACTCGAGGTGATGCAAAATGGCGACCCCGAACACCATGTCGAGGCTGTCATCGACAAATTCGAGTTCATGCGCATCCATCTTGCGGAAATCGCCGGAAACTCCAAGCTTTGCGGCCTGTGTCCGACCGATCTCGAGCTCTGCTTCCGAGATGTTGATGCAGATAAGTTGTTCCGGCCGATAACCGTATCGGAAGAGGCACCACTCCCAGGATTGCGAGCCGATCTCCAGAACCCGCATACCCGTAGCGTCACGCATCGCCGCACGGATCGCTTCGTTTCGCCGCCGCCGCCCGATTCCGTCATTCAGATATGCCAAAACGGTTTCGAATCCGTCGCGCCGCAATTGCTGGTGGTCGTAAAGTTCGGCCTCCCGGTTAACGCGATCCTTGGTGCCCGGTCTCATTCATTCTGCCGATTTGCTTCGGTTTTTAGGGATCTTAAATAGTTGCAGTGACAACTATCGCCAATGCCACGATCGCCCACCAGAGTGCACTGCGACAATGCGATCGCGCCGGAGACCGCGGCAAAAAGAAGCCCAAAAGACCGATCCGAAGAGCTTGGCGGCGGGCCCTCACTATGGAGAGATGCGTGCCAATTGCCACTGGAACCAGTCACCGCTTGCTCCCGTACCATAGTACTTCATCATATTCCTATTCAACACAGAAGTAAACCCCAACCTCGAATCACCGATTTGCCGGATTGAGCGTGGATGCGACCTGAACGCAGCGTGCGGAACTTGGGAGCGCAGGGGACGACATCGGTGATTGCACCCGATACGCTCCCGTAGTACCGTACCGCAGGTTGAAAAATACGGGTCGGGGGTCAGCTCTGGGGAGCTCGCGGGTTGCCTGCCCGCACCGGTTAACAGGCAACGCCAGTTTCACGATCAACAGGCCCTCGCCCGCATCTGGGGCGATGTCACGACCGATCCGTTTGTCGAAAGCAGTCTCTGCTTTCCCGAATTTTCTGCAGCGCCGACTCGACGTTTGCCGAAGTTAGCGCAATGCCAAAGCGGGCAGCGCGGCCCAGCATGGTCTCCAGCATCTCGTTGCCGAGAGCAGACTTGTAGTGCCCCGCCTCCCAATACCAACGCATCGCGGCGTGGCGATCGCCCGGAGGCGGCACCCACTCGGTCGTGAATTCATCATAACCGGCAAAATCACTTCGTGCAGCATGTCGAGATAGTCGGCGTGATAGGGATGAGTGAACAATATTAGACGAGCGTCGTGCGCCATCGCGAGGCCAATGATGCTGTGCAGATATCGAAAGCTGGGAAAGCGCAAAGGCTCGACGAAGTCGGGTGCCGGATAGTGTCGATACTGGCTCTTATAAACCTCATTCTTTTGTGCGAACAAAGCGTTATAGCCTTGGCGCGCGGCGAAGAGACGATATTCGTTCAAAGGATTGAAGCCTAGTGGCGTCATCGTCTCGCTGGTCTCCGGGTCCTGGTCAACGAGGGTTGCCAGATCATCGAGAAAGGCATCGATCGTCAGCGTGGCGACGATGCGATCGCGCCAGACCTGCAAGGGACGCCCCGGATTGGGTTTCCCGTCGCGATCGACGAGGAGCCGGCGCTCGTCCGGCCCGGTCGGCGCGGGGGGCGCCGTCAGGCTGTCGGGTACTTGCAGGAAATCGAGAAAATCCAGTCCGAGGAGGACAGTCTCCGGCGGGTGTGCCGCGACGGCATCGCGCAGCATGTCCAACGATGTGCGCAGATTCGCGCCGGCAAGAGCCGCGTTAAAGACGGGGTGCGCCTCGGCAGGCCAGCGCGGACTTGCCGGGTCGAGCCCGATCTCGACCCGGGAGTTGCCCAGCAGCAAGGTGCGGGGGCCAACGCGTTCGAGCTGATAGGTCTTCGCGATGCTGGCCTGGTTGTAGATCCGCGGCTTTAACGCCGTCCATCCCGGCACCGCCGCGGTGCCGTACATGCGATAGGGGTCGACGGCCACCCCCAGGACGATAGCCAGACAGGCAAGCCCTACGACGGTGCCGCCGAACCATGCGAAAAAGGAAAGCGGATGCATCCTAGCCCGTCAAAACTGCCAGTAGAGGAATTCGCTAACGCGCGTGATCGAGATGATTCCGAAAAAGGCGAGGGCGCCTGTCGCGATGGCCCAGCCGGGCGAGGGCACCCATCTCAAACGAAGGAGAGCCAGACCTCGCTCGTCATCAACTTCCATGCTCCGTGTAGCAGGTAGATCGAGAACCGGTTCATAGCCTCGCATCAGCTGTTGCGTGTTGGGTGCCAGCAACGCGATTGTCAAAAGTGGCACCAGCCAGAGATAGGCTTTGACGAACTCGGTTCCCGATTCGTTTTCAAAGGTGATCCCGAGTGCGGCCATGAGGCCTTGCATTGGCTCGAGGGCGAAGGCGAGGCCAGCCGGAATAGCGATGCCATTCTGGGCGGTCATCCCCTTCAGAAGGATGAAGGCTACGTCTAGGCTGGGTGCACGGAAAAATACCCAGGCCACGACGACAGCAAGGAAGGTCAACGCCCATCCGAAGCCCGCACCCACCCGCGATCTGCGAAACGTGGCGACCGCCGCGCTGTTCCGCGAAGCGGCCAGCCATGCCTGGTTTATCATCAGATAGCAACCGTGCAGCCCGCCCCAGACGACAAAAGTCCAATTGGCGCCGTGCCAGAGACCGCCCAGCAGCATGGTGATCATCAGATTCATGTAGCGCCGGGTGGTGCCGCGTCGGTTGCCGCCCAAGCCGATGTAGAGATAATCCCGCAAAAAGCGCGACAGAGTAATATGCCAGCGCCGCCAAAACTCCACGATGTTGGTCGCCTGATAGGGCGAGAAAAAGTTCATCGGAAAGCGGATGCCGAAACATCTTGCCACGCCGATCGCCATGTCGGAATAGCCAGAAAAATCAAAATAAAGCTGACACGTATACGCCAATACCCCACTCCAGGCCGAGAAAAAATCGACCCGCGACCCGGTCGAAGCGGATTGAAAGACCGATGTGGCGTAAGGGGCAACGCCATCCGCAAGCACCGTCTTCTTGACTAGCCCAAAAAAGAAAATGGTGAGTCCCACCATGAGATCTTCAGCAACAAGCGGCTTACGGAGAGACCTCGCCAGCTGCGGATCGATCTCTCCAAAGCGCAGGATCGGCCCGGCTACGACCCGCGGAAAGAACGAGACGAAGAGGGCATATCGGAGCGGATCCGACGGCCGGCTTTGGCCGTGGCGCACATCGACGAGAAAGCTGATCTGCTCGAACGTAAAGAAGGAGATACCGAGCGGCAGAATGATCTCGCCGAGGAATATGTCCGTGCCCGACAGGAGATTGATGTTGCGAACGAAGAAGCCGGCGTATTTGAACACGCCGATGGCAGCCAGGTTGGCGGCGACGCCGAGCGAAAGAAGCAGGCTTGCGGCCCAATGCCGCCCCTGTTGCGTGCAAGCCCAAATCGCTAGTCCAATGCCGTAATTGACGAGGATGGAGCTGATCAGCAGCGATACGAACCGGACATCCCAGAATGCGTAGAAGATCAGCGAAGCCGCCAGCAGCATCAGCTGCTGCGCCCGATCTCCAAATCGTTGGAAAAGCCAATAAGAGGCGAGCGTTGCGGGAAAGAAGACGAACAGAAATTCAAACGAGTTGAACAGCACTTCTCGGCCCTCGTGATCCTTGTGGCGCCGGCCAGATCTTAGGCTCGGGCCTTCGCGATCGACGGCCCGCTCGTGTCGCGAGAGGTGCCCAATGTCCACGCGATATAGCCGGGGAGAGGGAAGGAATCGAGGTCAAAATTCGCCCATTGCCCATGAGCCCTATCCGAAGGGACGTGGCAACGCCGCTTCACCGCCGGGTGAGGTCGCCGTGGATAAATGGCGAAGGCGTCGGGTTCCGGCACCGGACCGGCGCGCCTCTCTCTTCTATCCACAATGTGTAAATATTTCGTGGCGATCCCAGGCGATCCGGAGTTGCGCCTTAGTCACGGGAGGTGGGTCTCGGCTGGGCCCGGGAAGCTGCGGGTGCGGACTGTCAACTCTGACACCCCTTCTCGCACGACCGCGTCATCACCGGCGCAAGGATCGGCGAGGACGGAGGCGAGGTGTGAGGCACCAACGAAAGCGGCGCATATCAAAGTTGCTGATCACCTAAGCGGGTATCGCTGGCCCGGGCCGCCGAGTTCGACTAATCAAGGGGTCCAGCTTGTCACCCTAGCAACGGTCGAATACCGCTTTGAGCTAAACCATCTCGTGCTGCTCAGGGATGACAGGCGATATCACCGTCGAGGAGCTATGCTGCTGACCCCTTGCCCCTGGGGCGAGCCGCACGACGATTGACCTCGGCGGCCGCAGCGAGGCGTACCTCACCCGACCGGTGGGCGTTGGCGACACGGCGGTTCGGACCAAGCCGGTGCCGAGGCGAAAAGGGCCGGCACAGCCATATAGTAATTGTGGCTTATCATCCTACATGCTTACTAATCTGCAACCCAGCAATGATGAAACGGCCAGTTGCGGCGCGCGGCGGCGTAGCGCTAGGCTGAGAGCCGGCAGAGCAAGAGGAGGGGCGATGTCGACGGGCACGGGCTGGACCGAGACGGCCGCTGAGTTGGCCGGGGTGAAGCTACATTTCGCGCGCGCCGGCACCGGGCGGCCGGTCCTTGTGCTGCATCACGACATCGGCACCCCGGAGCGGCTCGACTTTTATGACCAGCTGGCGCGCCGTTTCGACGTGATCGTTCCACACCATCCCGGTTACGGCCGGTCCGAGCGGCCACAATGGTTGCGCAGCGTGCGCGATGTTGCGGTCATGTATCAGTGGCTGCTTGCCGATCTCGGTATCGACCGAGCGTCGCTGATCGGGCTCGGCTTTGGCGGGTGGATCGCGGCCGAGATGGCGACGATGGCGCCGCGCGAGTTCCACCGGTTGGTCCTGGTCGGGGCGATGGGCCTGAAGCCGCCCGATGGCGACATCCTCGACCAGGCAATCGTCAGCTATCTCGACTACGCACGTGCCGGTTTTCACGATCAGCAAGCCTTCGCCCGCATCTATGGTGATGTTACGACCGACCAGCTGGTCGACTGGGACCTGTGCCGCGAGATGTGCTTCCGGATCGCTTGGAAGCCGTACATGTACAGCCAGACTCTCCCGCAGTTGCTCGGCGGCGTGCGCGCCCCCGCGCTCGTCGTGTGGGGCGACGAAGACAAGGTAGTGCCGAAGAGCGCCGGCGAGCGTTATGCGGCGTTGCTGCCGAAGGCGCGGCTCGTTACCGTACGAGCCGCCGGTCATTGCGTCGAGATGGAGCAGCCGGACGTGCTCGCCACGCTCGTCAGCGGCTTCATCGACGAGAATTAGCGGATCGAGGGGCACGATCGGCCCAAGGAGGAAGCCATGCATGTGATGTACTTCACCGAGCAGCCGATGTCGGCCTACCCGGCGGATATCGGCCTCGAGTTCGGCGCCACCGCACTGATGTTCTCGAACAAGTATTTCGACCCGGTTGCCGGCAGCCGGCTCTATAACGAATATCTTGAGCAATACATCTATGCCGAGGAGATGGGCGTCGAAGGCTTTATGCTGAACGAGCATCACAACGCGCCGTTCTGCATGCAGGCAAAATGCAACATCTTCGCCGCGATCCTCGCGGCGGTGACCAAGAAGGCGAAGATCGTCCTGCTCGGCAATCCGCTGCCTTTGGCCGAGAACCCGGTGCGGCTCGCCGAAGAGCTCGCGATGATAGACATGATTTCGAAGGGCCGGCTGATCTCGGGTTTTGTGCGCGGCGGCGGCCAGGAGCAGCTCGCCAACGGTGTCAGCCCGGCCTACAACCGCGAGCGCTTTGAGGAGGCGCACGATCTGGTGGTCGCGGCGTGGACCCGCGAGGGCCCGTTCCGCTGGGAGGGCACGCATTACCAGCACCGCGTTGTCAATCCGTGGGCGGTACCGCTGCAGAAGCCCTATCCGCGGGTGTGGATTCCGGGTGTGCTGAGCAAGGAAACGATCATTTGGGCGGCCAAGCAGCGCTATCCCTACATAGCGCTCAACACCTCGATCGAGGCGACAAAAACCATCTGGAAGCTCTACGACGAAGTCGCGCGCGAGGTCGGTTACGAGGCCGGTCCTCAGAACCGCGGCTACCTGCAGCAGGTCCATGTCTCCGACAGCGAAGAGAAGGCGGAGAAGAACGCCCGGCAGTTTCTCTGGATGCAGGGCGAGTTCACCGGCCTCGCACATCCAGTATGGTCGAACCCGTCGGGCTATTTTTCGCCGGAGCTTCGCCGCAACTTTGTCGAGTTCGCGGTCGGCAGGGCGGAGAGCCCGCGCGGCCGGCCGACATTCGAAAAGCAGGTTGCCGATGGGCGGGTCATCCACGGTACACCTGACACCGTTATTCCGAAATTGCGGCGCGTGCTCGAAGAAACCCGGCCCAGCATCTACGGGCTATGGGGCAATGACGGCTCGGTCAGCAACGAGGATGCAAAGACCTGCATCCGTCTGCTGGGCCAAGAAGTCATGCCGGCGATGCGCGAAATCGGCAAGGAGCTGGGCCTGAAAGATCCCTTCGAGCTCGACGCTCCGGTGCATCTGCGCTACTCGATCGACATCAAGCAGATGCCGCAAGCCGCGGAATAGCCGGCCGCTCGCGGGGGCCCGTACCCGCGAAGACGGTTCGGGGTAAGGGTCGCGGGCGTTCTCGCCGAACCCCAACCTGGCAGCGTTGTTGCGACCCGCCGATCGGTGTTATGGAGTGAGCGCTCGGCGCCGCCGCGCCAATTCGGGTGCAGGTTCAACGGGCGCCGGTAGGGAGGAAGACCATGACATCGGTATTACGGTGCTCTCGAACATTGTTGCTTGCGGTGTCGGGCCTTCTCGCCATCCCATCGCCGCTTGCCGCGCAACAAGCGCCGGCGGGTCCCGCGCCCGCAGCGACCGCGCAGCCTGCACCTTCGGGCCAGCCTCAGACGCCTCCCCCGTGGGCGCAAGGCCGGCCCGATACCGATGGAGCGGCCAAGCTCGCACCCGTGGTGCCGCCGCCGATCGCCGCGGCCGCCGATAGACTTCCCGTAACGCAGCTGAAGACCCCGAAGAACTTCAACATCGAGGTTTATGCCAGCGGCATGGCCAATGCGCGCTCGCTGAGAATCAGCGACAAGGGAACCGTCTTTGTCAGCACTCGGCTGCTCGACAAGGTCTACGCTGTAGTTGATAAGGACGGCAAGCGCGAGGTGAAGACTTTGGTGAGCGGCCTCTATCGCCCGAACGGTATAGCCCTCCACAATGGCACGCTCTATATCGCCGAGCTCAACAAGATTTCGAAGATCGACAACGTCGAGTCCCAACTCGACAGCCCGCCGAAGCCCACTCTCATCTACGACGATCTGCCGAGCGACGAACCGCACGGGTGGAAGTTCTTGACGGTCGGGCCCGACAACAAGCTCTATTTCAACGTCGGCGCTCCCTGCAACATCTGCATGCCGTCCCCGGCCCATGCTCAGATCCGCCGCATCAATCTCGATGGCAGCGGTGCGGAGGTGGTCGCCCGCGGCATCCGGCAGATCGTGGGCATGGATTGGCACCCGGTGTTGAAGCAGCTTTATTTCACGGAGAACCAGCGTGACTGGTTGTCGGAGGACTTGCCTCAAGACAAGCTCAACCGCGTCACCCGTCCCGGGCAGGACAATTTCGGCTTTCCCTACTGCCATCAGGGGAACCTTCCCGATCAACAGTTCGGGTGGGGCCACAATTGCAACGAATTCACCCAGCCGATCGCGCTGCTCGGACCGCACTCGGCGCCACTGGGCATGCGCTTCTACACCGGCAACATGTTCCCGCGCGAGTATCACAACGCAATTTTCATCGCGCGGCACGGCTCGTGGAACAAGACCGTCAAGGTCGGCGGCGACATCGTCGTGGCCAAGCTCAATCCGGACGGGACGGTCAAGTCGGTCGAACCGTTCATGACCGGATTTCTCGTCAACAACAACTACATCGGCCGTCCGGTCGACATCGAGCTGATGAAGGACGGATCGATCCTGATCTCCGACGACTGGAACGGGGCGGTCTATCGCGTGACCTACGGCGCGCCGCGCGTCAGCATGCGCCGCTAGGCGGAGCGATGGGTGGGGCGCGCCGGCCGAAGCTGCGCCATAGCAGCGATGCTCGCAACCGATGCGCTCCTCCCTGCCGGCGCCGCTCCCCCCGAGCGGCTCGAACCGTGTTTGGCCTGTCACGGCGCCGAGGGCCAGTCCGAGACCCCCGAGGTGCCTTCGCTCGGAGCCCAGCCGTCGCCGTACATGCTGATCCAGCTGTTCATGTTCCGCGAAGGTCTGCGCATCGCCGAGCCGATGAATGCGATGGCGAAAGAGCTCAGCGATCAGGATTTGCAATCGACCGCCGATTTCATCGCCACCCTGCCGCCGCCGCGACCGCCGGCCGATCCCGGCGAGGCCGCTCGGATGGAGCAAGGCCGCGCCCTGGCCCAGCAGAACCGATGCGATTTCTGCCACCGCCCGGATTTTTCCGGGCAGGAAAATGTGCCGCGGGTGGCCGATCAGCGTGAAGACTACCTGCTCAAAACCTTGCGCGAGTACAAGAGCGGCGCGCGTCACGGTTATGACGCTACGATGGCCGAGGTGTTGCAGCCGATCGGCGACACGCAGATGGTAGAGCTCGCCTATTTCCTGGCGCACACTCGTTGAGGCGGTCACTCGCCGGGCCGCGCGCATGGAGCTGGGCGCGGCGGTCCGCGGCGGAGGGCCTCGTGGCGCAAAAGGTAAACTCCGGTCAGGGCACGATCGCCGCGCCTATAACCATCGCAAGGTCGGGATGCCCGCTGACACCAAGCGGCTCGCCTGACTGTTTTCGCTGTTTTTTGCAGGGAATTTACAGCCAGGAGCACCCCTTTCGGCCGCCATCCGCGACCCCCCTCGGGCACTGGGATAGGTCGCCGGCGATTGGCAACTGAACTAAATACGTGCAACATGGACGCAGTGCCAAATTGGCATTATCAGGCATTGAGACCAAGCCATGTCCTACACGAATTCACTCAAGGGGTCAAGGATAAATGAGAATATCACATCGACAATCAGCCTTCAGGCCAAGGGGCGGTCAGAGGTGGTCCGGATCGAAATCGACTAGGGTTCCCCCGCCGAGGACCCCGGGCAGATAACCTGGCGCCAACGCCAGGAAATGCTCGGCGTAGAACCGCGCGGTCGCCCGTTTCGCGACGAGAAAGGCATTATCGCCGCCATTTGCACCACCGCGGCGTTCGGCGGCAAGCGCCAGTCGGGCCATCAGCCAGCCGGCGCAGACGGTGCCCAGCAGCTGGAGATAGGGGACTGCCCCTCCCGCCGCGTGACTCGGCTCCGCGTCGACGAGGCGTGAGGTAGCGGTCTCGAGCGCCGCAAGCCCCTCCTCGAGCGGTCGGGCGATCGCGGCAAACTCGTCTCGACGATCCCCACCGAGCGCCGCTGCATCCGCCCGCATCTCGGCGACGAGCGCCGCGGCGGCTCCGCCGCCGTCGCGCACGAGCTTGCGGCCGACGAGGTCGTTCGCCTGGATGCCGTTCGTCCCCTCGTAGATCGGCGCAATCCGCGCGTCACGCAGATGTTGTGCCGCGCCGGTTTCCTCGATGTATCCCATCCCGCCATGGACCTGAATGCCGGTCGAGGCAACGGCAACTCCGAGATCGGTACACCACGCCTTGACCACCGGGATCAGCAGGTCCGCCCGACACTGGGCTGCTCGGCGCGCCGCAAGCTCGGGGTGGCGCCGGCCTCGGTCGATCATCGCGGCAGCGTAGTAGGTCAGCGCGCGCATCGCCTCGGTCGCGGCGCGCATCCACAGCAGCATGCGGCGCACATCCGGATGATGGATGATCGGCAGCGCTTCGCTGGTCGCTGCGGGGCCCACGGGACGGCCCTGGACTCGGATCCGCGCGAAGTCGCGTGCCTGTTGATAGGCCCGTTCGGCGATGGCGACGCCCTGTAGCCCGACATTGAGGCGGGCGGCGTTCATCATCGTGAACATATATTCGAGGCCGCGATTCTCCTCGCCGATGCGCCAGCCGATGGCCCCCTCGTCCTCGCCATAAGCGAGGACGCAAGTCGGCGAAGCATGGATGCCGAGCTTGTGCTCCAGGCTCAACGTTCGGATATCGTTGCGCGATCCCAGCACGCCCTCCTCATTGGGGAGGAACTTCGGCACGAGAAAGAGCGAGATTCCCCGACTGCCTGGTGGCGCTTCCGGGGTACGGGCCAGGACCATGTGGATGATGTTCGGCGCGAGGTCGTGGTCGCCGTAAGTGATGAAGATCTTCTGCCCTGTGATCCGGTAATGCTCGCCCCAGCGCGGATCATGGACCGGCACAGCACGGCTCCGCAGCGCGCCGAGATCCGATCCGGCCTGCGGCTCGGTCAAATTCATCGTCCCCGTCCATTCTCCGGACACGAGCTTGCCGAGATAGAGCCGCCTTTGCTCGTCCGAGCCGTGCGCCTGCAGGAGCTCGACCGCACCGACGGTGAGCAACGGGCAGAGGGCAAAGCTCATACAGGCGGAATTCCACATCTCGGCCACCGGTATGGCGAGGGCGAGCGGCAGACCTTGACCGCCATATTCGGGATCGAAGGCGAGCCCGTTCCAGCCGCCCTCGACATACCGGGCATAGGCCTCGCGAAACCCCGGCGGGGTGCGCACCACACCATTTTCGAGCACGCTGCCGGCGCGGTCGGCCGGCCGGTTGAGCGGCGCCAACTCGTTGCCGGCGAGTTTCGCCGCCTCGCCGAGGATCGCGTCGACGAGGTCCGGGGAGGCTGAATCGTAGCCGGGTAGCAGTGCCAATTCCTCGAGCTTAGCCACCTCCTCGAGAACAAATCGCATCTCAGCGACTGGGGCGTTATATGACATGTCGGGTCTCCCGGCGGTGCAGGCCACAAGGATACTATCAGAGCCGCTACATCGGAAATCGCCGTGCCCATGAGGTTGGTGGGCGCCCTCAGAGAAATGCGTATAACGCAATATAAAATTGTCTTTAGCACCGCAACGGACCCCGGCCACGAGATTTCGATCCCTCGGCCGGTTGGTGAATGCTGGCGACCGCAAAGGCGCATGTGGTAGAGCAATGGCGGGAAGGGAACGCCAGCTGAACCCTCTGCTGCGGCGTTCTGACCCACGGGGAGCGAAAAGATGCGCTTCGGGATCTTTGATCACTTGGATGACAGCGGCGTGCCGCTGGGCCAGCTCTTCGAGGAGCGGCTGAAGTTGATCGAGGCGTACGATCGGGCGGGGTTCTATGGTTACCATCTCGCCGAGCACCACAACACGCCGCTCGGGTATGCGCCGTCGCCCAGCGTTTTCCTGTCCGCGGTAGCACAACGGACACGGCGGCTGCGGTTTGGTCCGATGGTCTATCTTCTGCCGCTCTATCACCCGCTCCGCCTGATCGACGAGATCTGTATGCTCGACCAAATGAGCGGCGGACGCTTTCTGCTCGGTGTCGGCCGGGGCATTTCGCCGGTCGAGGTTGAGTTTTTCGGGGCCGACTACGCGCGCGGCATGCAGCAATTCACTGAGGCGCTCGAGGTCATTCGGCTCGGTCTGACCCGCGACGCGCTCACCTATGACGGAGAGTTCTACAAGTTCGATTGCGTTCCCATGGCGCTAAAGCCGATGCAGCGACCGCATCCGCCGCTTTGGTACGGAATTTCACGGCCGGAAACGGTGTCGTGGGCGGTCGCCAACGATGTCAACGTCGTCACCTTCCTGCGCGATACCCGGCCGCTGAGCGACGCCTACCGCGCCGAGTGGAAAGAGCTCGGCAAGGGACAAGCCGAACTCCCAATGCTGGGGCTGACCCGTCACATTGTGGTAGCCGACACCGAGGCGGAGGCCCGCAAGATCGCGCAGCGGGCCTATCGTCCGTGGCGGCGGCACATGGCGCTGCTGTGGGAGCAGCGGGGGGTGCCGTTCCCGCTAGAGGGGACCCTGCCGGAGGAATTCGACCCGTTGCAGCGCAGCGGCCACGGTTTTGCCGGCACCTCGGCGGGGGCGCGAGACTATATCGCCGAGCAGGCCGAGGAGGGCGGCGTCAACTACATGGTCTGCGATTTGGCCTTCGGCGACATTACCTTTGACGAAGCAAGACGGTCGATCGAGCTGTTCGCCGAGGAAGTCATGCCGGCCTTTGCCGAAACCTGATCGGCGGCGGCCGCCGAAAGGAAGAGCGATGCATTTTGGGATCTTTGACCATCTGGACGACAGCGGTCTGCCGCTCAGCCGGCACTTCGAGGAGCGGCTTGAGCTGATCGAGGCCTACGATCGCGCGGGGTTCTACGGCTACCATCTCGCCGAGCACCACAACACCCCGCTCGGCTATGCGCCGTCCCCCGGGGTCTTTCTATCGGCTGTCGCCCAGCGAACGCGGCGGCTGCGCTTCGGCCCGATGGTCTATCTGCTCCCACTCTACCACCCGCTGCGCCTGATCGATGAGATCTGCATGCTCGACCAGATGAGCAGCGGGCGTTTTCTGTACGGGGTCGGGCGCGGCATCTCACCGGTCGAGGTCGGCTTTTACGGCGTCGACTTCAATACCGGAGCCAAGCAGTTCCGCGAGGCCTTCGAGGTGATCCGTCGCGGGCTAATCGAGGACCGGCTGACCTTCCACGGCGAATTCTACGATTTCGACAATGTGCCGATCGTGATGAAGCCATTCCAGCAGCCGCTGCCGGTTTGGTACGGGCTCGGCAACCCGGCGAGCGTCGCCTGGGCGGCAGCCAACGCTGCCAATACGGTGACGCGCCGGCCGCCGGAGCAGGTTCGCGCGATCACGGACAGCTACCGCGCCGAGTGGAAGAAATTGGGCCGCTCCGAGGCCGATTTGCCGCTGCTCGGGGTCAACCGCCACATCATCATCGCCGACACCGAGGGCGAAGCGCTTGACACAGCGCGGCGCGGCTACCCGGCTTGGCGCCATCACATGGGGCTGCTATGGCACGAATATAACGTGCCGTTTCCGCTCGAAGCAGCGCTGCCGGAAGATTTCGCTATCCTGCAAAAGCACGGCGACGCGATCGCCGGCACCCCCGCAATGGTGCGCGATTACATCGCCCGCGAGATCGAGGCGACCGGCGTCAATTACTATGTCTGTGACTTCGCCTTCGGCACGATCAGCCATGACGAAGCCATGCGCTCGGTCGAGTTGTTCACACGAGAGGTCATGCCTGCGATTACCGATGCCTAATTTCTCACTGATCGGGAGGACTGTCGTATGGGTACGATGATCGAGTTCGCGCGCCCCGACCGGAGCCAGACCAAGGGCTACCTGGCGACAGCAGGAGACGGGCGACCCGGCGTAGTCGTGATCCAGGAGTGGTGGGGTCTCAACGACCAGATCTGCGGGGCGGCCGACCGATTTGCCCGTGCCGGCTATAACGTGCTCGCCCCCGACCTCTACAAAGGCCGTCTGACGACCGAGCCCGACGAGGCCAATCACCTGATGACCGGTCTCGACTTTCCCGCGGCGACACACCAGGACTTGCGCGGCGCGGTGCAGCACCTGAAGCGGCAGAGCAGCAAGGTCGCGGTGATGGGGTTCTGCATGGGCGGAGCGCTGACGATCGCCGCGGCGGTGCATGTCCCGGAGGTCGACGCCACGGTCTGCTTTTACGGCATCCCGCCCAAGGAGTTCGCCGACCCGGCCAAGATGAAGGTGCCGTTTCAGGGGCACTTCGCCAACCAGGACGACTGGTGCACCCCCGCCGCGGTCGACGATCTCGAAAAGGCTTTGAAAGCCGCCGGCGTCAAACACGAGATCTACCGTTACGACGCGGCGCATGCCTTCGCCAACGAGCGCAGCGCGGCCTACGATGTCGCCTGCGCCAACCAGGCTTGGGAGCGCATGTCCACGTTCCTGCGGGTGCAAATCGCCTAGATTGGAGCGAGCACGACCAGACGTCTTTTTGACGATTGCGATAGCGTAATGCTCCTAGGATGCGCGCGGATCTTTCATGAAGACATTCCTGCGCCGCCATAGCTTGGGTATTCCGGCGCGGCTCACGATGCTGGCGCTTGTGACCGCGCTGCCTCTGGTGGCGGTGGGGAGCTTCGCCATCCTGCAGACGGTCGATGACCAGCGCGCCCAGATCCAGAACGACGTCAAGCAAATGGTCGAAAGTTTCCTCGCTGACGTCGATCGCGAGATCAGCGCCATTTGGGCCGAGCTTCAGGTGCTCGCAACGTCGCCGAGCCTGCAAAGCGGCAACTTCCGGGAATTTGATCAGCAAATGCGGGCAGCGCTAAAGATCCGGGGCACCTCGATCGTCCTGCACGACACTCACGCACAGCAGTTCCTCAGCACCAATCGGCCTTTTGGCGAACCCCTCCCGCGCGCGACGAATAGTGAAATGCATGATCGCGTCGTCGCAACGGGCAAGCCGCAGATTTCCGACCTTATTATGGGCGCGGTGTTGAAGCGGCCGATATTGACCGTGGGAGTGCCAGTCTTCCGAGACGGGGAGGTGGTCTACGTATTGGCTATGGGCCTCGGACAGGAAATACTTTCCGCCTTGATGCAAGACCAGAAGCTCTCGCCCGACTGGACAGCGGCGATCTTGGATCGCAAGGGCATCATCGTTGGACGCAATCGCGATCTCGATCGCTTCTTCGGCCAGCCGGTCGCACCGATGCTTCGCCAGAAGCTGACCGAGGCCATCGAGAGCTGGATCCCCAACGTCACGAGTGATGGGATTCCCGTTTATTCCACGTTCCGGCGGTCGACGGTGACCGGGTGGACCGTGGCAATTGGACTGCCCAGAGAATTTGTCGATGCACCTCTTAGACGGGCGCAATGGATCGCGTTCGGGGGTGGCGCGGCGGTCCTCGCCCTAAGTCTCACTCTGGCCTGGTGGGTGGGTTGGGGCATTAGGCGGCCCGTCAAGGCACTTACGACTGCCGCAAGCGTCTTGGGAAGCGGTAAACCTCTGGGTCCATTGATCGGCGGAGTGCGTGAACTGGATCAGGTCGGGGAAGCGCTGCGCAACGCCGCTACTGCGCTGGCGTGCAACAGGGAACAACTCGAAAGTATGGTAGCGGACCGCACTCAGGAGCTCGCTACTGCCAACGAGCGACTGCGAGCCGAAATCGTCGCGCGGGAGCAGGCACAGGCGGCGCTCCTGCAAGCGCAGAAGATGGAGGCGATGGGGCAGCTGACGGGGGGCGTTGCGCACGACTTCAACAATTTGCTGACTGCGGTGTCCGGTTCTCTGGCGTTGCTCGAACCGCGCATCTCCGACGAACGAAGCGTGCGCCTTTTGCGTGCCGCCCAACGCGGCGCGTCCCGTGGCGCGAAGCTGACCGAATCCCTGCTGGCGTTTGCCCGCAAACAGCGCCTCGACCCGGTCCCGGCGGATCTCAATTCCGTCGTCGTCGAGATAAGCGAAATGCTGCGCCGCTCGATTGGTGCTTCCGTCGAAGTTGAGCATGTTTTGGCCAGCGATCTCTGGCCCGTCCTGGTCGATGTGAGTCAGATCGAGACGGCGCTCCTCAATGTCGCTCTCAACGCGCGCGACGCTATGCCCGGAGGCGGCGTCCTGATAATCGAGACAGCAAATATTCGCGCCAGGGACAACGAGCTGCCAGCCGAAGTCGTCGGTCAGGACTGTGTTCTCGTGTCGCTGCGCGACACCGGTACCGGGATGAGCCCCGAAATCATCGAGCGCGCATTCGAGCCCTTCTTCACGACCAAGGAAATCGGCAAGGGCACGGGGTTGGGTTTGTCGATGGTTTTCGGCGTCGTGCGCCAGTCGGGGGGCGCAGTCCGCATTCGCAGCCGCCTCCGTGAAGGAACTACCGTGCAGATCTATCTGCCGCGAACAATGGAGGCCAAGGCGCCCGGTCCGCGCCCGGCTGTCAAGCCCCAGGCCGCCGAGAGAGCCTACATTCTTGTCGTAGACGACGATCCTGATGTCCGTTGGATCACCGCCGAGGATCTCCGCGAAATCGGTTACCTCGTTACGGAGGCGGACAGCGGGCGCGCTGCCTTGGCGATCCTCGAGCGCAGTGATCCGTGCGATTTGATGATCGCCGACTTGGTAATGAACGGCTTGACGGGAGTGGATACCGTTCGCTTGGCGCGGCGCACTCGACCCGATCTCAAAGTGTTGTTCTGCAGCGGCTATGCCGACATGTCGAGGTTCGAGGAAGACATCGGCAGCGAAACACTGCTCAGGAAGCCGTTCAGTCCAGGTACCCTGGCCGAAGCAGTTCATACCGCTCTCCAGCGGGCGGCTCAGGGCGCAGTTGACAACGTCGTGCAGCTCCGGACGTCCTAAAGTGAAGGTCGGCTAAGAATTGTCGACGAAGCGGCGGCGGAACAAACCAGAGAAGTCGGCCACGATCGTTGTGCCGGCTGTCGGTGAAGTGAATGGTGCTACAGAGGCGTAGAGAAAACCAAACCGGTGATCGACCCCTCTCCCATCATCACCCCTGCCTTCCAGCTGTTATCGGCCGTCGCATCCGTCGGCCGGGTACGGACGAAGAGCTACGTAGTCTCGCGACGCTTTAATGCCTTGGCGTTGGGGGCGGTGGCGGCGGATTTCGCGATCAAGTATCTCTGCACGGAGCGCGCCGATCATCTCGTTGGCCTAGTGGTCTTCACGATCCTGACGGCACGGACGCTCTTGCTTCTCTGTTTCGAGACGATCGAAGCGGAAGTGTTCCGGCGGCGCCTCACCTGCGCAGTCGCCTTTTTCGCCTGTGCTGTGGCATCCGTTGCAAGTGAGCTCGCTGCGACAGGATCGTTGGCGCTCGTGACCCTGTTGCCGCTTGTCGGCATAGGTCTGGGCTGCCTCGGCGAGGCATCAAATTCAATGGTGGTTCGGCGCCGGTGTGTCCTGGCGATGGGCTGCATCATGACGCTGTTTGCGATTTCAACCGGCGCGTGGGGGCTTGTGTTCAAGAACACGATATCGGACGTCGGGGCGAGCATTTGGAGCATGATCAAATCTCGGGATCCGCCGCTCCCGGCGCTTGCCTCTGTCATCGGGTTCAGACCCTAGGTACGCTCAGGCGTCCTCGTAGATAACCACTCCGTACGGAAGCGTCAGCCGCGGCCGAG
>WNFD01001263.1_pt1 | contig 25469 bp, 22 predicted proteins | sample 5400491 | NCBI WGS metagenome assembly WNFD01 (sample SAMN13153343, study PRJNA577476) | soil metagenome | isolation source: 120 cm saprolite under Douglas fir tree site 2 hole 2 replicate 2 | place: USA:California | collected 2015-04-18
TCGCTGCCATGCTCCCGGAGGTATCCGTCCCGTCCCGGGTTACCAGTGCGCATATCCGTTACCTGCAAGTATCCGTGAACACCCTGTACCGCCAGGATCAGGCCGTCGGCGGCGGGGCGCTGCTGCTGGCCGGGCTGCGCCAGTGGGAGCGTGCCAGGCGGATGGCGAGGCAGCCTGCCTGCACGGACGTCATCAAGGGACAGCTGCTCGCGGTAACCGCCGAGACGGGGGTGTGCGCGGGCTGGATCGCGTCCTCTGCCGGGGACTATGCGCTGGCGCGGCGCCTGTACGCGCAGGCGCAGTCGGTGGCGGGCGAGATCGAGGACTGCACCGTCGAGGACCGTGCCGTCAAGGGCGTGCTCACCGCGCATGTGTTCTCGAACGCGTCGATGCTCGCCGTTCATCTGGCACGGACCGGGCCGGACCGGAGTCCGGCCCGTGCGGGCGTGCAGCTTGCCTGCCAGGCGGCCGACTTGGCGCGGCGCGAGCACGCGCCCCGGCTGTGTGCGCTGATCGCAGCCCGTCACGCCCAGGCCGGATCCCTGCTGGATGACAAGGCCACCTTCCGGTCCGCGATCACCAGGGCACGCCGGGAACTGGACCGGGCTCCGCGCGCCAGCGAGCCGGAATGGTCCCGGTTCGTCGATGATGTGGAGATCACCGGCCAGGAAGCTACAGGGCACATGGCGCTGGGGGAGTTCGTCCGGGGGGAGGAGCTGTGCCGCCGCGTGCTCGCTAACAAGCTGTCGGCTCTGAGGAACGCCGACTATAGCGCTCACCTGGCTTGCTCCCTGCTCGGGCAGGGTGCATGCAAGGACGCGATCGATGCGGGCACGACGGTGCTGTCCGCGCTTGAGAACGGAGTGACATCCGGCCACGCGCTGAGCATTCTCCGCCCGGTCCGCGTCGCCGCGAGGAAAGCCGACGACGAGGAATTCTGCGCCCGCTACGACTCGATCGAGCGTTCCCTGACCGCCGCATAGCTCTTGTTCTTCTCACGCAGTCGTCGGCTGTCGGCGCTCGAAGATGACGTGACATCCGTCCATACGCTGACCGGGCTTCATCCGGTCCGGGCCACGCATGCGATCAGCTAGTCTTCGAACGACGATTGCCGACATCTTCAGAAATGTCAGTTGTTCCCGTGGGTATTTGCCCTGCAGGTGGTTGTGCGTAAGTGATTTCACTTCCGTGACGGGCCGGCCTGGGCTGGCTGCTGTTGGGGTGGTTGCTGGGCTCGCAGGAACTCGGCGAGGGTGGCGATCCGCCGTAGCGGGGCCAGGTCCGGCGCTGGCAGCGGCTGCCCGCTTAGCAGGGCTGACACGGCGTGCCGGATGGCGTTGTGCAGGGGTGAGTCGTCAATGACCTCGTCGTGCAGTAGCTGTCCGTCGCGGCTGGCGGTGATGCGGTGATGGTTGCGGTCGAGTTGCCAGCCGCCGGGTGCGGTGACGGGGTCAAGGTGCGCGGTGAACTGTGCTTGTCCCGCGTGCACGACGATGTGGCGGTGCCGGTCGTCAGACGGCCGCCGGTCACGGCGCCACTGGCCGGTAGGGCTCGGGGTGGCGGGGGGAACGCTGCCGAGGATCATGGTCGAGCTGGCGATGCTGGAGGCCAGCTCGACGTGCACCAGCGCGCCGTCGACCGTGATGCTGGTGCGTTCGGTCAGGGCGGATACGAAAAGCTGGGAGTGGTAGGTGGCCCATAGTTCGGCCTGCTGCGGGTCACCCGCGAGGTAGGCGGCGCCGGGCTGCGGTGGCAGGAGGTGGCCCAGGACGGCGAGCATGTGCAGCCACTCGTAGCCGAGGACGCCATAGGAGCGGTCAACGAAGCGGCCATGGAGGATGTCGGCGCTGCGGTCCTTGCTGAAGGTCACGCCGATCCGGTCGACGTGCTCGCCCAGTGCGAGGCGGGCGATCAGCTCGGTGAGCGCGGGCAGCGCACGGGCGTGCCGGTACTGGTCGGTGATCACGACACGGGCGTTGCGGTAGCTGGACAGCAGCGCGGCCAGAGCGTCAATCTCGTGGCTCTGGCAGGCGGGTTTCTCCAGCAGTACGCGGGCTTCGGGGTCCCGGCCCAGGATTGACCGCAGGACCGGGAGATGATCGTCAGTCGGGCAGCACACCGACCACAGCGAGATGCTGGAGGCAATCGAGTCAGGCAGCTCAGCGACCCCGTGAGGGAAGCTGCGGTAAGCCTTGGGCAAGTCCTGGTGCTTGGGATCGAGGACGGTCAGTTCGGCGCCGCTGCCGGTGAGGATCTCCGCGTGCAGGCGCCCGGCGGCTCCGTACCCGACGACGCATGCCCGCAGCCCCGCCAGGGACTGGTGACCGGCGCTGGCTGAGGACATGAGGTGTGCCCGGATGTCTTGGGGGCTGGCGGTGCGTGCGGCGAGATAGGTGTCGTAGTAGGCGTCGTACAACCCGGAACCACGGATGATCTCATCGACCAGGCTCGCGTGGACCCCCGCCGGGATCTGGTCCGCCTTGCGGCACAGCGCCCCCGCCGCGATGAGCGTGCCGGCGCGGTAGGCGTCGTAGCCCTGGTTGGGGATGGCGTCGGCTTCAAACAGGTTCAGGGAGCGGCCGTCGCCGAGCATGATCGCATCGCGGCCTGACGCGAGCTGGTAGACGCGGCCAATGCCCGGGATGACGGTCGTGTCGTGGCTGTGTCCCGGTTCGGTGAGCAGGCTGAAGTCCCTGGTGGCGAACGGGGCGAGGAACACCCCATCGGGCAGCAGGGCGAGGTCGGCGGCAGACAGCACATCGTCGCCCGTGGTGCCGGCTACGAGGAAAGGCGCGATGGCCCGCAGCGCCTCGCAGGCCGTGCGGTAGGTGTGGTAACCGGCCTGCGCGGCAGTGATGAGTGCCAGCGGGTCGGTGTCGACGACGTGGATCTGGCAGCCCTGGGAGCCTAGCGCGGCGGCTAGCCTGGATCCGAGGGTCCCGTACCCGGCCACCAGTACGGGCCGGCCGGTGACCTTGTAGGCGGGCAGGAGTGCTCGCAGCCGCCGCAGGCACGAGTCAGCGATCTCGGGGTAGCCCAGGCAGGTCTTGAGTTGTGACCGGGCGAGGTTGAGCACGGGGATTCCCACCGGGCCAGCGGCGGCGATCCGCTTGAGCCCGGAGACGGTCAGCTCGATCGCGGCGTCGATGCGCCGTGCGGCATCGGCGCGGCCATATCCCTGGGCAAGCAGCCCGCCGTCATCGTTATGCCCCAGTTTCTTGGCGGGACGGGAGGTCAGTGGCGCGTTGGCGTGGCGGTCAGGGCGTGCAGGAGGGCATCGGTGTCGGCGAGGTGGCTGAGCAGGATGCCCGCGGCGCGGTGGCGGAGCAGCCAGAATTCGTCCAGGTCGTCTTGGAACAGTCCTGGCTTGAGGTAATGCTGTCTGACTCCGTAGAGGCTGCCCAGCAGTTGCAGGAGCGCGACCCGCGCGCAGGCCCGGATATCGGCCGCCGGTACGCCTGGGTTGGCGTCCTGGTAGGCGGTGATCATGGTGCGGGCCGCGCTCATCCAGCCGGGGTCGCGGGCAACGGTGTTGGGATAAAACGCCATCCTGCCCAGGTCGTATGAGATGAGGAACGGGTCCGGGGGACGGAAGTCGAGGACTGCCGACAGCCGCTCGCCGTCGAAGAGCAGGTTGACAGGGCTGTAGTCGCCGTGCAGGATCTGCGCGGTCAGTTCCGGCAGCTCAGCGAGCAGCCCGGGGATGAGGCCGATGTCGCCGAGCCGCTCGGTGAGCGTCCGCGCGGCCTCGGTGTCGAACGTGCCGGAATCGCCGCGGGCAGCGCGCTGCTCGATGATCGTGAGGAGCTGGCTGATGGCCGCCGACAGTTCGCCTACGCTGGCTGTACGCCACTCCGTCACCTGCGGCGCTGATCCCGTGCTTGCGGGAAGCTCAGCAAAAGCCGCGTGGATACGGCCCAGAGCTGTCCCGGCCTGCTCATGGTGGGCCGGGGTGAGTTTCCCGGTGATCACCCGGCCGGGCATCCACTCCCACACTGACACCGCGATCCCGGCGCTGGCCTCGATAACCTCCCCGCCGCGGCTGGGCAGGACGCGGGCCACGGCGACGCCGTGGCGGCCGGCCAGCGCGGACAGGCCGATGGCCGCGCGTTCGCCGGGCAGGTCAGCATTGCCAGGGTAATTCTTGACGAACACCTCACGATCGGCGCAGCTAGCGTGGAAGTTGATCGTGCCCTGGCCGATCAGCAGCTGGGTGAGCTGACAATGCTCCAGTCCGTACCGTTGGGCAAGGACAGTGATGAGGCGGTCGTCGGCCCCGGTGGCGGTCTCAGGCACCTGCGGGATCTCCTTGAGGTGTCGCATACGGGCGCTGGCGCAGGTCAGCGGCGGCGTGGCGGTAGACGCAGGTGATGCGGCGCCACCGGCTAGCCATGTCAGCGGCTGGACGGCGGCCGCGTGGGTCGCCGTGAGCGCGGATCGCGGCATGCATGTCTGCCTCAGCGGCGGCCATGGCGTGTCCCAGTCCGGTGCCGGGCGGGGCGAGCCATCGGCGCGGGTGTGGCAGAGCACCATATCGGCGAGGCCGAGCACGCCGCAGACAGATGGCACACCTGCTTCTTCGACCTGTCCGGGATCAGGGGCTGCTGGGCCAGGTCGAGGGCCGCACCGCTGATGATGCCGCGTACTGGCTGGCCCGGGCGTCCCCGGCCTGGCGCGATCGCATCGAGGTCGTGGCCATCGGCATGTGCTCTATCTACGCCTCGACCATCCGCCGGATACTGCCGCAGGCGCAGATCGTCGTTGACCTCTTTCACGCGGTGCAGCTGGCGGTCAAGGTGACCGGGGACGTGCGGCGGCGGGCGGTGCGGGAGAAGTACGGGCGGCGCGGCCGGTCCGGCGATGCCGAGTACGGGGTCAAGGGCCCGCTGGTGCGCAACCTGGAGCACCTGTCACCCCCATCACACCTTCACCGCCCAGTTCCCGCGTGCCAGGAGCGGCACCAGAGCGCGTTCGTGACGATCACTGATCACGTACAGACGTCCAGCCTCATCGTCGAAGTCAGGACGGCTCATCCATAGCTGAGCCCCAAGGCAGCCTCCACGCTGGCCCGAAATCCCCTACCTCTGGCGTGTCATCGGACAGCCACAGGTCCGGCCGTCTAGCATTCCGAGGCAACAGCATCCAGGTCGGCCCCACGTATCGCCGAGGTGGCAATGAGTCTTGATGTGATGCCCTACGTGCATACTCAGATCGTGTGCGCCAACGTCTTCATCAGGCGGGGTGATCAGCTTCTCATGCTGAAGCGATCTGCACGAAAGAAGTACGCGCCCAGTTGCATCCACCCGGTAGGCGGCAAGGTGGACCCTAACGAGAACCCTTACGAAGCGGCGACGCGGGAGGTGCTTGAGGAGACTGGGCTGACCATCAAGGACCTGCGGCTGGAGGCCGTCCTGCTCGACATTCAGCCTGTGCCTGATGAGCCCTACAACTGGCTCGTATATCACTTCTCGGCCGATTATCAGTCCGGTATGTTGATCGATACTGACGAGGGCGAATTGATATGGCTGACCAAAGACGAGGTGCCACATCAGCCGCTGCATCCTTCGGTGCAACCGATTATCGATCATATACTGGACTCCACCGTGGGCACCATATTCGTCACTTACCAATACGACAAAGACCGAAACGTCAAATCGACGATCGACTGCTGCGTCGGTGGTTGAGGTGCCCGCCCGTCAGAAGTTCTGATGGCTAGGGACGGCACCGGACAGGTGGCGGTGGCCGGATTCCTGGCAATTGACCACCAATGCTTCTGCGGCGACTCCCGGCACCGGGCGAGGCAGTGCTGGTCAAACGGCGGCTCGACGCAGCCCCGACACAGGGTGGAACGGCCGCGCTGATCGCCGGAAGACTCGCCGCCGAGGGCACCAAGACCGAGTTGCTCAGCTTTGCCGGGGACGATCCGGATGGGCTGGCCTACCTGGAGGCTTATTCATTGATGACCTGTCGCAACCGTTGCCGCAGGTCAGGTACCTGGTGCTAGGTGCAATGAATAACCCTCCTGGATTCTCTGCGTACCCTCGGGGTCGGGTTGTCCGGGACCGAGATCCGCCCCGACGGTACCGCCAACGCCTGACTCTAATATGACCGGCAGGGGTAGACCACTGCCTACTTCTATCCGGGAAGGCACACCTTCGAAGAGTTGACCCCCGCACAACGCCTGGCGCTCTCCGGGTAACCTGGTGCTGCGTGACTTCGGCACCGTCACACTGGATCGAGGCTATCCTCGACACTGCCGCCGACGCCGTACAGATAGCCTGGTGCGTCAAGGCAGACGAGCATGCCTTTCCACCGGCGTTGGTTCAGCGAATAGTGCGGCGGGCCGATCTGATCGCCTACAACCGTGCGGAGCGGGCCTTCATTGAGACGTCCCTCGGACCAATGCGGCTTACGAGGACATCCTCGGGTAAGCATTCACCCTATTTACGCTGGGTGACCTGCACTGATTGTGGTCAGGCAGGTGCCGGTTCTGGCGGGAGCCATGGTGTGCCGGTCATGACTGCGCGCAGGACGTCCTGGCGTTGCAGCCGTGTTTGCGGGCGGCGTCGATGTAGCTGCGGATGTCCAGGCGGTCCTGGGTGGCCTGTTCGTTGGTGAGTCGGCCGGATATCTTCTGCTGGGTTTGAGCGGGCGCACGCCGCGCTCGGAGATGTTTGTTCGTCGGCCAGATCCTCGTGTCGCCGCAGAACCTGGTCACGTCGTCCTGCCGTTCGCGGCAGAATTCCAGCAGGTCCCGGCCAGGGTGCTGGGCGTTTGACGATTTCGGCCCGGGGGATGCGGGGCACGTCACAGAGCCCGGCGAGGACAGCGTGACGGAACTCCCGCAGCAGCAGATCCCGGATGTGCTGGGGGATCGCGGCCTGGCCGCTGTCACGGGCGGCATGCCAGGTGCGGATCAGGCCGCGCAGCGCCCGCTGCGCCTGCACCGGCCAGATCGCCCGCGGGTAGCACTCGGCCGCATCCTGGTAGTCCCTTATTGAATGAGCCAGGCACGGCTGGTTCCCGGCGGTGTGCTCCCAGCCTTTATGGAAGTAGTTCGCGTACCGGTCAGAGAGACCACCACCCCGGCGAACGCGGGCAAAATCCCGAAGTCGCGGAAGGACTCCAGAGTGCGCGCGCCCAGGAAGAACAGCGAGTGCCGCTCGGTGACGGCGGCCAGCACGTATTTCTTGCCCCCGGCGGGCCCGCATCACAGCGTGGTCTCATCGAAGCCGGCCACGTGCGCGGCGGTGATCAGCGTCTTGATCAGCTTCACGACATCCGCGATCACCCAGGCCGCCCTGGCCAGGCAGGAATGGACGAACCCGGCCGAGACATCCGCGCCGGTCACGTCCGCGATCAGCAGGGCACACCGCTCGACGGGCACATGCTGGTAAACCACGAGGTAAACGGCCAGGGCACGCAAGTTCGGGCCGATGCTCACCGCTGAACCCGGCACGCCCGCCGGGCGGGCGGCTACATGCACCTTCCCGCAGCCACACCGGGCCTGATGCAGGTCATGCTGGATCCGCCGGGCCGTGACCAGCGGCACCTCCAGTTGCTGGAACGACCGGGCCACGCCCAGATCAGCCGCCCCGGCCAGGCCCGCCCTGCATCCGCAAACGCCCGCCGGGCGGTGATCGATCACCTCATCGGGTTGCGCCCACGCCATCGACGTACCAGGCGCCCCCGGCTGCTTCCCGCGCCTGCGGCCCGCTGCCCTCGCCGCGTGCTTCCCGCTCCGGCGGCACCTTGCCCGGCAGGTCATCCGTGCTCGGGGGCATCGAGGAGTTACCACTGTTACGTCCCAGGCGGCGCCTCAGATCCGTGACCTCGGCCCGCAGTTCCTCAACCGCCCGGCCCAGCTCACCCAGGGCCCGTCCCTGCTCCGCGATCACCGCGTCCCGGGCAGCACACCCCGCACACCCAGCAGCAGGCGGCAAACCGGTCACGGACCACCATGATCAGGACATCCCCGCCGCGATCAAGCCGACACGCGCAGACAGCCCCGCAGAGATCAAGATCCGGCCCCCAAGACCGTCACTCAGCGCAGCAGTCGTGAATGCTTACATCCTCGGCTCTACTTGTGGAGACCAACGGCCTGGAGCCGGTCACCTACTGGAAGACCGGGGCACGGCACTCGGCTCCAGTGAACCGGATGGGCTGTGGGGACACCACTGGAGCGGGTGATGCGCTGATGGCGGGCATCTTGGGACACCTGATCGAATCTCCCGGCCACTGGAATCAGGCGCTTCGTGAAAGGATCCGATCCGCTGCGAATCACATCAGGGGGAACAGCTCACCATTGGTGTAACTCTATCAACGACATTACCGCGCCGAGGGTGCTGAGGTTTGTCATGCGACGCTGATGGGCAAGAAGCTGACGGGCAAGCATACCAAGACGCGGTGCGAGATGATGATGCTCAAGCAGAAGTCCACCGACAGCGGCCGACTTTCGACTGAACACATTCGACAAGTCATCGCCTACAGGTTCCCACCGGAGACTCTCCGATTGAGCGAACAGCGTCATCCGTTCGCTCACGTTCCCCCGGAATTGGTGGCGACCGTCGCCGAGCGAGCGGTCGCTCAGCCGTCACGCCGCGGGAGGTACTCGGACGCTGTTCGTGCCGCGCTGGGCCTGACTCACGTCAAGCCCGTCGGTCCGGTGACCGTCGAGGCGCATATTGATCTAACCTTTGTCGACCATGATCTCGGCTGTGGCCTTCTTCGCTTAGGGTTCGAGCCGGATGACTTTTCCAAGATGCAGCCAGCGAAATACCGACATCATTTTACCTTGGAGTTTAGTGGTGAACGGTGCGGGGTGGTATCTGGGGATGTTTACCGCACAGTTCAGGAGGCGGCAAAAGAAGCCGCAAGCCTTATCGAGGCCCACCCTGTCGCCCACGGCTATGTCGAGACGGAGATCTATCTCGACAAGTATAACGCTACCTTCCCACTGACGAAATTCAATGCCCGCGAAAGAATTGATTTTCCGTTCGACAGGGCATCCTTTGAGGTCCTACATGTACCGGAGACCGAGGACCAGCGCCGGACGTCCTGCTTGGATCTGGACACGAAGAGGGCGGCCGACCTGCATGTGAAGATCCTTGGCGACTTCCCTGCCTGGCGCGGAGGCGAACGCGGCGAACGTATAGGCGACCGCATACATCCGTGCGAAGAACTTCGATCTGCATTGGAGGCCGCAGGCTTCTACGAAATAATTTCAGAAGCAGGGAACTACATCTACAGTGCTCATTTCTTTTCGTTGAGCGAGGCCAATCATGTCTATCGAACGCTTATGGGGTATGTACGACATGTGGGAGGTGTGCGCGCGATCGCGCGCGAGATCTGCACCAGCATCTGGCGGACTACTTATCACGATGGCGAATCTCTCCGGTTGGCCGAAGTTCCGCCTATACTCAGATTCCCGAATGAACAGGCAGGACCGTCCGATCCCACTCACACCGCGCTGATACCGGTTGGAGTCATTCACAACGCCGACGGTGACAGTTGAGCAGGTCCTTGGAATGGTCGGCCATCCCTCTCTCTTCATTTCCTACTCCTGGGAGGACGTGGAGCACAGGGAGTGGGTGGCTGCCCTGGCCGAACGGCTGCGAGCAGACGGTGTCAACGTCCGCCTCGACCAGTGGCTGCTACAGCCAGGCGCGCGACTGCCGCACTTCATGGAGTCCGCGATTCGCGACTCCGACTTCGTGCTTGTGGTCTGCACCCCGGCCTATAAGGCCGCCTGCGATTCGCGCACTGGCGGGGTTGGTTACGAAGGGGACGTGCTGACCTCGGAGATTCTGACCGGCTCCAATCATGACAAATTCATACCGGTGCTGCGCAAAGGGAATTGGAACGAGGCCGGACCGTCATGGGCGTTGGGCAGGTGGTATCTAGACCTGCGTGGAACCCCTTACCGGGAGGCCGCATACCAACGGCTCCTGCGGGCCCTATTCGGGCGCTTCACCGGCGCCGCTCCCGCCAGCCACCCCGATCCGGCGACACTGAGCGTATCCCAGACAGCGGAAAAGACCGTTATCGAACTATCCGCCGGGCGTCGCAGCATCATCGCGAGCTTTCTCGACCATTATGTGCTTGAGCTCTCAGGATATGGTCGAGGAAACCAGCGACTTGACTGGCGGATAGCCGCAGAGGCAGTCCATGCCTTCCGCCTCTCGCTGCTGTTGGCCGATGAGGTGCTCGTTCCTGCGGTCTCGTATTTTCAGTCTCCACTCTGCCGCCGCATCGTCAATCGCTACAAGAGCATCTTCGACCTCGGTGTAATCAAGCTTATCGGGGACGCGCACCGTTGGGACGAATTCCAGGAGAACCGATTGAGGGAATACTCTGTCGGATCGTATCAGTACGATGTCTACTCTGCCATAACTGGATTTAGGGGAGAGCTGCCGACGCTTGCAGGAAGCGACCGGAACGCCACGCTAGCACTGCATGAGGAGTGGGCTGATATGATCGTTCCGCGCTTCTCCGACCTATTCTGGCCGACTCGGACGACGAGTGGCGAAGCCGTGTTTCGCGGGCAGTCCGAACGAACCATCCTGGAGGTGCCGGAGATTCTAGGCAACCAAGCGTTCGTCGCCGAGAACGTCTATCCGCATTTGTTCACGGGCAGCAGCAGTCAGCTACTGGGTCAACTCTCCGCCATCATCTGCCTGCTGTTCTTCCGAGTGCTCAACTCTGACTTTTCATCCGGGTATATGGATGATCTGGCCTATGTAAGAAGAATCGTCCCCGGAAACGCGAATTTCGTGGTTTCTTATAGCGAGGCGGTTCGGCGGCTGAGGTTCGAGGACGAACTCTATACAGGCTTCTCGCTGTGCCGCCCACTCGAGTTGCTGCAGATGAAGGCCGACCCGCGTGTGAGGACCCTGCTGAATGGCGTTGTCACGCTTTCACATCCCATCCCCTAATAGGGCTCTTCGAAGTTAACCGGGATCTGGTGGCCGTCCGGTTACCAGACGTGATCTGCTCTTTGGCCCGGGCACGTACCCTGCTGCGGCCACGGGCGCGGGCGGTGCGGACCCGGCCGCGCTGGTTCACCGGGTTGCGGAAGGAATAAGCCATCCGGGCTTCCAGTTTCGCGATCCGGTTCAGGCTCTCGGACCTGGCGTTGCTCACTCCGGTCAGCACCGCGGCTACGATCTGGTCCTCCCATCGGGAGACCGTGCGAGCGAGGGTGAACAGTTCGGGCATGTCGTCGTTCTGGGCGCACCAGTCATAGCAGCTGAACAGCCGGCCGCGGACGTCCCGCTCGCAGGGGGTGGAGCGGGTGATGCGGGCGTGCGAAGAAAGCCCGCCATTAACCTCGTCGAGTCGACCTTCGCCGCCGTACGTTTGCGCACGAAGGTCACCAGGTGCTCCGGGTCCCGCGCCGCCGGGCTGGCGATAGTGTTCAGGCTCGCCGGATGCCCCGGGGCGGTGGCGGCATGACCAGGGCCCTCGCCGTCCTGGTCAACGGGCTGCCCGGTGCGGGCAAGACGACCGTGGCCCGCGCCCTGGCGCATCATCTGAGCCTGCCGTTGTTCAGCAAGGACACCATCAAGGAAGCCCACGCTGACGTGCTGGGCTCCGAGCCGCCACCCGGCTGGCCGCAGCGGCGCTGGAACACCTCGCTCGGCGCGGCGGCCAGCGAGACCATGTGGGCGCTGCTGGCCGAAGCTCCCTCCGGCGCCATCCTGGAGTCCTGCTGGCCGGCGGACTCCCGTCCCTTCGTCGTGCAGGGCTTGCAGCGCGCCAGAAGCCCTCAGGCCGTGGAGGTCTGGTGCGACACCCCGGTGGAGACCGCCCGTCACCGCTTCGAGGCTCGCCATCCGCGGCATCCGGTCCACGGCGATCTGATGACCGATGAGGAATGGGCACGCTGGCAGCGCACGGCCCGGCCGCTGCAGGTCGGCCCTGTCCTGCGGATCGGCACGACCGGGCCGGTCGACGCCGACGGTGTCGTCACGTGGATCCGTCAGCACCGTGGCAGCGCTGCGGATCAGGCGCCCAGCACGCGGCGGACGTTTTCCACGATGCCGCCGGGTGCCTCGGTGTAGATCCGGGTGACCTGTTCAACGGGTACCGGTGCCTTGGGAATATGGGCGGATAACGGTGCAAGCCGGGTAGCCATCCCGCCTGCCAGGACGAGCGCCTTCACGGCATCTCCTTCCCTGGCCCCGGACACATGATCGTCCGGGCATCTGGCGACCCCTCGCGTAGAGCCTTGCCAGGCCGGGGCTACCGGCGGTTGTGCCGCCAGGAGCCCCGGCATGACGGGCCTACCGGTCGTAGGCGCCGCGCTTGATGTCGGCGAGGAATGTGCCCCAGTCGTTTCCGCCGAAGGTCAGGTGGCCTGCGGCGGGGTTCTTGGAGTCGCGGACCGCGACTGCGGTTCCGGCCTGGGCGACTTCGACGCAGTTGTTGCCTGCGGTGCTGTGGCTGGACTTGCGCCAGCGGGTGAATCCGGGTGCCTGCGGGGTGGTCATCAGTTCAGTTCTCCTTCGCTAGCTGGCTGATCATTGCGGTGGACTCGCCCGGGTCCAGCGCGCTCGTGACGAGCTGGGCCCAGGCGAGGCTGAAAAGGTCCAGGTCTGCGTCAGCCTCGACGTACACGTCTCCCATCAGGCCCTCGACGTAGGCGACCGGCGGGTCCTGCGGGTCAGGGAAGGTGAGCAGGACGAAGTCGCCGTCCATCCCGGCGTGGCCCCCGGCGGTGAACGGGAGGACCTGGACGGTGACCTCCGGACGCGCGCTGGCGTGGGCGAGGGCGGTGAGCTGGTCCCGGGTCCCTGCGGGCCCGCCGGTCTGGCGGTGCAGCGCGGCCTCGTCGAGTACCACGTGGATCTGCGGGGGGTCGTCGCGGCCGAGCAGGGCTCGCTGCCGGGCGATCCGTGCCGCGACCTTCCGTTCGGCATCGTCGTGTTCTAGCCTCAGCCCGGTGCGGGTGATCACCTCACGGGCGTAGTCCTCCGTCTGGAACAGTCCGGGCACCATGCTGGCGCTGATGCGGATGCTGGCAGCCTCGGCCTCGAAGCCGATGTAGGAGCCGGTGAACACGTCTGTGTAGGCGGTCTGCCAGCCACGCTTGCGGGCGTCGCGGCCGAGCTGGATGAGGGCGTCGCGCTGCGGTGAGCGGACGCCGTACAGGTCGAGCATGTCCTGGAGGTCGTCGCTGGTGACGGGGACGCGGCCGGACTCGATGCGGTACATCTTGGTGCGGCTGAAGTCCAGGCGGCGGGCGGTGTCGTCCAGGGACAGGCCCTGGGCCTGGCGGAGCCGTGCCAGCTCGCGCATCAGGCGCCGGCCGCGGACGGTCGGGCTGTAGTCCATGTGGATCCCCCGGGTGTGGGTGGTGGTGCCTTCTCCCGTAGGCTCTCACGCACGGTAGCCACTGAGAAACCATACGTAGCGCCGATGTGTCCCCCCTGACCTGTGGCGGCTGCGGGACTGTTCGTGCACGCTGTCGTTCACGCAGCTCAGGAGTGGCGTGACCGGATGGCCGTACCCCCTGGGCAGTCAGGGCACTGAGAACCCGAGGGGGGTTCGAGATGGGAGTATCCAGGCGTCCGCGCAGGTGCGTAAAGCTCTGCCCGGCTTCCGCCGGTGCGCGGAGCGGGCAGCGACACCAGCCTCACCGGCCGGCTCATTCAGCACCCGGTACCGCGCGCAGGCCGCAGCGGTACGTGAACGACGCTCAGCGGATCTCTGCGGAGCGGGCCGCCGGCCGCGGGCTGTCTGCGGCGCCGCCGCTGACGGCAGCAGCTGAGGCCGCCGTGATCACGGAGCCGGACCCCCCCGCAGAGGGCATCCCGTTCGGGAAGAGGGTCCTGTTATGCCCGGTCAGGCGTGCGTGCGGCATGAAGCTACCTTCGCCCGCACCCCCGGCGAGGTGCCGGCGGCGCGTCATTTCGTCCGCGCCGTGCTCGGTGAGCACCCCGCGGCGGAGGACACGGAGCTGCTGGCATGCGAGCTCGTGACGAATGCCGTCGTGCACGCCGGTGATGCCGTGAAGGTGACGGTCGCCGTGACGGTGTCCGGCCCGCTGGTGCACGTCGAAGTGACCGATGACGGGATCGCGGGGCTGCCGCACTGGCGTGACGCGGACGCCGGTAATGACGCCGAGGGCGGGCGGGGGTTCTGGGTGCTGGACGCGTACGCCGCGCGATGGGGCTTCGTCCGGGAGAAGGCAACGGCCACCACGACCTGCTGGTTCGATCTGTCCGCCGGGGAAGCGGCGTGACGATCATGATGACCCCCGGTCCGGCGGGCACTCCCCAGCCGCCTGCCGTTCCGGGTGCCGCGCGGCACCGTGGCATACCTGCGCGCATTCTCTGGGAGGGGACGCGCAGTGACGAAGGCACGGTGCCGCGCGGCTGCCAGCCAGGGGGATGGCGGCCTGTAGCCTGGCCGTGCGCGCTGGCGCGGCGCCGGCGGGGTGCGCCAGCCTGGCCGCGCCCCGCCCCCGGCGCCGTCCCGGGCTACCCCCGTTGCCCAGGGCCGGCGCCCAGCCCGGCGGGACCTGGCACCGAGGGGGCAGACCCCGCCGGGCAGGACCTCCCATCCACCCGGCGCGACGGCAGACGCCACCCGCCGCCCCAGCTCGCCGACACTCCCGACCGCAGAGATTAGGAACCCTCGTGCACGGACACCACGCCAGCCCCCCCGGCACCAGCCCCGGCATACTGCTCCCGGGCACGGCCCCAGCCCGCACCCCCGGGCACGCGACAGGCCGCCCCGCCGACGCCGCGCCGGAATCCGGTGCCGCGTGACCCGCCCGCGGCAGCAAGACGGCCACCGTAAACTCATGACCCCCGCCGAGGTCGCCGCGGTGTTCCGGGTCGACCCCAAGACCGTCACTCGCTGGGCGAAAACCGGCAAACTCGATTCCATCCGCACCCTGGGCGGAGTGCGCCGCTACTACGCCGACCAGGTAGCCGGGTTCCTCGACGCCACCCGCTCAGATCCCGCTAGCCAGCCGGGCACGCCTGACCACGGCAGCGCCGCCTCCTTACCAGACGCCGCCGCCGTGCCCGCCTGGCCAGATCACCCCGCCCGGCCGCCCGCGCGACGCGGACGCCGGGACGGAACAGGACGCTGGGTGACAGCCGCACAGCCGCCGAATCAGGACACCGCCTCCACGCCCGGCCCGCGCACCCCCGCACCCCGGCTACGGCCAGGCATGCCCGCATTCCGCGCCCCGGAGGAACCGCCCTCCAGCTCCCCGTAGCCCAAACGGAAGAGCCGCCCGGCCTAAACCCTGGGCCGGGCGGCGCGGCTGGTCATGCGGATGGGCTGTGGAAGTAGTGGCCCTTGTCGAGGTCGTCGATGAGCCCGGGATGGGCCGGGTGCCATCCCAGTAGCTCGCGGGTCAGCGTGCTCGAGGCCGGGCTGTCGGCCGCGAGGAAGCCGGCCAGCCACGCGAAGTGCTCGCCTGCGTCCTCGGGAGAGATGGCAGCCACTGGCAGGTTCAGGTGGCGGCCGATGACGTCGGCGATGTCGCGGATCGGCACGCCCTCGTCCGCGACCGCGTGCAGCGTCGATCCCGCCGGGGCCTTCTCCACCGCCAGGCAGAACAGGTGCGCGGCATCGAGCTGGTGCACGGCAGGCCAGCGGCTGGTCCCGGCGCCGATGTAGCCGGAGACGCCCTTGTCGCGGGCGATGCCGACCAGGGCCGCCATGAAGCCGTGGTCTCCATCGCCGTGCACCGTCGGGGGGAGCCGCACGACCGACGATCGGACGCCGCGGGAAGCGAGGGAGAGCACCAGCTCGGCAGTGGCCCGCCGGGTCCGGGGACCGGCGCCCCAGGCGGCCGCCTCCGAGTCGGGGCCGTGCCCGTCCCGTTCGGTCGCCACCCGCCCGGGTGCGAGCCCGAGCGTCCCGGAGGCGATGACGAACGGCCGGTCAGAACCGGCCAGCACCTCGCCGAATGTCTCCACCGCGCGGCGATCCGCGTCGGCGGCGCTCTCGAAGCCCCCGGAGAAAGCGATGTCGTGCTTGAACGCGAGGTGGATCACGCCATCGGACGCGGCAGCCGCGCTCCGCAGGCTGCCGGGGTCATCAAGAGTGCCGCGATGCACCTGTGCCCCGGCCGCGGTGAGGGCAGCGGCCGAGGCATCAGAGCGGGCGAGCCCGGTGACCTGATGGCCCGCGCCGATGAGCTCACCCGCGACGGCGGAGCCGATCCAGCCGGACGCGCCGGTGACGAAAACACGCATGAGAAAACCTCCAGGTAGTCGATGTCAGTTGCTGTCATCACTATAGCATCTGATGTCAGCCGCTGCCATCAGCTACGATCGGGGCATGAGCCGATGGGAGCCAGACGCGCGCGGCCGGCTCGAGCAGGCGGCCCTCGCTCTCTACGGCGAGCGCGGGTTCGAGCAGACCACGGTGGCGGAGATCGCCAGGCGGGCGGGGCTCACGGAGCGGACGTTCTTCCGGTACTTCGCCGACAAGCGCGAGGTCCTGTTCTGGGGCGCGGGCACCCTGCAGGAGTTCCTCGTGAGCACCGTCGCCAGCGCGCCTGATTCCGCGGCGCCGATCGACGCGGTCGCCGCGGCCCTGGAGACCGCCGGCGCCCTGCTCCAGGAGCGCCGCGAGAGCGCCCTGCAGCGCCAGGCCGTCATTGACGCGAACGCAGAGCTTCAAGAGCGCGAGCTGATCAAGCTCGCGTCACTCGCCTCGGCGATCGCCGCCGCGCTGCGCCGACGCGGCGTCACAGAGCCAGCCGCGAGCCTGGCCGCCGAGGCAGGGATCGCTGTCTTCAAGATCGCGTTCGAACGCTGGATCAGCGAGACCAGCCAGCGAGACCTGCCGCAGCTCGTCCGGGAGTCGCTCGACGAGCTGAAAGCCGTGACCGCGGGCAGATGATCACCGGCGGCAGGCCGGGCGCGAAGTCGTGCCGGCACCCGCACCAGCCGCATACGCGCGATTCCTCCAGCATGCCTCCACTAACGTGACGATCCGCAGCATATAAATGCGCGCCGGGTTAGTAGCATTCACATTTATTCCGAACGGGAGCGCGGTGACGCGATTCACAGCCATCCTCATTCTCCACCGTGCGTAAAGATCTGAGGCATGGCAGTACCAGCCACCCGGTACTACACTGCGCGGCAGCCCCCGGAAAGGTGATGCCACCAAATGCATCCACTGCGCTCCGTGGTGCGGGCGCGATCCGCCCGCATCACCACCTTAGCCGCCCCCGCTGCCTTCGCTCTCGTCCTGCTTGCGGGCACGACGGCCTACGCCAATGTGACGGTCACCCAGGTCAGCCACGACATCTACACCGATGCGCAGGCCCAGCACAACACCGAGGTCGAGCCCGACACGTTCGTGTCCGGCTCCACGATCGTCTCGGCGTTCCAGGTCGGGCGCGTGTTCGGCGGAGGCTCTTCCAACATCGGCTGGGCCACCTCCACGGATGGCGGCGCCACCTGGACGCACGGCTACCTGCCCGGCATCACCATCAACGGCGGCGGCTCCTTCAGGCAGGCCAGCGACGCCTCGGTGGCCTTCGACGCCAGGCACAACGTGTGGCTGATCTCCTCGCTTGGCATCAGCGGCTCGACCGTGGCCGTGCTGACAAGCCGCTCCGCCGACGGCGGCCTGACCTGGAGCAACCCGGTAACGACCGCGACAGGGTCCAACGACAAGGGCTGGATCGTCTGCGACGACGCCCCCGCAAGCCCGCACTACGGGAACTGCTACACCGAGTACGACATCACCAGCTCAGGTGACTCGATCCGGATGCGCACCTCTACCGACGGCGGCGCGACCTGGGGCGCGGCCCTGGCACCGGGCGGCAGCCACACCGGGCTTGGCGGGCAGCCTGTCGTCGCGCCCAACGGTGACGTGGTGGTCCCCTACGAGTCTCTCGCCGCCTCGATCCGCTCATTCCGCAGCACCAGCGGCGGTGCCTCCTGGAGTTCCACCGTGCTGGTCTCGAGCATCAGCCACCACACGGTGGCGGCGGCGCTTCGCGAGTCGCCGCTGCCCTCGGCCGCAATCGACGCCACCGGCACCGTCTACGTGTCGTGGGCCGACTGCCGGTTCCGGCCCGGCTGCCCTGGCAACGACATCGTCCTCGCCAAGTCGACCAGCGAGACCACCTGGGCCGCGCCTACCCGGGTCCCCATCGATGCCACCTCGAGCACGGTCGACCACTTCGTGCCGGGCCTGGACGTGGATCACTCCACCTCCGGTACCAGCGCCCGCGTCGGCCTGGCCTACTACTACTACCCGGTCGCGTCGTGCACGGCGGCTACCTGCCAGCTCGACGTCGGCTTCATCTCCTCGGTGAACGGAGGCACGAGCTGGAGCGCGGCGACCCAGGTCGCCGGCCCGATGACCCTGTCCTGGCTGCCGAACACCTCAGAAGGCCGGATGTTCGGCGACTACATCTCCACCTCGGTGCTGCCAGGGGGCAACGCCTACCCCGTCCTCGCGATCGCCAACGCCCCGGCCGGCACTACCTTCGACCAGGCCATGTACGTCCCCGCGGGCGGCCTGGCCGTCACCGGCGGCACCAGCACCGCCGCCGCGGCCTCCGGCAGTGCCCCCGGCGGCGGCCGGACCCCGGCAGCCCCGCTGACCGCCCGCTGACCCGAAGTCCGGCGGGACCGCGGCCGGCGGTCCCGCCGGTATCGTCGCCACCCCCGCGATGAAATGTTCACGCCTGCGATAAACCACAGAGGAACCACCCGGCCAGATCACACAATGGCTTTCCAAGCCCAAGCAGGGCTCCACCGTCTCATTGATACGCTCAGTGGCACCTCGCAAGGTCATCAGTTGCAAATCCCGCTCGACACCGAGGGCATAATAACGCTGCTGTGCCATTGACGCGGGGCCGGTTCGTCTGCCACATCGTGATCACGCATCACGTCGGCGAGGCTGTCCCCGCGCTTCCGTTCGGCTTAGGGGGCTTGTAAGGTCGCGCCACGCGGCGAGTGGGCGTTATCTCCTGCCCGGACGCCGATGCCCGAGGTCCATCCCAGATAGCGTGCGCGGCGGTGGCTACTGGCCGTCGCAGGCTGGAGGTACTGCCATGGCCGACGTGAGTGACGAGCTGAGGGTCTTCGAGGGGGTGCGGCCCAGCCGCACGGGTGACATGGTCCTTGAGCGCCAGGGGATGGCCCCGATCCCCGCTGACGGCCGCTACGGCGGGATCCATCGCATGTTCACCGTGTGGTTTACCCCCAACATGGAGCTGTCCGGCGTATTCCTCGGCACTCTGGCCGTGGTGTTCGGCCTTGGCTTCCAGCTGGGGCTCGTGGCCATCATCGTAGGAACGATCATCGGCTCGCTGCCGGTGGCCATCCTGTGCACATGGGGGCCGAGGACAGGCACCGCTCAGGTGCCGCTGGCCCGGCTGCCGTTCGGCAAGACGATCGTCCTGCCGGGTACCGTGCAGTGGCTGTCATCGATCGCCTGGGACGCCCTCGTCGGGCTGTTCGGCGGCGAGGCCGCGCAGCTGCTGTTCCACGTGCCGTTCTGGATTGGCGTCGCGATCGTCCTCGCGCTCGAGGGCCTCGTCAGCGTCTACGGTTACGAGTTCGTGCACCGCTTGCAGTCGTGGGGCTCGGCGATCCTTATCATGTTGTTCATCGTCCTCACGGTGCGGATCTTCCAGCACCATGTGGTGCTGCCGCGCAACACCGTCCACGGCGGCGCCCTGATCGGTGCCTTCGTGCTGATGGTGACCATCGCCGTCAGCGCGGGGATCTCCTGGGCGACATACGCCTCCGACTACAGCCGCTACATGAAGCCCACGTCCTCCAGGGCCGGCATATTCTGGCTCACCCTGGCGGGACTGACCGCCTCGTATGTCTGGGTCGAGACCATCGGGCTGGCCGGCGCGAGCGTGCTGGGAAACCAGACGGCGGCGGGAGTCCGCACCCTGATGGGCGGCAGCGTCCTGGGTGTGCTGGCCCTGATCGCGATCGTGTTCGGCGCCATCGCTTCCAACTCGATGAACGACTACACGGGCTCGCTCGCCTTCCAGGCGCTGGGCGCCCGGGTGCGGCGGCCGGTCATCGCCGCGGTCGTGGCGGTCGTGGCGTTCGCTGTCATCCTGTGGATGAACGCCGGGAACACCTCAGGCAAGTTCGAGAACGTGCTGCTGTTCATCGGGTACTGGATCGCGCCGTTCTGCGCCATCGTCCTGGTCGACTGGCACTACGAGAAGGACACGTACACGCCCGGCTTCCTCCGCAGGGTGCTGGGATTCCGCAGCCTGCGCGGTGGCTGGCCGGCGCTCGTGGCCTTTGTCGCGGGCTTCGCGGCCATGGTGCCGTTCATGAATACCTCGATCGTGGTGGGACCGGTCGCGACCGCTCTCAAGGGTGCGGACCTTGCCTTCTACGTCGGGTTCGCCGTCGCCGGGATTCTCTACTTCCTGCTGCGCAGGCTCGCGCCCGGCGCCTGGACGGCACCGCCCAGATCTGGCAGCTGGGAGCCTGTTAATGAGTGATCGCCGCTCCGCGCACCTGCCGGGACCTGGCGCCCAGTGGGTCACGCACCCGTGGCGGCGGTCCCGCTGTGTCGCTCACCCCGCCGGTGACCAGCACCGGACCTCCGTCAGCCGGGCGGGGACGCCGGCGGCCAGCCCCCGATGCCGTGCAGGAACTCGATCAGACCGGCGAAGTACGTCTCCTGGTCGTCGTACATGGCCAGATGGCTGCCATCCGGGCAGTACAGGTAGCGGCCGCCTGGCAGGCAGCCGGCCATCATCTCCATGTGGGCCGGGTCCATCGTGTCGTAGCGGGCGCCGATGACCAGGGCAGGCACCGTGACCGACGCGAGCTCGCCGGTCCGGTCCCAGCGGGCGAGTTTCGCATCGGCGCTCATGCCGAGCTCGCTCGGGCCCTGCATCGGCACGTAGATCGCCGGGTTGATGTGAGCGAAGCCGCGCTGTACCGGATCGGGCCAGTCCCCGGCCGGCATGCGCAGCACGTGATGGACATAGTGCTGCTCGGTCAGCAGCTCCATGTACCTCGGGTTCTCTGTGTCGCCGGTCGCCTCGAGTGACATGATCTCGGCCAGTGCCGCCTGGTCCATCTCCGGCATCAGCACCCGCTGGGCGTAGGCGTTGTAGGCCGGGACGCTGGACATCATGTTGGAGATGACGAGCCCGCGCAGGTGCTGCTGGTAGCGAAGGGCGTACTCGATCGCGAGGATCCCGCCCCACGAGTGCCCGTAGAGGACGAAGTTGTCCCGGTCAAGCCCGAGCGCACGGCGGACCTGCTCCACCTCGTCGACAAAGCGGCCGGTCTCCCATAGCGACGGCTCATCGGGCTGATCGCTGGAACCCGACCCAAGCTGGTCGTAGTAGTAGTACTCGACCCCCGCCGCGGGGAGGTAGCTGTCGCATGCCTCCAGGTATTCATGGGTCGACCCCGGCCCGCCGTGCAGCAGCAGGAGCCGGAGCCCGGGATTGTTGCCGGTCCGCTTCACCCACACCCGGTACGTACCCGACGGCGTGCTCACCGGGATCATCCGCGCGCCCCCGCCAAGCACGTCGTCCCGGCTGGAATAGTCCAGATAGCTGCTTATCGGCCGCACGCTCTCCTCCAAGCTCAGGCGCACAGCGCCTGCCGGCACGCCTGCCCGACGCCCCTCAGCAGCTTAGACCGGGCGCCGCGGTAAGCGCGGACGTGTTATGTGGTGATCAGCCGCTCCGCAAGCTGCCGCCACTGATCGAGGGACGGGCCAGGTGAGTCGGTAGTAACGGAGACGGCGACATGGTCGGCTCCGGATTGCAGCTGTCGTGAAATGTGCGCGCTGACGGAGCCACCTCACTCAACCTCACTCAACGTCCTCGTCGCGCCCGGTCACACCAGCCAACACAGGCGGCTGCCGGCATGTTCCGCTGGCACCCCGGCGGCCGGGGCGTCCGCCGCGTCGTGAGTCCGCATCGAGCGAGCGAAGCTGTCCCGCGCTTCCGTTCGGCCTCGGGGGCTTGTAAGGTCGCGCCACGCGGTCACTGAGGCGTTGTCCGCTGTGCGGCGGGGTCGTCGCGGCCGTCTTCTCCGATCTGCTGGCCGGGGCCCGTAGCGGCACGAGAAGGTTGACGCATGGCGGAGCTCACTGACAAGGTTGCCCTGGTCTCCGGCGGTTCGAGCGGCATCGGGAGGGCGGCCGCGAGCCTGCTGGCCAGCCGGGGGGCTCGCGTATCGCTCTGCGGAGTCGACGCCGCGGAGGTCGAGGACACGGTCCGGTGCCTGCGTGACCAGGGTGCCGACGTGATGGGATCGGTCACCGATGTCACCGACGAGGACGCCGTCGCGGTGCTCGTCGCCCGGACGGCCGAGCGCTACGGCGGCCTCGACGTCGTAGTGACCGCCGCCGGCATCCAGCGCTACGGTGACGCCCTGTCGACCTCGGCGGCGCAATGGGACGAGGTGCTGCGCGTGAACCTCACCGGATGCTTCCTCACCGTCCGCCACGCCTTGCCGCAGCTGCGGCGCCGCCAGGGCGGCGCGGTCGTCGTCGTCTCCTCGGTACAGGCATACGCGACCCAGAATGATGTCGTCGGCTACGCCACGAGCAAGAGCGCGCTGAACGGGTTCGTCCGGTCGCTCGCGGTCGACGAGGCACGCCACGGCATCCGGGCCAACGCCGTCTGCCCGGGCTCGGTCGACACGCCGATGCTGCGGGCCGCGGCCGAGCAGTTCTCTGACGGGTCCGCCGAGGCCGCGACGGCGCTCGTCGCGGCCTGGGGACGCAGCCATCCGCTGGGGCGCGTCGCACGGCCCGGGGAGGTGGCCGAGGCAATCGCGTTCCTGGCCAGCGACCGGGCGAGCTTCATCACCGGGGTCGGGCTCCCTGTGGACGGCGGGCTGCTGGCTGCCTGCGGCGTGGTTCTGCCAGGCTGACGGACCCGGTGAGCCGACGCAGAACAACAAAAATCAGAATGATGCCGAACGGGAGCGCCGTGACAGCGTCGCACAGGGACCGTCCCTCCGCGCCGTCCGGGAGCGGTCTGGTACTGCCAGTAGAGGCTGGTGCGGGCAAGCGGCTGGCGCGGGAAGCCGGTGGCGGTCATGTCCGCGAAGCTGCCGCCGCCGTGCGACGCCCCCGCCCCCGCCTGTGGTGAGTGGTGAGGTGCCCAAAATGAGACAGGGGCGTTGCCTCCGGTGCGCCTGCGTTACCGGCCGACTCCGGATTCACTGCGGGTATGACCACACGATCCGGCCGCCGAGGGAGGCGCCAGCTGACGGTCCCGGATGAGCTGGCGGCGCTCGCGGCCCGGGAAGAACCGCCCCGGATGAGCCCAGGCCGCGCGCAGAAGGGTGTGGCGCGACCACGGCCGAGGGGCAACGACACGTGAGCACATACGGCGGTCACCCGGAGCGTGAGATCATCGCGGCTTACGTCGCGCGCACGGGCGGTGCCGCGGACAGGTTATGGCTGAACGAGCACCTTCAGCACTGCAATCGATGCTACCGGGTGCTCGCTGCCGAAACCCGCCCCGGACCCGACCACGCCGTCGCCAAAAGCGCGGTCTCAGCTGATCCTGTCCTGGTGAAGGTCCGCGGTCCTCGCTATACCGGGTCGCCGCGACCGTTCGGTATCGCGCAGCTCATCACAGGCAGGCTGATACGGAGGCTGCGCCCGCAACCCCGGAAATCGTAAATGATCCCGGGGGTTATTCACATTCATCCCGTGATCTTGCCAGGCCGCGCGCCCGGCCCGGCCCGGCCCGGCAGGGCGCCGCAACTACAGCAATGGTCCATTCACACACACCAGACTACGTGAATGGACCATTGCTGTAGTTCGCTGCTTGCCGTGGCGAGGATCGCCAGGCTGCTGATCTTCATCAGAGACTACTTTTGAAAAACCCTCCTCGTTCCCGCGCGATCAGTCCCGTGCTCCCGTGGACGCACGACGATGACGATCACGATGCCGCACAGCCCCGCCGCGGCGATGGCCCGGCCTGGCCCGATCACCTGGGCCACCGCGCCGGCGAGCGCGAAGCCAAGCCCCTGCAAGGTGAGCAGGCCGGCGGTGCTGACCGCCATCGTCCGGGCGAAGAGATGCTCAGGTGCGGCCTGCCGGACAAGGGAGTCGAGGCCAAGCGAGTACATGGCGCACATGCCCGCGCCCACCAGCAGCGGCAGGGCCACCACGATCGCGGGACTGGCGAAGAACACCAGGTAAGGCACGAACGACGCGGCCGCGGCAAGCCCCACAAGGCGACGCTGCCGCTGCGGGGACAGGCCCCAGACCCCCAGGAGATCCCCCGCGATCAGCCCGACCGGAAGCGCGGCCAGCCACCACCCGACCAGCGCCGGGGAGCCGCCCCTGGCCGCGACGTACGGAGCCGCCAGGCCCTCCGGGGCGACCGAGAACATCGGCACGAGCCAGCCAAGGAGCAGCAGGCGCCGCAGCCTCGCGCGGGAGAGCACCAGCCGCAGGCCGCGCAGCGAGTCGCGCAGCAGCGCGGTCCCGTCAGCGGCGCCGCTCACCGGGTAACGGCGCAGCCCGAACCGCACAAGCGAGGCGGCGGTGACCAGCGCGGCGCTGCTCACGAGGAAGCCGCCGCGTGGCGATACCGCGGCAAGCAGCACCCCGCCAGCCGCGTTACCCCCGACCTGCGCCAGCTGCGCCGCGATCCGGAGCAGTGAGCGCGCGGGCACGTAGGCGGCCTCGGGTACGGCCGAGCGCACCAGCCCGCCCTGCGCCCCGCTCGAGATGCTCGTCAGCGTCCCCGTGCCCACGAGCAGCACGAGCAGCACCGCGACGGGCGCGCCCGGGAGGGCCATGGCCGCCGTAAGCCCCGCCGACCCGAGAGCGCACGACGCGAGCAGCCGGCGTGGCGGAACACGGTCAACGATCCCCGACAGCAGCGTCCCCCCGAAAACGTAGGGCATGAACCCGAGCGAGAACGTGAGGGCGGAAAGCAGGGGCGACTTCGTCCGCTCGAACACCAGCACCGTCAGGACAACCGCGGAGATGACCGACCCGGTGATCGCCATGGCGAACGCGGCGAAGATCACCCGGAAGTCGCGCTCGGCGAGCGCCGCGGCGTATGAGGCGTTCCCGCGGCCGGTCTGGGTCATAGCCCGACTGTGCGGTCTGGCCGCACCGCGGGGCGAGAGATTCGCTCGTTGGCGTATGTTGACGACGATGACCACGTTCGCCGCGCAGCGACAAGACCTCAGCACGGTCCGCTTCGCCAAGTCACCAGCCTGGGAGACGATCCACGCCGTCCGGACCTTCGTCGATCCGCGCGCACGTCCCTACCACGAGTCGTGGCACGCCACGATTGCCAGGGAGGCTTCCCGCCTCGACCTCGCACTGCTCTTCGCCATCAACCCCCGGCGCGGATTTGTTCCCGACTTCCTGACCCCCCCGCCGCGGCTGCCCGCGCCGAGATTCGAGGACCAGCTGGCCGAGATCCGCGCCACGCCGCCCGGGCAGGTGGCCCTGGAGCTCAGCCGATGCCGCGACACGGTCGAAGGCAAGCG
>WNFD01001264.1_pt1 | contig 25469 bp, 30 predicted proteins | sample 5400491 | NCBI WGS metagenome assembly WNFD01 (sample SAMN13153343, study PRJNA577476) | soil metagenome | isolation source: 120 cm saprolite under Douglas fir tree site 2 hole 2 replicate 2 | place: USA:California | collected 2015-04-18
TGCCCGACCACAACGCTCGCTTCGCCAGGCCGCCGCAGCTCGAGGACAGCGCATTCGTAGCCGTGACCGATGCGGCAAGCCTCGCCGAGATCCTGTGCATCGAGCAGGAGCGCATCGTGGCCCGCGACAACACCGTCACATACGACGGCCGCAGCCTGCAGCTGCCCGAAAGACGCGCGCGGGCCCACTACGTCAAGGCCCGCGTCAAAGTCCGCGCGTACCCCGATTGTCAATCGGCGCCCAAATTTGACCCCTGATCTGGAGTGCACCCCACCTCTCCACCCGGTGGGGTGCACTCCAATCGGCGTCCAAAAATTGCACGCCGAATAACAACCCGATGGCACGCTCGCCGTGTTCCACGGGCCGCGGCTGCTGGCGCGATACAGCGCCACAGGTCAAATCATCGAAGGAGAACGAGAGCGCCTGAAGACCGCCGCGTGAACCGCTTCGACGCCGCGACCTCGAGCCTTGTGGATTTGTGGACAGCCGCTGCGCGCCTGCCCACAAGCTCCACAAGGCCAACAGCAGAAACAAACCGAAGCGGACAAATGATGTGCTACCGAAACCGGTCAAGTCCGAGTGCTATCGACAGTCAAAATCCAACTCAAGCGCTTTGATGCCGGGTTCGGGCGAAAAGCTGATCGGCTGCTGGCCTATGAAAATCCAGATTTGCGCCTTGTCACATTTTCGCATCGGATGCAAAAACAAGGCGAAAAATCCCTATCGTTTGGTTGGGTTTGCCAACTGCGCAATCGACGACATTAAGGGGATCTGACTGCATCGCCACATTGAAGCGCGTCCGGCAACAATTCGTGGGGGAAATATTGACCCTAAGCTTCGCGCGGCGACTCGCGCACATCGAAACGCTACCGAAGCAGGACAGCGCCGAGCGGGCACTCAACAAGCTGGCGCGGACTTATGCAACCCAGATGGAGGCGCTCAAGCGTTACCGGACCGGTGGCGAACAGAAGGTTACGGTGCAGCACGTCTCCGTGAGGGAGGGCGGGCAAGCGATTGTCGGCAACGTGACCCAGGCCGGACGCGAGACCGCGCCGGAAAAGCCTGCCAATGCATCGCCGGCTCTCACCGATGGGCAGAAACCTGCAATGACGATGATTGGCGAACCGGCGCGTGCGCTGGTTCCGTCTCGGCGCAGACAAAAAGATGATGGGCGATCATCTGCGTAATACTGGTTCGATGCTCTCGAGCCGGCGCTGCGGGGCTAAGACGCGCTCGGGTAAATCCTGCATGTCTCCGGCGGTGAGCGGAAAAAGACGTTGTCGGATGCATGGTGGTGCGCCGGGATCGGGCGCCCCACGCGGCAACAAAAACGCGCTGAAGCATGGGCGGTACACACGCGAGGCCTTCGAAGAACGCCGGCACCTGCGGGCCTTGCTACGGCAATCGCTCATGCTGATTCAACAGATCGAGTAATCGGCCGCACACCTGGCGTAATCGCCCCGCGTTCGGCACGGTGCTAACCGCCCTCGGCGGGACTTGCCGGGGTGGGGCAAACACGCTCGAGAGCGATGGCCGAGGCCGTTCCAGAGCGCGCAACGTGTATTTTGGATCGCTGATCACTCGAGACGGCTCGCACAGCATGGAAACCCATGCGTCGCTTGCTGCCCCGTTTGATTATGAGCAGCGCCCTCCTCTGCTGTTCAATTTGGCCTCGCAAAGCAGACCATAATTCCTCCCCGCGCTAGTAAGCGCCATTGCAAAAAAGTGATTGGGGCGTCGCATCTTTGTGCCAACATTTACACTGTAATACCGGCAGTAATCACACGAATGCTTTTGTAAGAGCCACGCGCGACCTTGGTCGGCTAGTGTAGTAGTAGTAGTCAAATCCGGTCCTGCGGGTGTTTCCGCTCCACGTCCGCTTAGGCGCCGCAAGCGGAACTCCTAGCGTCACAGTACGACGTCGCAATGTGCCAACTGCGGACTCATGCACTGCAGCAAAAAACACCTTCATTCGATGACCTTGTCGGCGCGGGCGAGCAGCGAGGACGGTACGGTGAGGCCGAGCGTCTTGGCCGGCGGCGCGAGGGGTGCCAATGGCTCTGGCGACTCTGTAGGCAGCGTTTCCCTCGCTGGGGTACCAGAACCCCTCTAGGAGCCCAGAGGCGCTGTACGACTCGCCTACGAGTCCTGCGAGCCCTTTGGGAAGGGATCGGCCTCGTGTCCAGGATTCCGCGTCATGGCCGGCCGGAGCGCCGATGCTATGCGCGCCTTCGGGGCTTGCCGCAGACGATGAAGAGAGCCACCATGGGGAGGGGCAACTTTAGGGGATGGAGGTCACTAATTCGGCAGGAGTAACCCATGCTTCGCAAAGGTCTGCTGCTCGTCACCGCTCTGGGGCTCGTCATCGTAAGTTCGCCAGTTGCCAGAGCTGATATGTGCTTCAGTTACAAGAAGAGTGGCGGCGGAACTCTCGTCGCAAGGGGGGCCAAGCTTCCCGCGACCAATACGTGCGAAACGTTGGCGCTCTTCGAGAGTGGAGGTCTGGGGGGCGCTGCAACCGGCTCAATCTGCATGGACAACGCTACTTTCACGATTATCTTCCATTACACATACGACGGCTGCACAGCCAACTACTTCGAGTCGGCGACCTGTGCCCTCCAAATACAGAACGGCAACCTTCCCACTGTTTCCAGTAGTTGCCGCGGGACGGCCAACGGAAGCCCCTTCCAGGAGGTCAACGACGCGGTACTTGAACCTTGCGAGGTGACGGCGATCCCCGGTGGCGGAGGAGGCCGCTGCACAGGGGGATTTTCGCATCGCACGGGGGTCAGTGCGCCTCCTGGGCGAGTGGCACGCTGACGCGGCCTGACTTCCATCCGGAGGCGACGGCCACTGTCCAGCAGCAGCCGGCCCACAAAGACCAACTCGCCGGTGTTGTATGCTCCCCAAAAATAGCGGCGCCCGCGTGTGCTGATCGCGATGCCGCTATATAAACCGCCGACGCACGGCGGATAAACTATCTTCAATGTCCAACAGGATGCGCGGCACTCAATAGGCGGGGTTGAGGTTTCCGGAAGCGGTCGTAAGGATCATCTAGCCGCTTTGCGATGACACCAATCCGCAGAGGTGCTATTTCAAGGCCGAGCAGCAACGCAGTAATCGAAAGGAGATCAGATGAGGCTGAGCTTCTGGTTATGTTTCGTTTCGACTTTATCGTCGGCGGTGGTCAGCGTCGCTTTGACCGGGGAAACGCTTGGCCAGAATGCCGGAGGTCGATTTGGGTTTGGCGGTCCACTTGGCGCCGCAAACGGACTGGGCCCCCCAGCATTGCGAGGGGGTATCGGCGGAGGTGTCGGAGGGCCTGGTGGCGGTGGCGGAGCGTTGGGTGGCGGAGGTACGATCGGTCCTGTGGTCGTTGCTCCGCCCGGCACGGCAAGCGGCACGCTTAATAATGGTGCGGCGGCTTCAGGACCGGGTGCAGGCACTCCGGCGGGACCGGGATTGAGTCCGCTTTCCGGCGCAAGCTCGCCTTACGCTTTCGCATCCAGTGGTGGTCATGCCCAGCCGAGGGAACTTTCGAGCGAGGAGAAGGAGAAACTCGAGCGGCTGGACCAGGTATTGGCTGCGATGGACAGGCAACTCAGTTCAAAGCTTCGCATCTGCAAAGGGTGCTAGTCAGCCACTGCGAACCCACGTCGGGCCGTATGGAGCGCGTAGCGAGCGTGCGGCTCTAGCCGAGCATTTCGGTTTCGCCCAATGCCCGCAGCGGGGCAGCAATGAGTGAGCCGTGTCAGGCCGGATATCGCGACCCGACTCGGATACGGTATGCCGGTAGCACTTACGTTTTCAAATCAAAGATTAACCGATGGCGCTTGAGGATTATCCCTTTCCCAAGCACAGGAACGGCAAAAATGCTGAAGATGTCCTTTTTCGTGTGGCAGCTCACCATCCTCCTTTTAACGGTGCTGCTTACTACCAGCTCAGGATTCGTAGCCGGACCGGTTAGTGCTGCCAACGTACCCGTCAAGACGGCACCCCCAGTCGTGCTCGCCCTCTACAATTGGTCGGGCTCCTATGTCGGAGCTCTCGCCCAGGTGGACCATGCGAAAACAGCGAAACGGCTGAAACAGGTGAAACGCGCCGCGATTCACCGCAGAGCGGTGAAAGCAGCGAAACGAGTGAAAACGGTGAAGGCCGCCGCGACCAACCGCGCCGCCCTGGGTTTGAAGCTGGTGGGCGAAGAGCTGCGTATGGTTGTGTTTCAGAATCGGCTGCGCGGGTTGTGCGAAGTCGAGAAGGCGGAGCAGGTGAGCGCTGACACATGGCGCGCAAGTTGCACCAACGGCGGCGCCTTCGTCATCAAAGTCTACCCCGACGGGTTCATGACCGTGACGCGATCCTGAAGGCGCGTTGAGTTGACGGCCGCAGCCTTTCGCCATCTGCACGCACGCGCCGCACGGATGGTTGACTTTGCCGGCTCTTACCCAGGCAGTCAGCGCGGTGCTCTCGTCACACGAAGGTGAGCAGCCTTTCGTCGCGGCCGTATCGCGCAGTCAGCTTGGCCAGCCGGTACGCGCTCGCACTTGGCGCATTCGACGTGAAGCGCGCCGAGCTTGCCGATCAGATGGCCGAAGATGATAGCGCCGTCGCGGGGGATTCTCGTGAACCCTAAGGCTGAAACGCTAGGCGTTCTATCTTGTAAGCGCGTGAAACAAGTATCCTACAGGGAAAAGTGTGAGACCAAGAACGGCACTTGAGAGAGCGATGTAGTGGCCAACGCTTTGCTCAAGCCCCCAGTTCATCCAAGGAAACAAGTAAAGTCCTTCGCAGATATGACAGAGTACGACTACGATAAGGCTTCCTGCACCGAGTAGTTGTAGGAAAGAGCCCACAGTCCTTTGCTGAACAGGATAATCGAACCAGACAGAAGCACGCACGCCGGCATCAGTGCGACCAGTCCTCTGAGCAAGGTTGCGTTCATGACCGGGCCGTGGGTGTTCGGCTACTCAAATTCTCGGAGAGTCAAGAGCTAGCGCACGATGAGCCGGGAACTCACATCCGCACAGAACGGTCCCGATCCCGGGGGGCAACCCATGACCGGGACCGCCCGGCCGGGGAGTAGGCTGCACGAACAGATCGCTCCCCGACCTTGGAACCGTGTCACTAAACCAGAGCGAGCGGACTTATTTTTCGTGCAGCGAGTAAACGAGTTCGATTGTTGTTCGGGTTCGAGGTTGCGGATTGGCTGTTTCTCGCCGGCGGCGTCGCGCTTACGGCGGTCGTCGCAGCAGCATTCGTCTTCCAGCGAGCGTCGGAACAACTAGAAAGAAAATACCGTTAGCGCTACCAGAGCTATGCTGGCTGCCATAATTACCAAGTCGCTTCGACGCAACTCGAAACCCAAACGATGACGAAGCAGCATGAGCCCAACCCCCGTGGATCAAGCCCGGCAATTTAAAGGTTGGGCGGCAATCCGGCAGAATTGTGACCATCGGCGGTCCTGATTATTTCGGCTATGGAACGTGACGCGGAACCCGAGAGGGTCCGAGGGGTTTCGGCGTTTGGCGGGCCGGCAGATTTCGCCGCCCCCAGGAGGCCCCCATGCAAAATCCCGATGACCCCCTCCCCACGGAGATTATCGAACATCGTCGCCGGATCGAAGCTGCGGACGCAAGGTTTCGGGCAACTCTACGCCGAGCTCTACGGAGCGAGGAAACGTTGCAGGGCTGTGTTGGGCGCCATGAGCGCCTGAGGAACTTTTCTCAGCCGCCCGCTCCGGGAAGGAAGCACCGAATGCGGTGTTTCCGCTCCACGTCCGCTTAGGCGCCGCAAGCGGAGTTCCCAGTGGTTCGTTCGGCGGAAGTGAAGCGTGCATTTTAGTTTGGGATTCTCTCGATCTTGATGTCTGCCGTCCCGCTGTTCTGACGATAGAAATAATCGAAAGAGCGGAAGTAATTCTTGAAAATTGCGCCGGCAAACACCGCGTTATTCACATATAGGAACAGCTCGCCGTCCCTTCGGGGCTTGAATTTCTCCTGAAGGGAGACCTTCTTGGCTGAGCCTGAATCCTCGTCCGGATCAACGAAATCCTCGTCGTTCCCGGTCGAACCGACCCGCGCGACCACCGCGAACCAAGGCCTGATGAACGACCGCTTCAAGGGCCACAGAACCAGCATGACCGCCTTCTTGGCGGGACTTGTCAACTCGGTGATCCGAAAGCCGCCCGCATTTGTCCCGATCCGGCCGTTGAGCGCATACCAACGGTCCTCGCGCGGGGTCACCGTCAACCGATACGTTCCCCACCGCTCGACCTTGATCTTGGTGGCGAAGCAGACATCGCTGGTGTCGAAGGGGATCGACAGCGTCACCACGTCGTCGGTGCAGGACTTCGGACAAACCGCCGGGACGTTATTGCACATCCCCACATTGCCGCTGCCGCAAACCGGCGTGCCCTCCTGGCAGGTCGCGTTGACGCGGCTGTCCTGGCAGACCAGCTGATGGTGACCGTCGCACATCGCAATGGTCGGCGGGCTGCAATACCGCATCTCCGCTAGGCGCGGACTTTCACTACAGGCCAAACCGAACGCGTCCTCCGCCGTGAACAGGAGATGGCTGGCGAACGCCAAACCGAGATAGACGAAAAGCAGCGCGAAGAACGCCGGAGCGATGCGCAGCTTGAGTTCGCTCAGCGCTTTCTTGTAGCCCCAGCTGCTTCGTAGGCTGAAGATCCAATGTTCAGGGAGCAGCATGACGACCAGAAGCACGGCGGCGATGCCCGACACCGGGAATGCGCCGTAATAGTCGATTGCACGATTGAACGCCGCGAGCCATGGATAGGGTTTAAGATATGGGATGCTGGGCAACAGGGGATAAAGGACGACGTAGAGAGCCAGTGCAAAGACGAGAATTCGCAGCGGAGACTTCGATCCGCTCGGCCCCTTCGGGTTGGGCCGCACTTGGCCATTGACCGAACCCAATGCGGCTTTCCAAATCACGTTCATGCGATCGGAGATCTCGCCGCCGAGACGCGAGCCGACCAAGATCAGAAAGCCGACAATGGCTGCAATCAGCAGGAACCAGCCGGGATCCTGCGCATAGGCATTCAGCCACGGATTGGCAGCGCCTGGCAAAAAGCTGCCGGCAAGACGAATCGTATCTGAGACATATCGCAGCGGCGTCTCGAATTCTCCGGTCGGGCTGATTCTGTGATAAAGCGGATAGGACGCCAGATAGAGCGACGAGAACACCGTCAGGAAATAGATCGCGCGGCGCCGCCACACTAAGTTCCAGACCAATTCTTGGCCCTTACACCGCGCCACCACGACCTGAGCCGTCTCGTAGGGATGGCCAGCCGCCGGAAGTATTCTGCCGTCGTTCGTCACCACCTCGTAGCGTTCGGGCAGGCCGATCGGCGCATAGAGATGCGCCCGGACCCGGATCCGTTCGAGTACGCTCTCATGGACTTTCGGCGTCTCGATCCGGACCCGGTCCCGCGGGTCGTTGGACAGGATCATGTTGCAGAGATCGGCAAGCTTTCGCGGCCCATAGCGATAGTAGCCGCCCAGCCCGCTGCGTGAATCGTAGAGCCGTCCGTCCTTGTCCTGCGCAGACCGTGCATGGACGATGGCGTCCGGATCGGAGTCTGGGGCGCGCTTGAACCGGAGACCACAGGCAACAGCTTCCGACATCATCCAGTTCAATGAAACGCAGGCTAGCGAATCGTCCGGATAACCACCGCCGACATTCGAGTGAACACCGGCGAACCAGACTTGGCTGATGCGCTCGTCCTTGGTGCGACGCTCGCCCGTTGCCACGTCCGGAGGGATGATGGGTTCCCCGCTTTCGTCCCAAAGCACGGGATGAAACGTGGTGCGCTCGTCGTCGAGCGACAGTGCATGGCACGCCCGCTTCACTTTCGGGTCGAGCTGACGATCGGGTAGCTCCAGGGGAAATAGGTAGCGGCTGATGCCGCGGGTCATCTCTTCGATGGGCAACCCGTAAGCCGCGACCGTATCCCACAAGCCAAGAAACCGGATATTTTTCACCGGCTTTTCGGTCTTGTCATGCGAGGCGGAGACGAAACGATGCCAAAGCCGACGGAATGGGACTTCAATTCGGAATTTCGACCGGAATTTTTCCGCTCGATACGCACGGTATGCTGCCCTGATCTTGCGATCGAGTTCCTCCTCCGACTCGTATTTGACGAGACCCTGGTCGATCACAAGGCCGATCACAACCCGGATCGTGAAGGCGCCACGGCTGAAGCCGAAGCCGAAGATCTCGTCCTCATCGGATCGGTAGTTCCGGCAGAGGAATTTGTAGAGATCGAGAACATTGCGCTTCAGCCCCCAGCCGAAGGCTCCGCCGAGAATGGCGAGAGGCTTGAACGACGACGTCCCCACCCCGTCGTCATAGAACGCAACTTGATCGGAGCCCGACAGGTCGAGGCTCTCGAAGACGCGCCAGACATTGGTGCGCCAAACCTTTGCCGCCGAGTTACCGGTTCCGTCCGATAACAGAATAATCTTTCTGCTCATCGAAGTTTTCTAGAGCCATCATCGAGTTGCGTGAGAACCACTGGTCGGGCATCCAGCGTGTGACACCGGATACAACCATAGACTGAGCGCTATTTCAACTTGGCGCAATGGGGCTAGCCCTTTTATCCACGACATTTCATTTTGGATCGCCCTCGGGGGCCAGAGGGCGCTAGGCAAGGACGAGAAAGGACAAAAGAGGTGCGGGACCGGACCCCTATGGGAACACGGCCGCGAGATCCTTCGCGCCCTGCAATTTCACTTCCTTGTCCATCTTTGCGTTCATCGCCGCCAACAGCTTGCCGACGACGTTGTTATGGCTGGCGACCGGATTGCGCTCGTAGCCCTCTTGCTGGAAGAAATTCGCGGTAGGCACCTGGGAGCGAAGTTCCACCGCCATCGTGACCATATCGAATCCATTGCCGTCGCCCGTGAGATTCATCATCTCGAGCTCGGCCGCGCTCAAGGTCGCCTTGATGCCGTTTCGGCGTGCGAAAATGACCGAGTTCAGGAGCTTTTGGGTTTGCAGCAGCGGGCCGATGTCTATGTCCAGGTTGGTAGCATGAATACCGAGACCTTTGGGCGTGTTCGCGAGTTTCTCATGCTCGCTCCAGTCAGCCGGCACGGTCCGGCCGAAATCGACCATACGCTGGAGCGTGTCTATCTTGCTTTTCAGTATCTTTTTAGGCGCCGTGCCCCTCAAATTGGCGGCCTTCGCCCTCAGGGCCTTTAGGAATTGATCCCCCTGCTCCGCCATCAGCTCGACGCTGTTGGTATTCAAAAGCTGGTTGTAGCCCAGTGCCGAGCTGATCGGGCGCGCGCCCGGCGCGGGGGATTCCAATCCGGCCTGCACGTCGTAGGTGCCGTTGCCACCGGCCTCGAATGCGTAGATTCGAACGACTTGTTTCTTCGTCAGCCCGGCTCCGGACGCCACTTTGGCATAGGCTCCCTTGTATTCGATGTCGCTTTGAGGCCGCTGAGGCACAAAATTGAACTGCTCCTCCGCCGACTTCAGAAAATCGGCCACGACCGGCACGTATTTCGAAGTCGGCGGCACTATCTCCGGTACCGGTGCGGACGGATCGATCGGCTTGGCAGGTCCGGCATAGACTGGCGGCTGGGTCAGCACATAGTCGTCGAGCACGATCTCTTGATTTCTGCGCCGTTTACTGTTGCGCAGCCGCCGCTTCTCCGCGACCGACGTCCAGTAGGCGGCGGCTTCGTCATCGTATCGCTGACGCGCTCGCGTGTACTCCTCGAGCTTGCGCCCGTAGTCGATCAACGCCGAATCCGGGTTCGACGGCATGGCGATCGACGGCGCGCTCTTGCCGTTGGGAGACGGCTCGACCGCGAGGGCCCCGCATGGCAACGCCAGGCACGCAGCAAGAAGACATCGAAATGCGCGAATCCGCATTTGTCCTCCAAGGGCGACCGACATGCCTTTCATATGCGCGACTAAGTCCGAGATGCCTGGTTGGTTCGTTTATAGACCGTCGCTGATGATTCCACCTAGTCCAGCGACCGCCTCTGAACAATGATCATGCCCGCGCGCGACTGCGATGCCCTGCCCAGAGGGCTGCCGCTTAACGCGGCTCCCAATTCACTAAGCTCGCTGTCGGCCATCTCGTCTGGGACTATCCGGCATTCCTAAGAACCACGACCCCTTGTTCGTTCCCGGCGCGAGGGTTCAGCAGCGACAGATCCCCGAGCGCATTCACATAACTCGTGCTGCCTAGACCAACCCACCGATTTGATCCTCAATCCGGTTAACAACGGCTCATCGCAGTTCCGCTCTGAGTCTCGTGCTGGGAGTGATCCGGATCCACCAGGGTCGCCACGCCGACGCGCTGGAGCTGATCGGCACGGCGCTCAAGAAGCAGCCGGACGATGCACGGGCGCTGTCGAACTATGGCATCGTGAGCCGGTGACGCTGTCGAGCGTTACTGTCCTCGATCCCGCCGGAAAAGAACTCATGCGGATCGAGGGGGACGGCCTTATGGCCGCGACCCAGACCCTCTTCGCGCACACGGAGGAATTTTTCGGGCCACATGCGGGAATTGAGCGGACCCCGGCTGGAAGATGGTGAGTCGAACAACCGGGGCCCTCCCACTCGGGCTTGCAATTTTCGCGGGATCACCGCCGAGTGGTGGCGTAAAAATACGGGCACTAATGAGGATTCGTCGGTGATCTGCGTCACAGGGCGCGAAAAAGGGAGGGGTCCGCGGATTGAGCGGACCCCTCGGGCAGGGTCTTGGAAGAAAGATCACGCGAGTTTGGGGGGCGTGATCCAGCTTTTGAGTACCTCCTGAAGATGACGCCAGTTTGGCCGGATTGGGAGTCAACCCCGGCTATGGCCGTCCTTTGCCCCGCGGTCTTCGAGTGGTAACTCGCTGGCGGCGATCGGGGCCGAGCGGGCTGCCTTGGGTAGCGCAAGAAAAAGGCCCCAGCGCGATGACGTCGGGGCCAAGTTTACCGAGGCGTGGGAAGGCGGTGGGCCTATGGGCGCCTCGGATCTCAGAGCGGCAGGGCGCCGAGGAAGATGACGACTGTCGAGCAGGATCAGCGCCACGGTCACGTTGTGCAGAATGCCGATGGCCATCGGTTGTTCCTCCATGGCAAAACGGCATTTGGGCTACGAGGCGAACCGCGTGGACAGCCGATCGCGCGGATTTGGGTTTCCTGGGAAATTTCCCGGCCGGATCTGCGGCGTGAGAGTGTCTCAGCGAGGGGACTTTACTGAGACTGGCCTTGCCACGAGTCTAGACCCTTGCAGGGTCTTGAGACTGCGTGTGTTTATAGCGCAGGCCAATTCCAACCGAGCGAACCGCCATGCCCCTCTACAGCATTCCTCGCCGCTCATTCGGTGCGCAAGGAGACGAACCCAGGCCCATAAATTGGCGTCGAGGAATGTTTCGCATCTGGCTTTCTGTTTTCCGCCGCATGGATGATGGGTTGGATCATTTATTTGATCATGTCCGGTCTTCAGGACGGTTTCAAAACGCCCGGAGATTTACTTGCAGTGCCGGTCGTACTTTTCGGGCCGCCAATTGCTCTGTTTGCCTTTGGCGTAGCCGCGGGCCGGGCATTTCGCGGGTTTGCAGACGATAGCCAACCGGGCAAATAATTCTCTCATCGGCTCGACCGCGCGAATTCTCTGGCGAGGTGCCGCACGCGCGATTATCTTCTGGACCTGGTCGGCAAGCTGCCACAATGTAAATTCGCGCTCCTCGCGCTAGAAGGGGGAACACCATGCTCTTAGTCCTAATCAACGTACTGATCATCGTTGTCGTAGGCGCGCTCTTGTTCTGGGTCATCGACAGGTTCGTTCGAGACGGGCGGCTAGCGAACCTGCTCAAGATCCTAGTTGTGCTGATCTGTCTCGCGGCGATCCTCCAGCGAGTGCTCCCTCTGTTCGGAGTGGGCGGGCTGCTGTAGGCGGGTTGCGCGACCATTTATGATGCCTCGGGACGGCGGGATCATCTTCGGAGACCTGATCGGCAAGCTCGGCGCGCTCCGCAGCAATCGCCAAGTCCGACCGATCCGAGCAGTAGCACCCCCTTCTATCGCGGCTTCTAAACGGCCACACGAGTCCTCCACCGAACGTACCGCGGCGGATGGAACCCAACAGAAACGAGACGCCATGGCCTGGAATAGTGTCGCACCGAGGAAACCACGGAAGCGTCAACCGCCATCTTCAAAAGCCGAGCTTCGGGAGATGGCCGACAAGGCCGTGGCGGGCTGGACTAAACCGATCACCCGAACGCCAGCCCAGAAAACAGCCTGCCCGAGCTGCGGTCACACGGAATCAATCACGGTGCATTGGGCCAAGTGCCCCCGCTGCGGCGCTCGCATGTAAAAGCCCAAAGAAGGCTAGCGGGCCGCGGAGCGTCGGCCCTAATTCGACCCGGAATCGAGCTAATCATCCGTTCACGGGTGGCGTGTAATCTGCCATTCTGGTGGACAGGGGGGAAGGGAATATGAAATCTCTCGTCGCGCTCGGCCTATTGGCCGACAGCATCACTCTTACACCGGGCGCCGCCGGCGCTCAGGAGCGAACTGGGGACGCGGCCTTGGGTGCGCTGGCCGGTGCCGTCGTTGCCGGCCCCTTCGGTCTGGTTGCCGGCGGGGTAGTCGGCTACACGGCCGGGCCGGGCATCGCGAGCGAATGGGGGCTCAGGCACCGGCACTCTCGGCCGCGGCACAAGGTTCCGAGGAGCCAGTAGCGCGGCACGTCTGGTTCAGCGCGCAGGCCTGCACAGCGCTGGCGTCTGTTTAGCCTTTGGCCCTCGCACGCCGATTCTCGAAATGCGTTGCGCAAATGGCACAGCCGGCCGCCGACGGTCGGATCTTGAAGACGACCGGCGACGGCCTGCCTGAGTCAGGGGAACGGGGTGGCAAAGGATCGAACAACCCGCCAGACCGCGAGCCGTTGGCGGTCACAGTGGCGTCCTTCATCGGAATGAAGCTGCCAAGAGTCGGCAAATAATCGGTGCTGCACGCGCGCCTGGCCTCTGCACCTCGGCTCTCGCCAACCCGATCTGGCCGTTAGCGGACCGGCGGCTGCGACGGCGGCGTCAGCGGCACGGGTTTGTGCGTTGGGGCAGCGGCCGGCCGCGGCGGAGAGGCTGAGATTTTATCCAGGAGCTCTTGCTGCGCCGCCCGCAGCTTGGTGATCTCGTTTGTCATCTGGTCCTGGGCGGCGGCGAACTGATCGACGCTTTGTCGCATCGCGCCGATACCGAGCAACATCGCCTTGAGTTGCTGCTGATCGGGAGAAGGGGCGGCGGACGCGACCATATTTGGTGGAGTCTGCACGAATGCCGGCTGCGGTGCCAACCAGCTAAGTTGCGGAGAAGAGTTCGCGATCATCTCTCTGGCCGTATCGCCGTAGGATTGCCAAGCCAACGTGGCAGCGACACCGATGCAAAACGTGAACAGGAAACGGGCGAGGGCGCGCGAGGCTCGCTTGCGGCGTGACGGCCGAATGCTCGGCAAGTTGTCGTTTTTCGAGTCGGCCCAGCGAGAAGTCTCGTCCATCAACGGCTCGGTGCCCCACAAGCTTGTGGACGCGTCAGATCGTGAGTGGCTCAGCTTGGAATTCATCGGCATCCCCCTTCGGCTGGCGACGTTCCTCATCATGGAACTAGAGCAAGGCCGGAAGAGAGCGGCCGTGGGGCAAAAAATTGGGTGCTTTGCGGCCTTTGCGGGTCTCTGTGTCTATCTCCCTCGCCACGATCGCATTCACGACCCCAAGCGCAGCGCAAAGCGTGCCCAACCGATAGACGGGCGAGCCGGTGGGACTGAGAGAGTTGGGTCCCTGGCGATTAGGCGGACCTGGCGACTTTGGCGGGGACAGACGTGCTCTAGCTTGTCTTGGTCGTCGGCTAGGTGCAAGAAAAGCGCATCCTTCAGATATTTTCCACCAACGGCGCTGCTTAGCTCGCCGAACATTGGCCTACAACACAATGGGAGACTTGCAAATGAATGAGGTGGCAATCCGAAGAAGCAAGCCGGTGCTCGCGAGATTGCCTGCGGCGGTGATAGCGTGCGCATGGGCAGAAGATCTCAAGCGTCCACACTAAGTCCGCTCTTCGTGCGCCAACGTTCGTTTCCCTTCACCACCGGAAAATGGCTCGCCGCGCGATGCGCGCCATGGTGTAGGGATGCGTAAGAGCGGTAGTGATGCGGCCGAGCGCGCGCTCCGGCTCGTGAAACAGCCCGAGCTGCCGCAGCACCATGGCGCGGTCGTAGTAGATCCGCTCACGCGCCAGATGGTCGGCCTTGTCGAAGGTGAAGATGCCGCATAGCGGAAATTGGAGTCGGGCGCCGGTAGGCGGAAGTCCGCGCCACGTGCCCAGGTGCCGTCCTCGGATGATCACCTCCAGCACGACGGCGGTTTCGCCGACATGCCGGTGCTGAACGTCGATCTGCAGATCGGGGATGGCCTCCAGGAGTCCTTGGTAGAATCCGCGAACTTCGTCGCGACCCGCATAATGAAGCTCCAACGGCTCGTCGTCGTAGCGCGCCGCTGCCCCAAAGGTCCGCATGATGCCTTCAAGATCGTGCTGGTTTTCCAGCTTCACATGCTCCTCGACCAGTCGCAGGTGAGCGTCCATCACTATAATGCCTCCACGCTAGACGTCGGGCAGCACCAACAGCGGTACGGGTACACACAGGTTGTCATTAACCGGTGGGGCAAGCAACCAAAAGCCCTCGATACCTCGTTCGCTTGTCCGCTAATGGGATGGTCCGGCCGTGCTCCTGCCCCACCGGCGAGCGAACCTTGCCGGGGCGCCAAAGTCAAGGAGCACGTCATGTCTCAACAACTCAGCGCGACGATCGCCGTGATTGGTATCGATATCGGTAAGAACTCTTTCCACGTTGTGGGTCTCGATGAGGAGGCCGTCAAGAATTCGAATTGCACAGCCATCCTTCGGCTTGCAAGGCATCCGCAAGACGTGCCGTCGCAACCTCAACAGCTCGCCCCGTCCTGATCTCAGCTGCCGTGATCAACAAGTCCTTGGCTTCTCGCCACCCGGTTTGAAACCGCAATGTCTCCGGAAGATGCTCGTCGATCATGTCGATCGCGTCTCCGAGCGTCTGAATAATTGGCGGCAGAGGACCCCGGAACGTCCTCAGCGGATACGCTAGTTGAATATCCCAGTTCACGGACGGCCTCTTCGACTCAATGTTCAATACCGTACCTATTTTTGGCCGGGGGGCCACGTCGAAGGCACCCGGCCGTGGCCGGTGGGCGATTCGCTGGTGCCCGGCAAATCGAGCATGAGTGATCCTCCCTTCAGGTGTCCTTCGCCCAATTGAGTACTTCTGTGTTGCGCGGTTAGGGGCTTTCGGAACTCGCGGGGATTTTTGAGGCTGCGTTCAGCCCGATCCGCCATATCATCGTAGGCGCGCGCCAAATCGAGGAGATTGGGTCGGCCTTCGGAGGTCTTGGTTCCGGTCGCCGCCGCGCGGCACTCTTCGGCGCTCTCCCGCCAGCGCCTGATTTTCTCCCGTTTTCGTTCGTGGGCATTAGGCCAAGCCCATTCGATAATCGACAAAGCGTGTCACGGTTCCTGCGACTATTCCCCAGCCCGATAATTTTCCCCTAAGCCACATGTGGCACAAAAAGCCGCCGGGACCTGGTCCTGGCGATGCGGGCCAATCGCCGCGAAGCGACTGGGTGGAAAATCCCGAACGGAGGCCTGATTCTCTCCAGTGGCAGCCATGCCTGGTAAGCTGCTATCCCGCGCTCGCGCGCGATTGCATTCGCGAGTCCGAACGCGTTTGTGCGCGCAACGAGTTCGACCACAGCATTGATGGCGACCTTCACAAGGAACACAATCAGCACACCAGCGACATAGACGTAAGCGATCATGAATCCCGTTGTAAGCCATGACTTGGTGAAGGACTTCACTTCAAAAATCGACCCGCACAGCCTCACTGTTAGACCTACGAGAGAATCCAGGGCGCTGAAGATTTGGCCGAACACTGATCTGTTATCGGCAGCCTGCAGCGACAGAATGACCGCGATCGCGGCCATAAGCTGAAACAGCGGAAAGTTTATGATGCGTCGTATCGGAGCGACCAGCAGCTTAATCAAACCCATGGAAACGTCTCTGAAATGAGAGTGGCGTTAACATCTTGACGCTGGACGGGTGTGGCGTGTTCACGATGCATGAAGCGATCACGTAGGGGTCTGAGTCTAAGCCGCGGATCGCTTGAGTCCATTCAGCCTAACAACTGACCCGTTTTCTCGGTTGCCAGTACCTTCGGAAATCTGGCCGACCAAGGTTTGGGACAAAAAAGGCCCGGCGCCTCGCCGTTACCACCTGGGCCCTTCCATTCCACACGCGGCTCCGCGGGCGAGCGGCTGTCACCTACGGCATTTGACCGGCTCTGCCCCACGGTGCCATCACGGTGACCTGTAGGCTCGGGACGGGGCGCGGCTTGTCGATCTGAGGCCAGCGTGTCCTGTGCCGGGTCCAGCGAGTCGACGCTGTGGGCCCGATTTACGGGGCGATTGCTTCCAGGGATTGCGGCGGGCGCCGATGCGGCTTCGAGCGGCTCTCCTCGACCTGCCGACGCTGAAACGAGTCCTGGTCTTCCGCCAACTTGGCGCACACGACCCATCTCTCAGCCATGCGTTTCCATACTGCCTTGGTTTCGCGGTCTTTCGACGCTTTGGCCATCTTTTCGCAGTCGGCTGCGTGTTTACGAAATTCCGCTGGGGTGTCCATGCTGATCTCCGATTAAAACCCTTAATTCGGAGATCGCAGGTTTGGTTCCCCAGTCCGCGAAGCCGGCAGCTGCCGACATTCGCGCCGCGGAGTGGGTCAATCTCGTCGATTCGAGCACGCGGTGACTTTGTCTGCTCGACCCCCGGGAGCTCCCCCGTCGAGTATCTGCGACCATGGCAATGATCGTGCGACTTTGCGGCGGTATAAAGTCAAAGTTCGAGCCACAATCGAGCAATATCCCAAGGCGCGCATTCGGCTGCGCAACCGTGCGCTAGTGATGCAAGAGCATTTGCCGAAGGGCTGGGGCGCAGTATAATTCGCGTTTGATACTGCCCCATTGGCGATCTGCAAACCTACTAACCATGCGGAGGACTGAGATGGCCAAGAGGACCAAAATCGGCCGGGCTGCCAACCGAACACCTGGCATCAGCATCTCAGACCCGAAGTTCTTAGACACTCCGCCTCCGTCGCTTGGAGGCGCGTGGTCAGGTTCCATCGCTCGCTTGCGCATTTACCATTCAACCGGGCTGGTCTTTGCCTACAAGGCTCCGGGTGCGAACGCAAACCAGGTTGGTGTCACGGACGATCCCAATTTGATTCGGGCGTTATTTCTGGCGCGGGATAATGGACGCTTTATTTGGGGCTATACATACGATGATGGCTCCATAGGATTTATCGATTATTGAGGAACAGTCGATTAGGCCCCATAAGCAAACCCCGGCGGAGCATGCAGGCACGCCGGGGGAGCACCGCTCGCGGAGCCTGCTTGGGAGCTAGACTAAGCCGCGCGGACGGTGCCAGTAGGGTACCACCATCGCTCGCGCTGGCAAGCCGCCGCCCAAATGAAAAAAGCCGCCCGGAGTGACCCGAGCGGCTGAGCGAGCAGCCCCAGGAGGAACAACCGGGGCCGCACCGTTCGGGGCACGCTGCCGAGAAATTACCCGAACGGCCTCAGTAGAATACAACGAAAAAGGGCGCCCCGAAAGGCGCCCCAGATTGGCCAAGCCAGTCTGTCAGATCACGGCGCCGTTGAGCAATACCCAAAGTCCCGCATTCGGCTGCGCAACCGCGCATTAGTGATGCAGGAGCACCCGCGAACGCGTCAGTAGCGTACCAGTGTCAGTGACGCTGGCAAGCCGCACTCAGCCCTATTGCATCCGGGGACCACGATCAGATCCCGTTCTCCATTTCAGCAGCCTCTCGGTTATCAATCTGGTCGATTCCATCGCGCCCTGATTTAGGCGGGTGTACTCAGCGATCTCTCGCTCGATCCTCTGGCCTTCGTTCAGCAGATAATCGCGAAGCGACTGTAGCTCGCCTATGAGCCTGTCGATTTCGGTCAGCGAAGCCCCGGAAACTCGCTGGATGGTGGAGGTGAGATGGCCTGGTGCATCGGGCTGGGTACTGGCCTCCGATTCCCTGCGCAAGTGTGCGTCAGCGCGATGAAGTATATCGCTGATGCGGTCGTTGCCTTCGGATCTAGGTTCTTGGACCCGTGCCATGGCCCCCCCATTTTCTCGAAGCTGACGATATAGACCGACTAAGGGCATCGAGAGAGTGCAACAGCTTCACCGCACCCCCAAAGACCTGGGGACGAACACCTTTTGGGTCACCCTCAGTGACCGCGCTACCCACCTTTGATGATCCAGGTGGGGCGTGGGCCCCGGCTGTTGGCACCATCTTCCAGCCGGGGCTCACTGTCCTCGCACTTCCGCGCGGAGTCGGGAATGGGGCTGTTAGAGATTAACAGACTCAGGCCCGACCGTGGCACCCTTGCTAAGCTTTGTGGCGATACGGTGCGGTGATCAGGTATTTTTATGGCGGCGGTCCATGAGGCGGTTTTTCTGTTCACTGGTTGCAAAAACGTCACAGCAAGCTAGCGTGGGCAAGTCGGTTTATGTATACGCCGCTCTACGGGGAGGCCTAATCATTGAAAAAACTGTTGTTCGGTATTGCGGTTACTGCTGCCCTTGGATTCGTGTCCGGGCGGTTAGTGCTGCCGATGCGGCATCCCCAGTCGTGCTCGTAGTAGCCGGACGCTGGGATTAGGCAGCGGGTGCGTCGGAAAGCATCCCGAAACATCGGCTTGTCGGCGACCGTCTCGGCCCTAGCATTGAACGTCGCCGGCAGATCCTTGAGGGACTCCTTCCACCAGGGCGGAATGAGCTGCCAGCGCATCGGCACGACGAGCAGCCCGGCATCACCCCGAATGACCACGTCGACCGGATCGGTCGGGCAGATGTTGTAGCGCGGCCGAAGATTGGGCGCCGGCTGGGTGAGTCGATAGAGCCGGTGACTCCAATGTGTATTTTTGGGTGAAACGGCCGCACATAGGGCGGGTCTAGTCCGTGCAGCGCCCTACGGTCAACGCGAGCGCTTTGCAGAGCCAAGCCGCGCGTTCACCCGCAGAGCCATATCCATTTATTAACCACGTGCTTCATGTTAAGCGGTGTCGCCATTTCCTGTTTTGACGCCGTTAACGCAGATCAATGCAGGAGGATCGTAGGAGTTCTAACTACGCAGTGTGGGGGAGCGGGGGGTGACGGTAATGAGTATCTCCTCAAAGCTGCGGATTGTGGGATCAGCTACTCTAACCGGGCTCTATTTTCTTTTCCCGCCATTTTCATCTGGCGGAGCATGGGGTCAGTATCTTACCCGCTCAGAGTTCGCCCAGTCGCGAACAGCCCCACTTGCTAAATTTCGAACAGGAGGGACAAAGCACCCTGAAGCTTTTGTTCTCCAGCCTGCCCCTGTTCACCCATCAGCTCCTACTGTAGTACCCATCGCCATGCCCGTTGCGGACCCTAATTCGCCTCTGGGGAGCACCCTTGCCTCCTGTGATAAGGCCCCCGAGGGTTTCGAAGCTCTCGCCCTGCCCGGCGCAAGAGGCGAGGTTAAGCTCGACCGTTGCTATCGCGGACGCGACCATTTAGTTTGCAGTTTTAACGCGCTTTTGACGGAGGCAAGATCCCTTCTTGAAAACTACAAGAGAATTGTCGACGCGAATTATCCTGATCTGAGCAACCTCGAAGGCGTTTGCAGAATCCAATCGGACGCTCTTGCGACGGACCTGGAGGGCGCAACTGATTTCAGTGCGAAATTCAAATCGCTGAAGGCTCAGTATGACGCTCGCGTCAGCTGCGCCAGTGGCGTCCGGCAATCATTTCGAGATGTAACATTGTCCGATATGGCTAAAGCGCCCGATCTCTTGAAATCAATGATCGATACGATTGAAGGAGACATGGAGGGAGTCTCTGGCATTCAGGCGCAGGTCGCCGAACTCGCTGAGAAAATTGATGTCTCGCAGAAGGCCATGAACACGATCCAAAAGGTTCATCGCGCAATGTGCGCGAAGGACCAGCCTATGCATGCGGATTCTGAAAACCGTGCAGCCCGGTGAGGGCCACATATGGGGCCATCGAAGAGCGCCGGCATGAAGGCTGCCTTGGGCACGCTGGTGTGTGCGCTTCTGCCTTTTAGGTCCACCGCCAACTTTCGGGGCGCACTGGCGCAGTCAATGCCCCTTTGGCCCTCAATATCCTGACCCTTTTTCGCCGCACTTTCGTGGCACCTGATTCCGCGAGGGACAAGGACGGGAGGGGATGGCCTTGAGCATTCGCGACGACTATCGGCAAAACGCCACTGATTGCCTTCGATTAGCGCGCAGCGCCCCCGACCCTACTGACAGAGCCGCCCTGGTCAATATGGCCCGCACATGGAGCGGACTGGCGGAACACGCCGCGGCAATCAGTTGTCTTGCCGAGCTTGTCGCTGCGGAAGGCGGAATAAAGCCGTAACTTTTGGGAATCGGGGGGCTCCGTGGATGCGAAGGTGCTGATGCTGATCGTGCTACTCGCACCGGTGCTGATGCTGGCTGCGGGCATTTTCGTAGGCCAGCGAAACGCGGGGGACGATACAGGGAATGCAAACCCGGAGGCGAGGAAGACCGCGCACTCTGCGATGCGTCGATTTGTACGAGCCAGTATGCTGTGCGGCCTAATAATGTAGTCTTTAGCCACTTCTGGGCTCGCTTGATCGAACACAGGAGCGATGCTCGTTTGTTCGATGCGTAGACCGGTGCATAAAGACTGGCGAGGCACCCAAAGGCACTTATAGAGGCGGCGGTGGTTGCGGAAAGCTTTGCCATCAGAGGGGATGCAAGTGACTGCTAAAAACAAGGCCGTCTGGCGTGAGACCCTCGATCGTATCGCGGAGCTAGTATCGCCGGGATCATCGCTCCAACGAGCGCTGTCAGCTCGGCAGTCGCGCGGCCCTCTTGGTTCTTATAGGGAAGCTCAAGAATCGTGGCCCGCTCGGGTTCTCCCAGATCTCACCCACCTGGATCGGGGTGCGGTCCGGTGGGCCGTGCGGATCGGGGTGCGACATACGCGCTTTCTAAATGCGACCGTTGCGCTGTCAAGGACCCGTATGCTGGGCGGTTCTTAGTCTGGCTTTTTCGAGACGGTAATCGGGCTCCTTTAATGCGCCTCGCGGAATACCGCGAAAGCTGCGGCCCGCGTCCTACTCCGCCGGCGATTGCACCTGGCAAGGGGCACCAACGAATGTCGTGTCTGGGTCAAACCCGGTCTTCCGGGTGTTTCCGCTATACGTCTGCTTAGGCGCCGCAAGCGGAACTCCTAGCGGCACAGTACGACGTCGCAATAGTGCCATTTCCGGAAATTACTGATCTCGCGACCCTGCTTCGGGACATTTGGTTTTTGCTGGGCCGAGAAAGTGCGTTTTCGATGTTTTGGTCAACTCCGGAGTCGCGACAGAATGCTCTCTAGAGTCTGGACGGCACTGTCTTTATCCAGCTTCTGGAGATCTAGGAAGACTCTCAGCCCGTCTTTTTCCTCGCGGATGACCCGTCTTTTGCCTATCAGCTGGTCGAAATGGTCGAGAACTTTGTAGTTGGGAACCGGCTTGGCGAATCCCTTGGCCTGTATGGGATCCTTCTCCTCGGCCAGGACGACGTCTTTGACGAGCGAATAAGTTTCATGGCTCATGAGAATACCGCCCAGTTCAGCATGCGATTGCAGCCGAGACGCCAAGTTCACTTCATTGCCGATGATGGTGTAGTCCATCCGGTCTTCGCTGCCGAAGTTGCCGACAGTGCAATAGCCGGTATTGATACCGATCCGCAGCTGGAACGGCTTTTCCAGGCCGGCATCGCGCCACTCGAACTGAAGCTCGCGCATCCGCCGCTGCATCGCGACGGCCATGTTGACGCAAGCGATGGCGTCCTCCCTGACGCCCTTCGTCTCCGGATCGCCGAAGAATGCCAGGATCGCATCGCCGATGTACTTGTCGATGGTGGCGCCATGATCGAGAGCGATCTTCGACATCTCGGTGAGGTAGTGGTTGAGCAGGCTGGTCAGCTCCTCGGATTCAAGATCATCCGTCGTCGCCGTGAAATCTGCGATGTCGGAGAAGAACACGGTCAGCTTCTTGCGGTTCGAGGCGATCTCGACGCTACGCTGGCCGGTGAAAATCGACGAATAGACCTGGGGTGATAGATACTTCGAGAGCTTGGTCGACAGGATCTCCAGCTCCCGCTTCTGTTCGCTCGCGAGTTCGTTCGCCTGCTCCGCCTTGCGCTTGGCTTCGCGAATCTCCTCTTCCGCGCGTTTAATCTCGGTAATGTTCGTGTAGATGGAAACGGTGCCGCACTCCGTGGTTTTGCGTTCGTTGATTTGAATCCAACGGCCGTCCCCGCGGCGCTGGATATGGGACTCGCTAGGTTGCCGGCGTCTTGCCAAGCGCTCGGCAACCCATTCGTCGGTCCGTCCCTTGGCGTCCTCGACCAGACCTCGTTCCGCCGCGCTACGGATCAACGTCTCGAACGGCGTGCCCGGCGTCGGCGTGCCCAGTCCGGGGTAGAGCAGCTCGCCGTACGCGGTATTGCAGACAATCAGCCGATCATCCGCGCCGTACAGGGAAAATCCCTCCGAGATCGATTCGATTGCGTCGGTGAGCCGCTGTTCGCTGCGCCGAAAAGCGATCTCCGCCTCCTTGGGCGCAGTGACGTCGCTCCACGATCCGACCACCTCGACGGGCTCGCCGTCCCGGTCCCGAATCAGGTGCTGCTCGTCGATCACCCAGCAGTAGGTGCCGTCCTTCTTGAGAAATCGGTATTCGACCGTGTGACGGCCTTTCTTGTATAGTTGGACGGACTTGGCCTCGACCGCAGCGAGGTCGTCGGGGTGTACGCGGCTGCGCCAGAAATCCGGATTTTCCAGATATTCCTCGGGTTCGTAGCCGAGCCAGTCCTTAAGGTTCTGGCTGACGAAAGTCGGCGCGAAATCCCCGGTCGCCTTGTAGCTGTAGATCACCGCAGGCGCGCAGGACAGCAGGTGGACGAGACGCTCCTGCGCCGCAACAAGGGCCTCGCCGAGTTGCTTGCGCGCCGTGACGTCACTCCACGCGCCGACTATCTCGATTGGATCGCCCGCCGGGTTGCGGAGCACTTGCAGCTCGTCGCTGACCCAGCAGTAGCTGCCGTCCTTCTTACGGAAGCGATATTCGTTGCTGAGACGCTCCTCCTCGAACAGACGCGAATAAGCTCTGAGGATGCGCGGGCTGTCCGCGGGATGGATGCGGCTTTGCCAAAAGTCTGGGCTATTGAGATATTCCTCACGGTCATACCCTAGCAAATCCTTCACGTTCCGGCTTATGAACGTCGGCGCGTAGTCGCCCGTCGCCTTGAAACTGTAGATTACGGCGGGCGAGCTGGCGACTAGGTGCTCGGTGCGGTCCCGGGCCGCCGCCGCTGCCTCTTCCGCTCGCTTGCGCTCGGTGATGTCGCTCCACGACCCGACCACCTCGAGCGCCTGGCCCTCCTCGTCCCGCACCAGCCGCTGCTCGTCGTTCACCCAGCAGTAGGTGCCGTCCTTCCTGAGAAATCGGTACTCGACCGTGTGGGAACCTTTTTTGAACAGGTGAACCGCCTCGGCCTCCACGGCGGCCAGGTCGTCGGAATGCACGCACCGCCGCCAGAAATCGGCGTTCTCCAGGTATTCGTGCGGCTCGTAACCCAGACGGTCCCTGATGTTCTGGCTGACGAAGGTCGGGGCGAAATCCCCGGTCGCCTTGTAGCTGTAGATCACCGCAGGTGCTGACGACAATAGGCGCCCGATGCGGTCTTGCGCGGCGACCAGGGCTTCGCCGATCTGCTTGCGCGCCGTGATGTCGTTCCAGGAGCCGACCACCTCGATCGGATCGCCCGCCGCGTTGCGCAGCAACTGCAGCTCGTCGCTGATCCAGCAGTAGCTGCCGTCCTTCTTGCGGAAGCGGTACTCGACGCTGAGGCGCCCCTCGACAAATAGCCGCGAGTACTCACCGAGGATGCGGTCGCTGTCCTTGGGATGCACGCGAGTTCGCCAGAAATCCGGACTTTCGAGGTATTCCTCGGGATCGTACCCGAGCAAGTCCTTCACGTTCCGGCTGATGAACGTCGGCGCGTAGTCGTCCGTTGCCTTGAAGCTGTAGATCACAGCCGGGGACCTCGCGAGCAGATGCTCAACGCGATCCCGGGCCGTCGCCGCTGTTTCCTCGGCTCGCTTGCGCTCGCTGATGTCGCTCCACGAGCCGACCACCTCGGCCGGTTGACCCTTTTCGTCCCGGATCAATCGTTGCGCGTCGTTCACCCAACAGTAGGTGCCGTCCTTCTTGAGAAATCGGTACTCGATCGTGTGGCGGCCTTTCCTGAACAGCTGTACGGATTCGGCTTCCACCGCGGCGAAGTCGACCGGGTGCACGCAGCGTCGCCAGAAATCGGCGTTCTCCAGGTACTCACGGGGCTCGTAACCGAGCCAGTCGCTGATGTTTTGACTGACGAACGTCGGTGCGAAGTCTCCTGTCGCCCGGTAGCTGTAGATCACCGCGGGGGAGCTGGTGAGTAACTGTGACAGCCGGGCATGCGCTGCAGCTTTCGCCTCCTCGGCCGCCTTGCGCGCGGTGATGTCGCTCCACGACCCCACGATCTCCAGCGGCTTGCCGTCCTCGTCGCGGATCAGACGCTGCTCGTCATTCACCCAGCAGTAGGAGCCGTCCTTGCGTCGGAACCGATACTCCACCGCGTGGACCCCGTTCTCGAAGAATTTGGCGATTGCCTCCTCGACACGGGCCAGATCGTCGGCGTGGACCCGGTCGCGCCAGAAGGACGGATTCTCCAGGTATTCGGCGGGCGCGTAGCCGAACACGCCGATGATATTGTCGCTGACGAAGGTCGGCGCAAAATCGCCGGTGGCCTTGAAGCTATAGATCACCGCAGGCGACGCGCTCAGCAATCGCGCCAAGCGCTCCTGCGCTGCGGCCTGCGCCTCCCTCAACTGGCGACGGGCTTGGGTATCCCGCTCGCGCGTGGCATTGCGTATGGCCCGTTCGATGACCGCGGCGGTGCCCTCGGCATCGAAATCGCGCGGGGAGATGCGCAGGACTTGATGCAAGGTCGCAGTCGCTTCCTTGGCGTGTTGGCTCGGCGTCGTCATGGCTTGTAAGGCCCCTGCGGGTCCGTATGGCGGGCTGTTTTACCACAATTTGGCGAGGAGTAGACCGAGACGTGGGTTCCTTGCCAATGGGTGAGGATGACGGGTGGGCAAGGCCTGTCCACTCCTCATCCCGATCGGGCGTATCATGTGAACAAGCTCACATCGCGGGCGGACGCACCGCGTTATAAAGACGCTGGAAGCCGTTCTTCGTTATTATTAACGAATGGAGATTGCCAATTGGTCGG
>WNFD01006850.1_pt1 | contig 25458 bp, 26 predicted proteins | sample 5400491 | NCBI WGS metagenome assembly WNFD01 (sample SAMN13153343, study PRJNA577476) | soil metagenome | isolation source: 120 cm saprolite under Douglas fir tree site 2 hole 2 replicate 2 | place: USA:California | collected 2015-04-18
AGCACACCAGTATACCGCTCACCCTCGCTTTCGGCCCGCAGGGCTGTATGGATGAGGTCAAGGGACGCGTTTTAGCCGCCTGGTGCCTCGCTGAACAGTTTGGAGTGTTTGGTGGGGGGAGGAAGTGTCTACATAAACTCGGCTCGCCCTTCAAAGAAATTCAGAAATGCCTTGTCGAGGTGTCGCAAGGCTTGCTGCAAGGGAACCGCAGAGACCTCACCCAGCCAAGAATACTCAGGTTGTTGCTTGAGGTGTGTCAAGGCGAGCGCCTGGTCTTTGTAATAGAGGCGTTGCTGCTCATGGTAGAAGGCATCCGTCTTTTGGCGCAAGGCCCAGTTATAGAGGAAGCGGCAACAGCCGAAGGTTCTCGCAAGAATGAGCTTCTGCTCGTCTGTTGGATAGATGCGGTACTTGTATGCTCTCTTCTGTTCCATGTTTACATGGTAGCATATCGAGGTGTAAATATCAAGCATATCCCGCAGGACTTCGGCGCGGCTTGTATCCCCATAGCTGAAGCCAGGGGGTCTTACGCCGCGATTTGATAAAGATGCCGTCCCAGCCCGCTGCTTCCGCCTCGGCAGCAAGTTCAGGAAAGGTCTGGGTGTCACCATTCGGTATAATAAAACCATATTGCATGTGTCTCTCCTCCTGAGGGGAATCATTCGTCTAATAGTAGGCATTTTGTCAATCGATACGGGGAGATACGGCAGAAAAAATGGAGTTCGAAATATTAGCCCGTGGGCTGTACAGACCCGAGCAGGTTGTGATCACCTATGACCCTGTGCTGAGAATGCCTGTTGATGACGCGATACAGGGTTGGATGGACCACCTGTGGCAACGGAAGCTGGCTATGGCACGTGAGAAGGGTGTGCAGTTGTTCGATGCTCCACTGTTCAGGTTGGTGAAGGTGGAGACGGGTGTGGAAGGGCGGGGGCAAGGAGGGCAATGGGAGATGGTAGGGCGAGGGCAAACAGGGCAAGGGCAAGCCTCGCCCGTACATTTAGTGTTGGGGGATACGAGTTACAAGGAGTATGTGACGACGCGGGAGCCGGAGTTTTTCTGGGGGCGCAGGCGCGAGGAGTTGAGCAATGCGCTGGGGGTGTGCTCGGTGGTTGAGACGAGCGATGGATATATTTTGCTCGACAGGCGGCAGGGGGTGGATGTGTATGCCGGGCGCTATCATGTGATTGGCGGTTTTTTTGAGCGCGGCCTGGATATGGGGGAGCAGCCGGACCCGTTCGCGGCGATGCGCCGGGAGATACGCGAGGAGACGGGGATACAGAAGGGTGATATGCGCGGGCAGTTTTGTCTCGGGGTGGTGTATGACCTGGCAACGCCACACGGGGAGTTGTGCTTTCTCACCGAGCTGAACATCGAGCTGGCCGAGGTGCGCAGGCGCGTGCCTGAGGATGACGAGGTGAAGGAGCTGCTGGCGCTGGCGGCGTCGGTGGAGGGTCTGCGCGATTTTGTGCTGTCGCATCACGGCAATATCTCGGCTACAGGGGAGCCGAATTTGCTGATGTATGGCGCGGTACGGTTCGGGGAGGGGTGGTTCGAGGAGGTGGCGGGGAGGCTCTATAATTAGTAAAAATGAAGGAGGTCTTCCAATCATGAGCAGTATTACCTTACTCGGCACGGGGACGTGCGAGATTGAGTTAGAGCGGCGGGCAGCGAGCGTACTGATAAAGCTGGATGGCTTGCACGTGCTGTTTGATTGCGGGCACGGCGTCCTGCAGCGGCTGCTGGAGTTCGGGGTGCAGCACAAGGACATCGAGCACGTGGTGCTGTCACACTTCCATCCAGATCACGTGTCGGACCTGGTGCTGCTTTTTCACGCGGGGGCCTGGTCGAGAAGCAATCCGCGCAGCACGGACCTACATATTTATGGACCGCCCGGCGTGCAGAAGCTCATCGATGGCTTCGTGGGTATTTTTGGTAGGCGCGCTTTCGAAAAGCCTTCTTATAGCCTGGTGGTGCACGAGGTGAGCGAGGAGTTCATACAGATTGGGCCGGGGCGTTTCGAGTTTGTGAGTTTGCCGCCCGCGGGGAATCACGGGTTGAGGTTTGAGTGGGATGGGAAGCGCTGCGCGATTACGGGCGATTCGGATTTCCACGAGGCGGAGATAGCGTTTCTGAAGGACGTGGATCTGGCAGTGATTGACGCGGGGCATATCACGGACGAACAGATTATCGAGCTGGCGGTGGTCTCCCAGGCGAAGACTATCGTGTGCTCGCATCTGTATAGGGATATCAACGTGGAGCACCTGCAAACGCATGCCGAGCAACGGGGGTACCAGGGGACGATCGAGGTGGGTCAGGACCTGGAGTCGTTTGTAATTTAGCAACATGCAGGGCGACCGCAAGGGTCGCCCGATAGGCGTCATGTTAACGTTTCTGCAATGGGACCGCCGGTCTCCCCCGCGCCTCCCCCAGGGCGACGGCAAGCGTCGCCCCTACATTTCGGGATGGGTTAGCGCTCGTCCAGTGGGACGAATTTTACGTCCATTGGGCCGGTGTAGTCGGCTTCGGGACGGATCAGGCGGTTGTTGCTGACCTGCTCGAGAACATGGGCGGTCCAGCCTGCCGCGCGGCTCACGGCGAAGGTGGGCGTGAAGAGGTCACCGGGCAGGCCGACGGAGGCCAGCAGGGCGGCAGAATAGAATTCCACGTTGGTGTAGAGGCGGCGGCCCGGCTTCTGTTCCTCCAGGATGGCCAGCGCCAGCTCTTCGACGCGGCGTGCCAGGATAAATTCCTGTGGGTCGGCGAGGCGGGCCAGTTCGCGCAGTTCTTCGGCGCGGGGGTCTTCGGTCTTGTAGACGCGATGACCGAAGCCCATCAAACGGTCTCCCCTGGCGACGGCATTGCGCAGCCAGCTCTCGGCTCGCTCGGTTGTGCCAATGGCCCGCAACATATCCTGGACCTTGGAGGGCGCCCCGCCATGCAGTGGCCCCTTGAGCGCGCCAATCGCTGCCACAATGGCCGAGGCAATATCTGACTCGGTGCTGGCCACAACGCGCGCCGTGAAGGTGGAGGCGTTCATGCCATGATCGGCCAGCAGGACAAGGTAGGCATCCAGGGCCTTGACGTGCTGCTCCTCGGGTATTTTTCCGGTCAGCAGGTAGAGGTAGTTCGCGGCATGTCCCAGTTCGGGCCGTGACTCCAGGGGCTGCTGGCCGTTACGCAGTCGCTGGAAAGCGGCCAGGAAGAGCGGGAAACGCGCGGTCAGGGCAATCGCCTGGTCGATAGTCGGTTTACCTTTGATCGAGTCAGCGCCCCAGGCAGAAACAGCGGTGCGCAGGACATCCATTGGTTCGGCTTGCCTGGGCAGGTCACGCAGGACCTGCAAGACCGGGGCCGGTAGAGTGCGCTCTGCAGCGAGACGCGTCTTCAAGCTGGCCAGTTCGGTTTTGTCTGGCAGTCGCCCAAACCAGAGGAGGTGCGCAATCTCCTCGAAGGAAGTGGTGCGGGCCAGGTCGTGGATGTTGTAGCCATGGTAGATTAAGCGGCCGGCGGTTCCTTCCACTTTGCTCAACGCGGTGGTTGCCGCGACGATACCTTCCAGGCCGCCACGATTAGGGGTGGGTGTTACAGTAGCACTGTTACTATCTTTCTGAATATTACCTTCTGTTTTTGGGGGCAGCGCAGCCATCTCAAATTGCTCCTTTGCTTTTCGTTGATGAGACGAGAGAATGAAACATTTCTCTTTGCTATGGTATTACCATGCATTTAGATAAAAGTCAATGGTTATCGATATAAGTTGATGAATATTGATTTAGGTTGATTTCTCGCAAGTAATAAAAGCAATTCTCGTTGCATTTGCGCTGTGGCGATGCTACACTGACTTTCAGCAGAGAACGGGAGCAGAAAAGGGAAAAAGTACACATGAGCAATACTTCTCACAGGGGCAAGGCCCCAGAAGACTTTGAAGGGGAGCGGCTGCAATTGCTTCAGCAAACGCTGGACCCACTGACGATCCGGCGTTTTGAACAACTTGGAGTGCAAAAGGGATGGCGGTGTCTAGAAGTAGGAGCCGGGAGAGGCTCAGTAGCGCGCTGGTTAGCAAAGCAGGTTGAGTCACAAGGAAAGGTCGTCGCAACAGATATCGGAACTCGCTTGCTGGACAAGACGCGTGAACCGAACCTGGAGATGCGACGGCATGATATTCTGGTGGATGATCTGGAGCAAGAGTATTACGACCTGGTGCATACGCGCGCAGTGCTGATGCATCTTGCCGACCCGGTGCAAGCGGTGAAAAAGATGGCGGCAGCGGTACGTCCCGGCGGCTGGCTTTTTCTGGAAGAATTTGACTGGATCTCGTTTGGAGCGGTTGATACAGAAAGTCCAGCAGCACAAACATTCAACCAGAAGATGGAGACACTGGCGAAGACGCTCCAGGCGGTGCATGTCATGGATCTGTATTTTGGGAGGCACCTGCGAGGTCTCCTCGAGCAGCTTGGGTTCGTTGATATTGACACCGAAGGGATCACAGGAATCAGTCGTGGAGGAGACCCTCCCACGCAGTTGCAACAAATGAACTTGCAATTAGCAGGGCCACCGCTCATTGCAGCCGGTGTCTTGAGCGAAGAAGACGTGGTGCTGCTCCGGCGGCTTTTTGCAGATCCATCTTTTTACTATGTTGATGGGACCTTTTTTGGAGTATGGGGAAGACGTTCTAGTTGACATTCAGAGGGATGGATGGTCCAGCAACCATTGAAGGTGCGACGAGCAGAGCGGGACGATATCAGGTACATCGTGGACCTCTCGCGGCGGGTGCAGGAGAAGCTGACCGCGTCGGGAAGTCTCCAGCAGATAGGTCCCATTCCGCGTGAGACGGTTGAAGCCCAGGTAAATGCAGGGACGGCTCATATCCTGGACGGGGGTTCGAGACGACTGGGCAGCGTGTTCGTCGAGCCGGTGACGGTGGGGAGCCTGGGCCGTTGGAGGCTGGATGATGCTACGCTTAAGCCCTGGTTTCTGCACAAGCTGATGCTTGAACCTGAAGAGCAGGGACGCGGCCTCGGCGCTCACTTCCTGGATGGGATTAAGGCTTATGTAACTTCCCGGCAGCCAGGGGCCATCATTGTTCTCGACTGCTGGGCAGGAAACGACAAGCTGCGGGATTTCTATACGCGGGCAGGTTTCAAGCTGCATGGCGTGTTTCCTGCGAATGGCTTCGAGGTGGCGGTGTTTGTATATCGTACTTAGAGGTCTAGCAGTGACAAAGTGAATTGTCATTGATATCTTATGTCGAGTGAGAAAATGCCCGCAATGTTCTTCTAAAGAAAGGAGTTTGCTCGATGCCACTGGATCCACATGTGGCCCGTTTCCTGCAAACAGTGGCAGAAGCCAGTTCTGAACCAGTGCCCTCGCTCGCGGAGCAGCGCCGCCAATCAGAGCAAACGGCTCTGGCGCAGGCAGGAGAACCGGAAGCTGTTGCCTCAATTGAGGATCGTCTCATTCGCGGTCCCGCAGGCGCGCTGCCCATTCGTATCTATACGCCCGCTGGTGCTGAGCAGGGGCCTTTCCCCGCGCTGGTCTATTTTCACAGCGGTGGCTGGGTTTTTGGGAGCATTGAGGCGCATGATCCTGTGTGTCGCGCTCTGGCCAACCGTGCGCGCTGCCTGGTCGTCTCGGTGGGATATCGTCTGGCCCCAGAGCATACGTTTCCGGCGGCCCCGGAAGATTGCTATGCAGCCACACAATGGGTCGCAGAGCACGCGGGCGAGATCAAGGCCGACTCTGCTCGTATCGCTGTGGGAGGCGATAGCGCCGGAGGAAATCTCGCGGCAGTGGTTGCGCTGATGGCGCGGGATCGCCAGGGACCAGTGCTCTGCTACCAGGTCTTGATCTATGGCGAAACCGATTACTACGAGCCTGGTACGGCTTCCTATGCAACCTACAGCGAAGGTTATGGCCTGACACGCGAGGATATGATCTGGTTCTGGGACCAGTATCTCGCGCGGCCAGAGGACAGCATGCACCCCTACGCCGCGCCATTGCGCGCAACTGACCTCAGCGGTCTGCCTCCTGCGCTGATTCTCACCGCTGAATACGATCCTGTGCGCGATGAAGCTGAGCACTATGCCCAGCGTCTTCAGCAAGCAGGTGTGCCTGTACAACTTTCGCGCTATGCTGGTGTGATTCACAGCTTCTTCCGCATGTTCGCGCTTTTTGAACAGAGCCACCAGGCTCTTGCGGAAGTGGCAGATGCTTTACGCACGGCGTTTGCTGTCGAATAAAGTGGTGATGCCAGGTTGGTGTTTTTCTGGGCAGCTTAGCTCATAGGTGAGAGGAATTCGGGTTATAAAATGCCTTCGCATTTCAGAAAAAGACGCAGCAAATTACTCCAGCCAGAAACGTTTTTCCTCTTTGGTCATGGTGCTTTTTTCGATGGCTTCGGTGAAACTCTGCTTCTTAGGACCCTGCTGCTGGCTGCGAGCACCGCTGCTGGTCTGGCGGCGGTTGAAGGCCAGGGTGGGCTGGCTGTTGTTCAACATGGCGCCGAACTGCTCGGTGCTGACGCGGAAAAAGGCGGCGAGGCGTTCGAGTTGGTGCTCGCCGAGGCTAACCAGTTCTATGGCGCCGTCCTCGAATTTTTTCCACACATCGATGCCGAGACGCAGTCCCCGAGCCGCGTTTGCCATGCTGAGGCCGCGCTGCATGCGCAGCTCGCGCAGGCTGGCTGCCACCAGCGAGCTGCCGAAGACGCGTTCCAGGGCTGCCTGGGTGGCGCGCTGGGTCATGGGCGAGGCGGGGGTGTGCAGGGCATCCGGTCCGGGCGCGTCGGTGGCGCGATAGGCTGCGATGAAGTCGACGAGTTCCGCCTGCTCAGCGGGGTGATCGCGCAGCAGGGCAATCTGCGCCTGTGTATTTCCGGCCTCTTTTGCCGCCAGCCAGGCCATCTTTAGCTGCTGTATTTCTCGTGCGCGAGTATTCATGGTTCATTGCCTTTCTGTTCATTCGAACTTATTGCTGTGGCGCCGCGTATCCTGGCTGCTCCCGGCTGATGCATTCGCGCAGGTAGCTGCGTGCGCGTTCGTAGCGCAGGCGTACCGTACGCTCGGTACGTTTGCAGACGAGGGCTATGTCGTCCCATTTCATATCTTCGATGGTGCGCAGGACCATAATCAAGCGATCCATCGGGTCAGTTAAATAGGTCAGGATACGCTGGCTCTCGTCGATGGCATGCAACCATTCGTACTGGTCGTTCGGGTCGGCAACATCTGCGGCGGGCGAGCCTTCGTCGTCCGCATATGCAGGTTGCAAAGGATCCATGAGCGCACGCGGCACGTGTTGCGGTCGGCCCGCTGGCCGGCCAGCTTCGTCGCGCCGGTAGTACAGGCCTTCCTGGCGCAGCACGCGATTGAATTCGTCGGCGCACAGGCAGCGCAGGTAATGGATAAAGTTCTGCGTCATAAATATCTCGTCCGGGTCCATTGCCTCGCGCAGCAGGTGCTCGCTCATGTTGGCGATGGCCTCTTCGCGCAGGTCCGGGCGGTGACGCAGTCCCAGGGTGCGGCGCTGGAACTCTGGCGCGCAGCGCTCCAGCAGCACTTCGCAGAGCAGGCGCATCTTGTCGCTGTTGCCCTGGGCCTGGAGTATACGAATGTTCAGCACGATGTCAATTTCGCTGACCTCGTAGCGTCCCTCCGGTTTCCGGCGGCGTAAATGCTCTTTTAGCGTGGGTTCGTCCAGATCGATCATGAGTTGCCCCTCGCTTTGTTCTGGTTCTTTGTTTGGGTCCCTATCCATTGGTTCTTTACATGTTGCTGAAAAACGGAAATCGTAGTGTTCCCGGAATGTAGCATAGCAGAATTTGTACGGGGTGAAAAGGGTAGGCAGTCCAAATGCGTTTGCTTATCAGCAAGGGTGAACGGAAGACACTTACAACCGTGCTGATGCTGCAACATCCTTCTCCGCTGGTTTGCGCCATATCCAGCCAGCTCCTGCGACCACCAGGCTGAGAAGCGCACCGATGAGCAGGGCAGTGGGAGCCCCATAGAGACCTGACAGCCAGCCCATCAGCAGATATCCCAGCGGGACACTTCCGTCGAAGAAGAGCAGAGTCACGCTCATGATCCGCCCGCGCAGGTGGTCCGGGGCGACCGTTTGGAGCATGGTAATGGAAAGCTGAGCAAAGGCGGTCTCCGCAAAGCCAACGCTCGCAATGAGCATTAATGACAGGGGATAGATGCGCGAGACCGCAAACACCGCCTCCAACACGCAGAAGACCAGTGTACCGATCAGCACGCGGTGAATCGTTGGCGCGCTATTGCTCCAGGCCAGCCACAGCGCTGAGCAGAGCGAGCCAGCACCGATCGCGGCAGAGAGAAAGCCAAAGCCCGTTGCTCCCACATGCAGCACATTTGTGGCGAAGAGGGGGAGCACGACATTGAAGTTCGCGCCGAAGAGCAACACCAGGCCAACCACCAGGATCACCAACAACACCGCGGGCGTGTTCCAGACATAGGCCACGCCCTCGCGCAGGCTCTGCCAGGTGTTCTGCCGCTCGCCCACGCTTCTGGGTTGAAGCGCCTGGGCGTACAGCTCGTGACTCTTGATCAGCGCCAGGCCCACCAGCACCGCGAGAAAGCTGAGCGCATTGAGCAGAAAGAGCATGGTGACAGAGCTTGCGGCAATGATGATGCCCGCCATTCCAGGACCCACAACGCGTGTCATCTGAGAGAGCGAGGCGTTCAAGGCAACAGCATTGGGCAGGTCCTCGCGTCCGACCAGCTCGATGACAAAGGCCTGGCGCGTCGGATGATCCAGGCTGTTCGTGAGCCCCAGCAGCATTGCCAGGACATACAGATGCCAGAGCTGGATGGTGCCGGTCGCGATCAGTGTCCAGAGGAGCAGCGCCTGGATCATGGCCGCCGCTTGGGTCACGAGCAAAATGCGCCGTTTGGGCCAGCGATCGGCAAAGACTCCTCCGAAGAGTGAGAAGAGCAGTACCGGCAGCGATTGCAGCGCGCCCACCAGGCCGAGCTGCCAGGCGCTGTGGGTCAGTTCCAGCACCAGCCAGGCCTGCCCGATGGTTTGCATATAGGAGCCGATCGACGAGATCATCTGGCCAAACCAGAAAAGACGATAATTGCGCTGGCCTAACGAGGTAAAGGCGCGCAGCAAGCCTTTGCCCGGAGACTTGGGCGGGATGATCGCGGGCGTTTCCCGCTCAGAGACGCTCGAAGGCTCAGGCTGTCCCTGAGAGCGAGGAGAGTGCTTTTTCATGTCTGCGATCCCTTCTCGTGTTCATGAGGAGATGTTTCCTACGAATCCCTCTGCTGGACAGACAAACGAAGAAATGTTTTCCTTTCTCGCCTGTTCAACAGGTTCGATGGAGAGTATATAGAAGGCGCGACCAAAAAACACCGTCCGAAAGAACGTTGTCGAGTTCTTGACAAGAATGATACAATTAAAATGAGAAACCGGGGGTTTTTGAAGGGGTAGTACAACTGCCTTTCCACTATTTGTAAATTCCTTTTCCATTTTCAAGAACAGAAATAAGCTCTACGCTTTGCGCAGGGCCGTAAAGCTCGTGACTAGGACGCTTAAGGCCAGTCCGGCGGCAATCAGTCCGAACACAACGCGAGGGCCTAGAGGGGCCAGGAGCAGGCCGCCGACGGCCGCGCCAAGGGGTTCGCTGCCATAGGATAAGAAACGGAACGCGCTGTTGACGCGGCCCTGGAGTTTATCGGGAGTGAGGAGCAGGCGATAGGAGACGAGCGTTACCCCGTACACGGGCCACATCACGCTGACCAGGACTTCTCCGGCGATGAGCAGGGGTGACGAGGTGGCCAGGGCGAGCAGCAGGATGGCTATAGCCCAGACGATGACCGAGCCGATGATGATCTGTCCAAAGCGCAGGCGCTCTCTGGCCCAGGGAGCGATGAAGCCGCCCAGTACTCCGCCGACCCCGCTCGCGCTGAGGATGAGTCCAATCGTGCGTACATCGAGGTGCAGGGTGCCCTGCGCCAGGACAATGACGATCAGGGTGACGGGACTTAGCAGGAAGTTCACGGTCATGGTGAGCAGGGCCATGATGCGCAGTTGACGCTGCTGCCAGAGGAAACGCAGTCCCTCTGCAATCTCCTTGCGCAGGGCAGGCCTGCTCGCTACTGCGCGCTCGGCCTGGAAGGGTACGCGGATGAACAGGAGCGAGATGACCGAGGCAAGATAAGAAATGCTGTCCGCCAGGTATGCCAGCACTGCTCCTGATGCAATAGTCCGTGCCAGGCTGATGATAAAGCCGCCCAGGCCCGGGCCGAGCAGCGAACCGACATACTCCGTGGTGGTGTCGAGGGCGTAGGCGCGCGGCAGGTGGGTAGGCGACACTATACGAGGTAGAGCAGAGATCTGAGCCAGGCTGAAGAGCACGTATGCCGTACCTTCGATAAAGGCGACGATATAGAGCTGCGCTATTGTCAGGTAACCAAGGCTGAAAGCAAGGGGAACCGAGCCAAGGGCAAGCCAGCGAACGATATCGCAGCGGATCATGACTGCCTTGCGGTCCCAGCGGTCGATGAGTGCGCCCGCTGGGAGGCTGAAAAGCAGGTATGGCAGGAGTCGCATGGCAGTAAGCAGGCCAGCCAGCGCAGGAGAGTGGGTAAGCACGAGCACGAGCAATGGCAGGGCCAGTGTCGATATGTTTGTGCCAAGTACAGAGATAGTCTGACCGCTCCAGAGCAGGATAAAGTCACGGTTGCGCCATAAGGGACGCGGCGGGCTGTCTTTCACTGTACCTCCGATGAGGATGTCACTACCCCTAACCATCTTGCTACGAGAGGAACTGTCGTTCCCTGAAGCAATACTGAAGCGAGGACCACGAAGAAGACCAGGTCGAAGAGAAAAGGCGCTTTGGGCAGGCCTGCCAACAATGGAAAGGTCGCTAACACAATGGGAACGGCTCCCCGTAATCCCACCCATGAGACGAAGAGCTTTTCCCGAAACGACATCTTGAAAGGGAGGAGGGTGAGAATGACACTCAGTGGACGAGCAAAGAAGATAGCGGCTCCTGTCATGAGGAGCCCACTCACCACAAGAGCCGGAAGATGTGATGGAAAGACGAGCAGGCCCAGGATCAGAAACATCCCAATTTGCATTACCCAGGCCAGCCCATCGTGAAAGCGGGTGAGTCGACCCATATGCTGAACAGAACTGTTGCCCAGGATGAGTCCTACCAGGTAGACGGCGAGAAACCCACTCCCACCGAGGATGGCTGTCAGCCCATAGGTCAGCAGCACAAGCGCGATGGTCAGCACCGGATAGAGTCCTTCTGCATCCAGCTTGAGACGGCTGATGAGCTGGATGGCTCCCCAGCCCAGCACAAGTCCACAGATGGTTCCCACTCCCATTTGCTGCACAAACAACACGAGCACAGTCCACACGGGCTGCTGTGGATTGGCGAGGAGACGAGTCACACCCAGCGTGAGAAAGACTGCCATCGGATCATTCATTCCCGATTCCAGCTCCAGGAGCGGAAGGAGTTTGCCGCTGAGGTGCAGGTTCCTTGCTCGCAGCACGCTAAAGACGGCAGCGGCATCCGTTGCCGAGATGATCGCTCCCATGAGCAATCCTTCCAGGAACGAGACATGGAGCACAAAGAGGGCAAAGATGGCGACCACAGCAGCGGTGAGCAGAACTCCAAGGGTCGAGAGCGCCAGGGCTGCACCAAGAGCGGGACGAACAACCTTCCACTGCGTATCTAATCCTGCGGCAAAGAGGATGAAGGCGAGTGCCACCACACCAACAGATTGGGCCACGAATGCATTATCAAAGTAAATCCCTCCTGGACCATCTGAGCCAGCTAGCATGCCAATCCCTATGAAGAGCAGAAATGCATGTTGTTTTCTTTCTAAATGGTCACAGCCATAGGAGAGGGCCTGCTACTCACTTTCTATCTTTGTTATTCTACCTTAAATTGTTCTAAACGTGAAAGGGAATCTTTGGAAACAACTTTTTGCCATGCTTCCATACAATCGATTTCCCGAAAGCCTGTCGAAACGTACAGGCGTGTAGCGGCCTCGTCTCCCCGGTGAGTGTTGACCGAGGCAGTGTGGGCTCCCAGGTCGTGCAGTCGTCGTAATCCTTCCTCCATGACGGCACGAGTCAATCCGCGTCGCTGATAATCTGGATGACAGCCTACAGGCTCAAAGACACCCAGGGCGTTTACTGTGTCGAGCCAGATCAAACAAAACGCGGCAAAATTGCCATCAGGGGCAAGGACCACAAGATCGAGGTTAGCGCGATATGTTGGCGCCTCACGAACCAGGAGGCGATAGCCATCCTCGCTCATTTGTGATGGAGCGAAGGCTACACGATGCACCGCAACGCGCTGCTTGATATCCTCATCTGTCGAGACAGAACGGATGCTGTAGCCAGGGGGCAGTATTCTCGTTGGAGGAGGTTGCTCTAGCGAGCGATGCAAGTAGACAAGGCTCTCATCCGTGCGCGTGTAGCTACGTTCCTGGAATAGAGTGACGCGGACAGTGTCGCGAGTGAATGTCCAGGCTGTCAAACGAAGAGATGTGCCTGTCGATGCTGCCCGCTGCTGGGCTTCTGCCCACGCCAGCATCTCGTCTTCGATGCTGTGATAAGCGGGATGGACGAGCAAATCGACTTGCATATCCTGGCCCCAGGGCATTTCCGGCCAGAGGACACCGACGAGTTCATGATGCCCATCCCACCATAACTGGGCGCGGTATGTCTCGCCGGGAGAGGCGCCTGGTCCCCAGCGCCACCAGTCGATATCGCCTACAGTAGCATAGACAGGCGGTCCACTATGGGTGTAGGTGTGCTGGAGCAGCCTGCGGATGTGCTCGTAATCCGCAGGGCTGGTGTACGGGCGTCTCGTCAGGCTCATTCAGTTTCTTTCTGTTCCTAAAACTGCACATCCTCTATATGCGTGGCAATGTACCAGACATCGCCGAACGGGTCCTTCACGCCCGCTATGCGGTCGCCATAGGGCTGGTCCGCGGGTTCAGACAGCGAGGCAGCGCCTGCCTGGAGGGCACGCTTGTAAACGGCGTCTACATCGTCCATGTACAGGTAGATCGCTGCTGGCATTGGCTCCCCATTCCAGGTACCCGCACCGCCGATCATCACCATCGAGTCACCAATCCTGACCTCGGCATGTATACCGCCCGCGGAACCTGTGCCACGGAATAGCTCTGTTGCCGCGAACGCCTCTTTCACAAAATCGATCAATTTAGCTGCCTCCTGGACCATCAGGTAAGGTGTGACGGTGTGGAAACCCTCGCGGATTGGTTTGACTGCCATTGTTGCTTTCTCCTTTGCGAACTTTTTACCTGCGGGACATGATGCTTGCCGGGTTCTCTTATTATTGGCTAACGTCTTTCAGTGGCTCGTACAACGGTAAGAGCGCCGGGCGCGCGTCCCTGGAGATAATTGTAGCCGGAGGCGGGGCGGTTCGTCTTGTAAAAATTTGACCTCAATCGCCCAGCGGAACGTGGTTGCGGTGCTCACCGCGATGCGTCAGATAGGCGGTTGGATTGAGTCCGGAAAAGGCCCTGAAGTCGTGGATACAATGGGCCTGGTCGAAATACCCGCAGGTTAAAGCGATGTCCGTCCATTCGATTTGCTGTCCCTTTTCGATGCGGCGCAGTACCTCCTGAAAGCGCCGGACGCGGCAAAACAGCTTTGGCGTCAGCCCGACTTCTTCGCTGAACACCTGGATGAATCGCTTCGAACTGAGGCCAATGTGCTCAGTCACATCTGAGATCGTGCGCAAATGTGGCACGCGCCGGAACTCCTTCAGCGCGAAAGCGACAGCGGGATGCCGCGCCAGGGGCTGGGCGGAACGCGCCAGAAGGTACTGTTCGAGGATGCGAAACCTGGTCTCCGGTGCGCTGGCTTCGAGCAGCTGTTCGCGCAGGTCGCTGGCCGTGGCTCCCCACAGTGTCTCCAGGGAGACGATCTCATCGTGCAGCTCACCGGCAGGCAGCGTAAGAAAGGGGAACGCGCCGCCAGGTTTGAAGTGGATGCCTATAACCGACGTCAGGCAGGTCGTATCGAGGATGATGAATTCCGAATGCGCACCGCTGATCAGGCCGCCGCGAAAGCTCTGGAACTGGTCGTGATGCTGCCGGTCGTACACGCGAAGGGCATCTTCGCGGAGGTTGATGACCAGCTCCATCGAGCCATCTGGAAGACGGCGTTCCCTGGCGTGCTGCTGCTGGCCTTCGTACAGCCAGAACATATGCACGAAGGCCGACAGCGGCTGGGGAATGTAGGTGCGATGGACTGTCATGGCCGGTGCATCACCTTTTTCTGCCAGGCCGCGTCAGCCCGGATATGGGCGGCTTTCTTGCGGTAAAAATGCTTAACATCGGCCCGGACGTGTTCGTTGAAGGATGCCCACTCGTCGAGATGACCAAGGAGCAGGTGATGTTCTCTGCCATCGACTTGACACAGCGTAATCAGGTTGTCCGGGTCAAGCTCCAGGTGAGGGTGAAGGTGGAAGGGTTTGATATGATGGACTTGCACCCCCTCGCCTTTGTAGCCACAGGCCACACAGGCAGGCTCGCGGAGTAGATGCTCCTTTTCCACTCTAGGCCACTCGGGGCTTCGGTCATGCCCATGGTGCCTGGCTATTTCCGCTCCGTGATCCAGCCTCTTGAGTGCTGCTCGCCCCTTGTTGAACCATCCTGAGGAAGGATGGGGGACCTTGCCAGCCTGACCCTTGCGGCGTCTGCCGGTGAGTGCCAAGAGAACGATCCCCGCGATGAGCACAGCTATCACGATCAGCAGGTGAACCATGAGCCAATCCCAAAGTATTCCGGCATATGGCTTGAGCAGACTGCTCCCTGGCACAGACCCTAACCAGGGCCAGTTAAACCTGTAACTGGCGATAACAAACCCAACCAGGCACGCGACTACCAACACTCCCACAATGATGAAACGGAGTACAGCTCTCATGACTCGCTCCTCTTATGGTAATATTTATGGCTGAGTATAGCAGAAAGAGCAGAGGAGTCAAGGCCTGCGACCGTAATCTGTTAATAGCGTTTAAAGATGCGGTCGTAATGTTCCGCGACCAGGGGAGCAGGGAAGAAGCGCAGCAGGCTGACGACGACGAGGGCGAATGCGACCCAGTCGAAGCCCGCGTCGATCGGTACGCCGAGCACGGTTCCGAGCAGCGGCAGGGCAGTGCTCATGATGGTTTCGTTGATGACATCGGGGAAGAGCAGCACCAGCAGCAGGGCAGCGATGGAGCCGAAGAAGAGCACTTTGCGCCACAACGGTATGCGCGGGTCAGCGACCAGCGCGCCGATGAATTTGAATGTTTTTACCCCATGAAGAAAGATGTCGCGGCGTTTAGGGTGTGAGAGTAAACGCGGAGATGTTGGCTGTTCTGTCTGCGCGGGCTTTTGTTGTTGCATCATTGATAAATTCCTCCTGTGTATAGGGCGGCTGGTTGAACACCCTATACTGTAATACGTAGGGGGAGAGGTAAAGGTTTTGTAGGGTACCGACGATTGCTAGTTCACTGCATCCCCTAAGATTGACCTGGGAACTACAATCTCTTACAATACGTGACAATTATATAGCCTTGAACGTGCAGTTTGAGCAGGAGGACCGATGAAGATTCGTAAAGCTGTGCTGCCGCTGGCAGGTCTTGCTACACGCATGCTCCCGGCCAGCAAAGTTATACCGAAGATGATGCTGCCACTCGTCGATAAGCCGACGCTGCAATATATTGTGGAGGAGGCGGTTGCAACAGGGGTGGAAGAAATAATCTTTGTTACGAACCCTGATAATCACAGCATTGAAGATTACTTTGCTTCGTCTCCAGAGTTAGAGGCGCTGCTGGAGAGGAAAGGGAAGAAGAAGGAGTTGGAGGAACTGCGTCGGATACAGTCGATGGCGACTTACAAAGCGGTGAAGCAAGCCGAGCCGCGCGGCCTGGGTCACGCTGTGCTGTGTGCGAAGGAGTTGGTGGGGAATGAGCCGTTCATTGTGATGCTGGGTGATAACCTGGTTGCGCCGGAGACGCCCTGCCTGCCGCGCATGATTGAGATATATGAGCGTTATGGTGGGTCGGTGCTTTCACTGGTGCCTGTGCCGCCTGAAGTAGTACCGACGTATGGGATTGCAGCCGTGGAGACACTGGGGCCCGATACGGTCAAGGTGACGGGCCTGGTTGAGAAACCCTCGCTGGAGGAGGCGCCCTCGAACCTGGCGGTAGATGGTCGTTATGTCATCACGCCGGATATCTTTGCCCTGTTAGAGGACACTCCTCCCGGCAGGGGTGGGGAGATTCAACTGACCGACGCGCTGGCGCGGCAGGCTCAGGCCGGTCATTGTTTCGGCTTGAAGTTTACTGGTGTACGCTACGATACGGGTACCCCGCTGGGGCTGTTGACCACGTCTATCGCTTACGGATTGAAGCGGCCTGATATTGCTCCCGAGCTGCGCGAGTTCATGCGGGAGGCGCTGAAGAAAGAATAATCGAAAAGCCTCACCCATGGAAGGTGTTGCAGTACTCCCTGACCCTGGATGACGCTATCACTTTCAATAAAAATTGCTTTTCGGCCTCAAACGACTCAACATGCCAGGGAAGGTCGCTCAAATCAAAACCGACGGCCCCGCGCCCGTAGACCGATTGATCGTGAGAGGCGAAGCATACCATCATGTTCTTTTCGCGCTCCGTGGAGGCAAGAGCCGAGCCCCTGACAGCGAGAATGCACAGTACTGCATCGGTCAATCCGCTGTTCATCTTTACAGAAACCGGGTCGTTGTTGCGCTTGCTCGTGATCCTGTTTCCCATACGGTTAAAGCTGTCTATGAGAGGTGGGTTCCCCTGGCTCCCGCACGATGTATTGAATTCGACTTGATGGGATGTTCTTGGCATCTAACTGTGATTTTTTCGTAGGCGGCTCTTACTTGCATACGCTGGATATTGTGAGTAGACAATATCTAGCAACTCGTTGTGCGAGAGGCTACCATATTTTTCGATAATAGCGTCCAAATCGGCTCGTTCAGCGTCACTTAATTGGGCTAGTGCAGACTCTACTTCATTTTTACGCTCAGTGTTTAAAGATATGTCTACACGCTCCGAAATATCAAAAAAGCCGTTGGTGGTACGTTCTACTGTGATCCAACCTTTTGCTTCTAGCACTTTTAAGTCGGCATACAGATCCTGAGTAAATGGGCCAAAGTGGTATGGTACGAAGTTGTAGAGGCGACTTGTAGGTTGACTAAGAGTTGTCCCCTGCATCTGAGCTAGAAAAGCATACTTCATCAAGCTAGTTATGCCAATTGGTTCTGAATGATATTGCTGGCTGCCAACAATCAAGGTCAACAGGGCTAAACGCGGTCGCTGCGCTAAACGGGCCACTTCAGTAGCAATGCGTTCTGCGTTAGCTGCTTCCCACTCTGCTATAAGCTCGCCTGTGAAAGCGCGAGTAAGCAAAGAGGAGAATAGAGAATGAATCTGGTCTGTACTTGATCGAAGGCTGAAGCGAGCAGAAGACAGCGTCTCAACGCTTTCAATGTAAGACCGTTGTAGGTCTAATGGTGGTAGAGGGACAGGAAATGCTCTAAGTTGGCTCATATTGATAGACGCTAAATTACTTGATCGCTTTGCAGCTCTTAAAAAGTAATCTTTAGCATAGCTTGTTCTCATTAAAGCTGCAAGATATTTTGATGTATGCATTTTTCTATCTCATTATTCCAAATATATCCACGCCCCAGCTTATCTGGATCGCCACCTTCTGTTAGAAGTAAATCACCAGCCTGCAATTGATATTTTTCTATGTCTGAAGATGGCACTTTGATGGTTTTAACCTCTGATAGGTCCAGGTAGCCATCCTGTACATTAGCAACGCGCAGATAGGGCACTTCAACAGTGTCTCTATTACGCAGTCGTTGTCCTTTGGTCACGCCTGATACTATCTCTCCCAGTGACCCTAAGGGAAAAGTTTTCCAGACTTTCAAGTCGGTCGTCGGATCGCTGAATACTTCTAGGAAAAGAGCAAGTAAAACTTGCTCAGCTAAGCTACTAACATTGTCTTGTTTACCACGAATGATGCTAGCCTTGTCTAGAATAGTCACGATAGCATGCTGAACAGGAAGTGGAGGAAGAGGGATTTGAGTCACAAACACATCTTTGTCAGATACAGCAGGATAATTTGACCCCCTCATTCTAGAGAGCACTTGATCGAGGAAAAGGTTCGATCGGACAAAGTAATAGACATACTCTGACAGGATTCTAGTTCCTGCTCGTAAAACACAGAAACCAGTGGAGCAAATTTGACCATCCAACTTGTTATCAATAAGCGCTATATTTCTCAGATACGGACGAGTAGTAGCATAGATGACATCTCCGGTACGGATGACTTTTCGAGCACGCGAAGGAGCATCTTGCCCTAATATCAAGCGTGGAGTTATAACTGAGCGATAGGGTGAAGAGTCTGTAGATGAAATATCGACATAAAAAAAAGACTCACGAGGATATTCTTGCGGATTTCTGGTCTCCTGTGGAAGTAGAAGATCACCAAGTCTCACCCATCTCCAGGCCCTAGATTGAGGTTTTTGGCTCACATTACACTTCCCTTTCCCAACACATTCTCGGCCAGATCGAAGAAATTGTTGAAGCGAACCAAATCTAAACGATGAGCATTACCTACTTCACCACGCCATATATGAGCATTATCTACTGCCCACAGGCGTGCCAATGGACGGAAAGGTGCCAGGTAGCGTCGCCAGATTTCAACACGCTTATGATGAGGCAACATACTCTGGCTACCGTCCATTGCATCTACAGCGTTTGTCGCTTCAGTGAGGGAGATATCGGCCAATAGAAATAAAGTGCGACGCTCCGATTTACCTCTGGCCTTGCTACTCTGATTGAATGGAAGTATTGCATTCAACACACTTTCCACAAAGGTTTTAGGCTCATGGTCATAAAGAGTATAGGTTTTCCCGGTGAACTGCTTTATCCATTCGGGTACCCTGGGCATTAACCAGGGGCGGCCTGATGGAAGTAGCCTCAAAGCTGTCAGTCGTTCCTCTTTATCTGGCACTCCTTCAACCATGCCTATCACTGTTGCTGGTCCCATAACCAATTGAGAGAGCTTGAGGGCCAATAACGGAAAATCTTCAGCGGGAAGGGGTGACTGCAAAGAAGGGAGGGGTTGCTTAGAGTCGACTAATAGATCTAAATCCAAACTTAGCGTGGTGGACCCGCGGGACAATGTGACTACCAATTGGCTAGTATCTATACATGCCTGAAATTCTTCTTCGAGCCAGTCGATGGCCAGATTTTTCAGATAGAGTGCTTGGCATCTCCGCAACGATGCTTGCATCAGTTGCTCGTCATTAGTAATGAATAGTGTAGCTGTAGCATTACTCCCCATTTGGATAGCAGTAGTCATCTCCAGTGCATCAGAGGCTTTGACCTTACTATTATCCTGCCGAATGCCAGCAGCATAGATCCCATCTCTTTCAGAAACTGGGATTACATCGAAATAGCGTTGTACTGTACTGAGAAGTTGATCCTGTTGCTGTTGTGTCTGTGCCTTCGCCAGCACTTCCGCTAGGGTGACAGTGCTGGTGACCAATTTTATTTTACCCTGATCTTTGGCTTCAAAAACAGGTCGTAAATTCTCTGTCCATGGCTGTTCACCACTAAAATAAAATACTAGACAGTTCGTATCCAGACAGATAGTGAAGCCCTGCTCTATGGCCCTTTCCAAAGTAACACTTGCACGCTCAGGCATCGCCTTCCTCTCCTGTCTTCAGAAATGGAAATGCGCCTGCCATCAGTGTTGCACTCTGTGGTACAGAAATCATCTCCAATAATTCTTCAAGGTCACTTCGAATCTCTGTCTCCCAGTCGAGCAATCGGTTAATGAGTTCACGGGGATCCTCATGCTCTAAGGCGATGGATGGATTAGGGTTATAGCGTGAGGCAGTGAGGTTGTAGTCATTTTCACGAATCTTGTCCATGCTAGCCCACCACCGCTTCGGCCCGTACGTACTAACATCTTGCCCTGACTTAAGGGCAGGATAGCCGTTTTGGAAACGGTAGGGAAACTGTACCACTACATCAGCTAGGTCTCCATCGGTGTCGAAGTCAGCGAGGTGACGGCGTGTAGCACCCAAATCACGCCCGTCACTCTCGACATTGTAGAACCAAACGTAGTTTGTAGGATGCTTGTCATCTTTGCCCATTGGACGGCGGATAACAAGCACCGAAGTTTTGGCTCCGCTGTAGGGATTGAAAACACCATTTGGTAATGAAATAACAGCTAGCACATGGAACTGTTCTACCAGCTTGCGGCGGATACGTTGTAGAGCATTTTTACCGTCGAACAACAAACCTTCCTTGACAATAAAAGCTGCTCGACCCCCTTGCTTCAGTGCATTATAGATATGTTGGGTGAAGAGAGCCTCATATAGCTTGATGTGGTATTCAAACTGAGCCATGCGCTCTTGGGCTGTTGGACCAAATGGTGGGTTGGCAACAATAATGTCGTAAAGGTCTTTGCACTCGATTTGAGCCTTACTGCTTAAACTATCGTCTTCTTTAAGATGGGTGGAACCATCGCCATGCAGAACCATATTCATCAAACCCAGCTTGAAGACATCAGGTGCCTTTTCTACTCCCCACAGATGTTTTTCCTTGAGCTCTCTCACCATTCGCTCACGGCGGATGGGGTCAGATGTTTGATTATTGATCTTGCCTTGAATATACTCAAAGGCGCGTACCAGAAAACCTGCGGTGCCTGCTGCTGGATCGTATATGAGTTCACCTGGATTCGGGTCAATTATTCGGATGATGCGGTCTACAATGTGACGTGGAGTAAAGTACTGACCATATAGCTTCTGCTCACCTAGTTTGTTGACTACATACTCGTAGGCACGCCCGAGAATATCCCATTTACCGCCGGTCTCTTCTTGAATTTGGATTGCCATTAACTGCTTGCACAACTCACGAATGGTAGGATCGTAGCGTACACGCAGAGTATGATTTTGGAAGATACGGCGTAAGAGATCTAGGTTGCGCTCTATGCCCATAATATCACTGTAGCTGAATGGGCCTTCCCTCAGAGCCATTTCTTTTGTAGAAGGAAGGCGTATATAACCAGGCTTGATTTCCTCATAGCCTCTGGGAAGATATGTATATATTTTGTCGCGAGTTTCCACTACATCGCCGATATGGCTGAGGCGATCAAACAAGTCATTGACAAATGCGACTACTGACTCAAAGCCCTTAGCCTCGGCAGCTGCATCGGGATCACTTGCCCAAATGTAGAAACGCATGTCCTGCGGCAAATAAGAAATATATTCTTCGCCCAGTATCTCTTCCTCTGCTCGCTCTCGTTCATCCCAGAGCTTGAGAAAGAAAAAGTAGGAAAACTCCTCTAGATACTCGGTTGTTTTGAGGGTATCATCACGGAAGACGTTGGCAATCCGCCAGAGAGTATCGCCAAAGGTATTAAAATCCAGCACGCGAGAGTTCATAGAGCCTCCACTACAGCCTGATCAGCTAATTTTACTAGTTCTTGTAGCCCGCCAGGAAATATTTGCTTTACACGATGCAGCCCTCCTTGATATTCTAACCATTGTGAACGTAGAATCTGCTTGGCTGTGATCTCTGGGTTGGCCTGTTTGAAGCCTACGAGCATTAACACCATCTCACGTTGATCTAGACTCAATCCTTTCTCCTTCGCCCACAGTTCGAGTCGCCGATGGACATGTACTTGCTCAAAGTCCGTTTGGCCAAAAGCTACAGCCACAAAATCTTCCAAGGTAGCATCTGGTTCACCATAGAGGTCTCGTAGAGTATGAATGTTAAACCCCATTGATGCTAAGAAGATGTGGTCGACTGGTACCTCTCCTTTAAAAAAGCGCCAGGCCAGCAAAGTCTGCAAGAAGCGTTCTCTAGCACTATCCTGACCCAGACGCTGCTTGAGTTGAGTCTCCAATTGACGTTTGAGGTCTTCCAGCAGCCTTGGGGCGATCACCTCGGAAATTTCTAGTGTTACAGGTATATTCAGGATCACCATCTCCTGCGGCTCTGCTGCTATCTCAGAGTCTAGCGGCAATGCTTCTATTTCTGTAGTATGCTTTAATCCTATCCGACTTAATTCCGTTAGCTCTCCTAACTCGTCTACATCAACCACTCCAGGTGTTTCGTTGGTGATAACCTCAGCCTCCTCTAGGCGTGTGATATCTACAAAGTCCACCAGTTTGTAAAACTCTTTGCCTGTCTCGATACACTTGCGTGTACCACGGCCTTTCATCTGAACATAAAGGATTTTGCTCTTTGTAGGACGTGCCATCAAGAGTATCTCCACATCGGGAGCATCAATCCCGGTATCCAACATTCCCACACCCACTGCTACCTTAATAGGACCGTCGATCTTCTGGAACTCTTGGAGAAGGTCACGCGCAGTAGGTATCTCATTGTGAATAGCAACAATGAACCGTTCTGCTGTGGCATCGTTGCGTGGCAGATGATTCAGTTCATTATATTGCTCGATAAGAGCATAGCGCAGATGGGTAGCATGCCGGATACTGGCCGCGAAGATAATGGTCTTAACCGGCTCGCGAAGGCCAATTATTTCAAAATACTTTTCAGCGATCAGGTGATTGCGCTCCGGTACATCTACTGCACGTCCTAGTTGTTCCGGCTCGAAGTCGAAACCCATGTCATGGATGCCATAGAGGTCTACATTTGTATAGAACTTAAAATGAATGCACCGTGCCAAGATACTATCTTGTTCACCCTGGCGGATAGTGTAGCGATAAACTGGCCCTCTAAGTGTACCAGGATCAGTGAAATACCTATCAGTATTAATCGTTTCTTTGTCGGAAGGGGTTGCTGTCAACCCCAATAACCGCGCGCCACCGCTGTAAAAGTGTTCGAGCACATCGTGCCAGTCGCCAAAGTATGAGCGATGACACTCATCTAGGATCACTAATTGATACTGATCGTGAGGATAAAATCTATATTTTTGCCTCACAGCCAAGTGTTGTACAGTGGTTATCAACACATCGGCAAACTGATCTTCACGATCACCAGTCGCACGACGAACGTTTAGGTTATCACCTAAATACTGTCTAAAATTACGAACAGCCTGCTCAGCTAGGGCGTCGCGATCCACTAAGAAGAATGTGCGGCGAACTAGTTTTAAGGACCACAGTTTTGCAATGATTCCGGCAGCTGTGATAGTCTTGCCTGTACCTGTTGCCATTTGAATATATAACTTAGTACGACCACCTTGAATTGCTGCTACCACCTGTGAGATAGCTACTTTCTGGTAATCACGGAGTTTGCCCAACATGATCTGCGATTGAGGGTAGAAAAAATCTCGCAACTCTGCTGGGGTAGGCATCTGATTTAGTTTCTCAGGCAAAGTATTTGCTTTGAGATTTTGCCGTAAATAAGTCAGACCATCGCTTGCAAATAGAAGGGATACTTCGTGACCACTACTGGATGAATAAAGCTGAGCATATCCTCTGGCTTGCTCCAAGGCAGCATAGAGATCTTTGCCAGGACGTTTTGCTTCTAAAAAAGCAACAGCATTGTTATCCAACAAAAAAGCATAGTCAGCTTCTTCACCATTTAAAAAGTCTCTATAACCTTTACGAAGAATACGAAGGTCAGTGAGGTTCCAGCCCCGCTCACGCAGATGTTCTTGAATGACTGTTTCGGCATCTTTTTCACTGTAGTGGGCATCCATTAGCAGTTTTCCTTCAGCTAGTATGTCCTCGCCTCTTATCCTCTAATGTTTAGCTGTCGCGGTGAATATGTCTATGTAATAAATAAACGATTTAGTCAACTAGGCCATTCTTCTGAAAGACATGAAAAAGAGCCATTGACATACAACACCTGTAATGCGTAGTCTAGATGGCTCTATTATAAGCTTCTGTTTATTTGGGCGTCAAAGGTTCTTCATAAAGACTCCTATGTCGCCCCACTTTCTCTTCGTTATATTCATGCTGCTGGAACGAGGATATCGCCATCCGCGCCGCAGGAGGTAAAGTGCAATCCACCCGCTTGTTGCGTGAGGCCTGCGCAGGTATAGGTCCTGGGTGGGGTTGGGATGGCGTCGGGTCCCCCGTTCTGGACGGTGTCCGAGATGGCGCATTTGCCATTGTTCCCGGTGACGGTAAAGGTGTGGGTCAATACCGTATCGACGCCCGTCTTGCTAAAGGCCAGGGTGGCAGGGCTGCACGTTTGGTATGCGCGCCAGAAACAATCTTCTGCCTGCCTGGCAGCGCCTGGATTGATCAGTCCATTGGCGCTGGCCTGCACCGTTCCACACTGTTGAGCCAGCGGCAGGGGAACAACGATATTGCCTTCAGCGCCGCAGTTTAAGAAGTGCAATCCGTCTGCCTGGCGCGCCAGGCCGGTGCAGGTGTAAGCCGGACCTGACTGCGTGGGGTTCGGGGCGATGTAGTGCTGCGTCGCATCCGAGATGGAGCATTTGCCATTGTTGTTGATTATCGTGAAGGTGTGTATGACCCCGGCGTCTGTGCCGCTCGTTTCGAAGGTAAGCGAGGCGGCACTGCATGTTTGGAAAGCCTGCCAGAAACAATTTTCTGCCTGCTGTACTTTCTCTCCGCTCTCTATAAAAGGTGTATTGAGGGTATGGACCTCGCCACAGTTCTGCCCCTGGACGGAAGTTCTGCCGGCGAAGGCGACGGCTACTCCAACTCCAACGATCAAAAGTGCCAGGATCAATACGGCGCCGATGGCGAGAAGCCGGTGCAGTAAGAGGTATTGCTGCGCTTTCTGGAACATAATATTTGTCTCCCAATAATGGTTCTTTCATGCGTATAGAAAGGCGAGGAAACTCTGCGCCTTCGACGCGATAAGCGTTTCTTGATGCCTATCTATCAACTTAAACGTTGCCTGCGGTGAAAAGTTCCTCGAGTTGGCAGCCCTCTATTGATAGTTGCTTCTAGAGGCGTTTTCTACTAGAATAGCTGAGTAGAGTGACAGAGGCTCGTATCGCATTGTATGTCTGGTTGGTTGATGCGACTACCTTTGAGTTTTAAAAAGAGGTGAATTATGGCAGAAACGCTCCCCATCGCAACCGCACCACAGTCGACCGCGCCCAAATGGAAGATCTGGCATACCCTTGGTATTATCGCGATTATAGCTGCAATAGTGCTGGTTTTATTGCTGATACCACTTGCATACCGGCTATGGTCATGGTTAGGCACTATGTTCCTTCTGACCGGCAGTGGACTCGTCGCGAGCCACGGGGTAACTGGCTACTGGCGAGGGCTGTTGATCGACCAGCGCAACAGGATCAGCCTCTCCCGGCTGCAGGCATCTCTCTGGACACTTGTCACCTCTTCCTCATATGCATCAGCGGCCCTGTTTAATATCCGTTTTGGGCAAAGTGACCCGCTGATGATCGCTATCCCCGCGGGCATATGGGTCTTGATGGGGATCAGTGCTACCTCGCTTGTGGG
>WNFD01003420.1_pt1 | contig 25457 bp, 19 predicted proteins | sample 5400491 | NCBI WGS metagenome assembly WNFD01 (sample SAMN13153343, study PRJNA577476) | soil metagenome | isolation source: 120 cm saprolite under Douglas fir tree site 2 hole 2 replicate 2 | place: USA:California | collected 2015-04-18
CTCCTCATCCCGTCGCTCAACCTCGCCGCCGAGCGCGTCCATCTCTACAAGACCTCGCACCACCCCAAGCTGGTCAACGACTACAAGGTGCCGGCCGTCGAGGTCGCGCTCGCCACCGTCGCGGCGCCGACCTATTTCCCGATCCACATGTCGCCTGAGGGCGTGCCCTATATCGACGGCTCGATGTGGGCGCGCAACCCGCTCGGCCTCGCCATCATCGAGGCGATCGGCGTCCTCGAATGGAAGCGCGACGAGATCCAGGTGCTCAGCCTTGGCTGCACCTCGACCCATCTCAATGTCTCCTGGCAGAAACGCATCTCGCTCGGTGCCTCCTATTGGGGCGCGCGCATCGCGGACGTCTTCATGAAGGCGCAATCCTCCTCGGCGATCGCCACCGCGCATGTGCTGATCGGGTCACGCAACGTCCATCGCATCAGCCCGGATATGAGCGCCTATCACTTCACCCTCGACGGCGTCCAGCACATCCCGCTCCTCGCCAAGCTCGGAAGCGAGGAGGCGCGACGCCGCCTACCTGCGCTGCGCGACATCTTCTTCACCGAGAAGGCGGCGCCCTTCGTACCCTGCCACATGCTGCAGGAAATGAGGATGCTCGTTGTTGCGCCGCCACCTGCCGAGGCAATGGTCTCGACCCTGGCCGCCTGACGCGTCAAAACCGGTAAACCGCTCCGAGCCCGCCCGGGGCTCTCATGTCGCGACTACCGATGCGGCGTCTATCGTCGTACTCAACGATGTTATTGCGGAACCTAACTTAGCGCGGCCAAGAGACGGAAATGGAAGAAGGCGGAGTGCAGAGGGCGTCTCGGACGGCTCAAGCCGAGCCTCGGCGGGGGTGGCGTTAGCAATGGGCGAAATGTCCACGGAGGGCAACGATGACGACTGCTTCCGCGACGAGAGCGATATCTGTTATCCGTTTACCTCGGCGGTGACACCACGATGCTGTCGCGGATCACCGGAGCTTTCTGGCTGCTGATGCAGATCGCGATGCCGACCCGCCGGTCACACGGTAAACCAAACGGGATTCACTCAGCCTGCCGCACCGGCCTATATCGGTTCGCCCAGTGTTCAAGCTTCATGGCCGTCGGACGCGTGATCCGGCCGCCGCGTTGCTCCCTGAAAGTTCGACGCGGCGTTCCGGCGCGCATATCGCCGGGATAATCCGCTGGCAGTAAGTCACCGATACCGGCGGCAAGAAGCTGCGCCTCGCGCAGCATCTCCATCGCAAAGAAGCAGCTTTGACTGGCATCGCGGCCCGGCGCGTATCCGATGCTCAGGACATCAAAGGGCATGCCGCCACCGAATTTCGGCAAGTGCCGCGCCAGCGACCAGACCGGCCCCAGCATCTGCAGCCGCGCCAGCTCCAGATAGCGCTGGCTTTCCTGCGGCTCGCGGAAATGGAGATCGAGCAGAAAGAGCGCGATCCAGTAATGCACATTGCCGAGCCAGCTCAGCGCAAGTAGGCGAGTATCCTCGATCTCGCCATCGTGACCGACAAATGCGGTCGGATTGACGGGAAGCGCGAGAGCCGGATAGCCAGGGTCGGTCGGGGGCAAGTCCCAAACCCCTGGTCTCTCGCCGAAGCCCGAATGGCGGCCCTCGAATACGCTGCGGAAGAAGGTGAAGTGCTCTCGTTCTCCCTCCTCCTTGATATGGCGCAATTGGCGGAGCCAGTCTGTCGAATCAAGCGTCGTTTTGCTTACGGCGCTACAATCCTCGAGCCGCGCGATGATCGAATCATAGAGGCTGCCGATGTGGTTGACCCGGGTATCGGACCCTAGGAGGGGCAAGACGGCGTCGGCGAATTTGCGGTCTTCCGGCGCGGCATCACGGGAGAAAATGTCGGCCGGCGCCTCGGCGTAAATGTACTTCGCAAGACTCTTTCGGCTTAGCGGCTCGAGCGAGAACGCGAAGGGATAGATATCAGGCTCGTATGGAAACTCCTGCCGCACGAGGTTTGGCGCCGCGCCGAGCGCGACGAGAAGGCGATTGACGGCCGCCAGGTGCTGCATCTCCTGAACTGCAACCCCAATGAGATCGGTGCTGGTTGGCGCGCCGTACCCGGCGATCGCCTCGTAATCGGGTCTGAGCGAGAAGGCGGCATATAGATATTGCAACATCAGGGCGTGCTCGATTTCCGTCGCCTCGCGCAGCAACCGCGTAAGTTCGAGATAGGGGCTCGAGAAATCGCGGATGATCTTGCCGCCCCGCGCTGGCCGCAGTGCGGCGGGAATTGCGGACGTGACGCTAGAAGTGCTCGCGCCGGCGCCGCCTGCGCGCAGCAGGTATAGGGCGGATATCGAAACACCTTGCGCCGCAAGAGTGCGCAGGAAGTCGCGACGTCCCGGCGTACACGGATTCTCATCCGCGAGGACGCGCACCTGTCCCCGCCGCGAGCGGGATGAAAAATTGTTCCAAGCCATTTGACCTCCTAATTCGGATCTGGAAAATGAGCGGCTTCGATTTATGGGGGTTCGTTAGTCGGGCCGACCTCTCACATCGGAGCAGTCGTATTTTCTCGAGCCGATTTCATTGGTCCCCCCGATTAGTCGGCGAGCCCGGCTGCCGTGTCGTGAGCTTGCCCTCGCACAAGCCAGCGCGTTCATCGGCAGGCGCAAACCAAGGCCAGGGCCAGGGCGGCGAGAACGGAGCCAGCGATCGGCAATAAGCCGTGGCTCAGGGGGGTCAAGGTGCACAGACCGCAGCGATGTGCGGACAAATGCGCCGCTCGGGTTTCACCGATGTCCATCGGCAATCTGTCATTCAGGCGAGAATCGCGTTCAATGCTGACCACCCGGTTGCCCTCCATGAGCATTCATCACGATTGACGGCGCATGCAACAAAACACCCGGCGTTCGACCCCATCGCGCGCCGTTGGTTGCCTGGCTGAAGTCTACGTGCCGAATGCTGCGGGATTCGTCGGGATGTAACAATTCCACTTATTAGCGGTCGAAAGATGATCGCCGGTACTTTTTCGGTCCTTTTGGAGAAATGAGCCGATCGGGCTCACAAGGTGAGTTACTTCGTTCGGATGCCGACCTCAAATGTCGGAGTTATTGGTGCGCCGTCGGCGCTTCATGAGCGCCGTGCCGCTGCCGAATCCGCGGCAATACCATTCCGGGCGTACCTCGTTGGCGGAAGCACCAACGCAAAAAAGATTGATCTGACCTCGGTTCTCTCAGGGTCACGCTGGCGGTCGAGCTGGCTTTGGCGGTGGATCGGTAGGGCTCGTCCTTTTTTTGAATGGGACGGTTTGCCGAGAGGTCTGCAAATCGGCCGAGAGGAGGTGTGGTCATGGCATGCCTGCTGGTGTTTGACGACTCCGATCCTGTGGAAAAATGCGCACCCTGACCCAGCGCAAGATTAGGACGGATCAGCGACGTAAAGGCATTGCCGTGGTCGGCGGCGGATTTTCCGCCTCCGCTGGTTGCGGCGATCGTGCAGGTGACGCGTGAGGTGGAAATGACGGAAGCGATCGGCGCCGAGCCGCGCGAGCGAACACCGACGTGTTTCGCAATCGCGGTGGCTAGCTGCGCTTGCTGATCAATCGGGTGCGGGCGTTGGAACTGGGGATGCCGCAGGGCCGCAAGCGAGTGTTCTCGACCGAACTGTTCGAGCGCTATCACGCCTTGTACGCGCGCTCGCCATGGAGACACTCGGGAACTGGCTGGAAGCCGCCCGATATCTCAACATGGAGCACTTGGAACGCAACACGGGGGCTCAGTGCCACCCATGCACAACGCTTGCGGCTTTGGTTCCGTAAGCTTCGATGGGATGTTTTGCGGCGTCCAGGAGCCGAGGATCATGCGACATGAAGATTTACGGCGACAGGTCACAGGCGGGTATTGCCGAGTGGGGGCCAAGTCGAGTGCTTTTGTAAGCGTGCGATGTGCGTGGCCGCTACCGAAGTCTCCCTCGCCACTATTGGCCAACCGCGCGAGGCCGCAGCTGTCGATGGTGGTATGATCTTCGCCGAGAATGTGAGGCCAAGAGCTCTCGCCCACCGTTCCCAAATCTCGAACGATCCCGGAGTGGCCCGCTGCTTTTCGTACTGGCACAAATTGGCGCTGCTGAGGCCTACCCTTTTTGCGACAGCGCGTTGAGACCAAGGCGACTCGGCCAGCGCGCGTCCCTTGCCTCCTGCGAAGTTTACATCGCTGTTGAGCTTGTTAAGGCGGAAGTGAAAGAGCCGAGCGGAGAGCTCATGCTCAAGGCAAAAGTCTTTTTTCCGGAGGGGCATAGTCGTAGCCATCCTTGGTCTGCGTCGCTTGATGCCAGACTTCGGCGCCAGATTCGCTGCAGTAGCCAGTCGCGTCCATTGGACAGAGGAGGTAATTCGGATTTATGTGACGGCCTGACGCTCTCACAATTCCGCCCTTGTAATAGCCGCGCGGATTATCTTTGAGCTGTTCCGAAAGGAGCGCCCCGCGCTGGTGGCGACCCGGCGCGGGGCGGCTGGCGTCGGATCGGTCCGCCCTGAGCCGTTGCGGGCTCTCTCGTAGCATGATCGGCCAGCCACTTCATCGGACCCGGATGGTTGCCGGAACACTTGGTTCGCTTCACAAGGCGGGGTCGAAGAAGATGGCTGACACTATCACAGTTACCGCCGGAATCGACACATCCAAGGACAAGCTCGATGTCGCCGTCCATGGCACGACGACATGCTTCACCGTCGAGAGCCGTTGCGCAGGTTGGCAGCAGCAGCTTGCCGCCGAGCTCACCAAGGCTGGCGTTCAGCGCGCCGGCATCGAGGCGACCGGCGGCTATGAACGCGGCGTCACCCGGCAATTGCAGGCGGCGGGCTTCACGATGGTGGTGCTGCAGCCGCTGCAGGCTAAGGCTTTCGCCAGGCTGCATCTGAGACGCGCCAAGAACGATCGGATCGACGCGGCCCTGATTGCGGCGTGCGCGCAGGCCGTCGATGTCCCCAGGATCAAGCCCGACGCACGCCTGGATGCGCTGACCGACCACCTGACCTTCGTCGAGCAGATCGAGGAGGACATGGCGCGTTTGAAAACCCGTCTCGAGCACATCCAGGACAAACGGTTGCGCCGCATCGCGACCACCGACATCGCGCGGTTGGAGAGGCGGCGGGCCAATGAATTGCAGCACATCGCCAAGGCCTTGCGGAGCGATGACGACTTGGCCAAGTGCTTCGATCTTGTGCTGAGTGTGCCGGGCATCGGCGATCGGACCGCGATCACCCTGATCGTGCGAATGCCCGAACTGGGGCGGATCAGCCGCGAAGAGGCCGCCGCGCTCGCCGGCCTGGCGCCCTTTGATGACGATAGCGGGCAGCACAAAGGCGAGCGACACATCGCAGGATGGTCAATGCCGGTAGTCTCGTCTCGCGCGCCGAAGGAGTGGCATACGCAACGCTGCGCGTCGGCATGCCCGGATTGGGCCTCTCAATCCTTCTGTGAAGTCGATGCCGCTTTCCCTCAATGCGATGACAAGTAACGTGCGGGTTATGACATCATCACGGTCGTTAGTGTCGGCGGCATCGATGATGCTGAGCAGGCGTTCCTCGCCTGTCATGGTCCCTATCTCTTTCACGAAAGGGGATGTCGCCAATCGTCTGCATATCAGCGGGTTGCATGCGGTTAGTGACGCTTCAGTTACGATGAAGACGTAGGTGGATGTTGGTTTAATCCGGTGGCTCACGGGGTAGCTCTTGCGGAAGAACGATGCGGCGCGTCCCCACAGGCACCGGGCCAACCACTTATTTCAAAGCATGTCGCGCAGGGCCCGTTGAAGCCCTCGATGGAGGCGTTCTGCCGTAGCTTGCCAGACGCGACGTGATGCCAGTCGACGGGGGGTCTCCTGCGGCCATTGCAGGATCGCGATGCTGGTCAGCTTGGTGCCGGTGTCGAGACACAGCTGGCAGGATGACCATGCTGGCCAATGATCGTATTGAACTCGCATTCCACCCGAACGCCGGATAGCGAGGTATCGTCCGCCGGTCAGCGGGTAATGTGGAAAATCGCGTGGAATAGTGACCCGGGGGCCCACTCCAATTCCGGGTCCCGATTGCGCGCTGATTGACAGGGAATGAGCTGTATTGCGGGGAGTGCGGCGGCGGATGAGCTAATGAACGGGCGCACGCGGATCTGCGACTGACCGTTTTATCGCCGGTCTTGGCGGACATCATCGGCCGCTTGAATGGCCGCGTTGGCGATCGGTGATCCAGCGTCGGATGTCGGTGAGCCAACCCTGGGGATCGACATCATTGACCTTCGCCGTCGCGATGAGGGACTACATCGCGGCGGCTCGATCACCATCGCGACCGGGCTGGGCCAGTCGTTACTGTGCAAGAACGATAGCGACGCGCGTGCCAGGCGGTATATCTCCGTGATGAACTATTCGGGCTAATCGATTTGCGCGAATTGACCGTCGTCGGTCTGCCACCTTACCGTCGAGATGGGTTCCCCAACCCGGGTGCCTCTTCTCCTCCCGAGAGAGCATCTGAAACTCAGGCCCCGCCACAATCTTCGGCGGGGCCTTTTTCCCCGGTGCTGGCAGAGGTTCCTGCCGTTAGACCTTCGCTTTGTGCGCGCGGCGCGGCCTGCCGCGTCGATATGGCGATTTTTCATTACCTCCTTTGCCCATTCGACGTCCCGTGGCTATCGGAGCGAGGTTAGCCATGGAGCCCGACGCCGGCAGCGATGGAGATTTGAAAGGAGAGAGATTCTCCCTGATCCTTCGGCGCCGCCGTGTGGCCTTAAGCAATTTAGGGGGTAGTTGTCATGGGTAAAGCGCTCTTATCTGTCTTCGTCGCCGCGGTCACCATCGTAGCATGGGCATCCAGCAACTCGGCCTCCGCCGCGATCGTCACCGTGACATATCAAGGCATCGTCTCCTACGGTATAGATGAGACGGGTGTTTTCGGGGCTGCGAATACCGTTCTGAGCGGTAATGACTTCACGGTCATCTACACGGTCAACGATGCGACGCCTGGGGCAACCTTCAGTTTCAATCCGCCTTTTTCTTCTCGTGCCTTTGGTGCGGTGTCGGCGGTCGTGACCATCAATCACCACAGTCTTTTCATCGCCGGTGATTTCTCCAGTGAGGCTTCTCAAGATCGGCAAGTAGGATTCGGATCTGACGATGTCTTCCACTCAGTGCAAGACCTTTCGGGATTCCTCGTCAACAATGAGGTCAATGGCGTCTCACCATTCCTAACCAGCTTTGACTATCATACGTCGCTGTTCTATCAGGTGCAGCCTGGGGATTTTGCGGTCGGTTTCGTGGGAAACGCCATTGATGCCGATACTGCCTTTGCCAATCTCTTGAGCACCTCGGTAACGATCTCGCCCGTCCCTGAACTCGGCGCCTGGGCAATGATGATCATCGGCTTCGGCGGCGTTGCGTTGCAATTGCGCCATCGTCGGAGTGGCATCGCGGTGGCCGTGTCGATTGAAACACCATCGGCCTCGTGAAAGCCGCCTTCGAGAGGCTTTCTTCTGTCGTGGTGGCGGCGAGTGCCGCTGGGTTATAGTGGAGATCAGCGGTCGAGCGGTGCTACGTCGCGGCAAGTTATCACCGCGATTGTTGAAAAAAACATGACGGCTATTGTTGCCGGCAGAATGTGAGCGAACGCCCGACTGACACCGCATCGCCGATCATCCTGCCTCAGGCCCATGCGAACTCTTGCAGTGGAACTGGCGCAGAACAGCGGTCAAACCGGCCGTCGGTGCCGGAGCTCAGCCCGCCCCGGTCTGCGCTGCGTGACTACCTTCTAGAAGGCGTCCGTAGGCGAGCTCGGCTGCTCGGCTCAGAGCGCGTCGAGTATAGCGCGGCGCTTCTTTTCTTACTCCACAGGAGTTAGGATGATCTGAGCCCTTAAAACTCCTCCAGATTTGGGTAGAGTCCGACCACCGCTTGAACTTGCCCGATCGCTTGGCTTATCGAGTCAAACGACACGGCGGTACAACGATTGCGGTCAGTTCAAGGGCGGCGAGTTAGAATAGTCTGCAGCTAAGGCTGCCTGCCAGTCGCGGACGGCTTCGTAGAGGACCAAAATAGACCTCCTAAGCTCTATGGTCTCGACATTCGCATTGCCACTGCTTTGTTCCACGTCAGTGGCTCGCTGAAGCGCGTTAGCCCAAGCGACAGCTGCTGCGAAGAACGCCGCATCCCGGGTTCCTACGCTTGCCGACCTCGCGCGTCGGTTTGTGGAGCGCGAGCGGCTTCGGGGTGAATTGCAGGAGGCTGGGGAGGTGATCGAGAGGGCTGGGGCGTATGCGTGTCGCGCTCTCACGTGGGGGGCCACGATCTCAGCGAACCTTGCGATGGCAAGCGCGCGGCCCGCGCCTTGCGCAGATTCAAACCGTGGACACCGGGCCAGCCGGCGGCCATGAGTGCGCGCACGGCGACGCAGAGAGCCGCAAGCGCCACGGCGGCGGCGAGGAGTTTCGGTACGGTGGAGGCGGCGATCGCCAAAAAACATGCGATGAGCCATGCAATCGTGGCGCCTGGCACGCCAACCGTGTCGAGGATCAGCAGGCAGTTCATCGTGAGGACGATGCCGAATGCGGCCATTGCCGCAAAAGAAGTATAGCGGCCGTTCGCGCAAGCGCCCATCACGTCTTGCCGTCGCGTCAGGATCAGAAGGGCGACCATCGGGACGGGCAGAACCAAGCTGAGCACGACTTGGCTGAGAACGAGCGCCTGCGTCGCGTCGACCCCGAGCGCCACGACGACGATGGCTGGTAGCATCGTCACAATCCGGCGGACCCATAACGGGATTTGGAAGCCGACGAAGCCCTGCATGATGATCTGCCCCGCCATGGTGCCGACGACTGAGCTCGATAGGCCTGCGGCAATCAGGGCGGTCAAGAACACACCCGCAGCACCAATGCCCATGAGCGGGATCAGGGTGAAGTAGGCGGTCTCGATGCTGGCGACGTCATCGTGCACGCCGTCGTGGAAGACGGAAGCCGCCATTGCGAGCATGGCCATATTGACGAGGCCGGCGAGGCCGAGTGCCAGCACGACCTCTCGGTTCGAGAAGCTGATCAGCTTGCGGCGCTCACCGTCAGTTCTCGGGACGATGCGGTTCTGGGTCAAGCCCGAGTGGAGATAGATCGCGTGCGGCATGACCGTGGCGCCGAAAATGCCGACCGCAAGGGTAAGCGCGTCGACACCGTCAAGGCGGGGCACGACCGAGTGGAACGCTATCGACGCCCAATCGGGCGGCACGATCAGGAGTTCGATCAGGTAGCTTGCGCCGATCAGGGCGACGAGACCGCCGATCAGCAGCTCGATCGGCCGGAATCCGCGCCGCTGCAGCGTGAGTATGACGAAGGTCGCGATGCCGGTAACCACCATGCCGACGACCAGCGGCATGCCGAACAGGAGGGAGCAGCCGATGGCGCAGCCGAGAAATTCGGCGAGATCGGTCGCCATCGCGGCGATCTCGCTGGCGACCCACATGCCCCAGACGACAGGCCGCGGAAAATGCTCGCGGCTGAGTTCGGCGAGGTTGCGTCCCGTAGCGATGCCGAGCTTGGCGGACAGTGCCTGGAAGAACATTGCAATGATGCTGGAGAGCACCACGACCCAGAGCAGGTCGTAATTATACTTGGCGCCGGCCTGAATGTTGGTCGCGAAATTGCCCGGATCCATATAGGCGACCGAGGCGACGACTGGTTCGCAGCCCGTGGCGCTGACCGCGCAACGCTTCGACACCGGCCTTGACCGTACGGTCCGTCAGCGTCAGTTGCCTAGCGTACGCTGCGCCCATATTCATGCCTGCCGAACCAGTGTTCGAACGCACCTGTTCTAAGATACGAAAGAAGCAGCGCCTATGGGGCAAAGGGATTATTCGTGGAGCCTCCAGGTTATTTGCCGCGCCGGCCGCCGCCGCGCAGGCTGGTTCCCTGCGCGCCGCTAGAGCGCGAGACGCGCCCGGTCATTTGGGAGAGCGTCGTGTCTCTCGCCGCCGCGGCCTCGTCGGGCTCGGTCGAGTGCGAGGCCAACGAGGTGGTCGGCGGCGGCGCCTTGGCGTTGTTTGCGGACGGGATGGGCAAGGCCGTATTGGGCGGCTTTGCCGCGCCGGACTTTGCCGGTTGAGAGGATGTCGCGGCGCGCGAGTTCGGCTGGGTCGGGTTGCCCTTGACCTTGAGCTCGATCGTCGAGCCGCCGCGCGTCAGTACGACCTTCTCCTGGAGGATCGATTTGACCCTCCAGCCTTCGATTTCCTGACCCTCGACGACGCGAGCCAGCTGGGCCGGCTCGCCATGCGCGATCAGCGCGCGAACTCCGCCGGCCGAGAGGATGGTCCCGATGACGGTGGCGGTGAGCGGCTGGTCGCTCGCGGCCTCGGCGGCGCCGGGCGGCGCCGGGCGCCGCGTTTCAGAGAAAGGCGGCCGTTCCAGTACCTCGTTGTAGGCTTCGCGGGCCGGCATGGCGAAGGGGACGGCCTCCAGGGGGGCCTCCTGCGGCGCCACGCTCGGCTTCGCAGGCGAGGGCTCGTCGGCCGCGGCGATCTCTGGCGACCCTTCCGCTTGCTGGTCGAGCTCGACATAGATGAGGGAGGAGAAAACCAAGCAGAGCGCTAGGCAGATCGGGGTAAGAATGATGCCGCGCGAGCGGCCCGCGGCGGTCACGAATTCCCTCTGACATAGCCGTAGAGATCGAAGCGGACGTCGAGCATCGTGTCGGTCGGAACGTTCTCTTGGGCGCGCGGGCTCGGCCGCGCCCGGATGTCGATGTTGTCGAGAATGAGATAGGGGGAGGCCGATTCGATGTCGTAGAAAATGCGCTGCATGGCGGCGGTGTTCGTCGCCATTTGGCCGCGCACGATAATGCGCCGGAATTTGCCCTCATCGCGGACGGGGAGAACTTGGGTGCTGCGGAGCTCGCCCCCGTCCGTCTCGACGATGGTCTTGATGCGGTTCTGCAGCTGCGCCGTCGCCAGAGATTCGTTGGCGCCTTCGAGGAAGCCTGATTGCGAGGCTTGGATCTGGCGAATGTCGGTCAATTCCGCCTTGAGGTTCTTCAGCTCCTGATCGAGAACCCGGCCGCGCGCGAGCGCCAGCCGGTATTCCTGGTTTGAAAGCTCCGCGCCGGCGAGGCCGTCGATGATCGGCATGACGACGCCGACCGCACCCGCCAAGACGGCGAGAAGAAGTAGCATGCCGGCCAGAAAACGGTTGACCATGGGGGAGAGGGCGATCTTCATTTCTCGCCCTCCGCGACGACGCGTGCGGCGATATGGAACCGCTCGCGCTGGCTCGCCGGGTCCTGGGTCACCGGCGAGCGGAACGCGGTATTACGGAAAATGGGCGTGTGCTCGAGAAAGCCGATGAGATCGGACGCCGAGGCCGAAAATCCGGCGAGCTGCAGCTCGGCCGCCGAGAGTTGGAATTCGACGAGCCACGTCTCGTCCGGCATCACTTTCGTGATGGTGGCGAGAATTTCCGAAACGTTCGGCGCCCGCCGCTTGCGGTTGACGAGAAACGTTCCGTCCTCCCGCAGCGCCGCGATCTCGCCGGTGACCCGCTTCACCTCAGCGGTCTTCTTCTTGACCTCGGCAAGCTGGCTCTCGATCCGCGCTGCCCGCATCTCGTCGGTTTGGAACGGGAGGTAGACGGAGAGGGCGGCGAGAATCACAACGGCCGCTCCGAGAGCGATGTTGAACCCGCGCCCGAAGCGGCGGGTCGCCGGTTTCTCGTCCTCGAGGACGAGCGCGGAAGACGGCTTCGTCGGATCACCGCCACCAATCTCCACGCGGTCGGGTTTGAAGCCGAGACCGCGGGCCGCGGTCAGAGCGGCGTCCACCGCGACGCGCGACATGATCGTCAACTCGACCCGCAGACGCTGCGCCGAGGTCTCTCGGCTCACCAACCGCGGGGCGAAATGCACGTCTTGCGCCTTGAAGGGCGTATGGCGGTCGAGCTCGTAGGAAACGACCTCTCGTAGGTTCGTTTCAGCCGCCAGCGGTAGGGTGATCATATTCCGCAAGGCGGCGTCGGCGGGCAGGCGAAGGCACACGGGAGGCTTACGCCATGACAAAGCGCCGCGGCCGAGCGCGGCGGCGAGCTCTTGCCGTGCGCCACCTGAGGCGGGATCTACAACCGCTAGCCGCCGCACCCGCCCGCCCTGCTCATGGGTCAAGGCGACTTCCGCGGCGCCGAGAGCGAGAACGAGGCTGCCGCGCCGTCCGAGCCGCCCGAGGCGGTGGCGCAGCGGTCGTGGGACAAAATTAGCCAGCTCGCCGAACCACCAGTCGAAGAAGCCGCAAGCGAGAGCGTGAAGACGTGACAACACGGCGATCCTTCCGGGTCGTTGCGGGACCGGCTATCGTGCGCAACGCATTGCGGCATTGTTACTCTGGAAGACAAGACTGTGCAGAGGCGCGTGTTGACTACCTCGTTGGAACGGAAAGCGCGGGCGCCGGGGCGTTAGCTGAGAGTGTCTACTGGGCCCTCTCGTTCTGTGGCGTGGGCAATGGTGGATTTCTCAGAATATCGCCGTCTTTGGTGATGGTAACGATCGGCGGATGATAGGGGCGCGCCCGCCCACATCGGATATTCTCCTCTATTTGGCAAATCGCGGCCTCGATGTTTGTCGGATCGACGCCGGTAAGAGCCGTCAGGCCGTACTCCCACCAGCGTAGATCGAGGAGGGCGTCGATCACCGGCTGCGCGAACCTCGTCTTGATCGGTTTGGCGGGGCTGCCGGCGACGATGGTGTAGGGTGGAACGTCTTTGAGGACGAGCGACCGGGCCGCGACGACAGCGCCGTCCCCAATGGTGACGCCGCGCCGGACATAGGCGCCTTGCCCGATCCAAACGTCGTTGCCGATGTGCACCTTGCCGAACTTCGCGGCATGCTCCATGTCCCTCTGCGCGCGCGATTTGGCGACGAACGCGGCATTCGCCTGGTGATGCTCGGCCACGACCGGCCATCCGCCGAACCCGCCCTGGAGCATGGGGTGGCAGGACAATTGGTTCACGGGGTGCTCGGCCTGACCGATCGTGACGTCGCCCCCCATCATGAAAAAACGGCCGATGTTTCCGACGTGGAGCAAACGCGAGCCGGCCCCGCCGAAATAGGAAAACGCCCCGACGAAATCGATTTCGTAATCGCCTTCGCGAATTTGCACCGGCGTTTCAAATCGGGTGGTGTACCCGCTCAATAGGGCGTCACGAATACCGACTTTTCCGGGTGCGGCGAAAATGCTGTTGCCGCACCGGCCAAATTGAGCGCGCTGCTCCGGTGTCAGAATGCCGTCCCACATGTCACGGATCCTTCCAGTCTTGTCGCAAGGCGTCTAGCGCGGGATGTTCCGGGCGAAGGGCGGCGGGCTCGCCTCTTCCACCAGCCGCAAGGCGACGACGAGATCCGGCGCGTGACGCCCGTCGGCGAGGACGAGGCGCATGCGGATGAGGGAGGGCAGGCGCGGCATCTCGCGCCAAGTGGCCTGCCACAAGGGCGGGCGAACCGGGTCGGCGGCCCCGAAGTAACCAAGCTGGAGAGATGCGACATCGGCGAGCAATACGAGAGGCTCGTCGTAGTCTCCCTCCGCCCTGAATTGCTTCCCCTGATAGAGCCGTCGGCGTAGGGCGAGGCGCCGCCCGCCGTCTCGCGCCCCGCCGCCTGCCTTGAGAAGCTCGATCGAAAAGCGTTGCAGCCCCCCGCTCGGCAACGCGTCCGGCGACACCCCGATGAAATCGACCTTTTCGGACTGGCCGTCGAACGAGAGGATCCCCTCGCTGGATCCGTCCCTGACGATCGGCTGGGCCGCGGCGAGCTGCGCCCTCAGGAAATCATGCAGGATCGGCAGCGTTGACGATTTGTCGATCGCCTCGGCCACCTTGTCTGCGCTTCGGATCCCGAGACGAAATTCCATGAACAGCATCGTCATCAGAACGCCGAAGAGGGTTAGCGCGACGAGGAGCTCTACGAGGGTGAAGCCTTCTTCTCTTGCATTCACGGATGTCATCGAGATCATGTTTAGTAACCGAGCCGCATTGTCTGCAGGGAAATCGAGCGCGTCTGCAGCATCTCCTGCCAAGAGATCGTTATCAGCGCCTCGTAGACGACGGGATGCGGGCCGCCTCGCATGTCGGGGAGGCGCTCGCTGCGCGGGCGAACGACGAGGCGGCGCGTGTATTTATCCTCGACGCGATCGGTCTTATCGTTCGGACGCAAGGCCTCGCCGACCCCAACCCCTTCGAGCGTGGATTGCGCGATCAGGAGCGCCTCCTTCTCGGCGTTCGCCCGCGCCACGGCGCCGATGCCGGTGGAAAAAACCTGCGAGAGCGCGCCGAGGGTCATCGCGGCGATGGTGAAGGCCACCAGCACCTCGATGAGCGTGAACCCGCCCTCCCTGTTAGGAGCGTCTGTCGTCATGTCGGCCATGCATGGAAATCCGTCCGGTGAGCCAATCGACCAGGATGTCGTAGTGCGCGTCGCCGCGGGTCAGCGTCATCCCGCCGCCCGTCGAGCTGCCGTCGGCATAGAAACGGATCGCGCCGATGCCGGGAGAGAGTTGCTCTTGCGTCGTTGTGAACAGCGTGAGACGGATGCTCGGCGGCAAGCTCGCCGTCGCGCCGCCGGGCGGCCGATAGCGGGCCCGGTCGGTATCGACCAGAAAGATCTCCTCGCGGTTTTTCGCGACGGCGCGGCTGCGCACCGCGCGGAGCGCGGTGCTCATGGCGGTCGCCGCCGTGCGCAGCTCCGAGCGTCCCTGGCCGCCTGACATCATGGGGAGAGCGAAGATGAGGATGAAGCCCATCACGGCGAGCGCTACCATAGTCTCGATCAGGGTGAGACCGTTCGGCGTCAGTCGGGCCGGCGCGGGTCGGCGTGACGCCGGTCTCGCCGCCGCGACCTGGGCGGGGGCGCCCATCGCACCCCTCACCAATTTACCACATCCTGGTCTTGGCCGGTGCCGCCGGGCGCATTGTCGGCCCCGAACGTGAAGAGGTCATACTCGCCGTGCTGGCCGGGGAAGCGGTAGATGTAGGGGCGGCCCCATGGGTCGAGCGGGACGCGCTTCGCCTTCAGATAGGGTCCGTGCCACTCGCCGCCGCCGTTAGGCCTCTCGACAAGTACAGCGAGGCCTTCCTGCTCGCTCGGGTAATGCCCTGTCTCGAGCAGGAAGAGGTCGAGCGCGACGCCGATGCCTTTGATGTCGATCCTCGCCGTATCGGTCTTGGCTTTCGCCAGGTATTTGAGGACTTGCGGAGTCGCGACGGCGGCGACGAGGCCGAGGATGGCGAGCACCACGAGGAGCTCGACCAGGGTGAACCCGCTCGGCTTGCCTCCCGCCGCGTCCCTCCGACGTCGTATGGCGGCCATCATCCGATTGCGGATGCCGAGCATTGCCTGCTTCACGATAATCTCCATCTTCAACCGGTCAATTCATAGACGCCGAGGATCGCCGTCAGAATGGAGCCGATCACCAGGGCGACGATCAGCCCCAGTCCGATCGTGACGATTGGACTGATCAGCGCGAGAAGGCGGTCGGTGCTGCGATGGACCTCGCCGTCGAAGATGTCTGCGATCCGGATGAGCATGTCCTCCTGGCAAGCGCCTTCTTCGCCGGCCCGCACGAGATGGACGGCGAGGGGAGGGAAAATCTGGGTCTTCTGCAGCGGTTCGGCGAGACCCTTGCCGATCTTGACACCGTCGGCGATGACGCCCACGGCCGCGGCGACGACGCGGTTGGTAAGCGCCTCTTGGGTGATCGCAAGAGCGCTGAGGAGGGGGACCCCGTTCACCATCAGTGTCCCGAGGGTGCGGCTGAAGCGCGCGATCTCGCTCTTGATGACAAGGTCGCCGAAGAGCGGGAGCTTGAGAATGCGCCCGTCCCATGCCGCGCTGCGGGCCGGGTTGTAAATCTGGCGGACGAGGAGGAAGACGGCGAGGGCGATTGCCGCGAGGAGCGCCCACCAGAAGCTGCGCAGGAATTGGGAGATCGCCAGAACGGCCTGCGTCGCGAACGGCAGGCTCGCGCCGGCTTGCTCGAACAGCGGCTCGAAGCGCGGGATCACGAACATGAAAAGGATGGCGAGCGAGAGACCGCAGGTGACGAGCACGATGAGTGGATACGTCAGCGCCGATTTGATGTGCTCCCTGGCCGCCTTGGAGCGCTCCATGTAATCGGCCAGGCGATTGAGCACCGTCGCGACGTTCGCCCCCGCCTCGCCGGCGCGCACCATGCTGATGTAGTACCCGGGGAAGACGTCGCCCTGGGCCGCCATCGCGTCGCCGAGACCTGCGCCCCCGCTGATTTTCTCCAGGAGAAGTCGCAGACAACGCTTCTCCTGTGTTCCATCGAAGATATCCTCCAGAATGCGCAAAGCGTCGTCGAGGGTGAGACCGGCCGTCAGAAAGACGGCGAGCTGGCGCGTCAGCAAGGTGAGCGAGGCGATCGAGAATCTACGGCCGCGGGAGAAGCCAAGCCTTAACCTAGCCGCGGCGCCGGCCGGTCCTCCGGGAGACCTGGAGGACGCGGAGACTTCTTCGATGCTGAGAGGCACTTGGCCAAGGGCTTGCAATTGGTCGACAATGGCCAATTTGCTGGCGCCTTCCATACGTCCTTCGACGATTTCGGAGGCGGCGTCGACCGCCCGGTATTGGTAAAACGCCATGCTACATGTCCCGCGTCACGCGCAGGACCTCCTCGATCGTCGTCTCGCCGGCGAGCGCCTTCAGCATCCCGTCTTGCTCCATCGAGCGCATTCCCTGGGCGAGGGCGGCCCGATGGATCTCGCGGGCCTCGGCCCGGGCGATCACCAGACGTCTGATCTCGTTCGACATGGTCAGGACTTCGATGATGGCGGTCTGCCCGCTGTAGCCGCCATGACAATGCTCGCAGCCGACCGGCCGATAGAGCTTGGGGTTCTCACCGATATCGACGACGAGCTTCATGCTGGCGATGACTTCCGGGATGGCGGGATAGGCCTCGCGGCAATGGCAGAGCTTGCGCACCAGGCGTTGCGCCATGATGCCGCTGAGGGTCGAGGTGATGAGGTAGTCCTCGACCTTCATGTCGAGCAGGCGGGTGACCGAGCTCGCAGCGCTGTTCGTGTGGAGCGTCGAGAGAACGAGATGGCCGGTGAGTGCCGCCTGAATGGCGATTTGCGCGGTTTCGAGATCGCGCATCTCGCCGATCATGATGACGTTCGGATTGTGCCGAAGAAGCGTGCGCAGAATGTTGGCGAAGGTCAGGTTGATCTGCGGCTTGACCTGGATCTGATTGACGCCCTCGAGCTGATACTCGATCGGCTCCTCGACGGTGAAGATCTTCTTTTCCGGGGTGTTGAGGCGAAGCAGACTCGTATAGAGCGTCGTCGTCTTGCCGCTTCCCGTCGGGCCGGTGACGAGGAGGATGCCTTGCGGCCGGTCGAGGAGATCGAGAAAGACCTTGAGCGCGTCCGACCGGAACCCAAGGACAGCGAAATCCTCGACGAGGTTGGTGCGGTCGAGGATGCGCATCGTCACGCTCTCGCCGTGGAGCGTCGGGACGGTGGCGACGCGCAAATCATAGTCCTTCCCGCGGATGGCGATCCGGATGCGGCCGTCTTGCGGCAGGCGGCGCTCGGCGATGTTGAGCTTCGCCATGATCTTGATGCGCGAGACGATGGCGGCGCGCAGCCTGGACGGCGGCGTCGCGCTCTCACGCAAGAGGCCGTCGATCCGGTAGCGAACGATGAGGCGGTTGTGGAAGGGTTCGATATGGATGTCGGACGCACGGCTTTCGACGCCGCGCGAGATCAAGAGATTGACGAGACGGATGACCGGGGCCTCGCTCGCCAGGTCGCGCAGACGGTTGACGTCCTCGTCGGCGACGTCGTCGTCGGCCTCGCCGATCTCTGCGACGATCTGACCCATCGAGCTCTTGCCGTTTTCATAAAGGCGCTCGAAGGCGACTTCAATGTCGGCCGCTGTCGCGACGCGAACCAAGATCGGTTTTCCGGTGATGACCCCGATGGACTGGACTGGATAGGGGTCGAGCGGGTTGGCCATCGCCAGCACGATGCCTTCGGGCGTATCGGCGAGGGGGATGACGCGGGCCTGCTTGAGGAACTTGGCGCTGATGCCGTCGAGGATCGGCGCATCGGGGTAGTCGGCAGCGGCTGCGATGGGAAGACCGAGCTCGAGAGCCATCGCCTCGGCGATGTCTCTCTCGTTCACCAACCCCAATTTCGCCAGGATCTCCTCGAGCCGCTCGTCGCCGGCGGCGGTCAGGCGCAGCGCGCGGTCGAGACCCGCGGCGTCAATCCGGCCGGCACCACGCAAGCGATCGGCGAGCGCTCGCTCGAAATCCTTGCGCTCGCTCTGTTCCATGTTTCCCCCTGAAGCGGCATCCGGCCGCTGGGCTTCCCTGCCGGCTCACACGCGCCCGCCGCCTTTGCCGGTCGCACCAGGCCGAGTGGGCAATTTCTAATGCAAAAGAGCGTTTGGCAGGCCGGCGATCATGGAGTAACCCAATCGGAAGAGACCGGTCCGCAAACCCAGTCGAGCCAAAGAGAGAAACAGAGGAAAGTCCCGAATGGCATGCGATCGGAGAGGCTTAAGGGGCGACCGAGGAGCCGTCCTGCCAGCGCGGCGGCGAGCCCGGCGGCGGCCGCGACGAGGATGATGCCGGGAAGACTCTGCCAGGCCGCCCACGCGCCGCAAGCGGCGAGCAGCTTGGCGTCGCCAAGGCCGAGTCCCTCGCGGGCGCGGAGCCGGAAATAGAGCTCGCGGACCAGCAGGAACAAGAGGTAGCCAGCGAGGGCGCCGATGACATGCGTCATGAGCTCCGCCGGCTCCTGCAGATAGGCGATGGCGAGGCCGGCCGGTATCAGCGGCAGGGTGAGCGCATCGGGAAGGACGAAATGCTGGAAGTCGATCGCCGCGAGCGCGAGCAAGGTCCAGCCGAGCCCGCATGTCGCCCAGAGGAGCCACCCCGATGTCTCTGCCGTGGCGGCGAGCGCGACGGCGACCGCGGCGAGCTCGATCAGCGGGTAGAAGCCGGCGATCGGGTGCCGGCAATGGCGGCAGCGCCCCGAGGATGAAAGCCAGCTCCACAGCGGGACGAGGTCCCTGATCGCCAGCTTGCAAGCGCAGTGTGGGCAGGCGGAGCGCCCGGCGAAGACGCTTTGCTCCGTCGGGAAGCGAGCGACGAAATTCGCAATGAAGCTGCCGATGAGGGGGGAGGCGGCGAGCGCGAAGATCATGCCCGCTGTCATCCGTGGCGGCCAGGCTCGGTCATGGGGCTCCCCGCTCGTGTAGGCGCCGCACTATGACGGCCGGCGGCGATCGAGGTAAAGGCGTCGAGGGCGTCTCTGACGGGCTAACTCCTTCACGCGCTTCCTCCTCGAAAGTGAAGAAGCCTACTAATTCACCCGATGCTGAACCCTGAAATGCGAGTCGTGCGACGAGGCCTCATGTGCCGGTGAATCTTGTCAACTCCCGTGCAGACCGGCGCACCGGCGCGTCCGGTCGCCTGGCTGCTGCGTTGGTTCCGATCCTTCTCATCCAGAGCTGCGCCGCCCCGCCCGTGCCAACTCCCGGCGCTGCGCCGGGACCGGCAAGCGCCGTCGGCCGCCCGCTAGCGATACGGGGCACGTCCGACGAGCCCGCCGCCCCTCGATCCCTTGCGCCGACAGTTCATGTCGGGACCGGGGTTTTCGTCGGAAGTTTGCCGGCTGCCGCCCCCGCGACGACACCGGGGACGGGCGACGCGGACGGCGAGGTCTCGTTCAATTTCGTTAATGTCGAGATCCACGACATCATCCGCGAGATACTCGGCGAGCAACTGCATCTCGGCTACGTCATCGACCCGAAGGTCCAGGGAACAGCGACTGTGCAGACCGGCGCTCCGCTGCCGCGCGACGCGGTGCTGCCGACCCTTGAGAACGTGTTGCGAGCGAACGGCTTGGCGCTGGTCAATATGAACGGCATCTATCGCGTCCTGCCGGTCGAGGATGCTGCGCGGGCGAGTGGCGCGACTCCCGGCTCGTCACTAAGAGGGGTGCGGCCGGGCTACGGCATTCGCATCCTGCCGCTCAAGTTCTCCGCCGTGCAGGACGTGCTGCGGGTGCTCGAGCCCTACACCCCGACGGGAGGGGGGCTGCAGGCGGATACAGCACGCAATCTCCTCATCGCGGCAGGGACGACCCAGGATCTCGACGGATTCGCCCAGCTGGTCGCCGTTTTCGATACCGACTGGCTCGCCGGCATGTCCTACGCCATCTATCCGCTGCAGGTCGAGACGGCGAAGAGCATGGCCGGGCAACTGGAGGATATCTTCGGCGACGGTGCCGAGGGGCCGCTCGCCGGAGCGCTGCGGATCGTCCCCCTCGAGCGTCTCAATGCGATCCTCGTCATCACGCAGCAACCGGCGTACCTCAAGGAAGCGAAGAACTGGATCGACCGGCTCGACGCCGGCAACGATGAGACGACGCCGCGCCTCTTTCAATATTACGTCCAGAACAGCAGAGCCACCGACCTCGCCGCGGTCCTGAACGACGTGCTGTCCTCGGGCGGCGGCGGCCGAACGGTACAGACGGCGCCGGGTTCGACGACGGTAGCCCTCGGCGCGCGCGCAGGCGGCGGGCTGGGCGCCGGGATTGGCGGCGGCGCGTCTTCGCAGGCGCGCCCGAGCACGACCGCCTTCGGCGGCGCATCCGCGGCCGCCGGGGCGCAGCCCCAGCCATTGCCGGATGCCGGCTCCGGAGACGCCGCGGCGTCCGGCACCGGGGCGGCGGGGCGCCGGGCGGCGCCGACGCGGGCTGACAATCGCGCCAATCGCGCCCCTCTTGGCGCGTCAGGCAGCGGCGATCTCGATACGCCGGTGGTGCGCGTCGTCGCCGACGACAAGAACAACGCGCTCGTCATCTATGCCAAGCCGCGCGACTACCGGATGATCGAAAGCACCATCAAGCGGCTCGATATCATCCCGCTGCAGGTCCTGATCGAGGCGACGATCGCCGAGGTCACGCTCAACGACTCGTTGAGCTACGGACTGCAGTTCTTCCTCAAGAACGGCAAGAGCAGTTTCACCCTGAGCAATATCGCGTCAGGGGCCGCGGCGACCGTGTTCCCCGGCTTCAATTATGTGCTGGCGGGCAGTAGCGCGACGGTGGTCCTCAACGCTTTGTCCTCGGTGACCGACGTCAATGTCGTCTCCTCGCCCCAGCTCATGGTGCTCGATCACCAGACCGCTGTTCTCCAGGTTGGCGATCAGGTGCCGATCCCGACGCAGCAGGCGCAGAGTGTGCTGACGGCGGGGGCGCCGGTAATCAACACGATCGAGTACCGCGATACCGGCGTCATCCTGACGGTGATGCCGCGGGTCAATTCGAGCGGTCTCGTCACCCTCGACATCACGCAGGAGGTCAGCGACGTTGCGAAGACGACGAGCTCGACGCTCGACGCGCCGACGATCAACCAACGCCGCATTTCGACATCGGTCATCGTGCAGGATGGCGCGACGGTGGCGTTGGGCGGCCTCATCACGGACAATACGAACAGAGGCAAAGCGGGGATCCCGATCCTCTCCGACATCCCGATCCTCGGCGCGCTGTTCAGCAACACCAGCAACACCAAGAAGCGCACCGAGCTCCTCGTCATGCTCTCGCCGAAGGTGGTGCGCAATGCGCAGGAGGCGTTCGAAAAGACGGAGGAGCTGCGCGACCGGATGCATGCGGTGAGGCCTCTTGTCATTAAAGTTCGCTAGGCTCGCGGCGCTCCGCCGCGACGATGCGCTCGGCGCGGCCGATGCGGCCGGCACGGCCAGTGCGACCGGCGAGCGCGGAGTGGCGCTGCTCACCGTCCTTTGGGTGCTGGCGTTGTTCTCTGTGATCGCCGCGGGAATGGTCGCGCAGACCCATGCCGAGCTACAGATCGCGCACAACATGAAGGAGATGGCGCAAGCGCGGGCGCTGGCCGAGGGTGGGGTCTTTCTCGCCCTTCCCCACCTGCTCGACCCCTCTCTCGAGACGCAATGGCGACCGGACGGACAGGAACGCATCGTCGAGTATGGCAGTGGCACGGTCCGCATCACCCTGCAGGACGAGGCCGGCAAGATCGACATCAATGCCGCCCCGGACGAGCTTCTCGCTGGCCTCTTCACCGTCCTCGGGCTCGGTTCCGAGGAAACGACGCGGCTCGTCGACGTGATCGCCGACTGGAAGGACCCGGGCGAGCTCCACCGATTGAATGGCGCAAAGCGCGACGACTACCGGCGCGCCGGCCTCCCCTGGGTCCCGCGCAACGGCCCGTTCGAAGCGGTTGAGGAGCTGCGCCTCGTCCTCGGCATGACGCCGGCGCTCTATGCGCGGGCGGCGCCGCTCGTCACCATCTATTCGCAGAATGCGCGGGTCAACCCGGCGACGGCGTCCGCGGATGTGCTGCAAGCGCTGCCCGGAGCGCGGCCCGCGGAGATCGCGCTCTTCGTACAGGCGCGCGATCGCGCCGAGGCCGAGCGCGCGCAAACCGGTCGCGCACCGCCGCCCTTGCCGCCAATGACCGGTCTCGAGCAGTTTTTCGCGCCCGGCCCGTCCCGGGTGGTGACCATCCGATCGGAAGGGCGGACCCCGGGTGGCGGGTTGTTCGTCCGCGAGGCCGCTGTCGACATGACCGGCAAGGCGGACAACCCCTACGTTATCCTCGCCTGGCGCAAGGGACGCGGCTCCGAGACCGCCGCTGCCGACATTTCGGCGGGCGCATTTTGACCGAGCGTCGTGATCTCGGGGAGGACCCCGGATGTGTGCCGACATGCGGCCGGCGGAGATCGACTCTCCGAAAGAGGTACGCCGGGTGCGCGGCTTCGCGCGCGGCGCAGTTGATCTAGGATTGTACGACTAAATTCCTGTCGGGGTCTCGTCGTCATGTTCAAGATCGTCGCGCTCATCAGCTTGTCGGCTTGCTTGTTTGCGGCCGCCCCCGTCGCAGCAGCCTCCGGCTCCAACTGCGCCTACGCGATCACCAAGCTGCAGGCGCAGATCAAATACGAGCAGGGCGTGAAGGACACCGCCGCCGCCAGTGCGGCCGCCGCCGAGGCCTCGGCCTGGGACGCAAAGACGGAGGCTTCCAGGCGCAACGGCGCGGGCGCCGGCGCCGATGCGGCGCAGAGCGACGCCGCGTGCCGCAAGGCCGTGATCAAGGGCTGGACGGCCCTGCACGGCTGAGCTTCGCGCACGCCACCACAAGCAGTGGCGCCCGAGTCCGTTCCTAATCTTCGTTTCAAAGAAAGTCTCTCCAAAGAAACCATGGAAGCATGCCCGCAATGCCAAAGCTCGCTGAAGGAGCGTGTGCGCGCTCTTCTCGAAGCCGGCGCCGTCCACTTCAACGTCGATGAGAAGGTCACGTTCGAGGAGCTCGCGGCGCTCGTGGCGGCGGCCGGACGCGGGCAAGCTCAACCATCGTCCAAGGGGGCTAGTGGTGAACGACTATCGGATCGAAAGACAGCGCCCGACGGCGCTCGGCGACATTGCAATCGCATTGGTCCTGGTTATCCTCGGCGCCCTCGCCGGGGTTTACGGGCATACCATCACCGGAAGCATCCTCCGCGCGCTCCGCGCGGGTGTCTCGCTTGTCACCCCGGGAGGGTGAAGGATGCCGCGTCCAATCCCGAGACTGTTTCATGTTTCGCGGTGCGTGATCGCTGGCTTGCAACGCGACGCTTGGAGAATCCTGAATGTCGCCACACTCTACGGCCCGTCCGCGATGTCACGGTCGTTATTACCGTCCGCCAGCAGTTCAGACCGAGATTCAGTTTAGACAAATCTGCTTTTGGATAGAGGCGGGCTGGTCGTGGTTCCTTACCCGGGCGCGCGGATGCGGACTGTCGGCGCGAGCGGCCGCGACGAGGTGCTAACCGTCAGCGGGATAGGCAGCTTCAACGTCTCGTAGATCCGCAAGGCGGTCATCACCCATCCTCGGTGGTTCGACGGGGAGGTGGCCGACGTCACGGCCGAGCTCGTCGCCTATATCCGCGCCAAGAACGACTCCGATGAGGCCTATGCCGGGCGGATAACCCCGATGAGCCGCGGCGTCGGTACGCGATCTCGGTCGAAGTCCAAGAGGCCGAGACCGATCCGGCGGCGTTCGCCAAGGCTCGCCTCACCGGCGTCAAGCTCGTCGACGGCAACCATACGTTCCTGGCGGCCTGGGGGTTGAGCGTCGATACCATCCCACACATCATCGTGCCGGCGAATATCCGTGATCGCTTCGAGGTTCACCACACAATCTTCCGGGAGGGTCGACGCGCATCGCGCCAGAGGAGATCGTCCGTGCGACACGGCGGAGGACGGAGAGCTCTCGGTTACCGTGCGAAAGGTCGGCGCCTAGTGCCGTCGCAAGACTGCGAATTTCCGAGGTGAGACCGCGTCAGAGCGGGCTGCGCGCCTGCGCTTGGCGAGCCTCCTCCTCGTGTTACAGCCACGACGCCTGTTGCCGGGCAAGGTCTTCTCGCCGCCACCGCAGCCCGCTCACGCTCTTCTTTGCCGAGCTCTCGCTGGTCCCTCGCTATTACGAGAGGCACCCCTCTTGAGGCTACCGCCTTCGGCCAGAGCTCCTGTTGAGATTACCTCATCAATTCGGTGATTTGACCCGTTGCCCAATCGCTGATCGCCGCGTCCTGCCCGTATCTTTTCGGCAAGTTGATGTGCGATGCGGCGGAGCTGAACTTTAGGCGGAGCTGGACTTTAGGAGGATGGAATGACTAGGCAACCCTTGCGGCGGATCGTCTCCGTGAGCTTGGCTCTTTCGGGCGTGATGCTGGCGGCCGGCGGCGCCGATCTGCGTGCGCAGGGCTTGGGCCCGCCGCAGGGCGTACATTCCGACGGCCAGCTGGCCTCGTTGAAGTTCTTCCCGCCGCCGCTGCCGGATCTTGGCGGCATTGTCACCTCCGATTGGGCCTTCGTCCTTGGCAAGGCCTTGTTCTGGGACACCGATGTCGGCAGCGACGGGCAAGCCTGCGCGAGCTGTCACTTCCACGCCGGCGTCGACCCGCGCACCACCAACCAGATCAGCCCCGGCATCAAGGCGGTGCCGCCTGATACGACGTTCCAACGCACTGCCTCGGGCGGCACCGGCGGGCCGAACTACACGCTGACCGGGAAGGACTTCCCCTTTCACAAGCTCACCGACCCGCGCGATCGGCAGTCGGCCGTGCTGTTTGACACCAACGATGCTTCCGCGTCGGCCGGCACCTTCGCCGGCGACTTCGTCGCGGTCGCGAAAACGCTCGATCACACGGAAAAATGCACCACGCGAACGAACGACGAGTTCCATATCGCGGCAGCTGGCGCCAACAAGACCCTGCTGACGCGCAAGGTCGAGCCGCGCAACACGCCGAACGTCATCAATGCGGTCTTCAATATCCGCCAGTTCTGGGACGGCCGCGCCAACATGGATTTCAACGGCGTCAATCCCTTCGGGCCGCGCGATGCGAACGCGCGCATTGTTGTCCTCGACCCGGCAAGCGGCAC
>WNFD01005658.1_pt1 | contig 25437 bp, 24 predicted proteins | sample 5400491 | NCBI WGS metagenome assembly WNFD01 (sample SAMN13153343, study PRJNA577476) | soil metagenome | isolation source: 120 cm saprolite under Douglas fir tree site 2 hole 2 replicate 2 | place: USA:California | collected 2015-04-18
CGCCGCCGAGCTCGCCGCCGTTCCGTAACATCTCGAGGAAGCGCGCGTAGTCGGCCGCGGTCGAGATCAACCCCGCGCCACCTGCGAAGCTCTTGCGCGGGCCGTCGACGTAATTCCCCTGGCCGCGTGGGCCATCGGGGGCGCGCCGCACGTGATTGGTCGAGTCGCTCGCATACACGGTCGCGAGCCGGCCGCTCGCCTCTCGGGGAACGAAGAAGTAGGTGTCGTTCATCCTTAATGGACCCGTGATGCGAGTCCGGATCAGCTCGTCGAGCGGCATCCCGGAGACGCGCTCCGCGACGCAGCCGAGAATGTCGGTGTTGTAACCGTACACCCAGCGCTCACCTGGCTGCGCGGTGAATGGCAGCGTCCCGAGTCGCTCCATCGTGGTGCAGATCGGCTCGTCTTTGTCGGCGGTGTACCAGCCCCATCCTGCCGCGGGGCCGAGCCCCATCGCGATATAGCGCGGGGCGATCGGCCCGTCGGTGCCGTAGGAGATGCCGGCGGTGTGCGTAAGGAGGTGGCGGATCGTGATCGGTCGCGCTGCGGGATTCGTGACGAGGCCGGTGTCGCTTTTCGTCGCGACGGTGGTGTGGGCAAAGGTCGGGATGTAGCGGCTCACCGGGTCGTCGAGCGCGAGCTTCCCCTCTTCCACGAGCGACAGGATCGCTACCGTTGTGAGGGCTTTGGTCTGTGACGCGATGCGGAACAGCGCATCGCTGGTCATGCGGCGGCCCGACTCCTTGTCGAGCCAGCCGACAGCACGCTGATAGACGACTCGACCATCCTTCAGCACTAAGGCGACCGCGCCGCCGATCTGACTGGAATCGACGTACTGCTGTAAGAAGGCGTCGATGCGGGCCAGACGAACGGGCGCAAAGCCCGACGGTAGGACACGCTCCCTCGCCGCCGGTTGGGTTTGCGAGGGCAGGTTCGACGGTGCGACGCAGAGCAGCGCGAGCGCTAGCAGCCGGGTGCGATCCATTGCTCCTCCACTCAGGAATTCCCGGGGGTGATCTTAACGCCCTCCGGGCCCCGCGGCGAAGGCAGCGTTGGTCCCTACGGCTGGGGGGACAACTCCATCGGCGAGTTAGGGAACGGGACGACGCTCGGTCACGCGACCCCGTCCAGGTCATTCAGGAAGGCCAAGGCAATAGATGCGCGGTCAGTCCGCCGGCACGTGGGCGGCGGGCCGCTCCCCCCCCCCCCCCCGGCTGGTGCGCCGGTCCACCGCGTGATCTTCGCCCCCACCCAGGTGCCGAAGTCGTCGAGATAGGTGTACACGACGGGCACGACCACCAGGGTGAGCACCGTCGATGTTATCAGCCCGCCGATCACGGCGTGCGCCATGGGTGCCCGGAACTCTGACCCAGCGCCGAGTGCAAGCGCCGTGGGCAGCATCCCGAAGATCATCGCCAGCGTTGTCATGACGATGGGCCGCAGCCGCAGCTCACCCGCATCGATCAACGCCTGCCGCCGGTCGGCACCGCCGGCGCGGGCCTGGTTTGCAAAGTCGATCAGGAGGATCGCGTTCTTGGCCACGAGCCCCATCAACATGATCACGCCGATCATGCTCATGATGTTGAACGTGCCGCGCGTGATCATCAGGCCGAGCATCACCCCGATGAGGGACAGCGGCAAGGACAACATGATCGCCAGCGGCTGCAGGATACTCCCGAACTGGGACGCGAGGATGAGATAAATGAACACGATCGCGAGCGCCAGCGACTCAAGGATATAGCCCACCGTCTCGAGGAAGTCCTTCTGCTCGCCGCCGAAATCGAAGCGGTAACCGGGCGGCAGCTGGAGCCGGGCCAAGCGTGTCTGCACGTCCCTCGCCACGTCAGTGAGCGCGCGCTCTTGATAGTTGCCCTCGATCGTGGCGACACGCTCCAAGTTCAGCCGCCTGATCTCGTTGGGCGCCCCGGACAGGCGGATCTCAGCTACCTGCCCGAGCGGCACCATCACCGGGGCTCCCGTGCGGCGGTCCGTGTGGCTCGAGGCGAGCGGGACGCGCGCCAGGTCGGCTGCGCTGCGGCGGGCCTCAGGGGCGAGCCGCACCACCACGTCGTGCGCGAGCCCTGTCTCGTCCTCCCACGCTCCCGCCTTCTGACCCGCGAGCACCGGCCGCAGCGCGTTGCCGACCGCGCCCACCGACAGACCGATGTCGGCGGCGAGGTCGCGGTTCACGTTCACGGCGAACTCCGGCTTTCTCCCTTCGAGGCTCGAGCGGAGGTCGACGAGTCCCGGGACGTCGCGAACTGCCGCCAGCGCGTGGTCGGACATCTCCTGCAAGCGGCCCAGGTCCGCGCCCTCGAGGTTGAGCTGGATCGGCGCCTGACTGCCACCCGCCGCGCCGAGTTCCATGATGCGGGCGGTCACGCCCTGGAACCGGGGCAGCACCTTGCGCAGGTCCGCTTCGAGTTGCTGCTGCGTGCGTCGGCGTGTGCTCTTCGGGGTCAGCTTGACGTAGATCTGGCCCTTGTTAACGGCCTCATTCTGCTGCGCGCCGCCGATCGTCGTATACGCGAGCGCGACTTCGGGCTGGGCGCTCAGGTAGCGCGAGATCTCGAGCGCCTTGGTCGACGTGTACGCGACTGACGAGCCGACAGGCGTCTCGATACTGAGACCCGTCTGCTCATTGTCCGACTGCGGCATGAACTGCCCGCCCACGAGACCGAGCGCGAACAGGCTCATGGCGGCGACGAACGCGCCGGCGGCGATCCCCATCGTGGCCAGCCGGTGGTCAAGCGCCCAGGCAATCACCCCGCGGTAGCGCCGGCCCAGCCCGTGGAAGGACTCGTTGAACTTGACGAGCGCCCGCCCGATGGGGCCGCGTTGGGCGCCGCCCTCCGCCTGCGGATCGTACCACAACGAAGACAGCATCGGGTCGAGTGTGAACGCCACAAACAACGACACGAGCACCGCGAACGCCACTGTGATGCCGAACGGGAAGAAGAACCGCCCGACGATCCCTTTCATGAACGCGACCGGGACGAATACGGCGATCACCGACAGGGTCGTCGCCGTGACTGCGAATCCGATTTCGGCGGTGCCGCGCCGGGCGGCGGTGTAGTGGTCCTCGCCGCGCTCCACGTGCCGCACGATGTTCTCGCGCACCACGATCGCGTCGTCGATCAGGATCCCGATAGCCAGCGACAGAGCCATCAGCGTCATGATGTTGATCGTGAAGCCGAATGCGTAGATCGCGAGGAAGGCGGCGATCACCGACACGGGCAGCGTGAGCCCAGTGATCACCGTGGAGCGCCACGAGTTGAGGAACAAGAAGACGATGAGTACGGTGAGGAACGCGCCTTCAATCAATGTCTTCTGGACGTCGTCCACGGAATTGCGAATCCAGGTCGAGTTGTCCTGGATCGTCGCCAGCGCCACGCCGTGCGGGACATTCCTGCCGAGCTCGGCCATCACCCGCCTCACGCCGTCCGCCACCTGGACGGTATTGGCGCCTGAGGTCTTGCGGACCTCGAGCGCCACGGCGCGCTCGCCGTTCACGTAGGCGGCGTCGCGCTGCTCCTCTTGCGCGTCCTCGATCCGTGCGATCTGTCCCAGACGCACCGGGACGCCATTCCGCGTCGTTACAATGAGCTTGGCGAAGTCGCTGGGGTCGTGGATCTTCCCCGCCACGCGCACCAGCTGCTCAGCATTGCCCTGCTCCACGCGTCCGGCCGGCACGTCGCCGTTCTCGCGTTGCACCGCGCTTGTCACCATGTCCGGCGAGACGCCCAGCGCGTTCATGCGGTCAGGGAGCAGCAGCACGTGTACTTCGCGCTTGAGGCCACCCACGATGGCGACGCTTCCCACGCCCGAGATGTTCTCGAGGCGGCGGCTCACAACCTCGTCCGCGAGGCGCGTGAGCTCACGCAGCGCCCACCCCTGCCCTCGCACCGACAGAACGAAGATCGGCTGGTCGGACGGGTTGGCCCGCGAGATCACCGGCGGATCGACGTCCTTCGGCAGGTCCTGCCGGATGGCGTCGATCTTGGCACGAACGTCAGCCTGCGCGTCCATGATCTTCGTACCAAGGTCGAACTGCACGAAGATGGTGGAAAAGCCTTCCGTCGAGGTAGACTGGATCTGTTTCACACCCTCGACCGTGTTAACCGACTCCTCAATCTTCTTCGTGACCTCACGCTCGACCGACTCGGGGCTCGCCCCCGTGTAGCGCGTCTGGATGACGAGGAACGGGAACGCGACGTCGGGGAACTGGTCGATGTTCAGCCGACGATAGGAAAAGAGCCCCAGCACGACCAGCGCCAGGATCATCATCGTGGCGAAGACGGGCCGCTTGATCGACAGGTCGCTCAGGAACACGGCTCAGCCCTCCCCGCCTGCGACCGTGACTGCCTCGCCCGGTTCGAGCCCCATGGCGGGGCCGACGAGGACGATCTCGCCGCCAACGAGACCGGACGTGATCTCGATGAGCCCGGCCTGGTCATCCGTCGCCCCCGTCGTCACGTCGCGACGCGCGATGCGGCCTGCTTCGACTATGAGCACGTATGTCTTCGAGCCCGCGTCGCGTCGCACGCCGGCCACGGGAACCGCTACCGCGCCCTTTACCTGACGCACCACAAGCCGGCCCGACGCGAACAGTCCGCCCACGAGGCGTCCGCCTCGGTTGGGGACGGTCACGTAGAGCTTGACCTGCCGGGTGGCCGGATCGACGGTCGCGTTGACACGGGAGACTCGGCCCGTCAGCCCCGCGCCGGCCTCCCCCGCGCCTGTCACGGACAGCACGACCGGCGCGCCCGCGCGAACCTGAGCGGCGTACTCGCTCGGCACGGTGGCCTCGAACTCGAGCTCGGCCGTGTTGACGAGCCGGAACAGCTGATCGCCGTCCTTTACGCGGTCGCCCGAGTCGACGGAACGCTGACTGATCACCCCGCTCATGGGCGCGCGCACAGTGGCCTCTTCCAGGCTCTTCTTAGCGCGCGCCTCCTCGGCCTCGGCCGCCCGCAGCCCGACTTCGGCGCTCTCGACATCCTGCTGGGAGACGGCGCCCTCCTTGAAGAGGTTCTGCATCCGCTCGTAGTCCGCAGCCGCCTTGCGCCGCCGCGCCTCCGCCGCCAACGCTGACGGTTCGAGTGCCCCGGCGCGGAACCGCGCCAACACCTCTCCACGGCGGACAGCCTGACCTTCCTTGACGAGCACTTGATCTACGACCTCGGCGATGGGCGACGCGATCCGCACCTCGAGAGAAGGCTCGAGCGTGCCCGACACCGGGACGCCGGCAATCACATCGGTACGCGCGGCGCGCGCCACGTCGCTGGGGCCGAGCACGGCCACCGGGGCCGAGTCCGTACGGGCACGCGTCGTCGCGTCTGCCCGCCCGCCGCGCCGCGCCGCCAGCACCCCGATCAGGGCCACGCCCACGAGTGCGGCGACGGTGACATATCGGTTCATGGCTGTCTGTCCTTGACGTTGAGAGTCTGTGTCAGCCGATCGATGGGTTGCCGAACCACGGGGACGGGCCGACCCAACGCCCACTCGAGGCGGGCCAGGGCCACCAGGTAGTCTCGAGTGGCCTGGACCTCGTTCACCGCCGCCTGCTGCGAGGCGATCCGCGCATCGGATACCTCGAGCTGCGTCGTCATCCCGTTGGCGTAGCGTACGCCCGCGAGATAGTGCGCCCGCGCGGCCTGGCGCACCGTCTCGCGCCGCGCGGCGAGCAGCGCGCGGGCGGCTGCGACGTCGGCCTTCGCCTGCGCGACCTCGAACTCGACCCGTCGGCGGAGTTGGTCCCGTTGCGCTTCGGCCCGCTGCACGGCCGCGCGCGCCTGCTCCACCCGCGCTTCCGTACGGAAACCCAAGAAGATCGGGAAGGAGAACTTGAGCTCCCCGCTCCAGCCGCGGTGGAAGACGTCGCTGCCGGCTGGGAAGATGGTCTGCGGAAACGACTGCTCAGTGTAGGTCGTCGACATCGACAGCACTGGCCAGCGGTCCGCTCGGGTCGCGCTGAGCAACTGCTCCCGCCCCGTCACGGCGAGGTCCGCCGCAGCGAGGCCCGGCCGCTGCGGCGCGCCGAGCGAGTCTGTCGTGAGCACCGGAATCGTGGTGTCGGACGACTCGAGGGCCGTCTCGAGGGTGACCGGACGATCCGCGGGGAGGTTCAAGAGTCGCTTGAGCTCGAGGACCGCGAGATCGTGGCCGTTCATCGCCTGGACCACGGCCGGCTCCTGGTTCGCCGCGTCCACCTGTGCGCGGAGCAGATCGTACTCGGCGCGTGTGCCGGCCTGCCGGAACAACTGCACCTGATGCAGCTGGCGGCGCGCCTGGTCGAGATTGTCGGTCGCGATCGCGAGGAGCCGGTCCTGGAGCGCGGCATTCCAATACGCCTCAGTCACCTGGAAGGCGACGTCCGTGGCGGTCTCGGCCTGGTTGAGCGAGGCGGCCTGCCGCACCGTCCTCGCGGCGGCAAGCCCGGCCCCGACTTTCCCGCCTGCCCACAGGAGCTGGGTCCCCTGGAGCTGCACAGTCCACAGGTTCGGCGCGCCAAACGGCGTGTTCCGGAACAGCTTGGTAAGCGGGCTGGTATCCGCTCCGCCCAGCCCCTGGTAAATCGAAGCGAACTGCCGCGTGTAGGTGATGCTCGACGTGAGCTGCGGCAGCGCAGCCGACAACGCCTCGCGCACCTGGCCGTTCGCTTCGGCCTGGTCGGCGCGCGCGAGGCGCATCGCGAAGCTCTGGTCGAGCGCCCTGCGCAATGCCGCGTCGAGCGTGAGCCGGAGCGTATCACCTGGCGCCTGAGCCGCGGCCGGCGAGAGCGCGGCGAGGGCGAGAAGTAGCGTCACGGTCTGGCGCTTCATTTGCCCCTCCCGACCCTGAGGCCGTCCATCACAAGCGTCAGACGCTTGCGGAGCTCGTCCTTCAGGGAGAAGGTCGGCTCCGGCGTCTCCAGCCACATCATGATGGTGCCGTGGTAAACATCGGCGAACACGTGGTGGACCCGCTCGGACGGGACATCGCGCCGCAGTTCCCCCATGGCCTGGAGCTCGCGCACCACCCGCTCGCCGAGCGCGTCCCACCGCTGGCACGCCGCGTCGCTGGGGTCATGCAGGCAACGCGTCCATTCCAGGGCCATATGCTTAGACAGCTCACGGTCCGTTTCGTAGAAGGTCGCGAACTCGATGAATAGGTCCCGGACCTTGGGCCAGGCGGGGAGGCCCTTGGCGAGGATCTGGCCGAGCGTCTGCTCGGCCTCGCCGACCCACTGCTCGGACAGGTAGCCGAACACCGCCTCTTTGCGGGGGAAGTAGTTGAAGAAGGTGCCTTTGGCGATGTCCGCCTTGTCGCAGACCTCCTCGACCGTCGTCGCCTCGACGCCCTGCTTGCGGAAGAGCGCCAAGGCGGCCTCGACGATGCGCTCCTTGGTCTCTTCTTTCTTGCGCTCGCGGCGCGAAACTTCAAGCTCTGGAGTCACTTAGTACCTGCACTGAAGCTAAAGATGACTGTAGTCAACTTTGGAGTGAGAACATTATTGCACTCGCTCGAGTACGTCAATCCCGACGGCAAAGTTTCTCGCCTGGTTGCGCCCGAAGTGGAGAGGGTGCTGCGCAGCGGATGGGCCCGCAGCGTGTCGAGCGCGGCGCGGGCCGACTCGGGGAAGGAGGACAGTCGCATGGCAGGGCCCGCACTGCGGTGGAGGACGAGAGTCCTACGAACTGCGGAACATCCCGGTTTCTACGCCCTAACCGACGATCAACGTCTCAGCAGGCCACACCTCGCTTGACGATTTGTTGACGAGGGGTTCACAGACTTTGTCGGTAAGCTCACGAGAGCTAATCATGGCTCGCCGCCTAATCGCTTATATGCTGCTGCTGTGGTATCTCGCTGCTTGCACCGCCTGGCGTGTCCAGAACCTCACCCCTCAGCAGGTAATCGACCGCTGGCATCCTGCCTCAGTGCGGGTAACTACCACTGACAGTTCTCAGTTCGTCCTTAAACAGCCACGAATCGCAGCGGGCGACAGCCTCGTGGGACAAGCCGGCGGAGTGCCGGATGGCGTCGCGATCTCCGACGTCACGCACGTTGCAATCCGGCGTTTCAGCGCTCGCAAGACGCTCGGGTTGATCTTCTTGGTTAAAGGGGTCCTGGGCATCATTGCGGCGGGCCGTGGCCCTACCGTCGGGTCGGGCGACGGACTCCAATGAATGTCGCTTGGACTCCTTACGGTCTCGATGTGACGGCGGTGGCGCACGCGGCCCTTCGTGTTGTCCACGGGCCGTGATCGCCACCGCACCTCCCTGGTAGGGAGATCCCGATTTAGCCGATCTTCAGAACTACCGACTCATCCTCATTGTACACGATCGCCATGATCGTGCAGACATCGCGCCCCCTCTGGTAGACCTGAGACGTCCCGTCGGTGTACACAAGCTTGAAATCGAAGTTGCAGGAAGTGCTGACGCCTCGACTGAAGACGATCTTCGTGCCCATCCCGTCGGGTAGCGTGGAGCGCCCCAGCACGTCCGAGCCCCAATTCGTGCTCTCGTGCGCAGAAACGTAGAATTCTCGGATCTCCTTGCCGGTATTATTCAATGCCCAAAAGTCTCTGCGGTCGTGAGACCGGGCAGCGGCACCACTTATGCAGAGGCATATCAGCAGGGTCAGCTGAACGGCAACCTTTCGGACGGTCATGGCTTCCTCCTGTCGACTCCGCAGAGGACGTGACGGGACCTTCCATCGCCTTCGCAACAAGCGTACGTCTCGGACCGACGCCCGGCTACCCCTAAACCTCTCCAGCCGGATTCTAGAGTAGAGCCTCGGCCCCGGGAAGCACTACAAGGAGGTAATCATGTTAGGATCTGCACCAATTCGCGCTTACATCCCAGCTTTGGATGTCTCCCGCGCCAGGAGATTCTACGAGAAGACACTCGGGCTCACGCCCAAGGAGGAGTTCGCCGGGGGCGTGATATACCAATGTGGCGGAGCCGAAGTCTTCATGTATCCGACGCGCAACGCGGGCACGTCCAAAGCAAGCCAGGCTTTCTGGCAGGTCGAGGACGTCGAGGCCGAGGTAGCCGACTTGAAGGCACGAGGAGTGAAGTTCGAGGAGTACCCGGGGATGACGATGAAAAACGGCATCGCGACCGGCGGCGGCGCGAAGACAGCCTGGTTCAAAGACAGCGAGGGAAATATTCTCGCGGTGACCCAACGGCTCTAGGCAAAGCGCGCGGCCTTAACACAAGCGGTTTACTCTACGACGGTATGTTGAATACCGACCTATGGAGAGATCATCGAGCCATGAGCACATCGATCAGGGGTAGGCATCCCATCGGGGTAGCCATCCTCTCGCTTTACATCGCGGGCCTCGCGTGTTCGCAACCTCGGCCGACCCCTGGCCAGGCGAGTGTTGGCATCGATTCGCTGAATGCACGTGTCGTTCAGGCGTACCGGAATCGCGACGCTGGGGCGTATGCCGCGCTGTACACCGACACGGCGGTCTTCGAATGGCCGGCGTTCAACACGGTGCGGGGCCCCGCCCAGCTGGCAGCGATGGTGCGGAGCAACTGGGCCGCCTTGAGCAACATGGACCTCCGTCTGACAGTTTCGGCGAGACGCCTCGCACCGGACCACGCCACTGAGTTCGGCGCCTTCCAGCAATCCTGGCGCGACCCCAGCGGTGTGCGCATGACGGAGTTCGGTAGGTACGTCACGTTCCTGGTCCGGCAGGAGGATGGCGGTTGGCGGATGGATCGCTTCTTCGGCTTCGAAGACTCGACTCGGCCACTTTCCACCCGGCCTTGAGAGCGCCTTGTGGTCACCCGCCGCGGTCGATCGGCCTAACGTGGCGTTGAGTCGAGCGATCGGGTACGCTCCTCACTTGACCGCACGCGGTGCCCTCTTCTGTCTGTCCCCCAACCACAATAAGCCATCGATGACCAGCTGATCCTGAACTGGGTTATTCAGCGTATGTGACAACGTCGTGTTTGTGGCTCCGTACTTGTGCTCATAGTCAATGTCATTGTGACCCATGTTGAGGTAGATCATCTTGAAGTTCTTGTTTGTCCAAACCACGGGGTAGTATCCACCGTGCCAGATCTCGTGCGGTTTTGGCCCGGTACCCAGCGGGAAGCTGGTTGAGTCTATGGAAAGCAGAATGTCTATCTCGGGATTCTGCCTCAGATCTTTTTCCCATCGATACCACTCATTTGGCGAGGACCTAAAGGTCTCGGGCAGATGGTAGGTCGCCGGATGGTTGCGGTCTTCGACACGTAGAATGGCCGACGTAGGTCTCCACGTGTTGCTGACGTATGATCCTGACCCGAGAAATGTATTGTGATACCAGTCCCAGTTTGCCGGAACTGCTGAAGGTGTCAAAGCAAAACCAGCAAAATGAAAGCCCATCCAAGCTCCGCCATGCTCCATGTACGCCTGAAACGCAGCGCGTTGCGCAGGTTCTTCAGGGCGCGTATCCAGAAACACCACGACCTGATACGAAGCAAGAAAGTCGGCGTTCAGATTGTGCCAATTGGATGTGGTGTCGAAGCTGAAGCGGTATTTCGCCGCCATTTCCGGAAACCACCGCTCGGCTTCTTGGACAAAGCTGATATGTGCCGGATCCTCTTTGGCGGTAAGGAACGCTATCACTCTGAACGTTGGCTTCCCGGTCTTGGCGCTAGGAGCTGAACACCAATAGATGAGCGCTGCAATGCTCAATGCTTTGAGGGCACCCATGCATCAGCGCCGACGCGACCGCGTTCCCGACTCGACCCGCTTCCAAAACTGTTGCTCTCCGATGATGGTGATCCGGTGTCCCAGCGCGGCGAGGCGTCGAGTCTCTATCAGTTTGGTGCCACCGGCCTCGCCGGCGATCTGGAGCCGGTTGGGCCGCCCTCGCACGAGCACATCGGTCGTGCGTCCGGGCTTCGGTTGCACGATCGCGCCGGCCTTACGGGCCGCGGCGATGGCCTCGCTCCGCGGACGGCGCAGGAATCCGGTGAAGGAGAGCCGCTTTCCCCGGAGACTCTCGACGCGGCCTACCGACAGCTCCTTCGGACGATGCCGCAGGGCAGCAATGAGCTCGCCGGCGGCCTCGTAGCGGCGGCCGCGGGCGCCCAGGCAGCGGTGAATGACCTCCTTCAAGTGGTCGCTGCAGGGAAGGCCACGAACGTCGCGACTGCGCATGGGACTCGCGATGTCGCCGCGGAGCAGCATCGCCGTCAGTTGGCCGACCTGATAGATGTCGTCGCGCTGCTGCCACTTCCGGATCCATCCCCACGCGATCTCCGTCGGCGCGTTGAGGAGGTTGAAGGCATCGGCGGTGACACCCCGGCGATTGCGCTGATGCCTGGCGATGCCGAAGTCGCCCAGCTTCAACTGCTCGTGCTCGCACACGAACACGTTGAACGGCGTCAGGTCACGGTGTAGGGCCTGACCGCGATGCAGCGTATCGAGCGCGCCAAGGATCGCCGCGATCTCGCGGCGCACGAAGCGCTCGGATTGAGGCCCACGGCGCCCGAGCCAGGCGCCGAGGTCTCCGTGCTCAGCGTACTCCATCGCGAGGCAGTAGCGCATCTGGGATCCATCGCCCTCGACGAAGCGATCAAAGACCCGGAGCGCGCGTGGCTCCCGCTCGAGCAGCTCGGCGAAGTATGCCTCGCGCAGCCAGGCCGTGAGACGACCACTGATCTTGATGCAGACCTGCGCCGGTAGTCCGCCTGCGGGCGTTGGGGTCGCGAGGTAGACCTCGCCGAACCCGCCCTTGCCGATGAGGCGGTCCAGCCGGTAGGAGCGCCCGGACTCAGAGCTATGCGCCACGGCTTTCGCTGCCATGCGACCTACTTGCGGTGTGTCCGAGCAGCCGTCAAGCCGACGAACGTGCCAGTCCGCTTCCGCACGATGGCCCTCGCCGGCGCCGCTTCGTGCCGTGCGACCTTGAGCGGGAGCACGATCACATCGTAGTCACCCGCTTGAACCGGGCGCAGGTCCAACCCTTCCACGATGGGAATCCCGCGTCCGAGCAGAATCTGGTGGGTCCGCGGCGCCGCAGCGCCGAATTGCTCCGCCGAGATGTAGTCGACGCCGACCAGCAGGACGCCGGCGTCCGCGAGGAGCTGCGCCGCGTCCGGTGCGATGTACGCAAAGTCCCGATGGAACTCGGGTGAGTCCATCCAGCCGCGCAACGTGCTTCGCGTCCGGAACAGCACTCGCTTCGCGCCCCTCCAGTCGTGCCGCCTCAGCTCGCCCGCGTCGATCGCCCGTACGCTGTCGGGGATGTCGATCACCCGCGCCGCCCCGATCAGCGGGTCCAGTGCCACCTGGTCGACCGACGCTCCATTGGCGACGAAATGCATCGGGGCGTCAATATGCGTCCCGCTGTGCGCGCCCAGTGAGTAGACCGAAAGCGTCAGGAGATCGCCTTTCCGCATGTCCTTGAGAAACTCGAACTTCAAAGGCGCGTCGCCCGCATATACAGGAGTCCTCGCCGGATCGAGCGCCGCCGTAACATCGATCCACCCCTGAGCGCTCAGCTCCCGTTGCTCACTGATGAGCCAAAACCCCGAATCATTGACGTGTGAGAGCACGAGCGAGCCAGCGCCCGTCGCGAGCACCAACAGCTCGGCGTGCGTACCGGGCGTGGCCACCGCGATGGGGGCGACGATGCCGGCGGCGGTCGTCATCGCCACGGTTGCCGAACCGGTGGCCACACGGATCAGCGCAGCCACGGTCCACGCGAGCAGCAGTGGCGATGGGTGCGATCCCAGTGCCACGGCGGCAATCGCTTTCCCCACCCCGCTCTCTAGCAGCACCTTGTTGAATCCGCCACCTGCGCCGATCACCAGGAGAACAGTGGCGGTCGGCGCGAGGCAGTCGTTGGCGAACTTGAGGAGCTGATCACGCGTGAAGTGCTGCTGGTATCCCAGCGACCAGAAGGAGAAGAGCAGCGCCAGCAGGAGCGATACGATCGGGCTACCGACGAAATCGAGCGCCGCGCGGAGCGTGCTCGCCGTTTCGAGCGCGACGTCGGCTGTGCTGGCGCACAACATCAGGATCACCGGGAGCAACACAGTGAAGAGCGTTACGCCGAAGCCCGGCATGTCGCGCGGAAAGCCGCCCGCGCCGCCAGCGAACTGCGCGGCAATCGGGCTCTCCGCGGGAAGTGCGATGCGCGGCGCAATCCACGAAGCGAAGATCGGGCCGGCCAACGCCGCCGTCGGCAGCCCGACGACGATGGCATAGGCGATCGTGCGTCCCACATCGGCCTGGTAAGCGCCGACGGCAAGCATCGCCGCCGGATGCGGTGGCACCATCCCATGCACCACCGATAGCCCCGCCACCAGCGGAATGCCGATCTTCACGAGTGACATGCCCGTCCGACGCGCAATCGTGAACACCAGCGGAATCAGCAACACGAACCCCACCTGAAAAAAGACCGGAATGCCCACGATGAAGGCGACGAACATGATCGCCCAGTGCACGCGCCTCTGGCCGAACAGCGTGATGAGTGTGGTCGCGATCCGCGTCGCGCCGCCGGACTCCGCCATCATCTTGCCCAGCATTGTACCGAGGCCAACCACGATGGCGATGTATCCCAGGACCCCACCGACCCCGTCCTGGAATGCCTTCACGACACTGCTGAACGGCATTCCCGCAACAATCCCCATGCCGAGGGACACGGCGATCAACACGACGAAGGGATGCAGTTTGAAGCGCGAGATCAGCACGATCAGCGCGACGACCGCTGCCAGCGCGTAGAGCAGCAACCGGGTGTTCGGGCTCATGCCAAGGAGGAGGCTGCGCGCCTCACCAGATCAGCGACGATCGCGTGCGGCGCCGCGCTGATATCGCACACCCACGCATGCTCGTCCGGCGAGGGCTCCTCCAGGATGGCGAGCTGGCTATCGAGCAGCGACGGCGGCATGAAATGCTCGCGTCGGTTGGCCATGCGCTCCGCAAGGAGCGCGCGGCCCCCCTCCCCCGGGCCCCCCGCGAGATACACAAAACGCACTTCTGCTGCCCCAACGGAGCGCAGCAGGTCGCGATAGCTCCGCTTGAGCGCCGAGCACGAGACGACGAGGCCATTTCCAGCGCGCTTCGCCTCGCGGAGTCGGGCCGCGATCGCGATGAGCCAACCGTGGCGGTCGTCATCCGTCAGCGGCATCCCAGCTGCCATGCGCCTCACGTTGTCCGAGGGGTGCAGGCCATCACCTTCGACGAACTCGATGTCGAGGTCGTGAGCGAGCTTCGCTCCGATCAGGCTCTTTCCGGAGCCGCAAACGCCCATGATCACGAAAAGGCCGGTGTGCACAGCGACCTATCCTATACCACAGACCAATTCTGGGCTATTCTGCTGGCTAAGGAACCCTCCAGGGAGCGGCGACGATGCAACTGGCGATGATTGGGTTGGGCCGTATGGGCGGCAATATGGTGCAGCGGTTGCTCCAGGGAGGGGGGCACGAGCTGATCGTGTTCGACCGCAGCGCCGACGCGGTCAAGGCGCACGTCGCCAAGGGGGTCAAGGCGGCGAAGGACCTCGCCGATGTCGCCCGGCAGCTGGCGCCGCGCCGGGTCGTCTGGCTGATGGTGCCAGCCGGTGCTCCGGTCGAGAGCACGATCGAGCAGCTCGTGCCACATCTTGCCCGAGGAGACATCGTCATCGACGGCGGCAACTCGAACTTCCGCGACTCGCTGCGTCGCGCGGAGGCGCTCAAGTCACAGGGGATCGAGTTCGTCGACGTCGGGACGAGCGGCGGGATCTGGGGTCTCAGGGTCGGCTACTGCCTGATGATCGGCGCCTCGCCGGCCGCGTTCCAGCACTGCGAGCCGATCTTTCGGACCCTCGCGCCGTCGGAGGGCTACGCCCACGTGGGCCCTCCCGGGGCCGGCCACTACGTCAAGATGGTCCACAACGGGATCGAGTACGGACTGCTCCAGGCGTACGCCGAGGGCTACGAGATCCTGCACGCCTCCCGGGACTTCACGTTCAAGCTGAGCCAGATCGCGAAGCTGTGGAACCATGGCAGCGTGGTGCGCTCGTGGCTGAACGAGCTGGCGGAGCTGGCACTTTCACGTGACGACCAGCTGGCCGCCATCCGGGGCCACGTGGAGGACTCAGGCGAGGGACGCTGGACGGTGGAGGAGGCGATGCGCCTCGACGTGCCGGCGCCGGTCATCACGTTGTCGCTGCTCGCGCGGTTGCACTCCCGCCAGGAGGAGTCCTTCAGCGCCAAGGTGATCGCCGCGTTGCGCAACGAGTTCGGCGGGCATGCGGTGCAGACCAAATGACGGCACGCCCCGGGGGGGGAGGGGGGGGCGGCCAACTTCTTAAGGGTTCGCGTCTACGCTGAGAATCCTCGTCCCGGATACCGGGATCCGGCCGCCTAGGATCCGCCCCTGCTTATCGACTGCGAGATGGAAACCCATCGCCAGGTTCCCGTCCGGGCCCACGATGACTAGCGAATCAATTCCGTTGGAAATCACGGTCAACACGTCGAGCGAGGCGTGGGCGCCAAGGACCATCACGGGAATGCTAACGCTGTCGCCTCCCACGACGCGGGCGCGCCGCAGGATCTGTTCGAGAAACGCAACGGAGCTCTCCATGACCGGCAGGGTCCCCTTCGGCATGCCGACGCGCGTCGTCCTGGGCTGTTCGTCCCGGAAGGACGCCGGATGCAGGGTGATGTCCACGCCGGAGACAAGCGCGTCCGAACTGGTCAGGATCCGAAAGCGCACCGAATCCCCCAAGGATGAGACCAAGACGCCGGTGATCGACCGATCGGTGCGACCAAAGGACTCGAGCGTCGTGTCGGTGTACGTGATGCTTATGTACCGCCGGCCGGATTCGAGCCTCTTCTCGGGTGCGGCGCAGCCCGAAGCGACGACGGCACCCAGGAGTGCCGTGTAGAAGGAGGCCGCCCTCATCCGGTCGTCTTCAAGGTCGAGTCGCGGTCCCTCAGGGAAGTCATCCGGGGGAGCAGGACGCCATGGGGGAGGAGGAGGCGTTGGACTCGAGATCGGGCGTAGTTCAGGTCTTCTCCGACGTAACCGAACCGCGAGTTTAGTGCGGCAAGGTGCGCCTCACACGCTTGCCCCGTCGAGTCTCCAGCGGCGTACGCAGCGACGCACCGCTGGAACGCGGAGGCCATCGCGTCCAAGGCTTGCGCGACAGCCGAGAGGGCGCCGCTGAGCCCGGCATGCGGCTCGACAAGATCAACCGGCGGGGTCACCGCGGCGAAATGGGTCGCACTCCTGCGAACCCCGCGTGCGGCTCGTGCCACGATGGTCGCCACGACTGCGAGGCTATCGTTCGGGATCTTGTTGTGCACGACGGTGAGCTGCATCCGCGCGGTCATCCTCAATGCAGCGACCATGGCACCGTCCACGTCATCGTGAACCACGTCTCCGTAGCGTGAGTAGGCATCCCCGAAACATCCGGTGGTCAGCAAAAGCACCCCGACGAGCGGGTACTCGAACCGCGTGGTTGAGAAGCGGGACATTAATTTGCTGGCGTGGATCGCTTGAGTGACTTTGGCGCCGGGTAGCGCGTGTCGATGAACCGGCAAAAGTGCTCCTTGAACTTCCTTCGGTTATGAGGAAGGTCGAACCAGGCCCGGTGCCGGGCGTTCTCTTCGGCGATCACCGGATACCAGGTCTCCCGCAGGCGTCGTTTCGACCACCCCTGGCAGCGATCAAAGACCGTCTCCACGAAGTTCCAGACCATGAAAGCGTACGCGTCGTACTCCCGCGCCTTGCTCGGATCGGGCGCCGTGGGGAAGTCCAGGAGATCGGGGTGCTCCATGCCGATCCGCAGCAGATCGAAATAGACGCGGTCCAGCTCCGCGTAGTAACTGTCACGCAGAGTCGTCCGGAAGCTCCAGACCGAATAGAACAGAGTGAAAACGATGCCGATGCCCCCCGCCACTTCGGCGATCACCTGGGCTTTCGTCCACACCGTCATGACGTCGGGTCCGCCCGGAAGGGCTGCCACGCTGGTTTCTCCTCTCAGATTCACTCGAGCCGAACGGGGTCTGGCACGTCGTGCAGCATCTGGACGATCCGTGGATCGTCAGACGAGCAACGGTACACGTCACGATAGATCGTCCTGAGCCATCGTTCCAGCTCAGTCTTGGGAAGTTGCCGAAGCGGCTCCGCCGAGTACAGCATCAGGTCCATCTCGGGTGCAGGGCCCTGGCCGGGCAACGGCAGGATGTAGTGCAGCCCGGAGACTCGGACACACCCCAGACGCCGATAGAACCGCTCTCTGCGCGTCCGAATCTGCTGGTCGCCGGATGCTTCACGGTCAGAGTCGATCTCGAGCAAGATGGGGACGCTCCGGCCTTCCGGCATCACTGCCCGCTCCACGGTCTCCTTGAACAATTCGCTCCCCACACCGTGATTCCGACGCTCGGGCGCCACTGCCATGTACTCCAAGAGTGCAAAGCCCTCGGCGGGAGGCAAGAACAGGATGCTGAAGCCTGTGACGCGGCCGGCGCCCTTCGTCAGCCAGACCCTGTACTCAGGCGCGCGGACCATCGCGCAGATCCACGCCTCAGGCTTCTGTTCCCGCGCGGCTATCGAGGCGGCATAGATTTCGTAGAATTGTCGAAAGGTTAGTCCGCCGCACGAGTGCAGTTGTTCCACTTGATCCAGATCGGTCATGGAGGAGCCATCAAGAGACTCAGCCAAGGACGTTTCGCGACTTCTGGTCTCCACGAATCTAGACGATTTCCCCAGCGGCGTCCCGTTGCGGGAGCACGCGCCTGAGTGAGCATCGGTTATGACCGCCCCGGCCGACGTGGTGATCATCGGCGCTGGCGTCGCGGGTTTGACCGCAGCGCGCGAACTCTCTATAGCGGGCACGCGCGTCCTGGTGCTCGAGGCACGGGATCGCCTCGGCGGCCGCGTCATGACCCACCACGCCGCAGATGGCCCGGTTGAGCTCGGAGCCGAATTCGTTCACGGAGCCTTCAGCGAGATTCTGGGAGTTGTGCAGGAGGCGGGGCTGCGGCTCCGGGAAGTGGGGGGGGGCCGAGGCACAGCACCACGGACCGCTGGGCGGCGCGACGCGCCGGACTTCTTTGCCGCCATGGATAGGCTGCTCGGGCTCGCGTCGGTCGGAGATGCCGACGAATCCTTCCAGCATCTCGTGGACCGGGTCGACGTGGACCCGAAGATCAAGGCGCAAGGGTTGCGTCTCGTCGAGGGTTATCACGCGGCAGATCCGGCACGCATCAGTGTGCAGGCACTCATACGAAACACCGCTGCCGACGAGCGACCAGAGAGCAACCGGCAATTCCGGTTTGCCGACGGCTACGACCGTTTGGTGACGGCGATCTCCCAACGGGTCGACCCTCGGTTCTGCGACGTGCAGTGTAACGTCGTGGCGACTGCCGTCGAGTGGCGAGAGAAGCGGGTTCTCATCAGGACCTCGGCCGGCGCCGAGTTCGCAGCGCCGCGGGCGATCGTCACGGTACCACTCGGCGTACTCAAGTCCGGGGCAATCCACTTTACGCCAGCGCTGAATGGCAAGGAACAGGCGCTGCACGCTCTGGAGATGGGAGCGGTCGCGCGGGTCAGCTTGTGCCTCGGCAACGAGGTCTGGGCGACACAAGAGCGTTTCTCGACCGACGGTTTCCTGATCACTGGCGATCCTCCGTTTCCGGTGTGGTGGGTGAGCAGCCCACCGCCGTTTCCCGTTGTCACGGGCTGGGCCGCGGGCCCCAATGCGCGCGCGCTCGCTGGGCTCAGCGAGGCGCAGCGCGTCCGCGCCGCGCTCGACGCGTTAACTGAAGTCCTCGGAATGGACCCCGTGCGGCTGCACAATGGACTTCGCGGCGGATTCAGTCACGACTGGCAGGCCGATCCGTTCTCGCGCGGCGCGTACAGCTATGCCGCGGTTGGTGGCAGCGGCGCGGGGGAGGAGTTAGGGGCGCCGCTCGATGCGACGATCTTCATCGCGGGGGAAGCCACAGAATCTGATGGCCAGAACGCCACGGTCCACGGCGCGATCGCCAGTGCGCGGCGGGTTGTGAGAGAAGTCTTGCGCAGCTAGTGGCCCGTCCCCGAATTCGCGGACTCACTTCCGAACCCCACCCCCCAGCGGCCGGGGGAGATGGCTATTTCCCCAGTCTTGTCTATGTAGCAGTATTTGTCGCCGAGCTTCGCGCGATCGGGGTATGGACGGCGTCTCCCGCGCATACTGAGGACACCATCATGCTGTGGTCACACGGTTGGGACCTGCTCCTGAAGGTGATGTGGCTCTTCGCGGCTCCGGTTCTCGTTGTGGTCCTCCACATCGATGAATTGCCCCAGAGGATCGGACTCACCTCTCGAACAGTCATCGGCATAGTTGGCGTAGCGTTGTGGATTCTTATTTATCGACAGGGCTTGTCGACGATTGCGGCTTGGTTGTACGCCAGACTGAGCTTGGGCGCCTCTGTGTCTCTCAGCGAGGCACGCCAGCTGCGGCGTCTGTTCCAGACCGATCTCTCTTTCAAATGGGTGCCGCTCAAGGACGTCAAGCAGCTTCCCAAGGCCCAGCGTAGAGATGCCGTGCTCGCCGCGCTGGCGAGAGTGGGACCGGGACGCAAGGCAATGCTGTTTTAGGGCCCCCGCCTCCCCCGCCCCAGCCGGAACTCTGCGAGGGCGCGATGGAGAACTCAGAAAGCAGGCACTCGCCTTTTGCAGCAAACCAAATCGTGAGCGCGACGTCGCGTCGGCCTGTGTTCAGGAAGCGGTAGCCGGGGTCGAGCCACGTGACCGTGACCGCGCCGCACGCGTCGCCGTCGCACTCGCTTGGAAGCGGGGCTCGCCCCGTCGAGACCTCATCGGGTCTCGCGCGTCGCACGCTGTTGTTGGGTCTAACGATCGGGCGTGAAGTCGTATCGGCAGCCCGCGTGGCGGCGGGCGACGCGACCGGAGATGCGGTGGTCGGCCGGGACTTGGGCGACGAGTCGCCGCATGCCGAGAGCGCGAGGATTGCCGCGATGGACACGAGGAGATCCGCTCGGCGCATCGAGGCGCTCATGACTCAGACACACGCTTTCGCGCGGTTCGACCAGAGCAGCTGCACTTCGTAGGCCCCGAGCTTCTTGTTCTGCCAGGGGCAGATGTCCCCGATCTCGCCATTGGCATCGTCATACCACCCCTGGCCAGGAACCGGGTCAGTGATCGCCTCGGCGAGCTCGTGGGAGCAGACGGACGTCAGCGCGTCGAGCGGCCCCAGGGCACCGAGGCACCCCGAGCAATTGGGGTACGGGACGACTGCGTAGAACAGCGCGCTGGCGGAGCGGTCGTGATAGCCGCAGAACGCCTGGCAGGAGCGCTCGCTCCCGGCCACCACACTGACCCCTGGCGGCAGGAAGACGAAGTACAGCGTGTTCGCCGTCGGCGCGGGGAGCGATTTGCGCGCCACCTCCGCCTGGAGCATCTCCTGGATCGCCCCGTCCGTCACGCTTCCGGCAGGCGCGGGGTCGGTGACGCGGGCGGTTCCGGCCTGGCGTCCCCGGCCGATCGTTTGGTCCGGCGTGCTGTACTCACCAAGCTGATCGATGTAGGGACTCGAGACCACGAATTGAAAGAAGTCATTCAGGCCCTGCGCCGTGGCCTGTGCCTTAGCTTCGTTCCAGGCCGCTCCCCAGAAGACCGTGACGACTTCCACCGCGGTCAAGAGCGGCCCACCCCGATAGGTGAGTAGCGCCGCAGTGGGTGCCAGAACTCGGGGCGCTGCGGCGACGAGCCCGCCGGCGCCGCGCATCGGGACGACGCGTATTGGCCGTCCTTGCGGGGGCAGAACCGACGGGGAGCGCGGTTGACGTCCTCCTACCCCGGCATCCGCCGGTCGGACTTGCAGGCAGCAGGCGCCTCCCCATCTGCCGGCGCTAGTGCTTGGGTGGTGCGGCCCCCAAACTAACTGCTGTGTCGATACCGAGCGTTGCAGCCGCGATGGCGAAGGAATTGATGAAGGCGAATACGAACCCGAGGACCTTGTCCCTTCTGCTAGTGAACGTTGCGCTCTGCCAATAAATCAGCATCCCTACCGCGAGGGATAGCGCGATGGGGAAGACCTTTTGACGTTGCCACCGCCGGAATAGCCAATCCGAGAACCTTCCACACGACCGTAACCGCCGCGGGAGCACCCGCGAACGTGATCGCTGACTGCTGCGCGGTGATTACGCCTACTGCAGTCGGTGCCGCCGCTGGAGCCGCGCGGGCAGCTAGACTGCCTGGTGGCGTAGCCTCTGCGCGTGCGATGTTGAATAGAGGATTGAGTGCCATGCTGCCTCCGTAAAGCTCATACACAGATTCGCGCGAAATAGGTCACGCCAGGAGCTTGGCCTCGTTGCACGACACCCAGAGGTAAACTAGCCTCCAATCGACCAGTTGACGCCTCGGCGTACCCATTGCAACCTTCGCAATACCGAGCCCGCCGGAGACCTCGCCATGCCCAGCTACACCCTCGCTGTTAACGGAACCTCCCACACCGTGAACGTACCGGTAGAGATGCCGCTGCTCTGGGTGCTTCGCGACACGCTGGGGCTCACCGGCACCAAGTTCGGCTGTGGGATCGCCCAGTGCGGCGCCTGCACCGCGCTGCTGGACGGTGAAGCGACTCGGACGTGTGTGACACCTGTGTCCGCCGTGGGTGCCCGGAAGATCACCACCATCGAGGGCTTGTCGAAGAACGGCGATCACCCGGTGCAGCGCGCATGGATCGCGGAGGACGTGCCGCAGTGCGGTTACTGCCAGCCCGGGCAGGTCATGGCCGCCGCGGTGCTCTTGGCCAAAACCCGGCGCCCCAGCGACGCTCAGATTGATCAGGCGATGACCAACATCTGCCGGTGCGGCACTTACGAGCGGATTCGCCAGGCGATCCACCGCGCCGCGCGGGAGGCATGACATGACCCACGCGAATCTGGGCCGGCGCGAATTCCTGAAGACCGGGGCCGTCGCGGGCGCCTCGCTGGTGATCGGGTTCCACTTCCCTGCCCTTACCGTCGCTCACCCTCCCTCACCGTCTCCCACTGTCCCGTTCAAGCCCAACGCCTGGCTCGAAATCTCACCGGATGGCTCGGTCACCATCTGGACTGGCCGCTCGGAGATGGGACAAGGAGTGCGCACCACCATGCCGATGATCGTAGCCGAGGAGTTGGAGGCCGATTGGCGGCGGGTGCGGGTGATGCAGGCGGACGCCGATCCGGCGTACGGCGACCAGGCCACGGTCGGAAGCCGGAGCACCCGAGCCGGGTGGGAGCCTCTGCGCAAAGCCGGCGCGGCGGCGCGCGAGATGCTGATCAGCGCCGCCGCGCTCACCTGGAGCGTCCCACGCGAGCAATGCCGCGCGCGCAGCGGTGCCGTGGAGCACTCGGGGAGCGGCCGCACCCTCGGCTACGGCGCGCTGGTCGCTCGGGCCGCCACGCTCCCGGTGCCGGAGAACCCGCCGCTCAAGTCGCCCGCGGACTTTCGGATCCTGGGTACCCGGGTGCCACGGGTGGATACCCCCGACAAGGTCACCGGCCGGGCCGGCTACGGGCTCGACGTGCGCGTCCCCGGGATGGTGCACGCCGCGGTGGCGCGATGCTCCGTTTTCGGTGGGAAGGTGAAGACGTTCGATCCCGCGCCGGCGCTTGCGGTGCCGGGAGTGAAGAAGGTGGTGCAGATCGGCAGCGGCGTGGCGGTCGTGGCGGAGAATACCTGGGCCGCGTTTCAGGGCAAGCGGGCGCTCAGAGTCGAGTGGGACGAGGGCGCGACCGCCCAGTGGAGCAACGACGGGATAGCGACCGCTTTTAAGACCGCCGCGGAGAAATCTGGTCAGTCAGTCCGCGCCGTGGGCGACGTGGACGCCGGGCTCCAGGGCGCGGTTTCCAGGGTCGAAGCGGTTTACCAGGCACCGTACCTGGCGCACGCCTGCATGGAGCCGATGAACTGCACCGCTCATGTGTCGGGCGGCCGGTGCGAGATCTGGGCACCCACCCAGTCCCCGCAAGGGGTGCAGCGCGAGGCGGCGCGGGTCACCGGGTTGCCGGTCTCTTCCATCACGGTGCACGTCACCTACTTGGGCGGCGGCTTCGGGCGGCGGGGCGGCCCGGTGGATTACGCCAGAGAGGCCGTCGAGCTGGCTCAGAAGGTGGAGACGCCGGTGCAGGTGGTGTGGACCGAGAAGACGACATTCAGAACGGGCTGTACCGTCCGGCCACCTACAACGTGCTCCACGCCGGGCTCGACGCCGGCGGGCGCCCGGTGGCGTGGAGCCACCGGCTGGTGGGGCCGGATGGCGCGTCGTTCATGATCACGCGCGGAGCGGACGAGCTGATCTACGACATACCCCACTTCCGCCTGGAGCGGGTAGTTCAGGACCCGGGGATGCCTATCGCGCCGTGGCGCGGCGTGGGGCCGTCGCAGAACGGCTGGGTGGTGGAGAGCTTCGCCGACGAGCTGGCACATGCGGCCGGCAAGGATCCCGTGGCGTTTCGCCGGGAGCTGGTCGCCGGGAAGCCTCGTCTCGTAGCTGTCTTGGACCTCGCGGCGGAGAAGGCAGGCTGGGAGTCACCAGTGCCCGCAGGCCGCGGACGAGGGATCGCGCTGTGGCAGTTCGGCGAGACGTCGGTGTGCGAGGTGGCGGAGGTATCGGTGGGGGCTGATGGCGGCGTGCGGGTGCATCGGGTGGTGTGCGCCGCTGATTGCGGTATCGTGGTCAATCCCGACACCGTCGAGGCCCAGCTCCAGAGTGCGATCGCGTACGGCCTGACGGCGGCGCTGTACGGCGAGATCACGATCGATCGTGGGCGAGTGGTGCAGAGCAACTTTCACGACTACCGGATGCTCAAGCTGGCCGAGATGCCAGCGACCCAAGTCTATCTGGTGAAGAGCGAAGCGGCGCCGGGCGGGGTGGGCGAAGCGGGCTTGCCGCCCATCGCGCCGGCGGTGTGCAATGCCATCTTCGCGGCCACGGGGAAACGGATCCGGAAGCTGCCGATCGGGCGAATGTGCTGACACGCCGTCGTGACTAAGGCCTGGGCCACAGCCGCTGCCATCGCAGGCGCCTTCGCCGCCGTCGCGTGCGCGGGTCATTTGGCCACCGTCGTGGTTTCGGCCGGGCGGCCGGCGTACCCCGACAGCCTGCGGGACCGGGGCGTCGAGGGGCGCGTGGTGGTGCAGGTCGTGGTGGACTCGATGGGCCAGGCCGAGCCTGGCACGGCGACGGTGCTGCAGTCGACACACACCGGCTTCAATCAGGCCGCAATCGACTTCGTCAATGCGGCGCGGTTCCGACCCGCTCGGTCGCACGGGCGCACGGTGCCCGCCATGGTCACGGTGCCGATCGATTTCAAGGTCGACAGGCGCTTTGCCGGCGGCGTGTTCTCCGTCAACCAGGTCGATCAGCCGCCGGCGCTGATCTCGGCCGAGCCGGCCGTGTACCCGGCCGGCCTCGCCGGCACGCGTGGCGACGTGCAGGTCCTCATGGAGACGGTGATCGCGGCTCGGGTGTTCGCTGCGCCAGCCACGGCGTTCGTCCTGGGCGCGCGGTTCTCGCCCGGTCAGATCGGGCGCCGGAAAGTGCGGGTCTTGATGACGGTGGCGGTGCCGTTCACGTCGCGCTGACTACGGGTCTTGCACGCGACGCGGAGAAGGCGAGCGCGTGATAACCGCCGATCAGTGATGGGCGGAGCTAACTGGTCCTCGGGCGGGCAAGTTAGCAGGGTCTCGCAGAATCGCGACGCAGTGGCCGCTCGAGGCGGCGTCAGCGCGACTGATGGGAGAGCTCTTAGGCCAGCTCGGCGGTGAGCGTCATCATCATCACGGGACCCGTCATCGCTTCCGGCTCCTGGTACGCGGGCCTCTACTCTCGTCGCGACAACGAACAGTCACTTGACGAGCATCGTGCCCGCTTCGAACCCCGAGAATGCCCCGATTTGCCCGTAGAAAATCGCCGTCGAAAGCGAGTTATGTTAGTCCTCTCGTGAGGAGCATCCACCTCTACGCGCTTCTGGCCGCCACCGCGGGCTGCACGGCACGCGCGGCGCCGGCGCCCCCCCGCGACTGGCCGGTGACAGGCGGCGACCCCGGTAACACCCGCTATTCACCGCTCACCCAGATCGATCGCCGCAATGTCGCCCGCCTACGATTGGCGTGGACCTATCACGCGGGTGACGTCCCGCCAGACAGTCAATCCCAGATCCAGGCGACGCCGATCGTGGTGGGCGGCGTTCTCTACACGACCACGCCCGCCCTGGCTGTGATCGCGCTCCGCGCCGACAAGGGGACACTGCTTTGGCGGTTCGATCCATTCGCGCAGCGGCGGCGTGAGTCCCACGTGAACCGCGGCGTCGTGTATTGGGCCGAGGGTGACGAACATCGGATCTTTTTCACCGCCGGCCGCAGGCTATGGGCGCTCGACGCCGGCACCGGCGGGCCGATCGCGAGATTCGGGGACTCAGGCTCGGTGGATCTCGGCGCCGGACTCGGTCGCGACGTTTCGGA